>Ga0208517_100647_pt1 | contig 9474 bp, 8 predicted proteins | sample LakWasM118_HOW13_2_FD_183932 | JGI IMG/M metagenome (GOLD analysis project Ga0208517, IMG submission 183932) | Freshwater sediment methanotrophic microbial communities from Lake Washington under simulated oxygen tension - Sediment Metagenome... | ecosystem: Environmental > Aquatic > Freshwater >... | reverse complement strand
CCGCCGCCAAAGCCCATGATGGCCATGCCGGTGGCCATGCCGCGGCGGTCCGGGAACCATTTGATGAGGGTGGAGACCGGCGAGATATAGCCCAGCCCCAGGCCGACGCCGCCGATCACGCCCGAGCCCAGCAGCATCATCCAGAACTGATGCAGGTGCACGCCCAGCGCCGAGATCAGCATGCCGCCGCACCAGCACAGCGCGCTCACCACGCCGGCCTTGCGCGGGCCGGCGCGCTCCAGCCAGCCGCCCCAGATGGCGGCCGAGCTGCCCAGCAGCACGAAGAACAGGGTGTACATCCAGCCCAAGGTGGAGATCTTCCAGTCGCAGCTGCTGACGAAGAGCTCCTGCAGGAAGCCGATCTCGGGGCCGCACTTGAGGGCCTCCTTGATGCCCAGCGCCTTGGACAGCGGCAGCCAGAACACCGAGAAACCATAGGCCATGCCGATGCACAGATGGATGGCCAGGGCGGCCGGCGGTACCAGCCAGCGATTGAAACCCGGCGCCGCAATGATGCGTTCCTTGGCGAGAAAGCCTGGCGCTTGCTCGCTGCTATCACCCAACGGCCGCGCGCCGCCTGCAAGAACAGTGGACATCGTCTCGTCTCCTTATAGGGTCAGGGCACTCATGCGGTGCCTGGGCAAGCGATGGGCTTGCGGACGCGAGTGTTGGCAAGCGCGCCGGAGACGTCCAATTCTTTCGGGTGATGGGGCGATAGCTACGAAAAATCAGGGATTGCCCTAGCCACCTAGCAGGCCGGCATGCCGGGCCGCGCTGGCGAGCCAGTCGGCCTGCTGGGCAAAGTCCAGCGCGGCCGCCAGCGTGCGCGAGGGCCGGTTGGTGTTGTGCACCATCAGCGCAATCGGCACGCGTATCTGCGGCGCGATCAGCGGCCGGGCCTCGAGGCCGGGGTGGCCCTGCACGGTGTCGAGCAGGGCGCCGGGCAGGATGGAGCAGACGCGCCCGGCCAGCACGCTGGTCACCAGGGTCACGGTGGAGTTGGATTCGATCGCCGGCTGCACGCGCGCGCCGGCCGCAGCGAAGGCGCGGTCGACGATGCTGCGGTTGTGCATCTCGGCACTCAGCAGGCACAGCGGCAGCGCAGCGGCCTCGGCCCAGCCTATCGGTGCGCCCATGTGCAGGCGGCCGGCACTGCCTGCAGGGCCCGCAGCAGCGGCGCGCTGCAGCAGGAAGTAGTGCTCGGTGTATTGCGGCAGCACGCGCAGCTGGGTGCGGCCCTCATGCATGCGCTCGTTGTAGCCCAGGCCCAGGTCCAGGGCCAGGCTTTCCAGGCCGGTCTCCAGCTCGATCGAGCTCATCGAGCGCAGCGTTGGCACGATGCCGGGATGGCGGTCCTGCAGCATCGCGACAAAGCGCGCCGCCACCGGCATGGCGGTGGGCACCGCGCCGATCAGCAGATGGCCGCGCGGCGCCTCGACGCGGCTCTGCAGCTCCTGCTGCAGCAGCTCCTGCTCGTGCAGCAGCTGGCGCGCGGTGGCCAGCACGCGCTCGCCCTCCTCGGTGAAGCCGGCGAAGGCGCGGCCCCGCTTGACGATGGAGCAGGCGTAATGCTCCTCCAGCGCGCGCAGCGCGTTGGACAGCGCGGGCTGGGTCACATGGCAGGCCAGCGCGGCGCGGCCGAAGTGCTTGTGGTCGTCCAGGGCCACCAGGTATTTCAGCGAGACAAACAGATTCATCGTGAGGCTCGGTGCGGGAAGGCTGCATTGTGCGTTGGCGGCGATACTGCTGGCCTTGACGCAGGAGTGACAAGACGTGGAGACACTGCATATCGAGGTGGATGCGCGCGGCGTGGCGCATCTGACCATGAACCGGCCCGAGGTGTTCAACGCCTTCAACGAGGCCATGATTGCCGAGCTGGGCCAGGCCATGGACCAGCTGACGGCCGACCCGCGGGTGCGCCTGATCGTGCTGGCCGGCGCCGGCAAGGCCTTCAGTGCCGGCGCCGACATCCAGTGGATGAAGCGTGCCTCGGAGGCCACGCAGGAGGCCAATCTGGTGGACGCCAGGCGCTTCGCCGAGATGCTGCACAAGATTGCCGCCTGCCCCAAGCCCACCATCGCGCGCGTGCAGGGGCTGGCGCTGGGCGGTGGCGTGGGCCTGACCGTGGCCTGCGATATCGCGGTGGCCAGCAGCGATGCCAAGTTCGCCGTCAGCGAAGCGCGCTTCGGCATCCTGCCCTCGGTGATCGGCCCCTATGTGATGAATGCCGTGGGGCCGCGCCAGGCCCGGCGCCTGGCCCTCACCGCCAGCCGCATCGCGGCCGCCGAGGCGCTGGCGATGGGCATGGTGCACGAGGTGGTGGAGGCCGCCGAGCTGGATGCCGCGCTGGCGCGCTGGATCGCCGAGCTGCTGGCCAACGGCCCGCAGGCGCAGGGCGAGATCAAGCAGCTGTTCGCGCAGCTGGAAGTGGGGCCGGTGACGGCCGAGGTGCGCGAGCTGACGGCACAGACCATCGCGCGCGTGCGCATGGGCGCCGAGGCGCGCGAGGGCTTTGCGGCCTTTCTGGCCAAGCGTCCGGCGGCCTGGGTGCCGCCGGCGACGAACGACAAGGAAGACTGAGACATGAGCGACGAGATGCAAATGCAGGGCTGGCGCGTCGCCAGCGAGCCGGCCGCGAGCGCGGTGATCGGCGTGGTGGGCGCCGGCGTGATGGGCGCCGGCATTGCCCAGGTGGCCGCGCAGGCCGGCCATCCGGTGCGCCTGCTGGATGTGCGCGAGGGCGCCAGTGCGCATGCGATCGCGCAGACCGCCAAGGCGCTCGACGGCCTGGTGGCCAAGGGCCGCATGGTGCAGGGCGAGCGCGACGCGGTGATGGCGCGCATCAGCCCGGCGGCGCAAATCGCCGAGCTGGCCGATTGCGCCCTGGTGGTGGAGGTCATCATCGAGAAGCTGGAGCCCAAGCAGGCGCTGCTGCGCGAGCTGGACGCGCTGCTGCCGGCCGGGGCCATCATCGCCTCCAACACCTCGTCGATCAGCGTCACCGCGCTGGCCAACGGCATGCAGCATCCCGCCCGCCTGGTGGGCATGCATTTCTTCAACCCGGTGCCGCTGATGAAGCTGGTGGAGGTGGTGTCGGGCGCCGAGACCGATGCCGGCGTGGCGCGCGTGATCGAGGCGCTGGCCAGGCAATGGGGCAAGACGCCGGTGCATGCCAAGAGCACGCCCGGCTTCATCGTCAACCGCATCGCCCGGCCCTATTACGCCGAGACCCTGGCGCTGCTGCAGGAGCAGGCGGGCACGCCGGCGCAGCTGGATCGCGCGCTGCGCGGTGCCGGCTTCCGCATGGGGCCTTGCGAGCTGATGGATCTGATCGGGCATGACACCAACTACCTGGTGACGCAGTCGGTCTATGACGCCAACTTCGGCGACAAGCGCTATGTGCCCTCGCTGGTGCAGAAGGCGCTGGTCGATGGCGGGCGGCTGGGGCGCAAGGTCGGCAAGGGCTTTTACGAGGGCCTGCCGGCGACGGTGCCGGCGGTGGCGGCGCCCGAGGGCGCGCTGCCCGCGATCAGCGTGGTGGGGCGCGGCGCGCTGGTGGAGCGCCTGGCCGACTGGCTCACGCACAAGGGGCTGGACTACACGCGCGGCGAATCGGCCGACTGGTGCGGCGTGCAGCTGGGCGATATGCAGCTGCACCTCAGCAGCGGCCGCAGCGCCGCGCAGCTGGCGCATGAGCGCGGCCATGCCAGCCTGGCGGTGATGGACTGGCCGGTGGCGCCCGACAAGGCCGATGCCCTGGCGCTGGCCTTTGCGCCGCATGCCGGCGCGCTGCAGCAGCTGCAGGCGCAGAACTTCCTGCGCGCGCTCGGCTGGGAGCCGCTGGTGCTGCGCGATGTGCCGGGCCTGGCGGTGGCGCGCACCGTGGCCATGCTGGTCAACGAGGGCGCCGACGCGGTGTGGCAGGGCGTCTGCGAGGAGCAGGCCGCCGATCTGGCGATGAAGCTGGGCGTCAACTACCCGACCGGGCCGTTCGAGTGGCTCGCCCTGGTGGGCGCCGCCGCGGTGGCCGATCTGCTCGACCAGCTCTTCCATGCCTACCGCAGCGAGCGTTACCGCGTCAGCCCCTTGCTGCGCCAGCGCTTGTACCTCTGAGCCCTGCAACGCTCATTTACAGGCGCTGGCCGAAGCGCTCGAAGCGCGGCAGCCAGCTGCCCTTGATATCGGCCGAGGCGAGGATGCGCACCGCGCGGCCGATCAGCAGCTCGCGCGGCACGGTGCCGATGAAGCGCGAGTCGGCGCTGTTGTCGCGGTTGTCGCCCAGCATCAGGTACTGGCCGGGCGGGATCACGGTGGCGGGCAGGTCGCGCGCCAGCACGCCCTGCAGATGCTGGACGCGGCGCTGGCCATCGGCGACCTTCTCCGTCATGCGCAGGGCCGGCACCAGGCCCCAGGGCTCGACCGGCTCGGGCAGCGACTCGATCTCCTCATAGGCCGCCTCTTCGCCATTGATGCGCAGCCGGCCCTGCCGCATTTCCACCCGGTCGCCGGGCAGGGCGATCAGGCGCTTGATCAGCCGCGTGCCGTCCTTGGGCGAGGAGAAGGTGACCACGTCGCCACGCTGCGGCTCGCCAAGGTGCACGAGCACATGGTTGCTGAGCGGCAGCTTGAGGTCGTAGGCCAGGCGGTTCACGAACACCACATCGCCTTCCAGCAGATTGGGCCGCATCGAACCCGAGGGGATGGGGTTCCAGTCGGCGATGGCGGTGCGGAAAAAGCCAAAGCAGATCAGGAAGACCAGAAAGCCCTTGTTGTTCTTGAACCAGCCGCGCATATGCATCTCCTCTCGTTGGGAGTGCCCATGATGCGGGCGCTGAGTGAGGTGAAACTTAATCAGTCCTCGAAGGGCAGGCCCACATAGTTCTCGGCCAGCACCGCCTGCGCCGCGCGCGAGCTGAGCAGGTATTCGAGCTCGGCCTGCTGCAGCTTGTGGTCGAAACCGGCGATGTCGGGGAAACAGTGCATCAGCTTGGTCATGGACCAGGAGAAACGCTCGGCACGCCAGATGCGGCGCAAGGCCTTCTCGGAATAGCTGTCGAGGCCGGCGTCGCTGTGATCGCGGTAATGCTCGATCAGGCCGCGCGAGAGGTAGCGCACATCGGAGGCGGCCAGGTTGAGTCCCTTGGCGCCGGTGGGCGGCACGATGTGGCCCGCGTCGCCCGCCAGGAAGAGCCGGCCGAAGCGCAGCGGCTCGGCCACGAAGCTGCGCAGGGGGGCAATGCTTTTCTCCAGCGCGGGCGCTGGCTGCAGGGCGGCCGCGGTCTCGCCATCCAGGCGGCAGCGCAGCTCGGCCCAGAAACGCTCATCGCTCCACTGCTCGACCTTGTCGCTCAGATTGCATTGCACGTAGCAGCGCACGCGCGTGCGGCTGCGCATGCTGCACAGCGCAAAGCCGCGCTGGTGCTGGGCATAGACCAGCTCTTCGGCCGGCGGCGGCGCATCGGCCAGCACGCCCAGCCAACCAAAGGGGTAGATGCGCTCGTAGGTGCGGATCGCGTCGCGCGGCACGCTGGTGCGCGAGATGCCGTGGAAGCCATCGCAACCGGCGATGAAGTCGCAGTGCAGCTCATGGCTCTGGCCACCGCGCTGGTAGCGCACGCTGGGGCTGGACTCGATGCCGTGCACGCTCACATGGTCCACCTCGTAAAGCGTCTGCAGGCCGGCGGCCATGCGCGCCTCCATCAGATCGCGCGTGACCTCGGTCTGGCCATAGACCAGCACCGACTTGCCGCCGGTGAGCGCGCTCAGGTCGATGCGGTGGCGCTGGCCCTGGGTGCTGAGATAGATGCCATGGTGCACCAGGCCCTCGCGGCGCATGCGAGCGCCCACGCCGGCTTCGTCCAGCAGCTCGGTCAGGGTCTGTTCCAGGATGCCGGCGCGGATGCGCGAGAGCACATAGTCGCCGCTGCGTTGCTCCAGAATCACATTGGCGATGCCGGCCTGATGCAGCAAGGCACCGAGCAGCAGTCCGGACGGGCCCGCCCCGATGATGGCCACCTGGGTACGCTGCATGCTGAGGTCTCCTGTGAAGGCCCCAGCCGCAAGGCGCGCTGGCGCTGGGTTACAGCAGCATGCGCAAATGTGCCTGGGCTTGCAATAGGGGCGGCAAGCAATGTTCAACCAGCTGATCCATGCTCATGCGCGAGGCATGCACGCTGATGTTCATCGCCGCCACGGTATCGCCGCGGTAATTCTTCAAAGGCACGGCCACGGTGCGCAGGCCCAGCTCCAGCTCCTGGTCGATGCAGGCATAGCCCAGCGAGCGCGCGCGTGCGATCTCGATGCGCAGGCGCTCGGGATGGGTGATGGTGTGCGGCGTCAGGGCCGCGAGCTCCTGGCGGGCGATCCAGGCGTCCACCTCGGGCTGGGGCAGGGCGGCAAGCAGCACGCGGCCGTTGCCGGCGCAGTAGGCGGGCACGCGGGTGCCGGGCTGCAGCGTCGGCGAGACCACGCGGCCGGCGCTGGTGGCGGCAATGCAGATCACGTCGCTGCCATCCAGCACGCCGGCGGAGCTGGCTTCCTTGAGGGCGTAGGCCAGCTTGTGCAGCTCCGGCTCGACGATGCGCGGCAACCGGGCCGAATGCATATAGCTCTGCCCCAGGCGCAGCACCTTGGGGGTCAGCGCGAACATCTTGCGGTCCTGCGAGACGAAACCGAGATGGGTGAGGGTCAGCAGATAGCGGCGGGCGGCGGCGCGGGTCAGACCCGTGCGCGCGGCCACCTCGCTGATGGTCAGTCGCGGGCGCTCCTGGTCGAAGGCCTCGATCACCGCCAGGCCCTTTTCCAGGCCGGCAACGAGGTCGCGCTTGAGGGGGCCGCTGGCCTCGGCGGCGGGCGCCTCGGTGTAGACCACCTGGTTGGTCGAGGGCAAATCTTCGAAATCACGTTCAGCGGACATGGGTGCCAGTTTTGAGCGTAAAGCGCCCAAATCCGCTGGGCGCGAGCATGCGATGAGCCGACTATAGGGATTGGACCCGGGCTTGTCCCTATTTCAGGCGGCATGTTGGGCGATCTGCGCACCCGTGTGCACCAAATTGGTGAAGTCTGGGTGAGCGCTATCCCACGGCCTGAAAGGGCGGGTGTGCCAGGGCGAAGCGGCGCTACTGCATTGGTATATGTGCGGTATGCGCCTCAATCCGCGGCGAGTATCCCATGGGGCCTCGTCGCAAACCGCCGGTCATGGCTTGCCAGGCCATGACAAAAGTTCAAGCACCCCTGCGCTTTTCTCATGGCTTGGCTCAGCCTCGGTGCAGGCAGGCAAGACGCAGGTCTTGCCCGCGGTCCGGCGCTCAGACGCGCTCGACGATCAGGGCAATGCCCTGGCCCACGCCGATGCACATGGTGCACAGGGCGTAGCGGCCGCCGCTGCGATGCAGCTGGTTCACCGCCGTGGTGACCAGGCGGGCACCGCTGGCGCCCAGCGGGTGACCCAGGGCGATCGCACCGCCATTCGGATTGACGCGCGGGTCGTCGTCGCGCAGGCCGAGTGCGCGCAGCACCGCCAGGCCCTGGGCCGCAAAGGCCTCGTTGAGTTCGATCACGTCCATTTGCGCCAGGCTCAGGCCGGTGAGCGCCAGCACGCGCTGGCTGGCCGGCGCCGGGCCGATGCCCATGATGCGCGGCGCCACGCCGGCGGTGGCCATGCCCACCACGCGGGCGCGCGGCGTCAGGCCATGGCGGGCCGCGCCCGCCTCGCTGGCCAGCAGCAGGGCGCAGGCGCCGTCGTTCACGCCCGAAGCATTGCCGGCGGTGACGCTGCCGTCCGGCCGCACCACGCCCTTGAGCTTGGCGAGCGCCTCCAGGCTGGTTTCGCGCGGATGCTCGTCCTTGCTGACGACGATGGGATCGCCCTTTTTCTGGGCAATGCTGACCGGGGTGATCTCGGCGTCGAAAAAGCCCGCCTGCTGGGCCGCCACGGCCTTGAGCTGGCTGGCCAGCGCCATGCGGTCCTGCGCCTCGCGCTCGATGCCGAAGTCGGTGGCGACGTTCTCGGCCGTTTCGGGCATGGAGTCGACGCCGTAGCGTTCCTTCATCAGCTTGTTGACGAAGCGCCAGCCGATGGTGGTGTCGTACACCGCGTTGCTGCGTGAAAAGGCGCTTTCGGCCTTGGGCATCACGAAGGGCGCGCGGCTCATGCTCTCGACCCCGCCTGCCAGCATCAGCTCGGCCTCGCCGGCGCGGATGGCGCGAGCGGCCGAGCCCACCGCGTCCATGCCCGAGCCGCACAGCCGGTTCAGCGTGGCGCCCGGCACCTCCAGCGGCAGGCCGGCCAGCAATGCGGACATGCGCGCCACATTGCGGTTGTCTTCGCCGGCCTGGTTGGCGCAGCCGTAGAGCACGTCGGTGAGCGCGGCCCAATCGACCTGCGGGTTGCGCGCCATCAGCGCCTTGATGGGGATGGCGCCCAGGTCATCGGCGCGCACCGAGGAGAGGGCACCGCCATAGCGGCCGAAGGGCGTGCGTTGCGCGTCGCAAATAAAGGCTTGAGTCATGGGGTCTCCAAAGCTGAGGAAGGGATGCATCAGGCCCGCAATGGCAGGCCGGTGAGGGATTCGAGTTGGCGGTGCGCCAGGCCCGGGCAGCGCGCCAGCACGCGCAAGCCCGCGGCTTCGACGGACAGCACGGCGAGATCGGTGTAGATGCGGCTGACGCAGGCCGCCGCCGTGAGCGGATAGCTGCATGCGGCGACGATCTTGCTGTCCCCGCTCTTGCTGAGGTGCTCCATCATCACAAAGGTCTGCTTGGCTCCGATCGCGAGATCCATGGCCCCGCCCACGGCCGGGATGGCGTCGGCGGCGCCGGTATGCCAGTTGGCCAGATCGCCCCGGGCCGAGACCTGGAAGGCGCCCAGCACGCAGATGTCCAGATGCCCGCCGCGCATCATCGCGAAGCTGTCGGCATGATGAAAGAAGCAGCCGCCGGGCTGCAGGGTGACGGCCTGCTTGCCGGCATTGATCAGATCGGGGTCGGCGGCCTCGGGGCCGGGCGGCGGCCCCATGCCCAGCACCCCGTTCTCGCTGTGCAGGATGATCTCCCGCCCCGGCGGCAGCTGGCTGGCCACCAGGGTGGGCAGGCCGATGCCCAGGTTCACCACCGCGCCTTCGGGAATGTCCTGGGCCACCAGGGCGGCCATCTGGGTGCGCGTCCAGGCCTGCCAGCTCATGAGCGGGCCTCCGTGGTGGCTGCCGGGCGCGGGCAGCACACCAGCCTCTGCACAAAGATGCCGGGCGTCACCACGGCCTCGGGGTCCAGCGCGCCCAGCGCCACCACCTCGCGCACCGCGGCCACGGTGATGCGCGCCGCCGTCGCCATCACCGGGCCGAAGTTGCGTGCGGTCTTGCGATAGACCAGATTGCCCCAGCGGTCGCCGCGCTCGGCCTGGATGAGGGCGTAGTCGGCATGCAACGGATATTCAAGGACGTGACCGCGCCCGCCGATCTGGCGCTGCTCCTTGCC
>Ga0208517_100641_pt1 | contig 9552 bp, 7 predicted proteins | sample LakWasM118_HOW13_2_FD_183932 | JGI IMG/M metagenome (GOLD analysis project Ga0208517, IMG submission 183932) | Freshwater sediment methanotrophic microbial communities from Lake Washington under simulated oxygen tension - Sediment Metagenome... | ecosystem: Environmental > Aquatic > Freshwater >... | reverse complement strand
ACGGCCGCCGCGTGCTGACGCAGACCGCCAACGGTGCGGCGCCGGCCCATGTGGTCACGCTCAACACGGTGCGCATCGGCGATGTCGAGGTGCGCAATGTCGAGGCCATCGTCATCCCGGCGCAGATGAGCCATGTGCTGCTGGGCAACAGCTTTCTCTCGCGCTTCCAGATGAAGCGCGAGAACGATGTGCTAACCCTCGACCTGCGCTTCTGAGGCGTAGATCGCCGCCACCGGCGCCTCGCCGACCCTGGCGTAGCCGCGGTACATGCCCTCGGTATTGAAGGGCAAGGCGACCTCGCCATTCGCGGCCACGGCGATCAGACCGCCGCGACCGGCGATGGCCGGCAATTTCTCCATCACCACCCGGCGGCTCGCCTCCTGCACCGACAGCCCCAGGTATTCCATCAGGGCCGAGACATCGTGGGCGGCGCAGCTGCGCATGAAGGCCTCGCCGGTGCCGGTGCAGGAGATCGCCACCGTCGCGTCATTGGCATAGCAGCCGGCGCCGATGACGGGCGAATCGCCGACGCGGCCGACCTGCTTGTTGGTCATGCCGCCGGTGGAGGTGGCGGCCGCCAGATGGCCCTGGGCATCCAGCGCCACCGCACCCACGGTGCCGAACTTGCTTTGCTCGTCGATCGGGCCTGAGATCGGGTCTGACGCTGCCTGCTTGAAGGCCAGCGCCTGGCCATCGTGGTCCAGCAGCACGCCGGCCTCGGCCTGCTTGGCACGCTGCAGCTGCTCCAGGCGCAGCGGCGTGCCGAACCAGTCGGGCGCCACCTGCTCCAGGCCATGGCGCGCGGCAAAGGCATCGGCCGCCGCACCGATGAACATCAGGTGCTCGCTGTGCAGCATCACGGCGCGCGCCGCCAGCACCGGGTTGCGGGTGCGCGTGACGCCCGCCACCGCGCCCGCGCGCAACGTGGCGCCGTCCATCACGCTGGCGTCCAGCTCATGGCTGCCGGCGGCGGTATAGACCGCGCCCTTGCCGGCATTGAAGAGCTCGCATTCCTCCAGCTGCCGCACCGCCTCCACCACCACATCCATGGCCGTGGCGCCGGCCGCAAGCCGGGCCTGGCCGTCGCCCAGGATGCGCTGCAGGGCGCTCAGGTAGGCGGCCTCCTGCTGGGGCGAACTCTTGCTGCGCAGCAGCGTGCCGGCGCCGCCGTGGATGGCCAGCACGGGCCTGGCTTGCTTGTGGGTGTTCATGAGGGTCCTGAGGGCTGCGTCAGGCCGGATTCTTCCATCCCTTGCACGCCCCTGGGCTGTCTCGGCAGAGACAGCCGAAAAACGAACGACCGTGCTAAAAAGCGCCCATCAGCGAAGGAGCACGCATGGACCTGAACTTCACCACCGAGGAGCTTGCCTTCCGGGCCGAGATCCGCCAATGGGTGGCCGCAAACCTGCCCGCCGACATCAGCCACAAGGTGCACAACGCGCTGCGCCTGAACAAGGACGATTTGCAGCGCTGGGCCAAGATTCTGGGCAAGCAGGGCTGGCATGGCTGGGCCTGGCCGAAACAGTTCGGCGGCCCGGGCTGGAACGCCGTGCAGCGCCATCTGTTCGAGGAGGAATGCGCGCTGGCCGGTGCGCCGCGCGTGGTGCCCTTCGGCCCGGTGATGGTGGCGCCGGTGATCATGGCCTTCGGCTCGCCCGAGCAGCAGCAGCGCCACCTGCCCGGCATCATGAGCGGCGAGGTCTGGTGGAGCCAGGGCTATAGCGAGCCGGGCTCGGGGTCGGATCTGGCGTCGGTGAAGTGCAAGGCCGAACGCCGGGGCGACAAATACATCGTCAACGGCCAGAAGACCTGGACCACGCTGGGCCAGTACGGCGACTGGATCTTCTGCCTGGTGCGCACCGACAGCAGCGGCAAGCCGCAGACCGGCATCTCCTTCCTGCTGATCGACATGAAGTCGCCCGGCGTGACCGTGCGCCCCATCATCATGCTGGACGGCGAGCATGAGGTGAACGAGGTGTTCTTCGACAACGTCGAGGTGCCGGCCGAGAACCTGGTGGGCGAGGAGAACAAGGGCTGGACCTATGCCAAGTACCTGCTGGCCCACGAACGCACCAATATCGCCGACGTGAACCGCGGCAAGCGCGAGCTGGAGCGGCTCAAGCGCATCGCCAAGGCCGAGGGCGTGTATGAGGACGCCCGCTTCCGCGACCAGATCGCGCTGCTGGAGGTGGACATCGTGGCGCTGGAGATGATGGTGCTGCGCGTACTGTCGGCCGAGAAGAGCGGCAAGCAGTCGCTCGACGTGGCGGGCCTGCTGAAGATCCGCGGCAGCGAGATCCAGCAGCGCTACAGCGAGTTGATGATGCTGGCCGCCGGCCCCTATGCCCTGCCCTTCATCCAGGAGGCGATGGAGGCGGGCTGGCAGGGCGACCAGGCGCTGAGCAGCCTGTGGCCGCGCGGCTCCACCCATTGCGCGCCGCTGGCCAGCCACTACTTCAACTATCGCAAGACCACCATCTACGGCGGCTCGAACGAAGTGCAACGCAATATCGTCGCGCAGACCGTGCTCGGCTGAGGAGACAGACATGGACTTTGATTTCACCGAAGACCAGGAATCGCTGCGCGACGCGGTGCGCCGCTTCGTCGACAAGGACTACGGCTTCGAGCACCGCCGCGCCACCGTGCGCGCCGGCGGCTTCTCGCGGGCCAACTGGGAGGGCCTGGCGGGCCTGGGGCTGATGGGGCTGGCGGTGCCCGAGGCGCATGGCGGCATGGGCTTTGGCGCCATCGACGCGATGGTGGTGATGGAGGAGCTCGGGCGCGGCATCGTGCTGGAGCCCTATGCCCAGGCCGCGCTGATCGCCCCCGCCGTGCTGCAGCATGCCGGCGCCGAGGTGCAGGCGGCCTGGCTGCCGCGCATCGCCGCTGGCGAGGCGCTGGTGGTGCTGGCGCACCAGGAACGCAGCGCGCGCTACCGCCTGGACCAGGTGGCCACCTTGGCTGAGGGCCAGGTCTTGACGGGGGCCAAGAGCCTGGTGCCCGCCGGTGAGCATGCGGATGCCTTCATCGTGCCGGCCCGCACGGCCGCCGGCATCGCGCTCTACCTGGTGGAACGCGGCGCGGCCGGCGTGGGCACGCGCCCCTACCTGCTGCAGGACGGCTCGGCCGCCGCCGAGCTGAGCCTGGACAAGGCCCCCGCCACCCTGCTGGTGCCGGCGCCGCAGGGCCTGGCGGTGCTGGAACTGGCGGCCGATATCGGCATCGCCGCGCAGGCCGCCGAGGCCGTGGGCGCGATGGACAAGCTGGTGGCCATCACCGCCGAATACCTCAACACGCGCAAGCAGTTCGGGGTCGCGATCAGCAGCTTCCAGGCCCTGCGCCACCGCATGGCCGACGTGAAGATGCAGCTGGAGCTGGCGCGCTCGATGAGCTACTACGCCAGCCTCAAGCTGGGCGAGCCGGCCGAGGCACGCCGGCGCGCGCTCTCGCAGGCCAAGCTGCAGCTGTGCCAATCGACGCGCTATGTGGGCCAGCAATGCACCCAGCTGCATGGCGGCATCGGCGTGACGGACGAGTACATCTCCAGCCACTACTTCAAGCGCCTCACCGCGATGGAGATGCAGTGGGGCGACAGCCTGCATCATCTGGGCGAGGTTAGCGCACGCATGCAGGACCAGGCCGGCGTGTTCGCCTGAGTGTCTCAACTGAGCGGCACAATCGCCGCATGGCGATAGAAACTGGCATCACTGCGGTGGCCGGCCTCAAGGTCGGCCATTTCACCGACACGCGCCGCCCCACCGGTTGCACCGTGATCCTGTGCGAGCAGGGCATGGTGGCCGGCGTGGACGTGCGCGGCGCCGCGCCGGGCACGCGCGAGACCGACTTGCTGCGCCCCGAGAACACCGTGGACCGGGTGCACGCCGTCCTGCTCAGCGGCGGCAGCGCCTTTGGCCTGGACGCCGCCAGCGGCGTGATGCGCTGGCTGGCCGAGCGCGGCCATGGCCTCCGGGTAGGCCCGGCCTGCGTGCCCATCGTGCCGGCGGCCGTGCTGTTCGACCTCTGGCTGGGCGATCCACGCGTCACCCCGGATGCCGACGCCGGCTATGCCGCTTGCGAGGCCGCCCGTGCGGCGCCGCCCGCGCAGGGCAGCGTGGGCGCCGGCAGCGGCGCCAGCGTGGGCAAGTTGTTCGGCCCCGAGCGCGCCATGAAGGGCGGCATCGGCACGGCGGCGGTCTGCGTGGACGGCATCACGGTGGCCGCCATGGTGGCGGTGAACGCCGTCGGCGATGTGATCGACCCGGCCACCGGCCAGCTGCTGGCGGGCGCACGCGATGCCCAGGGCCGCCTGCTCGGCAGCGCGCAGGCGATGCTGCATGGGCGGCTGCCCGCGCGCCTGCTGAACGGCAGCGCCACCACCATCGGCGTGGTGGCCACCGACGCCATGCTCGGCAAGGCGCAGGCCTGCAAGCTGGCCCAGATGTCGCATGACGGCCTGGCGCGCAGCATCAACCCGGTGCACACGCCCAGCGATGGCGACGTGATGTTTGCGCTGGCCAGCGGTGGCAGCGGGCGCAGCGCCGACCTGACCTTGCTGGGCACGCTGGCTGCCGAGGTCACGGCACAGGCCGTGCTGAATGCCGTGCGCCATGCGGTCGGCCTGCCCGGCCTGCCCGCGGCCGCCGAGCTCTCAGCGACAATTGCGCCATGAGTACGATGCGTTTGTCCCAGATCCTGTTCTCGCAAGGCTTCGGCACCCGCCGCCTGTGCGCCGGCCTGATTTATAACGGCGAGGTCAAGGTGGCCGGCGAGGTCGTTGACGACCCCGAGGCCGAGTACGAGACGGCGGGTTTCAGCTTTGAAGTCAGCGGCAAGACCTGGCCCTTTTACGAGAAGGCCCTGATCCTGCTGAACAAGCCGGCCGGCTACGAATGCTCGCAAAAGCCCAAGCATCACCCCAGCGTGATGAGCCTGCTGCCCGCCCCCCTGCGTGAGCGCAATGTGCAGCCGGTGGGCCGGCTGGACGAGGACACCACGGGCCTGCTGCTGCTCACCGACGACGGCGCCCTGATCCACAAGCTCACCAGCCCCAAGCACCATGTGCCCAAGATCTACGAGGCGCGCTGCAAGCATGAGGTCACGGACGAGCAGCTGGCGCGCCTGCTGGCCGGCGTGGAGCTGCGCGAACCTGAATCGTCAACTCCGACCAAGCCGCACCATAAGCCCGAACAGGTGCGCGCCGAAGGCGCCGAGCGCAGCGACAGCCATGGCCTGCGCCTGACCCTCATCGAGGGCAAGTACCACCAGGTCAAGCGCATGGTGGCGGCGGTGGGCAACCGCGTCGAGGGCCTGCACCGCCCGCGCTTCGGCGCCCTCAGCATCCCCGACGGGCTCAAGCCCGGCGAGTGGATCTGGATCGCGAGCCCCGCACTGATCACGCCCTGATCACTCCCGATGGGGGCTTTCCCGCGCGGCGCGCGCGCCACGGCCCAGGGTTGTTCCTAGGCGTCCTGTCACATTCCCTGTGTAGAAATCGCGGCTGGTAACAGGCCCGTCGCAGCGGCGCGTCTGTGCATCGCGCAGGAGCCAGGCGAAGACCATGGCCGCGCTGTTCGGGAATCATGACAATGACTGCTGAGTCCGCGAGGGACAGAGGGCAAGAGGTCAATGCCAATATCGCTGCCCAGGTCCAACTGGAGCAATTGGCCTCGCTCTATGAACTGACGTTGCTGCCCACGGCCTGCGGCGTGCTGTTCTGCATCTTGCCGCTGGTGCTGCTCTGGCAGCAGCTGCCGCAGGCACTGCTGCTGAGCTGGTTTGCCGCGCGTGCCGCGGTGGCGGCGCTGCGCTGCAGCGATGTGCTGAGCTTCCGGCGCGCCAGACCTGGCCCCGAGCAGCTGCAGCCCTGGCGCCAGCGCTACCTGGCCCTGCTGAGCCTGGATGCGCTCACCTGGGGTGCGATGGGCTGGTATTTCCACACTCCGGCCATTCCGGAACTGGACGGCATCATCCTGGCGTCCATCATCGGGCTGGGCGCCGTGGGCATGTTCTCGCTGGGCGGGGTGACGCGCGCCCATCTGCTGTTCTCCGGCATCACGTTCGCGCCCCTGGCCCTCTACCTGGGCCTGCAGAACAGCCCGGCCGGCTGGTTCTCGCTGCTCGGGCTGGGCCTGTTCCTGGGCGTTTCGCTGTTCGAATCGCGCCGCATCGAGGCGCGCCATGCCGAGTTGCTGCGCCTGCGTTTCGAGAACGCCCATATCGCCGAGCAGCGCCGGCAGGCCCTGCAGTCGGCCGAGCATTCCAGCACCAGCAAGAGCCGCTTCGTGGCCGTGATGAGCCACGAGATCCGCACACCGCTGAACGGCATACTGGGCATGACCCAGTTGCTGGAGCGCTCCAGCCTGGACGCGCAACAGCGCGAACAGGTGGACATCGTGCGCCGCTCCGGCCGCCACCTGCTGACCCTGGTGAACGACATCCTGGACCTGGCGCGCATTGAATCGGGCAAGCTGGTGGTGGAAGCGCATGCGCTGGAACTGGCCGAGGCGGTGGACGACGTGTGCCGCCTGCTGGCCCAGACCGCCAAGGAAAAAGGCCTCGCCTTCGACTACCGCCTGGCGCCGGGCCTGCCGCGGCTCATCATGGGTGACGCGCCGCGCATCAAGCAGGTGCTGCACAACTTGATCGGCAACGCGATCAAGTTCACCGAGCGCGGCAGCGTCTCGGTGGAGGTGTCCACCGTGCTGGACATGCGCGCGGGCACCTTGCTGCACGTGGCCGTGCGCGATACCGGCGCCGGCATCCCCGCCGACCAGATGGAACGCGTGTTCGCGCCCTTCGAGCAGGCCGACAACACCAAGCCGCGCCAGCACGAGGGCAGCGGCCTGGGCCTGACGATTTCGCGCGAACTGGCGCGCGCCATGGGCGGCGACCTGCGCTGCGCCTCCATGCCCGGCCAGGGTTCGGTGTTCGAGTTCACCCTGCCGCTGCAAGCCGGCCCGGCGGCGGTGGTGCCGCCACCGCTCGCCGGCTCCCTGCCCCTGCCCACCCTGCGGGGTCGGGTCTTGCTGGTGGACGACAGCGCCGTCAATCTGCTGGTGGCGTCCACCATGCTGGAGCGCTGCGGGCTGACGGTGGACCAGGCGGAAAACGGCCGCGACGCGCTGCAGCGCATGCAGGCCACGCCCTACGACCTGGTGCTGATGGACTGCCAGATGCCGGAGATGAACGGTTTCGAGGCCACCCAGGCCTGGCGCCAGCATGAGACGCGCGAGGCCCTGCCGACGCGCACACCCATCGTGGCGCTCACGGCCAGCGCGGTGAACAGCGATCGCGAGCGCTGCATCGAGTGCGGCATGGACGACTACCTGGTCAAACCCTTCGAGATGGACGACCTGACCACCCTGGTGCAGCGCTACCTGCCCGGGGCGGCCGCGGCGCCGGCGCGGCCGGATTTCGCAGCGGCTTGATGCCTGAGCGCGTCATTGCGGCCGGATAATCTCGCCCCATGCAGGTTTTCCGTGGTTTCCAACATCCAGGCATTGCCGGCGCTTGCGCGCTGACGATAGGCAATTTCGACGGCGTCCATCGCGGCCACCAGGCCATGCTGGCCCTGCTCAAGTCCGAGGCCCTGCACCGGGGCCTGCCCTCCTGCGTGCTGACCTTCGAGCCGCATCCGCGCGACTTCTTCGCCGCCAGGCTGGGCAAGCCCGAGCTGGCGCCCGCACGCATCGCCACCCTGCGCGACAAGCTCAGCGAGCTGGAGCGCTGCGGCATCGACCAGGTGGTGGTGCTGCGTTTCGACGAGCGCCTGGCGTCCTTGAGCGCGCAAGACTTCATCCAGCGCGTGCTGCAGCAGGGCCTGGGTGCCCGCTATGTGTTGGTGGGCGACGATTTCCGTTTCGGCAGCAAGCGCCAGGGCGACTACGCCACCCTGGACGCCGCCGGGCGCCAGCAGGGCTTCGACGTGGCGCGCATGATGAGCTACGAGGTGCATGGCCTGCGCGTCAGCAGCTCGGCGGTGCGCGAGGCGCTGGCCAGCGGGCAGATGGAGGCCGCGGCGCAATTGCTGGGCCGCTGCTATTCGATCTCCGGCCACGTGGTGCATGGCCAGAAGCTGGGCCGCAGCCTGGGCGAGAGCAGCGCCGGCGCGGCCGATGGTTTTCGCACCCTCAATCTGCGCTTCCCGCACAGCAAGCCGGCCGCCATGGGCATCTACGCGGTGCGTACCCATGGCCTGGCAGACCGCCCGCTGGACGGCGTCGCCTCGCTGGGCGTGCGCCCCACGATCGAGCAGGCCGGGCGCGTGCTGCTGGAGGTGCATGCCTTTGACTGGCCGCCGGAACTGGGGCCCGAGGGCGCCTACGGTAAACTCGTGCGCGTGGACCTCCTGCACAAACTGCGCGATGAAGCCCGCTACGAGGGGCTGGACGCCTTGACGGCCGCGATCCGTCAGGACGAGACGCAGGCGCGCGCCTACCTGGCCAGCCATGCCGCCACCCATGCCGCCACCCATGCCGCCTCCCATGCCACCACGGGGCGCCAGACCACCCGCGACCGAATTTGACGCGCTGAGCCTGCCCTCAGCCCGCGTGCCGCGATCAACGCCTTGGGCACGCACCCCTCATCTCCGGTGGGCCAGCCCCGCCCCACCGTCTGCTCCGCAAAGCCTGCCATGACCGATACCAAAACGGACTACCGCGCCACCCTCAATCTGCCCGACACCCCCTTCCCGATGCGCGGCGACCTGCCCAAGCGCGAGCCGGGCTGGGTGAAGGAATGGGAGGAGCAAGGCGTCTACAAGAAGCTGCGCGACGCGCGTTGCGGCGCGCCCAAGTTCGTGCTGCACGACGGCCCGCCCTATGCCAATGGCCAGATTCACATGGGCCATGCGGTCAACAAGATCCTCAAGGACATGATCGTCAAGGCGCGCCAGCTGGAAGGCTATGACGCTGCCTACATCCCCGGCTGGGATTGCCACGGCCTGCCGATCGAGAACCAGATCGAGAAGACCTACGGCCGCGGCCTGCCGCGCGACGAGGTGCAGGCCAAGAGCCGCGCCTACGCCACCGAGCAGATCGACCAGCAGCGCGCGGACTTCAAGCGCCTGGGCGTGCTGGGCGACTGGGACCGCCCCTACCGCACCATGGACTTCAAGAACGAAGCCGGCGAGATCCGCGTGCTCAAGCGCCTGTTCGAGCGCGGCTTTGTCTACCGCGGCCTGAAGCCGGTGTACTGGTGCTTCGATTGCGGCTCGTCGCTGGCCGAGTTCGAGATCGAGTACGCCGACAAGCAGAGCCCGGCGGTGGACGTGGCCTTCCTGGCCGCCGAGCCGGCCAAGCTGGCGGCGGCCTTCGATCTGCCCGCCCTGAGCAAGCCCGCCTACACGGTGATCTGGACCACCACGCCCTGGACCATCCCCGCCAACCAGGCGCTCAACCTCAACCCCGAGCTGAGCTATGCCCTGGTGGACACGGCCCAGGGCATCTACCTGGTGGCCGAGGCCCTGGTGGAGAAATGCCTGGCGCGCTGGCAGCTGGAAGGCCAGGTGCTGGCCACCACGCCCGGCAAGCGCCTGGAGTTGCTGAAGTTCAA
>Ga0208517_100609_pt1 | contig 10086 bp, 9 predicted proteins | sample LakWasM118_HOW13_2_FD_183932 | JGI IMG/M metagenome (GOLD analysis project Ga0208517, IMG submission 183932) | Freshwater sediment methanotrophic microbial communities from Lake Washington under simulated oxygen tension - Sediment Metagenome... | ecosystem: Environmental > Aquatic > Freshwater >... | reverse complement strand
CGCACACCATCATAAATGTTGTCATGAAATTAATGATTTCCCCCTTGCGCTCGCAAATTGACGCGCAGGCTTTGGCGCCTATTTCAACAAGGCCGCATGAAGTGCATTTCCCTTGCTTGAAGTCAAGAAATGGCAGTTTTCTGATGTAAGGCTATAGTAATTTTCCCGCTTCATTATGGTGCAATAGAGTCAAGCTGGAAACGGTTGTTGCAGCTTGGCGATATTGATCGCAGTGCACGCTGCAGCACGTCAAACCTGACCATGAATCGGCCGGACCATCTCCAGTACAACATCGAATAAGCGGGCAACACGGTCGGTAGTCCAAGTTCTTTTGAAGCAGACAAGCGCCGCACCGAGTATATCGGTATCCGTTCCGGGGCGGAGTGTCCGTTCAAGGTAATGACACAGGCTCCGGATAACTCGGCAGGGATGTTTTCAGAAAATATGAACAACGCACATTATTTCGCGGCAACTTATCCTCACCTTCGATGGTCTGATGATGCAGGCTACGCGGACGGCGAGTTTGAACGCTGGCTGACCAGCCTGGATAATCTGTTCAGCGCCGAAGAATTGAATCTGGCGGCCGGCATGCCCAAGGAAGGAAGTCTGCCAGCACGGATGGCGAGCGATGCGTTCTGGGCGGGAGAGAATAATCATGTCGACACGGCAGCAGCGCAAACCACTGCGGTACAGCGTCATTACATTGAACATCATGTGACCATGGGCGGGTTCAATCTATTCGAAGATGACCTGCGCGTTTGGGCACGCGTGTTGTATGCCGCACGAAACGACGCCAGTAGTGCACGCGATTTTCTTTTGCTTTTTTTGCAGCAAAACCTCGGCTGCCTGAAAGCCCTGTTCATTCTCGGTCAGGATGCCAACCGCAATGTGGCAGTGAATGCCGAGGCCATCGATGCATGCCTGAATGCGCCGGTAAACCGGGCATTGATTGCGCGTCCTCAGTTTTCTGTATGGGTACTGGATAACTGGTTACCCCGGCAATTGCAGCAATATCATCGCCGTTCCGACGCATCGACGGCACCGTGTAGTACGACTGAAACGGATGCGGCGGCGATATGATGATTATTGAGTTTTGAATGTGGCGAGTGTTGCTAAGATGAATCCGTTATGGGATCAGCGGTAATCTGAAGCTGTTGTTCGGACGTTTGAAAGAAAGAGTGAATACGATGCAAAACCGATTATTACGTTACCTGTCGTTGGCGGCCGTGGCCTTGCTGGTGAGTGTGGCGCTTGCTTCGCTCGGCTGGCTTGGCGACATCGTCGTCAGTCCCTTTCTATTGGCGCTGATCGCTTCTTCAGCTGGCATTCTGGCGGCGACACTGATGCGTGGAAGCGGCAGCAACAGTAATACCAGTTTTGCCGAAAAAGTCAGTGCGCAAATCGATCACCTGATGATCGGTGCGGCCGAGACTTCGCATTTCGTCGACTCGATCAAAAAGAAGGTGGATCTGGATCTGCAGATCACGGAAGACATTGTCGACCGCGCGCAGCAAACTGCGCAGACCACCGAACAGATCGCGGCCAACGCCGAACGCGCATCAGAGGTCGCTGCCGACGTGCGCACCGAAAGCATGGCCGGGCGCGCCGAAGTCGATCTCGGCCTGCGGCAGATCAGCAATGCGCGCGAGGACGCGCAAGCCGCATCGGAAATGATGGGTGACTTGCAGGAAAAGTCGCGCCGCATCCATGGCATCACCGAAGTGATTAACGAAATTGCCGCGCGCACCAATCTTCTGGCATTAAATGCCGCCATTGAGGCCGCACGTGCAGGCGAACATGGTCGCGGCTTTGCCGTGGTTGCCGGTGAGGTTCGCCAACTAGCACAACGCACGACGGCGGCAACCAACGACATCGGCGTGATGGTGCGCGAGATTAATGAAGAGGCTGAGCGTGCCGCAGCCGGCATGGCGGCACTGACCAGCAAGGTCAACGAAGCGGCGCACAATGTGGAAAAGGTGCACGGCTTCTTGTCCAGTATCGAGCGCTCGGCTGGCGTGTCACAGGCGGAAATTCAGGAAATCGCGATGGCGTCGCGCGGGCATGTGGAGACGACGCACGTGATTGCGGAGTCGATATCCCGTATCCGCGATGGCATGCTCGCAACGGAAGAGGAATTGCCGCTGGCGTCAACGTCCGCGATGGTATTGAGCGAACGCGCCGAGAGCCTGTTTGACGCCGCCACCGAATGCAACGCCAAGACGTCCCACGATGAAATTCGCGCGGCTGCCCAACAGGCTGCCAGGGACGTTGGCAAGCTGTTCGAACAGGCCATTGCCAGCGGACAGATCACGGAAGCGGCCTTGTTCGACCGCCGCTATCAGCCGATTCCCAATACCAATCCGGCCAAGCACACCACCGCCTTCGACTCCTTCACTGATCGCGTGCTGCCTGCCATCCAGGAACGCATGCTGGACCAGATGCCAAAGCTTGCCTATGCGGGCGCGGTGGATAACAACGGCTACTTCCCTACGCACAACCGGAAGTTTTCCAAGCCGCTGACCGGCGACTACGACACCGACCTGGTGAACAACCGCACCAAGCGCATTTTCAACGACCGCACAGGCGCGCGCTGCGGCGCCAATACCAAGCCGTTCCTGCTGCAGACCTACAAGCGCGATACCGGGGAAGTGATGCATGACCTGTCCGTGCCAATCCATGTCAATGGAAAGCACTGGGGCGGATTCCGGGTTGGCTATCGGTCGAGCGCACCCGCCGCAGCCACACCTAAACTTGTATCCTCGCAGCAGCGGGCGCCTGTAGTCTCGGCACATAAGCCGGTGGCGTTCAATAAACCCGCATCCGGCGTGAAGCGTTTGCCCCGATAGGCTCAGCCTGGTTTTTCCAGTCGATCAGTCTTTGATCGACTGCATCACCTGCTCGCGGAACCATTTGTTGGCCGGATCGTTGTCGACATTGGCGTGCCAGTACAGAAACACGTCGAATGCCGGCACTTCCATGGGAAACGGCAAGATCTGGTTGCCGAAATGCTTGTTCGCAATGCGCGCGTAGCGGCCAGGCATGGTGAGCACCAGGTCGGTCTGGCTGACGACCCGGCAGGCGGCAAAGTAATGCTGGCAACGCAGCCGTATATGGCGTTCCAGCCCAAAACGGCTCAACTCGAAATCTTCCAGCCCCAAGCCGCGCCGCCGCGAGCTGGCCAGAATATGGTCCTGCTTGAGATAAGTCTCGATGTCCAGCCCACCTTTAATGTCCGGATGGCCCTCGCGTGCGACCACGACTGTCGAGTCTTGATAAATCCTCGTATGCATGATGTCGCTCGACAGCGGCAGCAGCACGTCGATGGCACCGTCCAGCGTACCTGTAGCGAGTTCACTTTCCAATTCCCTGCGTTCAACATGGCTTGCCGCAATGTCCACCAGCGGTGCCTGATCCCGTACGAAACGCATCAATGGCGGCAACACGGTCGCTTCCAGGACGTCGCGCAAGGCAAGGTTGAAGCGCTTCGGCGTGGTCTCCGGATCGAAGACATGCAGACCGTTCAGCGTCACTTCCAGCCCCCGCAGCGCGCGGCGCACCGGCTCGATGATGTTGCGCGCCAGTGGCGTCGATACCATCGTATGTCCTTGCCGCACGAATAGCGGATCGTCGAACATCTGGCGCAGGCGTCCGAGCGAATGGCTGATTGCCGGCTGCGTCAGGCTCAGCTTCTGGCTGGCGCGTGTCACGCTGCCCTCGGTATAGATTGCCTCAAAGACAGTGAAGAGGTTCAGATCGACTCTGGATATATGCATGAATTTTATGTGATTCGATAATAACTATTCATTTGATCGATTCTATATCGGGCGATATCCTCTGTACAAGCCGCGCATGACGGCATCAATGTTTGGTAAGGGCAGCCTCGCATGGGACAAATCTACCTGGTCCGCCACGGACAAGCGTCGTTCGGCAGCACGAATTACGACCAGTTATCAGAGCTGGGATTTGAACAGGCGCGCATGCTGGGTGAATGGTTTGCGAACTCGCACCAGAAATTCCACCGCGTCGTCACCGGCGATTTGAAGCGCCACCGGCAGACGGCAGATACCTGTCTTGCGGCGCTGCCGAAGTCGCATCGTGTTGAGACAGACTGGCATACCGATCCGGATTTCAACGAATACAACCATCATGAAGTGCTGGTGCGTCAGCGTCCGGCATTCGATGACCCGGAAGAGGTCAAGCGCTTTCTCGCCTCGCATCCCAAGGCCAAGCATGCATTCCAGGAAATCTTCCAGACAGCCATGTCGCGCTGGATGAGCGGACAGTACGACAGCGAATACCTCGAATCCTGGCCGGTGTTCCAGCGCCGTTGCGTGGCCGCGCTGCAGCGGGTAGTCGAGGGTGCCGACAAGTCGCAGAACATCATCGTGTTTACCTCCGGCGGCACCATTGCCACCATTTGCCAGCATGTGCTCGGGCTCAGTGACCGGCAAGTGGCGGACCTGAACTGGACCCTGGTGAATTGCGCGGTCACCAAACTGTTTTACCAGCCGGGCCGCGTCACGCTCAGCTACCTGAACAACTATGCCCATCTTGAATGGCTGGGGCAGCCACACAGCATTACCTATCGTTAGGAACAAGCATGACAAACGCAAACCTGTTTGACCTTTCCGGAAAAGTCGCCCTTGTCACTGGCGCCAGCCGCGGCATCGGCGAAGCAATCGCCCGGACGCTGGCCGCATACGGCGCGCACGTAATCGTATCGAGTCGCAAGCAGGAATCCTGCGAAGCCGTAGTTGCCGCCATCCGCGAAGCCGGTGGCTCAGCCGACGCAATGGCATGCCACATCGGCGAAATGGCACAGATTGAAGCGGTGTTCGCCGCCATCGAACAAAAGTTTGGCCGTCTCGACATCCTGGTTAACAACGCAGCCACCAACCCGTATTTTGGTTCGATTGTCGACACGGACCTGTCGTCGTTCCAAAAGACGGTCGACGTCAATATTCGCGGTTATTTTTTCAGCTCCGTGAACGGTGCCAAGCTGATGGCGAAGAATGGTGGCGGCAGCATTATTAATGTCGCATCGGTCAACGGCATCATCCCGGGTGACAAGCAGGGCATCTATTCGATCACCAAGGCTGCCGTCATTTCGATGACACATGCGTTCGCCAAGGAGTGCGCCCCGTCGGGCGTGCGCGTGAATGCGCTGTTGCCGGGCGCGACCGACACCAAGTTCGCGTCCGCGCTTGTGCAAAATCCCGCGGTAATGGAAAAGATGATGCCGATGCGTCGCGTTGCCGCACCGGACGAAATGGCGGGTGCAGTGCTGTACCTGGCATCGAATGCCGCGAGCTACACCACAGGGACGTGCATCAATGTGGATGGCGGTTATCTGCTTGGCTGATTGGTACGATGAGTTCTAGAGTGATTTGCGTGTCAGTGTCCGGGGCAAGGCTTGCATCCATACACTGGTCAACAAGTCCCTCTAAGGTAGTGAGTGTGGCTGGAGACAAAAGTAGTGCATAAAAAAGGCAAGCAGGGCGGGCGATCCTCGTCCTGCGAAGCCGCAGAATCCATAGAATATCAAGCAGCTTTCCATCAAGGCCGACGACCATGAACATGACTGCACCCAACCCGGCCTACGCCGAGACGCTCAAACAGAGCGTGATGGCAATGCCGATGGCGCAAACCATCGGTCTGTCATTTGCGCATGTCGAACCCGGTGCGGTCGAGCTGGAAATTCCTTACAGCGACGCCATGAGTTTTCGGCCCGGACAACTGCAGGCGACGGCGATTTTCGCGGCGGCCGACTTTGCCGCCATCGCCGCGGCCGGCACTCTGCTCCCGCCGGGGTGGATCAACGCTAGCATCGATTGCACGCTGAAGATCGTCGGCCCCGCCGACGGCGACAAGCTGGTCGCACGCGGACGCGTCGTCAGTCCCGGCCGGCTCATCACCGTTAGCGCCGCCGAGGTGTACTCGGTCCGCGACGGCAGGGAATCGCTGTGCGCAACTGCACTTGCGACCGCGCGCAACATTGAATTGAAACAGTAAGCGACAAGAATTCAACCCCAAGCAAACAACCGCCATTACAACAACCCCACGTGCGCAAGCGCACCACTTCATGGAGCAACAAATGGACTTCCAATACAGCCCGAAGGTCAAGGACCTGCAAAAGCGCCTGATCGCGTTCATGGACGAGCATGTCTATCCGAACGAAGGTAAATTTCATGCCGAGATCGCGGAGAATCGCAAGAACGGCAACGCATGGATTCCGACCAAGATCATGGAGGAAATGAAGGTCAAGGCGCGCGCCGCCGGCCTGTGGAACTTGTTCCTGCCGGAATCGACACGCGGCGCCGGCCTGACCAATCTGGAATATGCACCGCTGTGCGAAATCATGGGGCGCGTGCATTGGGCGCCGGAAGTGTTCAACTGCTCCGCGCCGGACACCGGCAACATGGAGACGCTGGAGCGCTATGCCAGCGAAGAACTGAAAGAGCAATGGCTCAAGCCGCTGCTGGCCGGCGAGATCCGTTCCTGCTTCGGCATGACCGAACCGGCGGTCGCCTCCTCGGATGCAACCAACATCGAAAGCCGCATCGAGCGCGACGGCGATCATTACGTGATCAATGGTCGCAAGTGGTGGTCGTCGGGCGCCAACGATCCGCGCTGCAAGGTTTTCATCTTCATGGGCAAGACGGATCCGACCGCTGAAAAGCACAAGCAGCAATCGATGATCGTGGTGCCGCGCGATACACCGGGCGTGACGATTGTGCGTCATCTTCCGGTGTTCGGTTTCGATGATGCGCCGCACGGTCACGGCGAAGTGTTGTTTGAAAATGTTCGCGTGCCAGTATCCAATATTCTGCTGGGCGAAGGGCGCGGCTTCGAAATCGCGCAGGGCCGCCTCGGGCCGGGCCGCATTCACCACTGCATGCGCCTGATCGGCTTGGCTGAGCGCGCACTTGAAAAAATGTGCCAGCGCACCTTGAAGCGTGTCGCCTTCGGCAAGCCGGTCGCGGAACAGACCGTGACGCTGGAGCGCATTGCCGAAGCACGCGTGATGATCGACCAGGCGCGCTTCCTGGTCCTTAATGCCGCCTACATGATGGACACGGTCGGCAACAAGGTCGCCGCAAAGGAAATTGCGATGATCAAGGTGGCAGCACCCAATATGGCCTGCAAGATCATCGACTGGGCGATCCAGGCATACGGCGGTGGTGGCATGGCAGACGAATTCCTCGCCCATGCTTACGCAAGCGCACGTTCGCTGCGCATTGCCGATGGCCCGGATGAAGTGCACCGTAACCAGATCGGCCGCATGGAACTGAAGAAGTACAAATAACAGGCAGGGCCACAGAGACTCGTCACGCCGGTGTTTGCCGGGGTGACGAATTTCTTTTTTACGAGCGAGAGCGTATGAACGGACAGGCATTTGCAGGAAAATCCATTCTGGTGACCGGCGCGGCAGGCGGTATCGGACGCGCTGCGGCGCTGGCGTTTGCGCGCGAAGGCGGTCGGGTGGCAGTTGCCGACGTGGAGGCAGCGGGCGGCGAGGAAACCGTCGCGATGATTGCAAAGGCGGGCGGTGAAGCCATCTTCGTGCGTACCGACGTGTCGCAGGCGGCGCAGGTCCAAGCCCTGGTCAACAGCACGGTCGACGCCTTCGGACGTCTTGACTGCGCATTCAACAATGCCGGTATCGAGATCGAGCATTTGCCTCTGGCCGATGCGGATGAAGCGGTGTTTGACCGCATCATGAGCGTCAACGTCAAGGGCGTGTGGCTATGCATGAAGCATGAAATCCGTCAGATGCTCAAGCAGGGCGGCGGCACGATCGTCAATACCGCTTCGGTGGCCGGACTGGTCGGCGCGCCTTTGCAACCGCTCTATGCGGCTAGCAAACATGCGGTAGTCGGCCTGACCAAGACAGCCGCAGCGGAATATGGCAAGGCGGGCATTCGCATCAATTCCGTATGCCCCGGCATCATCCGCACGCCGATGCTGGAACGGGCGCTGGAGCGTGAGCCGCGCCGCGAAAAAGGCATTGTCAAGGTTCACCCGATCGGCCGCCTTGGCGAAGCCGATGAAATCGCCAACGCAGCGCTGTGGTTGTGCTCCGGCAGTGCCTCGTTCGTGACCGGCCATCAGCTTGCCGTCGATGGCGGCTTGACTGCGATCTGATTGCCGCATCGATAGACGAGGCAGCAGCGGTGCGCAGCACCCCAAGCACATTGAGCTTTTCAGACACCAAGGAGACCGCAAGCATGAAACGCGACGTCGCGCAGCACCCATGGATCCCATCCTATCCGGCAGGCGTGCGTTGGGATGCTGCACTGCCGATCATGGCGGTGCAGCAATTGCTCGACGATACGGCCGCGAAATGGCCGGATAACCCGGCGCTTGAATTCATGGGAAAACGCATCGCTTACCGTGAATTGCAGGAGATGGTCAATCGCGCCGCCAAGGGCTTCCAGCAAATTGGCGTCAAACCCGGCGTGCATGTGGGCCTGTACTTGCCGAACACGCCGCACTACGTCATCTGCTTCTTTGGCGTCCTCAAGGCGGGCGGCACCATCGTTAATTATTCGCCCCTGGACGCGGAGAAAGTGCTGGAGCATAAGGTCGAAGACAGCGAAACGGACATCATCGTCACACTGGACCTTGCCACGCTTTTTCCACAAATGGACAAGCTGCTGGGGAAGACCCGGCTGAAAAAACTTGTCGTTGGAAATATTCCGGATATGACGCCGCATCCCGATGCGGTGCGTGCACATTTGGCACAGGCGGACCAGCTGGTATCCGTACCGGAAGACAGCACGCATTTACGCTTTTCGCACCTGCTGGACAATGACGGTCAGTACCAGCGCTATCCTGTCGCCGATCCGACCCAGACCATCGCCGTGCTGCAATACACCGGGGGTACTACGGGCCTGCCCAAAGGTGCGATGCTCACGCACGGCAATCTCACGACGGCATGCAGCCAGATTGTTGCCATCACCAGCGGCGATCCGCGCGTTCTGGAAGAAGGCAGCGAGCGCGTGCTGGCGGTGCTGCCGCTGTTCCATATCTACGCACTGACGGTCAACATGCTCTTCGGCATACGCATGGGCGCAGAACTGATCCTGCACACCAAGTTTGATCTGGCCGCGGTGATCAAGGATTTGTCGGAGAAGAAGATCACGGTTTTCCCCGGCGTGCCGACCATGTACACGGCCATCATTAACCATCCCGAGATCGAGAAGTATGATCTGAGTTCGCTCAAGTTCTGCAACTCGGGCGGGGCACCACTGCCGGTGGAAGTGAACCAGACGTTCCAGCGCGTGACCGGGTGCTGTCTGGTTGAAGGCTGGGGCATGACGGAAACGTCGCCGACAGGCACGTTCACACCGGTGTACGGCATGCAGAAGATTGGGTCCTGCGGTATGCCCACCATCGGTGTGTTGCTGAAGTTCGTTGATGTCGATGATCCGACTAAGGAAGTCGCACCCGGCGAGCGAGGCGAAATGTGCATCAAGGGGCCGAACGTGATGCACGGCTACTGGAAGAAACCCGAGGCGACGGCGGCATCGATGACGCCCGATGGTTACTTCCGCACAGGCGATGTCGCTTACATGGACGAGGACGGTTTTGTCTACATTGTCGACCGCACCAAGGACATGATCCTGTGCGGCGGCTACAACGTCTATCCACGCATTATCGAGGAGGCGATCTACGAGCATCCCTCGGTGGCCGAGGTCAGCGTGATCGGTATTCCTGATTCCTATCGCGGTGAATCGCCCAAGGCCTTCATTAGGCTAAAACAGGGCGCCGAGCCATTTACGCTGGATGAGTTGAAAAGCTTCCTCAAGCGCCGTCTCGGCAAGCATGAAATGGTGCAGGCAATGGATATCCGCGCGCAACTGCCGAAGACGCCCGTCGGCAAATTATCCAAGCGCGAGCTGTACGAAGAGGAAGAAAGAAAACACAACAAACATTAAGAAGGCGACAGGCAACGGGCGGTTCGAGACTGCCCGTTTCTTCATGTCATTGCTGGCAGGCGATCGTCACAGCGTCTATTGACGCAAGCGAACCTTTTTTGCTGCTTCGCTATCGAACTGGTGTGTCCGCAGCGTTCGAATGCGG
>Ga0208517_100592_pt1 | contig 10394 bp, 10 predicted proteins | sample LakWasM118_HOW13_2_FD_183932 | JGI IMG/M metagenome (GOLD analysis project Ga0208517, IMG submission 183932) | Freshwater sediment methanotrophic microbial communities from Lake Washington under simulated oxygen tension - Sediment Metagenome... | ecosystem: Environmental > Aquatic > Freshwater >... | reverse complement strand
TGAGATGGCCTATCGAAGCCACCGAATGGCTGCGCATTACACAGCCGAGCAGGCTGCACATCCCAGCCCATTTGCGAACGACCGCGACCAAGGTTTTAGCGTCGGTCATGAGCCTTGACGGGTGAAAGCAGCTCATTAAGGGCACCCGGAGCGCGCTGCCGCAAGTAGGAGATCGACGCAGTTGAAGGACGAGCGGACACTACACGCGACCCATGAGCAGAGTACTGTAGGTGATGTCGCTGCCGGTTACCTGGTGTGCAGTCTGCCGAACGCGTTCGATGACGATCTCCGCAGTGTTCGACGCCCGCAGGCCCTCATGCAATGAGTGCAAATATTCCTTGTTGCAAAGGGGTTTGTTCGTCTCCAGCACCATCTTTTCGATTGTGCGAACCTCGCGGCTCGCCTGCTCTTGCGACGCCGCCGGTCGGATGCGAAGCAGTTGAATGGTGAGGGGCGCCAGGATGCGGCTGGAATGCTCTGCGCCGAACAGCTGCCAGTTTTCGCTTGCAAAGCGAAGGCGGTTCGGCGTCGTGTTGACACCGGTGTCTTTGAATCGCGCATCCCGGCTGTGGTCGAAGGCGCTGAGGATGGCTTGGCGCAGGTCAGGTGCAGCTATGGCGGACAAGAGATCGTCTTTCCGCTTATTGGGATTGGCCTTGCCACCTAAGCCGATGCGGTATCCCCGGCCCGTTATCGTCTCCAAGTGCCGTTCAAACCGGTCGGCCAGTATGTCTCCATTCATGGGGCGATAAGAGCCCAGGTACGCAACCTCGTTTGGCGATGAAATCAGGTAGATGCCGGTGCCCGTGATGGCCGCAGTCTGGCTTGGCGTCAGCGTTGCTTTCCGCTTGAAGCGCAGGTTGAAGGGGGAGGGCGTCGGCCAACCGGTGTCCTTGGGGATATGGCTCGTCACTTCGATGAAGTCAATCAGCGAGAAGGTCTGCTCGATCATGGGTGTGCATTGAGGATGTGAGAGGTCTGCTGATGCAGGCCAGCGCTGAAGGTATCAATGACTCAGGGACAGCGCCTGTCCCTGAGTGAACCATTCAGCCAAACCACCACTTTCCTTCTGCCAGAGTGAAACTTGCGCACCCAAACAGTCGACTTCCAGTAACGTCATCATGGCTAATCAGCGCAGGTACTACGTCGAGCTTCGCAACAGCAGCGGCACCACGCGAGGGGTCCACGTCCATGCATACAGCGAGCAGGATGCGATGAATCTTGTTGCAGCAGCCAACCCTGGCTGGCGCGTACTGTGCAGCAGACTGGCATGAGCGCCCCCGCCACCGGCGCACCGAGAAAGCGCTTCAGCTTGGAGCAACTGCTGCAAGCGCGTTCTGAGCGCAACATCCAGTACGACCTCGCTGACCTGTATCAGCGTATTGGCCTGACACTGGGCCGCCGCCATCCAGGCGGGGCCGCACGTGCGATGTTGTCATTGGCCGCATACAAATTTGAGAAGCACTTCGGGACTGGCCATCTCGCGACTCAGGAGGCGTTGAACTTGCTGGCGTTGCACGACTTCAATGCCGCGGACTATGCGTCAGCCTTGACTTCGTACAGAAGCCTCTACCAGCGTGCCCTTGAAGCCTGGGGGCCGTCAGACCGGTTGACTCGCATTGTGCGCATCCGGATTTGGCAGTGTTTACGCCGGCTCTGACACACGGCATTCTGAATCGCTCCACAGAAGGAACAGCAAATGACCGCACAAGCCAGCGACAGGCTGGAGTTCGATGGCTATAGCCGAAGCCTGATCGGTGAGCCGCTGCATGCTTGGCTCGCCCGACCGAAGAACAAGGGGCTCCGTTTTATGCGGCGCACAACAGCGTGCTCGCGCGGCTATGTGGCCACATGGCAGGTCTTCAACGGGCGCCTCTTCCTGAAATCAATCGATGGGACGTTTCGGGGCGGCTCACCTGCGCGAATCGAAAGCCTTTTTTTGAACTACTCGTCGCAGTACCTTGACTCGGTCAAGGCTCATCATCCTGACAACGCGGGGCCGGGTCAGTTTGCATTCTGGGTGACCGGGCAACTCGGTTGCGCGATAGGCAAGCTGCTGTACTACGTGCACTATGGTTACATGAGCGTCTATGAGCGGACATTGCTGCTGAGCATTACCAATGGGTTTGTCACCGGGCAGCAGATCATCGACAACGAACCACCGCCCAGCCGCATGATCAATGGTGAATGGCTTTCCGACTTTGAGCTGGAGCTGGAGCTGGGCTTTGACGCGGAGACCGATGACCCAACTTGTTAACACCCACCGGGCAAAAGGGGAGGCTTAGCGTGCGACTTCCAAGCAAGGAGATTCTGCGTGGTCGCGGGCAGAGCAGTCACTACGCTGCACCATTGCATCCAATCCCGAAGTTCTACAAGCACTACTGGCAGATATTCACGCTGGACTCCCAATGGGAGGGCGAGGAGTTCCTCCAACGGGAGCCGCATTTGTCGACTGCCGCATGCATGCGGCGCCTGGAGGAGCTGAGGCTGAGAGGGGTGCCCTACATGCTCTACGGTGGCAAGCGTCCACGTCGATTTTTGGGTATGCCCTTCGATCCAACGTCAGAGCGTTGGCGTCACGCCAACTGGGCACCAGCGCTTGAAGACGATTCAGATCCGGAGTGGAACGGCCATCGATAGGAGTCTGTGAAGGCCGATCACCCTTGCTGCCGCGAAGTAGTCGCTGCAGATCGTGCCTGAACCCGATTGCTGACGCAGCACACGTTCCCGGCAAGCAGCGACAGATCTTGTCGCTTTGGCTCACTACCATAAGAGCAATCGCGGCGATGCCCGACAACCAGCAAGCCGGCAGGCTTGGCAATGAGCCTGCCCGCCAGCGAAAGCACCCCGCTGTCTCCAATCGAGTCGACACATGATGCGCAAGTACCGTGATCCTGAAAGCGAGATCGATCACCGCACTCCGCAGCCGAGCTCGCGAGAGCTTGACGCGGTCAAGCGGGCGCTCGCCGTTCGTTGGAACGCCATGCCTGCAGCATCTGGCTTCAAGCGCTGGGTCGATCAACTGGCTCGCGCGCGGAGGAGCGTCGAACAACCGGAGCTTGCGGAGGGCTGCGCCAAGGATCTTGAGACCAAGTTCTCAATCTGGAGCCTTGTTGGCCAAGGTGTGGTGTTCGAGCATGAGGATGGCGACGAAGCCTGTGAATTCCTCTCGCTGACGGCACGTGCGGCGCAAATGTCATATGTGGAGATTCCTGCCCACGAAGTGGTGTCGACGTTTGAGGATTGGCGCTCGCTGATGAGCCCAGAAACTCCAACGCTGCTGCATTTGCAGGCCGGCGACTGGATCAATGAGCATGCGCCGCTTGACGACGAAGCCCTGTTTACGCACGAGCCGGTACATGACAGCAGCGCCGCTGCGATATTTCGGCAATCCCTTGTCAGGGCAATGGCGGAGGATCTGCAGGGAAAGCCGGTGGTGTTGGTGGTCGCAGTTTCCAAGTCCGACAAGCTCGCAGATGAATTCCGCACTTCTCGCCAGTTCTGTCGCTTGGTTTCCCTGCCAGCGGCGGAGAGCCGGACGCATGGGCAGGCATTTCTTGCGCTGTGTGAGGATCTTCCGTGGGATACCAGCGTGCACGAGAGCCCGGCAGACGTCGGTGCAGTGGTGCGCTCGCTCAGCATGAATCAACGACTCCAATTGTTCGATGCCCTCAGGCATACGGCCTGGAGAGAAGACAGGCCGCTGACTCAGCGCGATCTGCTGGAATGCAAGTTGTTTGGGATGCGCCCCGCTGAGCCGGATTCGGTTGAGCCGCTTTCGCGGTGGCGTACCGCAGTCCATGAGGCCGGTCACGTCCTCATGGAGTTTCTGGCAAGTGGTGGAACGTCGATTGCCGCCTTTTGCAGCATCCTTGATCACGGAGAAGCGATGGGCGTCGTGGTGCCGATGCATGACCACCCCAAGCAGCTCAGCCAAGGTGAGCGTACCTACGGGGACTTGCTGCAGGAACTGCAGGTGTGCCTCGCGGGCCGGGCCGCTGAACACATGCTGTTGGGACCGCTCGAAATTTCGGCGACGGGATCCACATCGGATCTGGAGCGCGCTGGCAGATTGGCCAACAAGATGATTGGCAGGCGCGGACTGCCTGTCAGTGATGCCAGCAATGCGGCGATGTCGGTAAACCTGTTGGTGATCTTTGGCGCAGCGAGCGATTGTGAGATCGAGCGCCAGAGCAGCCTGGCTCGTCAGCTGCTGCAAGACCAGTATCTAATCGTTCTTGAGGAACTCCGGCGGTATGAGTCGCTTTTGACGCAGTTGGCTTCGCGCTTGGAACAAGAGCGCGTTCTCACTCATAAAGAGCTTGAAGCGATTCTTCGGCCATTCAGCGGGGCGCCGTGAGCCTGGCGCGGTAGTCCTTCCATCGGAAGGTCACGCCGCACTCATTCTAGGCAACGAGGCGGCTGTTGGAGATCACCACGCGGTGCGTGTAACGCGACAGGTAGGCTAGCACGGCCTGCGGCCCGGCAAAAGGGGGTGTTGAGTTGGCTCCGGACGCGGTTAGCGTTCGCCGAGCACCTTCTGGTGGCTCGCGTGAAGCCAACCTTGATCACCGTTCGTCCCTTCTTTGTAAGGAATTCGCCGTGCGTACCCGTTCGCCAGCCCTGGGCATCTAGAAATGCGGCTGGGATGGCGTGGCGAGGCAACCGCAGTCGCACCGCCGGAGCGTCCTTCTCGATTCAACTCGACCCGAGCATCGAACCGTCCTTGACCAATTGACATCCAGGTCAACGCCCAAGCAACCGGGCAAGGCCTACAGTCGACCCCAGTATTTAGACCAATGTTGAGGTCGACCGGAAACTAACCAGGTCAAATCCGGTCGTCGCCAGCACGATCCATCCCTTTCACTGAACGGCACGGGCACATGGGATAGGGGCACCGGGTCGATCAATGCAGTACAGCTCTCAAGTACTCGGCCATGACCCGTTTAACACTGCCCTCGGCCGTGGATGCAATCAACCTTTGCAGAAACTTCTCGCAGTGCTCCCTCTTCAAGCTGATCCGCTTGATCATGAAAGCCACGAGGAATTCACGCAGGGCTTCGGACTTCTCTGGACTGCGCCCTTTGCACGGCACCATGTCCAAAAGGATGTGCAACATGTCTTCACTGAGCGTTCCATCGCAAGCGCCATACGCCAGCTCTTCGGGCTTCGCAGCTCTGAGGATGGCAGCTTGCAGGACGCCATCATTGAACCTACTGAAGTTCATTGGCGAGAGCATGTTGCGCTCGTAGGCATTTTGCACGAGCTTCCGGGTTGCCCCCTCACGATGCCGCAAGGATGTCAGAGTGATGCCAACAATTGCGAGCAGGTCGGCCTGAGTCGCAACTGGTGCCTCCAGCGTGCGGTCAGCCAGCGTGAAGTCTGAACGCAGCCGCAGGCTAACTCCTTCGGGTGATTGCCAGAACACGTCGTCAATCAAGCCGTCCGCCAATGCCCCATCAAGTCGGTCGATCCGTTCCTCGATCTCGATTGGCGTTTCTTTATGTTGGCTGTCTAGCCAGGCTCTTAGGCGTGCAAGTTCGTCGCGTTCCATTGCCCACGACGAATGCTCGTCCACCGAGTCAAGTGGCAGCTCAATGCATGTGGCGTATGTAAACGTCGAAGGTCCATGCTGGCCCATGGTGATGTTGGACTTGAGGCGCTTGACGACATCTGCCGATGGCAATAGATCCCCAACGCTCAGGTACGCAATCGAGCCGTCTTCTTGAACGTCTCGCAATGCTCGCGACACGCTGAGCAATTCCTGCGGATCGGACACAGCCGCCGACAAAACTAGGGTCGATTGGCCGGGCTGCTTTTGTTGGCTTGCTAGGCCTCTACTTCCAACAACGCGGACTTGCTCAGGGTTGGCGAGCGCAGCCTTGGCCTGACTGACGGCGACACTGGCTAGTTCCGCGGATCCCGGATAGTCGCAAGCAACGATGAGCTTGAGGGACTGAGACTGAGCCCGGCGCATCAAGTTGGCCCAATGTAAACGGATGCGTTGGAGCTCAGCCTTGGACTTGTCGTGAGCTTCTCCTTCCAATATCGCACCGGCATTCAAAGAAATGGACAAGATCCGCTCATCGTCCAAGCGGCGATAGGCGGCAAACGCACGCCTGCCGCAAAGTGCTGAGAGAACGGGACGCAGCTTCTCGTCAAGATCCCGCTTTTCGATTACGACGGCTGCAACACGAGGAGGGGCAATGCTGAATTGGTCACCTTGAATCTTGATCAGATGGAAGTGTTTAGCGCACAGGGCGCAGTTCATCGCGGAATGATTTTCAATGAGAGCCAGTCCAAGCGTCACTGTTCCGAACGTGGCTGCTGAAAGGTCGCACAGTGCAGTGTGCCCCTCAAGGTCTGCCGTGCTGTTCGCGGCAGAAAGGCTGAACAGCGTCCGAACGCGGTGGGGGCTCACCCCCCGAGCCTTGAGCTTCCGCACAAGGTTGTGGGAGGTGGAGGCAGAGACGACAAATACAGTGTCGTCAAGAACGTGCTCAGGAATTCGCTCAACACCGTTGTGCGAGTTATGCGACCAAACCTGCGGCAGGTAGTCGGAGCGGCCGCCACGCAAGGTGGCCTCTTGAATCGCCTTGAACACAACGGAATAGATGGTTGATGTGTCGACAGCCACATGCCGAACGTCGAGCTTCCATAGAAAAGGAAGCAGCCAATAGGCGAGGAAAGCCACATGACGTCCGTCTTCGACGACGTTGGAAACCCGTAGAAATCGGTCAGCATGGCTATCTGACGTCTTTGCATAGTGGGTGCCCTTCGGAGCGCGCTCTTCGCCGCCCGCCAGCCTGAATACTTCCATCAGGCTATACCTCTGCTCGACAGCAACCTGCTCAACTGAATCGACGAGCGGAGTACCGTTGGCATCCAAGCAGCGATGAAGGCCAGAGACCGCGTCGAAATGAAAGAATCGAACGGGCCTCTTGCCTAGCAATGCAGTCAGCCGTTCTTGAAGCAGTGACCCTTCTTCCAAGACCGCTGCCTGTACGGCACAAACTTGATCGGCGTAACCGACGAAGTGGACGAAGTCTAGCGGGGGCTGGCTGCTTAAGAGGTGGGACAAGCTGGCATCCAGCTGATCGGCCGAGACGCGTGAATCTCCTAAGAATATGGAGATCCCGTGTTCTACCTGACCAGCCCAGCCACGCGAATGCGGGAGAAAGAGCGCTCCGTTCATGCGGCGTCCCCTCCTGCCATCGGCACCAGAAAGGAGACCAGAGTGCCGCTTACAGCAGCTCGCGCCGTTGGGATCCTCGACGCGCCTCGCCGCCAGTCAAACATCACGGAGTCTGGTATCGGCGCATCATCGACGTCTTCAATCGACGCAACACCTCGCAGTGACCCAAACTGTCGAAAAACGTGGACGCTGTTGGTGCGAACACTCATGAAGCCGTGGAGAAGTTGCAGCCTCTGCAGAACTTTCGCCAAGCCGTATCCGCGCCCCTTGGTGCCCGTCGTGGTGCGCCCCTTCTCAAAGCAGGCAATCACTGCTTCAAGTTGCTCTCCAATCGGAACGCCGGTCACGTCCCGCCCCAATAGCTTCGCAGCCATTCCGGGGCCAGAGTCGAGTACGCTCAACTCCAGAAGTCCGCCAACGGTTGGCATTTCGGCCACGCGGACACTTGGTGGCACCTCACGCGGAACGAAGTTCCGCGCGTAGCGAAGTGCGGGCGAATGCAGGTTGGGGTCGCCAACTTTCGCAAGCTCTACAACTTCGCTCATGTCGTAGTACCTCGCGTACAGTGCGCGCACTGATTGCTTTACGTTCGACTTGTCCAGCTCTCTCCGGGCATGGTCGTGCGTATTCTTGAATGTCTCCAAAACGATTGTGGTGATGGCCTCCTTCAGCCATGGCTTCCCCTGCAACCATGCAGGGCCGAGTGATGGGCTAACTGTCTTAGTCAGTGCCTGCAATAATGGCTCAAAGCCGTCATAGTCCTTGAGAGTGGGCACGCTGTCCCGCTCTGGATAGAGCTGACGTGGAAGTCCGGTTTCCGGTGGCTGCCCATCAGCGCAAAGCAAATAGGCAGCATTTCGTACCGTCGCCAGGTCGGGCCAAGCATCTTGTGCCTTTAGAAGTTGCTCTTGATACAAGCGGCGCCTGCGGCGCTCGTCCGATTTTTCCGCTGCTGGAGGGGGCATCAGGACAGCAACTGCCGAGGGGAAGAAATGTCCCCAATGCAAAATATCTCGCGTGCCTTGAATTGACATTCCAAGCTGAAGACCGAGACGACGCGCCGCCAGGACCCTCTGCGCCACGAGGGCCTCACCGAGCAAAACTCCGCCAAATTCGCGGAGTAGGGCCTCGTCCAACGCGGGCACAGGCTGATCTGCACTGCTTTGTAGGTTGTCGTATTCAGGATTCAGCCAGCTTTCGATCATGACGGGTCCGACTGGTTAAGGTTTGCGACACGGAGGCGCATTGATGCCGACAATTTCTGGGGTAGTCGTGTACCGCGCATGCGCTCGCGCCATCTCTGCAAGGGCAGGCGTGAATGCGCTTCGCTGCCAACCCTGCTTTGCTTCACCTGTGAGGCGGGCTGGCCGACTTGCCAGATGGCGTGTTGGATGGGCATGACTCAGGCTCTCAGTCGAACAAACAGATGCACGTTGCTGGAACCATCCTGCACGGGCACTTCCTTCACCTCCAGGTAGGTCTGCTTGCGCACCAGTTCCCCCAGCTTCTGGCAACCGTAGTTGCGCGAATCGAAGGCCGAGTGGTTTTTCATGATCAGCGAGCCCACGGTAGACAGGGGTGACCAGCCGTTGTCGCGGACTGTGGCGGTCACAGCCTGCCTTAGCATGGCCTCCAGCGATTGCCCAGGCTCGGCGCTCACAATGGGCTGGGGCGCCGCATCGACGCCCTGTGTGCGCAGAATCTCGGTGTAGATGAACTTGTCGCAAGCGGCCACGAACGGCTGCGGAGTTTTCTGCTCACCAAAGCCGAAGACCACCAGCCCCGTTTCTCGAATCCGCGTGGCCAGGCGGGTGAAGTCGCTGTCTGACGAGACTAGGCAGAAGCCACTGACGGTGCCCGAGTGCAAGAGGTCCATCGCGTCGATGATCAAGGACGAGTCCGTCGCGTTCTTGCCGGTGGTATAGCTGAACTGTTGCATGGGCTGGATAGCCAGCTTGTGCAACACATCCTTCCAGCCGCGCAGGTTGGGCGTGGTCCAGTCACCGTAGGCGCGCTTGACGGTGGCGGTGCCGTAGCGCGACACCTCAGCCATAAGCTCATTGATGATGCTGGCCTGCGCATTGTCGGCGTCGATGAGGACGGCCAGTTTGTCGTTGTGAGGTGTTGCCATGTTGGAGTGGGATCAGGCCACGGCTTGCTCGACCAGCACGGAGGCCAGTTTCTCATGGCGTTGGCGGGCTTGGCTGAGGCTAACTTTCAATTGATCGCAGAGGGTCAAGAGTTCGCCGACTTTGGCGACGATGCGATGCTGCTCTGCCGGCGGCGGAAGTTCGACCGGAATACTGCGAATCTTGCCGACACTCAGGTTGAATAGACCGCTGGTGGTGATGGCAAGGCGCCGCATGTGAGCCGTACCGACCGGCGAGTTGAGGTATAGCGCCAGGTACTCAACGGCGTCTTCGCCGGTCGGGCGGACGCGCATCAAGTGGTTCTGGTACACGCAATCATCGACCTCGCCATGCCAGATCGCACAACGACCGATCTCGCTCTCGCTACCGTTGCCTTCCACGATGAGCAAATCCCCCGCGTTCAGGCGCCAACGCTGCAATTCCTCTGGCGTAAGCTCGTACCGCTCCAGTTGAGCAATATCGATCCGGCCTCTTTGCACGTTGGCCACGCGAAGGTACGGGAAGTGACGTCGCACGGGGGCACGCAGTGGCGTCTTCTGGATGCCGCCTTGCACCGTGCAAAACTCGTTGATCGTCCGAAGCCGCCATGCCGAACGTGCGGCGCTAGTGCAAAGTCGACCCTCTACGCCGAGTTGCATAACCGTCTTCTTCAGCGCATCAATGCTGTCCGCGGTGGTGAACAGCGTATGGAAATGCTCGGCCAGTCGCTGCCAGCTAACGCGGAAGTCGGCAGCGTCGCGGGCTTGGGTGAGGCTGGCGAGCAGGGCCTGCACCAGCTTCGCGTGGGCTGCCTCGGCGTCGGCCTGGCCAGCCTCCAGTCGATCGCACAGGGCCATCAGTTCATCGATCTTGGCGACGATGCGGTGTTGCTCTGAGAGCGGAGGCAACGGAATTAGCGATTCATTGAGCTTCGCCAGCGTGACTCTCGTGATGGCGACGCCCGTCATACCAGCTCGCATCGCCCGATAGAACAGCGGCGCCACCATTGCCTTCAGGAGATACGCATTAACGATGCCGCAGCTAGGCTTGATGAGCGCGACGCTTGATAG
>Ga0208517_100585_pt1 | contig 10581 bp, 8 predicted proteins | sample LakWasM118_HOW13_2_FD_183932 | JGI IMG/M metagenome (GOLD analysis project Ga0208517, IMG submission 183932) | Freshwater sediment methanotrophic microbial communities from Lake Washington under simulated oxygen tension - Sediment Metagenome... | ecosystem: Environmental > Aquatic > Freshwater >... | reverse complement strand
CGGCACTGGGGCATGCGTTTTGCGCTGGCTGATCCGGTCTGCCATCCGCATCACCGCAACCTGATGTTGGACCGGTTTCTCGCGCACTATCCAGATGCGCTGTTCGTGCAGGTCAGCAAAGCGGTGGTCGATCATTTGCATCAACGTCATGACTACTACGGCACGCAGTTCGGCAGCGAATCGAAAGTTGATCTTGCCAACTGGTCGACGCGCGGCGCGAAAAAGCAGATTATTCGCACCGCCGTCAATCAGGCACGAAACCAAGGTATCGAAATCCATGAGAGCGGTTTCAATCCCGACGTCCGGAAAATATCGGAGGCATGGATCCAGACCCGGCGCTGCAAGAACAACGAAATTCGTTTTCTGATCCGTCCGATGCTGGTGGACTATCGCGACGGGACACGTTACTTCTATGCATATCACCACGGCATCGCAGTCGGATTCGTGTTCTTCGATCCGATCTATCTCGCCGGCCGTCTGGTCGGCTATGTGCCGAACATTTCGCGCTCCTCAGCCAACTTCAAGCAAGGCTTATGGTACGCACTCATGGCACATGCGATGGACGTGTTCAAGGCGGAAGATGTGCCCTACGTCGATCTCGGCCTGGTGCCGCTGATGATGTCCAGAGACGTTGAGCCGCACGAATCTCGTCTGCTGCGCGCAATGATGGGCATCATCCGCAATCGCATGGACTTTTTGTACAACTTCAAGGGTCTGGAATTTGCCAAATCGCGTTTCCAGGGAACGGTCGAGAAGACCTATTGCTGCCATCGATCCGCCGTACCCGGCATTGCAATGACTGCCATGTTCCGACTAACCCGCATTATCTGATCACGAGACAATAATGAAGCAGACAGCGCAATCGCTAAGCGTACGGTCGAGCCTGGCCGGCAAGCGTGTATTGGTCACAGGTAGTACCGGATTCCTGGCCAAGGTGATACTGGAAAAACTGATCCGCGCCGTTCCCGATGTCGGGCGCCTGATCCTGTTGATTCGCCGTGGACGCGATGGCAGCACCGCGCGTGAGCGCTTCGAGCGCGAGATTGCGACTTCCACCGTATTTGACCGCCTGCGCGCGGAACGGGCCGATGAGTTGCAGCGCTTCTTTACCGAGCGCATCGAATGCATTACCGGCGAAGTCACGGAAAACGGTTTCGGTTTGTCAGCCACGAAATTTGTGGAGCTTGCCGGTCGCGTCGATGTCGTGATCAATGCCGCCGCCAGTGTCAATTTCCGCGAGCCGCTCGATCAGGCACTGGCGATCAACACGCTCAGCTTGCACAACATTACCGCGCTGACGCGCGCCGCCAACGCCCCGCTGATTCATGTCTCCACCTGTTACGTCAACGGCTACAACTGCGGCGACATGCGGGAGCAGATCGTGCAACCGGCCGGTGTGGCGATTCCACGTCATCGCGATGGCTACTACGAAGTCGAATCGGTCATCGGCAAACTGGAGCAAAAGGCCGAGCACGTGAAAGCGCAAGTGAATGCACCAAAACTGCGTGAGCGCCGCCTGACTGAACTCGGCATCAGCGAATCGAACCGCTACGGCTGGAACGACACCTACACGTTCACGAAATGGATGGGCGAGCAGCTGGCAATGCGTGGAATGCAAGGCCGCGCGCTGAGCATTGTGCGCCCTGCCATCATCGAAAGCACCTTGCAGGAACCCGCGCCAGGCTGGATTGAAGGCGTGAAGGTGGCCGATGCCATCATCCTTGCCTATGCGCGTGGCAAGACGAGCTTTTTCCCGGCGAAGGTAGATGAAATCATCGACATCATCCCGGCCGACCTGGTGGCTAACAGTATCCTGCTTGCCACCGCAGAAGCGCTGGCAGAACCCTGCCGGCACCGGATCTACCAATGCTGCAGCGGCTCGGCCAAACCCGTATTGCTGGGCGAACTGATCCGGCTATTGCAGGAGGAAGCCAAGCGCAACTGGAAAATTTACGACCGGCTGTTTTACGCTGAGCCGAAACACGACTTCCGGGTGGTGGGCTACCGCAGTTTCCGCCTGATGCTGGGAGCAATGCGTGTCGGTGCAAGCGCGTGGAGCACCCTGCGCCGCCTGTTTGGCGCAGCGGCAGAATCGCGATCAATGGAGGCGCTGCGCACGACTCAGACACTGGCGCTGACATTCTCGTTCTATACGCAGCCGCGCTACCGCTTTTTCAACACCGGCCTGATGGCACTGGCACAACGATTCGATCAGAAGGAAGCGGCCTTGTTTCCGGTGGACGCACGGTTGATCGACTGGCAGGATTATCTGTGCCGCATCCATATGGCCGGACTTAACCGCTATGCGTTGCGGCGCAGGGAGGCCAAGTCGGTTGAGAGAACGGTGGATGCGCCGGTTGCGGTGCCGGAAGTGGCGCGCTGAGCTTAACCATCAGCGCGGGTTGCCGTAGAGGGTTGTTCGCTGCGCTTATTGGCAAGCGTACTTCATTACTTTGGGATCTGCACCACGCTGGATGGTAAAGGCGTGGGTGCATTTTGCCGGCAGTTTCTCTATGACCGGATACACGACCACGGCGGCATTCATTCCGGACGACGGAATGTTCATCACCATCGGCGGCTCGCCAAAAGCTTCGAGCAAGGCCGTGTACGGTTTTCCTGCCCATTCACGGTTCAGCTCATTTTCGTATGCTGCTGCCGCTCTACCGCCCGCAGTGCGCGAAGAACGCTCGGTTGCGCATCCTACTGTCAAGAATGCCAAGGTGCAGCACACCGACTTCACGAAAACTTGCCGCGCGTTCATCCACTTCCTCTCTTGTTTCTGATGCGTGCACTGGACGCGCGCTTCCCCGCGTGCCACGGCACTACCTAAACTTTTTAATAAGAACCAACGGAAAGGGATTGTAGGGATGGCCGCGCAGACACTCAAGTCATGAATATGGGATTTGTCCGCGTCAGGCCGTGGTCGTTGGAAATTTCTTGATCCATGATAAGTATGATGGGGGGCGGGATTTTGCAGCGCCAGTTCCATGTCCCTGTTTTTTACAGCCAATCGGCTGCGGCAACCAAAAACCTGCCGCAGCAATCAAACCGCCATATCTTGAATTCTGCTTGCGTTCACGGTGGCGATCATGGAGAAAAGCGAGTCCCCGCAACAGCTTGTCGCATTGCGACCGGAGCAGGAAATCATGACGCGACAGCGCCTGCCCTATTTCGTTGGCGTGTCGGCGGAGACCACCGGTGCGCGTGGATTGTCGATGCACATCGTCGTGATCCCGCCAGGCGCCAAGGCCGAACCGCACTGGCACGAAGGCTACGAAACTGCGATTTATGTGCTCGAAGGATGCGTTGAAACCCGCTACGGCGACGGTCTGACGCGCTCGGTGATCAGCGAAGCCGGCGACTTCCTGTTCATTCCCCCCGGCGTTGCTCATGAAGCGATCAATTTGAGCGATACCGTGGCAGCGCGTGCGGTGGTTGCACGCAATGACCCAAATGAACAGGAACGCGTAGTGCCCTACGTCATGCACCGATAACGCGAGGCGCTGAATTAACGCCTACCTGCCGATGAATCACTGCATCAATCTATGCCGACACAAAGTCTGCGTTATTGCAATGCATACCGTAGCCTGAGAGCGTAGAACAAACGCTTGCCCACGTCGCACAACTCGCCTGTTCAATACGCCGTTCAACAATGCGCTTCAAAACTGGTTTTGCCTTGCGCTGGATAAAAGTTATCTGGCCTTTCCTGGCGGCTGCAAGCCTGCTGGTCGGACTGAGTGCCTTCAGCATGGATATCCTGTCGGCAACGCGTGCCTATGTAGAAGGAGAAAGCCTTTGGTCCAAGGGACAAAAGGAGGCAGTTTTTCATCTGAATCGCTACGCAGCGTCGCATGATGAAGCAGACTTCGAACGCTACCTGCGAGCGATTGCCGTGCCACTCGGCGATCGCAAGGCGCGCATCGAGCTTTCAAAGCCCTCGCCGGACCTTGACATCGCCGAGCAGGGCATTCTGGAAGGGCGCAACCACCCGGACGATGTCCGCGAGATGATCTGGCTATTCCTGAAATTCAAGGACGTTGATTTCCTGCGCCGCACTATAGCCATCTGGGCCGACGGCGATGCATTGATCGGAGAGCTCATGCGGGAAGCAGACGCGCTTCATTCTGCCGTCCGTTCCGGGCGTACGGATTCGGCGACGGTGCAGCCGATTCTGCAGAGAATTAGGCTCATCAACACCCGTCTGACGCCATTGGAAGAGGCGTTCTCGTACAGTTTGGGCGAAGCATCGCGCAAAATTCACGATCTATTGCTAGGCGGGCTGCTGGCGATCGCAGCAGCGCTTACCTGTCTGGGCAGCTACATCTCGTTTTACATCCTTGCGCGCAAGGAAGAATTTGAACGGGAACTACGCATCCTGACCACCCGCACTGCCATCGAACGCGAACGCCGCGATGCGGATTCGCGCATCCGCAATCAGGCGTCACTGCTCGATAAGGCGCGTGATGCCATCATTGTGCGCGACCTTGACCATCGCATTCTGTACTGGAACAAGAGTGCTGAGCGTCTTTACGGATGGACAGTCGAGGAAGCACTAGGCATGTCGATCGAGAACCTGATCTATGACGACCCCATCGTCTTCGAAGAGGCAACCCGCAAGGTTCTTGAGCAGGGTGAATGGACGGGTGAATTTGCCACGCAGCTAGAGAATGGAAAAAGCCTGATCGTGGAAAGCCGCTGGACGCTGGTGAAGGCCGACAATGGTCAACCGCAATCGATCCTCGCCATCGACACCGATATCACTCAGCGCAAGGCTGCCGAACATGGCGTCTGGCAGCTCGCCTTCTATGACCCTCTGACGAAATTACCCAATCGCCTGCTGCTGCAAGATCGCCTTCGTTTGGCTATTGCGTCGAGCACCCACAGCAACTCGGGCGGCGCGCTGCTATTTATCGACCTGGATAATTTCAAGGCACTGAACGACACGCTCGGCCACGACAAGGGCGACATGTTGCTGCAGCAAGTTGCGCAGCGTCTTGCCAGTTGCGTGCGCGAGAGCGATACCGTGGCACGCCTCGGCGGCGATGAGTTTGTGATTATGCTGACGGACATGCGCGAAACGCCGGAAGAAGTTGCCATTCGCGCCAAGACCGTGTGCGAAAAAATTCTTGAATGCCTGCGCGCACCGTATTCGATTGCGGGTTACGAACAGCACAGTTCCGCCAGTATCGGCGTTGCACTTTTCCATGGCCGCAATGACACGGTGGGCGAACTCTTGAAGCGCGCAGACCTCGCCATGTACCAGGCAAAAGCTGCCGGTCGCAACACAGTATGTTTTTTCAATCGCAACATGCAGGCCGCTGTCAGCGCCCGCGCCATGCTGGAGGCCGATCTGCGCCAAGGACTGCGCGAGAACCAGTTCGTCCTCTACTACCAGCCGCAAATGGACAGTGATGGCCACATGATAGGAACGGAGGCCCTGGTACGCTGGCGCCACCCGACGCGCGGTCTGGTATCGCCCGCCAGGTTCATTCCTGTGTCCGAGGAAACCGCACTCATTCTGCCGCTTGGCCAATGGGTGCTGGAAACCGCCTGCGATCAACTTGCCGCCTGGGCTGCGCGTCCGGCAACGGCCGCCCTCAGCATCGCGGTTAATGTCAGCGCCCGGCAGTTTCACCACGATGATTTTGTACGGCAGATACTGATGGCACTCGACCACAGCGGCGCCAACCCGCACCGGCTCAAGCTGGAGCTCACCGAGAGCCTTCTGGTGGATGACCTGGAAGCGACCATCACCAAAATGACGACATTGAAAGCGAAAGGCGTCAGTTTTTCGCTCGACGATTTTGGCACTGGTTATTCATCGCTGTCCTATCTGAAGCGGCTGCCACTTGATCAGTTGAAAATTGACCGCTCCTTCGTCCGGGACGTGCTGACCGACTTTAACGACGCAGCCATTGCGCGCACCATCGTCACGCTTGGTCAGAGCCTGGGTCTGGCAGTCATCGCGGAGGGTGTGGAAACAGAGGCGCAACGGGCATTTCTCGCCAATCATGATTGCCATGCCTATCAGGGATTCCTGTTCGGCCGGCCGCTGCCGGTCGATCGGCTGGAGGCAATGCTTGGAATGTAGCAAGTCGATGCTGCATGGTGAGCTGCCTGCATCGTCCGTTGCATCATGCTGCGGCAATTCGCAACGCTAGCTCTGCAGCATCATGACCACACCGCAAAATTCATTGCACGGCGATACTGAACGTTTTCGTAGCGGGCAAGCCCAATTCGATTTGGGAGGAAATATGCATGACGACAGCTCCGACGAGATCAATCGCTTGATCGGTGAATTTACGGACTTGCAGGAACGCTGGGAAGCCGAACCACATTCGTTCGACTGGGAAAAATTGCGCGCATTGGCTACGACAGGCGCACATGCCTATAACGAGGACGCCGGTCCGTCCTTCCATGCGCTGGCACTTGACGGCGTGCCGCATGGCGAATTCCACGAACGCTTTCTTGGTTATTCCGTGCAGGCAGGTTTTGATCCATTCAAACTTGCGCGCACTGGAGCCGGCCCTGCTATCCCGGTGATTGACCACGCTGGCCTCGCCGAAGCAGCACAGTCCAACCCATCGTCAGCACGCATGCGCGCCGCATTGATGGAGCTCGCGCGTGCGCGCTTCACGCCACTCGCAAACGAAATTCGGGGCGGTATGCAGGCATCTGCGTTCCCTTGGTACGCCACCGTGCAAGCCAGCGCGGAATCCATCCCGCTCGATTTGCTGGAGCGGCTCGCACCCGAACTGACCAGTGCGCATCAGGGCGAAAAAAGTAAATCGGTGATCAACCCGATTGAAGGCTATCTCACTGATGCCGAAGCAATCGTCGACACCCGCAGACCCTACGGTTGAATGCGCGGCGGCGGTTGCGCAAATCGTTCAGCGGCGAGAATGCGGCTTGTCGCTCGTGCGGCCTTGCGTTTGATCCAAGCCCCAACCCAGTTCCCTGCGTATCCGCATTGGATCGGGTGGCGGCGTATGTGCCTTGATCCGCTCTTGCTGCCACTGGCGGACCTGCTCTTTCGTCGGCTGTGTCATGTGCTGTTCACAAAACAAAAAACGCGGTGCTGCTGCAACTCGGCACCTCGCACTGCGCGAAAAGGTGAGCCGGAATGCATACTGCCAGTCTATTCTTAAACGATGCTTACAGCACTTGCAAAGCACAACGCGGAACAACGGCTGTTGCTTTTTTGGCGCACGTCATTTTGCCGTAAGGATGCCGTATCCATAATGCAAGCAACCGCACAATGCAGTGCGTGAAATACAGTCCGGCACGAGCGCAAAGGGGAGAACATCATGGGCAGATCGATGTACAAGAAGATCCGGCTTGGCCGCAGATATTTCCCCTTTCTCTGGTTGCGCGGGCTGCTACGCCGCTGACAAACGTACACGCCGCAGAAACGCCCTGGCGGGCCGGGAGCATTGCGCATTGCTGCTTCAATCGCTGTCGATCGACATCGCACCGAAACACTTGACGCTGTCCGAGCGCCGTCGACTCGCTCCCTGCAAACGGCGCGCTACCACTTGCGCTGTTTTCCTGATCAGCCCGGTTCAGGAATGTTAAAACGCGAACGAAGATCCTTGATCGCAGCGACAATATGTTCCTTGCTTGCAGGTTCTTCAATGATGTCCTCGTCCCACATGTTCACACCCCAATTGCAACCGGTGATGTCCGGCTCCTGCCAATAAACCGATTTCAGTGACACCTTGTCGGACGCTTCATGCTTGCGCAATTCCGCGCGAATCATCTGATTGATTTCATCGGAAGCGATAACTCTTCGAGACATGTTTGCCTCCTTGCAAAGGACAATGCGGATAAATAAAGAAGCCGAAGGCAGAAGAATGAAGCGCAAAAGCGACATGAAAGACTTGGCTTCGCGCAGCGGCAACATCGGCATACCTTATTCGACCATGCCACGCGCCGCCAATTCCCGCTTGTCGACGAGGATCAAGGACGCTGCAAAACGCAGCTTGATTTTGCCGGCAAACGACATACTTTTTCATCGACGGCCTTGGAAAATTCAGGCTGAAACCTCATTTCTTGAGGCGGAAGGCTAGACATTTCCACGACACACTACTACAATGCGCCCTCTTTTCCCTGATAGCTCAGTCGGTAGAGCGACGGACTGTTAATCCGCAGGTCCCTGGTTCGAGTCCAGGTCGGGGAGCCAGATATTGAAGGGCTGCATGTGAATGCAGCCCTTTTTCTTTGCAACACCCAATTTCCTATTTCAGGCGAGACTCCAGCCACGATCTGCTTGACTGCTCGCGAGGCAAGTTTTGTAATTGCACTAGGTCTTGGTTCAACATTTTTAACAGCGGAATTTATTCAGTGTTCGCTATTTTGTTACTTGCCGCCGGTCAGGGACGCCGCTTCAAAGAAGCCGGGGGCAGTACCTACAAGCTGCTGACGCTATTGCATCCGGCATGCACCGTCTTGCGTCGTTCTTGCGAAAATCTTTTGCAAACAGGCTGGCCGGTACACGTCATCACCGGCGCGCACGAGATGGAAATCCGAGAGGCATTAAAGGGACTCGACGTCGCCTACATTCCCAATCCCGACGCCCATGCCGGACTTGGCACCAGCATTGCCAGCGGCGTCACTGCAACAGCCGATGCTGAGGGATGGCTCATTGCGTTGGGCGACATGCCCTTTATCCAGCCAGAATCCATATGCTGTATTGCCCGTGCAATGGAATCTGGTGCCACGATTGCATTTCCGACACACGAAGGCAAGCGCGGGCACCCTGTTGGCTTCTCCTGCCGCTTTGCAAACGAACTGATGGCATTGGAAGGCGACACTGGCGCCCAAAAGATACTTGCCGAGAACAGGAACGCGTGGGTCTCGGTTTCTGTCCATGACGGCGGCATATTGCGCGACATCGACTTGCCACGGGACCTGCCTTTCGCGTTCTGAATCGGAGAGCTTGGCTTTATTTGATGGAAACTTGTATTTCGACTGTCAGCACCTGGCTGCTAACAGCGCATTCCATTGATAAAAATAAAAAACCCGCATCAGCAATAGCTTGATGCGGGTTTTGGACCTGCCTGAACTTCTTTGAACTACATTCTGGCGGAGAGAGGGGGATTCGAACCCCCGGTAGGCTATGAACCTACACACGCTTTCCAGGCGTGCGACTTAAACCACTCATCCATCTCTCCTGGATTCTGGTTCGCAATAGCGAAGCCCAAGATTATAGCAAAAGTCTGGAGACTTATTGCATTTTTTCACCGAAACCCCAAAATGCCTCGCTTTGCGTGTAGCAGAAAGCGTAGCGACCGCCCCAAGGGCGCGCAGCAGCTTTATGTCATACGCGTAAAAAGGCCGGTGCAGCTTGTGGCTGCACCGGCCTTTTCTGTCTCCCCCGCTCTGGTTCGGTCTGCTTATTGCGCTTGTTTCAGTTGATCCAGAATTGCAGGATTTTCGAGTGTCGATACGTCTTGCGTGATCTGCTCACCCTTGGCCAGCACGCGCAGCAGGCGGCGCATGATCTTGCCGGAACGGGTCTTGGGCAGATTGTCGCCGAAGCGGATTTCCTTCGGTTTGGCGATCGGGCCGATTTCCTTGGCGACCCAGTCACGCAGTTCCTTGGCAATCTGCTTGGCTTCGTCGCCGGTCGGACGCGAACGCTTCAGCACGACGAAGGCACAGATCGATTCGCCGGTAGTTTCATCCGGCTTGCCGACCACCGCGGCTTCGGCGACCATCGGGTTAGCGACCAGTGCGGATTCGATTTCCATCGTGCCCATGCGGTGACCGGAGACGTTCAGCACGTCGTCGATGCGGCCGGTGATGGTGAAGTAGCCAGTCTGCTCGTTGCGAATCGCGCCATCGCCGGCGAGGTACATCTTGCCACCGAGTTCTTCCGGGAAGTAGCTCTTCTTGAAGCGCTCCGGATCGTTCCAGATGGTGCGGATCATGGACGGCCACGGACGCTTGACGACCAGGATGCCGCCCTGCCCGTTCGGCAGATCGTGACCGGTTTCATCGACTACAGCGGTCATGATGCCCGGCAGCGGCAGCGTGCAGGAACCCGGCACCATCGGTGTCGCGCCCGGCAGCGGGGTAATCATGTGGCCACCAGTTTCGGTTTGCCAGAACGTATCGGCGACCGGGCATTTCTCGTTGCCGACGTTCTTGTAGTACCACATCCAGGCTTCCGGATTGATCGGCTCGCCAACAGAACCAAGCAAGCGCAAAGTAGACAGGTCGTATTTCTTCGGATGCACGTCGGCATCCGCGTCGGCAGCCTTGATCAGCGAACGGATTGCGGTCGGCGCGGTGTAGAAAATGGTGGCTTTGTGTTTCTGGATCATGTCCCAGAAGCGGCCTGCGTTCGGGTAGGTCGGCACGCCTTCGAATACGATTTGCGTGGCGCCCACTGCCAGCGGACCGTAGGCGATGTAGGTGTGGCCAGTGACCCAGCCGATATCGGCCGTACACCAGAAGACATCGTTCGGCTTGATGTCGAAGGTCCACTTCATGGTCATGATGGCGTGCAGCAGGTAGCCGCCAGTGGAGTGCTGGACGCCCTTCGGCTTGCCGGTCGAGCCGGAGGTGTAGAGCAGG
>Ga0208517_100582_pt1 | contig 10590 bp, 9 predicted proteins | sample LakWasM118_HOW13_2_FD_183932 | JGI IMG/M metagenome (GOLD analysis project Ga0208517, IMG submission 183932) | Freshwater sediment methanotrophic microbial communities from Lake Washington under simulated oxygen tension - Sediment Metagenome... | ecosystem: Environmental > Aquatic > Freshwater >... | reverse complement strand
GGGGGGAAGTGGGTGATTCCTCCGCCGGCATCGCGCAGGGCAGCGTGCGCCCATAGCGTATTGCCATCCTTGCCGCGAATTCGAAATGCCATCAATGCGGAACCATCATTGAGGTTGGCGCCAGTCCAGTCCCATCCGGACGCGGACGGATCAAGCACGCTGGTTGACCATTCATGGTCCAGCCATGCCGTGCCGTTCACAGTCACTGGCCGACCATTGCGCAAGACCGTGCCTTCAAGCTTCAGCTGCGGCTCACTGTAGTAATAACTTGCCTGAGCCGGTTTCGGCCCTTTGCGAGAAAAGCCTCCATCTCCCTGCAGCATCGGTGCCTGTGTTGGGGTCAGAGAAAACGTCAAAGTAAACTCCCGCGCCGCGACCTTGGCCTGATAGCGGCCGCTCGCTTCTCGCACAAAATGCCAATCGCCCAGCTTCACATCTGTATTGCCTTCTTTCGCGTACGCGCGTCCGAAACCCTCGCGGGCGCTTTTCTGGTCATGGAGCAATCGGCCCTGTGCCGGATCAGACAGCGCCGCATGAGCAATGATCAACTGCTTTGGCGCAAAGCGACTTGGGTTGTCGGTATCATGGTCGGTGCCCGAACGAAAGAATGTGATCTGGAAGCCAAGTGGTTTTTTGTCTGGCGTTTCCAGCCAGCCGGTCACGTACCACCATTCAGTGCGATAGCCTGGATGCGCGCCGAAGTCACGCGGAAACGTGAGCGCCTTTCCTGGTACGACGGAATTGAATTGCGGCGGTGCCGCTAGGGAGCTTGCGGCAGCAATACAAAACAGCGAGACAAGTCCCTTACCAAGCCACTTGAGTATGGTTCGCATCATAAAACGCCGCGCCGCCATCACCAGTCCTCCCTGACCGCGCGCACCGCATCACCTGAAACCGCGTAGCGCCCCGACATTAACGCGGTCACTGCCGCTGATGTCAGCAAGATGGCGGCTACCCCAAACAGCATTCCCCACGGCATATGCAATTGCATCGTCCAATGGAAGGACTGCGGATTGACAATAAAGACAAGTATCAGGCTGATTCCTGCGCCGAGCACGAAGCCGACAGCAATTCCGAGCATCGTCAGCAGGCTACCTTCCGCCGCGAGCATCACCAGAATCTCTCGTCGCATTACCCCGATATGTCGCAGCATGCCGAACTCCTTCGCGCGTGCGAGTGTCTGCGCGGAGAAGGTCGCCGCCACGCCGAAGAGGCCGATCACGATGGCAACAATCTCAAGCAGATAGGTTACGGCAAAGCTGCGATCGAAAATCCGCAGGCTGATGGCGCGAATTTCATTGGGCTCGGCAAATTCCAGTACATGGCCAAAGGGCAGCCGGCGCATGGCGTCGATTGCCTGACTTGAGGTCGTACCTGTCTGCAGCCAGATAGCGGCGTCGTTGACCTCCGTGTCGCCGGTCAATGCCCGATAATCGGACAGCCGCATCTGGACTGCACCCGACTGACGCGCATAATCGCGCCAGATGCCTGCCACGATGAAATCGCGGGAGCGTTCTCCAAGCGCCAGTTGAATGCGGGAGCCACGCTGGTACCCATACAAATCAATCATCGCTTCCGACGCCCAGATCGGGATAGTTCCGACTGGGATGTCCTTTGCGTCGAGCGCATCACCGGTCATCGGCAATGTCTTGCCCGGATCGCTGGCATCGATCGGGCGTGCGAGCAGTGCCACCGGCGGGCGTGCAGGGTCGAGTACGAGCTGTGACGACCGCAGGAAATCTACACGGGCGATGCCGGGTGTTGCGGCAATCGCCTTTTGTTCTGCAACCGAAAAGCCACCGGTACTGCCGCTAATCGCGGAGCGGACATAAAGTTCCGCTGACAATACCTGCGTCAACCAGTCATCCACCGATACACGAAAGCTGGCGACCATGATTGCCATGGCCACCATCAGGCTGAAACTCGACAGCACGCCGCCCAGCGCGATCGAGGCTTGGTTTGGCGCATTGGCGAGCCGCGCGAATGTCAATGTCGATACCGCACCAGATATGCGTCGTTCCGCGATACGTGACAACAACGAGAACACCAGTGCAGCGACACGCGGCATGAGACCGATGCCGCCGATCAGCAAGAGTGCGATCGCAAGATAACCGAACACAGGCAATTCAAAAACCGGCGGCAACTGGGTAAATGTCATTGCGATAAGCAAGCAGGCAAGCGCTGGCCACGGCGTTGACAAGCGCGACAGGGCAACATCCTCGCTTCCGGATTTGAGCGCCTGCGCCGGTCGCGCATGGGCAGCTTCCCACGCTGGGCTTGCGCAGCCAAGAAGCGCTGCGACTGTGCCGAGCAAGAAAAACGCTATAGCGGCAGGCATCGAAAATTGCGCGGTCGGTTGCACGCCCGGAAAATAGCCTCCGCCAAGGTCTCCGCCAAACAAACGCAATGCAGCGGCGGCAATTGCATATCCCGCAGCCAGTCCGATGAGAGAGCCCGTAATGCCAAGGATCACGCCTTCGGCAAGGATCTGGCGCAGCAGTTGTCCGCGCGTCATGCCCGCGACACGCAGCAAGGCGAGCTGGCTGCGGCGCCGGAGCACGGATAGGGCCTGCGTGGAAAACACCAGAAAGGTACCGGTAAACAAAGCGACCAGCGCCAGCATGTTGAGATTGACGCGATAAGCACGCGACATGTTGGCGGTGCGCGCTTCCTGGTCTTCGGTTTCAATGACAAGATGCTTGGGATGCAGTTCCTCCGCCAATACTGTCTTGAACGCAGCGCGACTGACGCCGGACGTCAGCTTGAGATCGATGCGAGACAACTGACCGACGCGATGAAAACGCCACTGCGCAGCACCGATGTCCATCACTGCAAGACGTTGGCCGGCGCGTGTGCGTACCAAGCCACCCGCCACGCGCAACGACACCACTTGTGTACCGGCACGTAGTTCAAGGTGGTCTCCCTGTTTTACTCGGAGCCATTCCATTGCGGCCGGCGACAGGAAAATTGCATCGTCCGCGAGTGTGTCGAACGGTTTGTCTTCTGCTGGCATGCCGATCAAATCAGGTGCGACGGCAGCCGTCTGGAATACATCAATGCCAAGGACTTTGAGCGCATTGCGCTGCCCTGGCACGACGGCATCGATCTCGATGACGGGATTAGCGACACTGATTTCGGCTCGGCTGGCCAGACGCTCATAAAGCGACTCATCAAAGAAGGCTTGCGCGCCACGAACCTGCAGGTCGGATTGTCCTGACAGGCTTTTAATCGCGGCGGAAAACTCATTGTATGCAGCGGCATTGATTAAATGAATCGCGAATCCGAGCGCGACACCAAGCGCGATGGCGGCAATCGCCACGACCGCGCGCACAGGATGCGCGCGCCACTCTCCCAGTATCAACCAGCGGCGCAATAGCATCGGATGACTGTTCTTCATGCGCGCTGCTTCATTTCCATGGGATGCAGTCCGTCCTTGGTGAGCATCAGCACCCGATCGGCGGTGGCTGCGGCCGCCGGAGAATGCGTGACGAGAATGGCAGAGGCACCGTTCGCTTTTATTTCATTGCGTAGCAACAACAGCACCTCGTGCGCGGTATCGGGGTCGAGATTGCCGGTTGGCTCGTCGGCCAGAATCAGTTTCGGCTTGTGCACCAGTGCTCGGGCTATCGCGACGCGCTGCAATTCGCCGCCGGAAAGTTGTCGCGGATAGTCCTTCGCGCGATTTCGCAATCCTACGGCGTCCAGCATCTGCAATGCGCGTTCAGGCGCTGCGTGATTAAGCAGAAGCGGCAAGGCAACGTTCTGCGCTACCGTCAGATGCGGCAACACATGAAATGCCTGAAACACGAAGCCAAATTTTTCGCGCCGCAGGCGCGTGGCCGCATCGTCGTCCAGCGATGACATGCTGACGCCGTCAATCGTGATATCGCCAGAATCGGCGGTGTCTAGGCCGGCAATCAGATTGAGCAGCGTTGATTTTCCCACGCCGGATTCGCCCATGACCGCGACGTACTCGCCGGACTCCAGCGTATAGCTTAAGCCGGCTAAGACTTGCCTTCCACCTGCATAGGATTTGTTCAGGGCCTGTAGTCGCAGCATGCTGGTGATCAATAGATGGGTGTTGAAACCGGAATCAGACTGCGTTAACGCAAAATCTGCCGAATATTTCTTGTAAGGACGCAAAGGCGAAGACGACATAAGCAAATGCGCTGAACAACTTGTGTCGCCTCAATGCCGTCGGGAGTCTGCCATCTATGATAACGAAAAACCTTGCGATTCATTGTCCAACGCCTAATCTGCCTTTCAGGCAAGTTTGCTTTCCCGAACCTATGGCGACTTCAACGATTGCGGAAGCCCCGCAAAACGGTTTCATTCAGCTTTACCACAAGGATCCGGATGCAGTCCGGGCCGAACTCAGCGCAGGTTTATTGGCCTCACCGGCCAGGACGTCACCGAAATATCTTTATGACGCGCTTGGATCGAAGCTATTCGAGGCGATCTGTGAACTGCCTGAGTATTATCCAACGCGCACGGAAGCGGCGATTTTCGACAAATACCTGCCTGATATTGCCCGTTCGATCGGTCGCGGATCAACGCTCATTGATCTTGGCGCAGGAAATTGTGCGAAGGCGGCGCGTCTTTTTTCGGTATTGCAGCCCGCGCAATATGTGCCGATTGATATCTCGGTAGACTTTCTGAAGGATGCGGTGGCGCTTCTGCGGCAACGTTTCCCGATGATAAAAATGACCGGTATCGGCATGGATTTTTCGGCTGAACTGCGCTTGCCCGATGCAGTGCGGCGCGACAAGCGCCTGTTTTTTTATCCGGGCTCCTCCATCGGCAACTTTACGCCCGACGACGCGGCCGCCTTGCTTGGTCGCCTGCGCGAAGCATGCCGTGCCGACGGCGGGCTGTTGATCGGTGTGGATCTGGTCAAAGAGAAGACGATACTCGATGCAGCCTACGATGACAGCATCGGTGTGACCGCGGCATTCAACCTAAATTTGCTGCAACATCTGAATCAGTTACTCAGTGCCGATTTCAAGGTGCGAGACTGGAAGCATCTCGGCTTTTTCAACGAAGCACAGGGCCGCATTGAAATGCATCTCGAGGCATGTCGCGACAGTCGCGTGACATGGCAGGGCGGATCGCGGCACTTCCACGAAGGTGAACGCATCCATACCGAAAACAGCTACAAATACACGCGCCAGAGCTTTCTGCAATTGCTGGAACGGGCCGGATTCGGCGCAGTCCGCACCTGGACTGACGAACAAGGCTGGTTCCTGGTCTGCCATGCGTGTGCCATATAAAGATCCGTGCCGATGAATAACGATACCTTGGCTGCACGCTACCATGCCGTGCGCAAACATACCTTGGCGCTGGCCGCGCCGCTTTCCGAGGAAGACTGTTGTGCGCAATCGATGCCGGATGCCAGTCCGATCAAATGGCATATGGCACACACCACCTGGTTTTTCGAAACCTTCATCCTGGAACGATTCGAGGCAGATTTTCACGCCTTCCATCCAGCGTTTCGCGTACTCTTCAATTCCTATTACAACGGTGTCGGGGCAAAGCATCCACGGCCTCAACGCGGATTGCTGACACGCCCTGCGCTGAGCGAGGTGCTCGCATACCGGCGTAATGTTGATGAACGCATTGTGGAACTGCTGGCAGCACGTGGTCTTACCACGGAGCTTCTCGCACTGCTGGAGATCGGGCTGCAACACGAGCAGCAGCATCAGGAATTGATGCTCACCGATGTCAAGCACTTGCTGTCGATGAACCCCTTGTACCCGGCGTATTCTTCTTCGCCTTTCGTCCCGACTCTTGATGTGCTGCCGCTGACTTGGGCGAAACAGGATGCAGCTGTTGTCGAGATCGGCCATGATGGCGATGGCTTTTGTTTCGATAATGAAGCGCCGCGTCATCGGCAGTTCGTCGAACCGTATTCCCTGGCTTCCCGTCAGACGACCAATGGCGAGTACCTGGCGTTTGTCGAGGAGGGCGGCTATGCCAATCCTGCGTTGTGGCTATCCGAGGGATGGGACTGGGTGCAGGCGAACAATTTGCAACAACCGCTGTATTGGGTGCGCGGCGAATCGCAATGGCACGAATTTACGCTGCATGGGTTGCAGATGCTCGACATGCATCGCCCACTGACCCACATTTCATTCTTCGAGGCCGATGCCTTTGCCCGCTGGTGTGGCGCGCGCTTGCCGACCGAGGCGGAATGGGAGCATTCCGCCCGGAAGGCACACAACTTTGGAACGCAGTGTCTGCACCCCGAGGCCGACATCGTGCAGCAAGTCGATAGTCTCTCGCAACTGTTTGGCGTCAATTGGCAATGGACGCTCAGCAGCTATGCACCTTATCCCGGATATCGTTCCGAAGAAGGTGCGCTCGGCGAATACAACGGCAAGTTCATGTCGAACCAGTATGTATTGCGTGGTTCGTCCTGTGCGACTCCCGCCGGACATGCGCGCATCACGTATCGCAACTTTTTTCCGGCGACGGCGCGCTGGCAGTTTTCGGGAATCCGTCTCGCAAAAAGTGATTGATTCACTGCCGTTCCATGCCGGAACGGCAGCCTTACATCACAACGAAATAAACATCATGCCGCCTGTGCAAGTCGCTCCTCGGCGCGTAGTGTCAACTGCCGATTGATGGCGCTCAGCACTGCCTTGAAGGAGGCCGTGACAATATTGCCATCAATGCCTGCGCCGAAAAGCGTCGGGCCATTATCCAGACGCAGTTCCACATAGCAGACCGCGCGCGCATCGACGCCGCTACCGATGGCGTGTTCATGGTAATCCATCACCATGATCTCCAGCCCGAGCGCACCCACAAAGGCATCGATCGGTCCATTGCCGGACCCCTGTATCGCAAGCGGCTTGCCTTGATAATGCAAATCGGCCTTGAGCTGCACCGCGCCGGACGACGACGTATCCTCGCTGATCCGGTGCGCGTGATACGCATAGGGTGTCTGCACATCCAGATACTCGCGCCGGAAGATCGTGTGAATGTCTTCAGCGGCGACTTCCTTGCCGCTGTCGTCCGCAGCCTGCTGTACCGTACGGCTGAATTCGATCTGCAGGCGGCGCGACAGCTTCAGCCCATACTCCTGTTCCAGCAGGTAGGAAATGCCGCCCTTGCCGGATTGGCTGTTGACTCGGATCACCGCATCGTAATTTCTCGCCAAGTCAGCCGGGTCGATTGGCAAGTAGGGCACTTCCCATTGCGCATTGCCACGCTGCTGCGCAAAGCCCTTCTTGATTGCGTCTTGGTGCGAACCCGAAAATGCTGTAAACACCAAGTCCCCAACGTAAGGATGGCGCGGATGCACCGGCAACTGGTTACATTCTTCGACGCAGTTGCGCACGCTGTCGATGTCTGAAAAATCGAGACCCGGATGCACGCCTTGCGTATACAGATTCATCGCTAACGTCACCAGGTCGACGTTGCCGGTGCGCTCCCCATTGCCGAAAAGGCAGCCTTCGACGCGGTCAGCACCCGCCATGACGGCGAGTTCTGCCGATGCTACCGCCGTTCCCCGGTCATTATGCGGATGCACGCTGAGAATAATGGTGTCGCGCCGGGCGATCTTGCGATGCATCCATTCGATCTGGTCTGCATACACGTTCGGCGTGCTGCATTCGACCGTCGACGGCAGATTGATGATCATCTTGTTTTGCGGCGTCGGTTTCCACACATCGGATACAGCGTCGCAGACGTTCTTGGCGAAATCCAGTTCCGCCATGCTGAAGGTCTCCGGCGAATACTGGAATATCCATTCCGTTTCGGGGCGTTCGTCGGTAAGTTGCTTGATCAGGCGCGTGCCGGATACCGCAATCTCGCGCACTTCCTCGCGCGACATCCCGAACACGATGCGGCGAAATGCCGGTGCAATCGGGTTGTACAGATGAACAATTGCTCGCTTCGCGCCCTGCACGGATTCGATGGTGCGGCGGATCAGGTCCTCGCGCGACTGCGTCAAGACCTCGATCGTGACATCGTCAGGAATGCGATCTTCCTCGATCAGCTTGCGCACGAAATCAAAATCGGTTTGCGAGGCAGACGGGAAGGCAACTTCGATTTCCTTCAGGCCGACCTTGACCAGCATGTCAAAAAAACGCAGTTTGCGTTCCGGGCTCATCGGTTCGATCAGTGCCTGGTTGCCGTCGCGCAGATCTGTGCTCATCCAAATCGGCGGTTTGGAAATCACGTGATCGGGCCACGTTCGACTGGTCAGGCGGACAGGGGGAAAGGCGCGATATTTCGCTGCCGGGTTCTGCAACATCATGGTTATCCTCTTATGGATTGTTTGATCGGGGAGAGTTCAGATGTGGCGGATGGCTGCCTGACTGCCACTAGCGCGAGGCCAGGCAACCGATCGGTAGTAGCAGCGATAGCGCAAGCAACAACGCCATCAGGGCGAGGATATCGCCCTTGATGAACGTGTCGGTAATGCGCGTGAAATGCATGGAGTGAGGCTTTCTGAAAGACTGAATCTGCATCGCCTGGAAGGGGATGCGAGCGACTGCAACAACAGGAAGGGGGAGGAGTATTAGTGCGCCAGGCGCAGCAGAACGGTCGCCAGCAGGGCGCTGGAGACATGCGATAGGGAGAGACGTTGTACTTGAGCGATCAACATGCAGCTAATGTAGGAGAAGACGCGGGAGGCTGTCAAGCAGCCTCGTGTTTTCATGAAACACTCAGGCCACCATCAGGCTGTAGTGATAGTAGTTGTCGTCCCGCACGTAGCCGTGGGCTTCGTACAATTTCTGTGCGGGATTGTCATGCGCAGTCGACAGGTCGAGTTGTGTTGCGCCGCTGGCCTGAGCATGGGATTTCGCAGCATTAAGCAACGCGCTTCCGACGCCATAACCTCGCGCCTTTTCAATAACGAAGAGGTCGTTCAGAACCCAAGTGCGTCTTGCTGCTATCGAAGAATAGGAAGGATACAACTGAGTAAAGCCCACGGTTGTTCCATCATCGCTCTCTGCCAGGAAGATGACGGATTCCAGTCGCGCCAGTCGCTCGTGGATAAAGTTGCGTGCGAGCGGCAAGTCGGATAGTTGCCGATAAAACTGCCGATAGTTATCGAACAGCGGGGCAATGATATCAACGTCGGCGAGCCCGGCCTGTCGTACGGAGATGCGCATGCGATCTTATCCTTCTTGATGAAATATTTTTCTACGCTGACATTCAATCAGGCGTATTAAATTAGCATAAGGATGCAATCGTTGCGCAACTCGACAGTGCTTTTGATCATTGGCATTTGCAGGCGTCGGATCGATAATGAATAAAGCAAGCTTTCCGAAACTCAGCCGATCACGCCAATGAATTTTTCCTTCCGCACTGCCACGCCGAACGAACTTGCCGGCGCCCTTCAGGACGCACGAAGCGACACACTGGCATTGTTCGAACGCTTTGTTACAGAGGGGCTCGACGTGACGGGCAGGATGCCGGTTCTGCCCCACGTTAATCCACCGCTCTGGGAATTGGGGCACATCGCCTGGTTTGCTGAGTGGTATGTTCTGCGCGAAGCGCAATCGAGCGATCCGGTCGCTGCGCAACGTACCTCGCTGCTAACCAAGGGCGATGACTGGTTTGATGCGAATACGGTGACACACAAGGCACGCTGGAAGCTGGATCTGCCAAGCAAGGGCGCACTGAAAACCTATTGCCACGAAGTGCTCGATCGCGTGCTGGACAAGCTCAGCCGGGTGAAAAATGAACACGACGAGCTGTATCCATACCGACTGGTCCTGGCCTATGAAGACATGCGCGGCGAGGCACTGATGCAGTCTTTGCAGACGCTCGGCATAATGCCCCCGTTGCAACTTGCGAAACATGCGATACCGTCCTGGGCGCAGGGAGAAATTTATTTCCCGGGTGGCACCATTGAACTCGGCAGCAAACCGGAAGCGGGCTTCGTCTTTGATAACGAAAAATGGGCCCATCCCTGTTACGTACCGGCGTTTACCATGGATTCGACACTCGTCTCATATGCGCAATACAGCGACTTCGTGGAGGACGGGGGCTATCAGAAAGCACGCTACTGGACGCCAACCGGACGCGCGTGGCTCATGGCGCGCGATCAGATCGCACCGCGGGATTGGATGCGTGATGGAAAACGCTGGCGTTGCGAACGCTTCGGCACGCATATCGCCTTGCCCGCCAACGAACCGGTTCGGCATGTAAGCTTGTATGAGGCACAGGCGTATTGCATGTGGGCAGGACGTCGCTTACCGATGGAAGGAGAGTGGGAATTTGCGGCTTTGTCTGCCCATCCGGCATTGCGATGGGGCGATCTATGGGAGTGGACAAGCACGCCGTTCGAGCCGTATCCGGGTTTCTCTGCCGACGCCTACCGGGAATACTCAGCACCGGCTTTCATGACACATCAAGTGCTACGCGGAGCTTCGTTCGCGACGCGTCTGCGGCTGCGCACACCAAAATTTCGCAACTTTTGCCTGCCGGAGCGTGACGACCTGTTCGCTGGATTCCGGACCTGTGCTTTGTAGCTACCAATAAAAAACGGCCGCTTGGTGAACCGAGCGGCCGTTTGATGTTGCGGACTAACTATTGATCAGCGATCGCCGTAGGAGCGGCGGCTGCCAGCGTTAT
>Ga0208517_100563_pt1 | contig 11012 bp, 7 predicted proteins | sample LakWasM118_HOW13_2_FD_183932 | JGI IMG/M metagenome (GOLD analysis project Ga0208517, IMG submission 183932) | Freshwater sediment methanotrophic microbial communities from Lake Washington under simulated oxygen tension - Sediment Metagenome... | ecosystem: Environmental > Aquatic > Freshwater >... | reverse complement strand
ACTTTGCCAAGCCCGCCAGCATCGAGGAAATCCAGGCGCTGAGCGCGCTGGCGCCGATCCGCCTGATCACGCTGGCGCCCGAGCTGCCCGGCAATCTGGAGCTGATCACGGCGCTGCGCGCGGCCGGTTTCCAGGTGCAGATCGGCCACACCCTGGGCACTTACGAGGACGGCGTGGCCGCACTCGAGCGCGGCGCCGGCGGCTTCACCCATCTCTTCAACGCGATGACCGGCCTGCACCACCGCGAGCCCGGCATGGTGGGCGCGGCGCTGGCGCACGCGCGCTATGCCGAGATCATCCCGGACCTGCTGCATGTGCACGAGGGCGCCGTCAAGGTGGCGCTGCGCGCCATCCCCTGCATGTTCTGCGTCACCGATTCGACCGCCGCCGCGGGCATGCCCGACGGCGATTACCAGCTGGGCCGCCACACCGTCACCAAGTGCATGGGCGGCGTGCGCCTGCCCGATGGCACCCTGGCCGGCAGCACCCTGACGATGGACCAGGCGCTGCGCAATCTGGTGGACCTGGGGCTGGAGATCGAGGACGCCTCGCGGCGCGTCTCCAGCTACGCGGCCGAATACATGGGCTTGAGCGAACGTGGCCAGCTGGCCGTGGGCGCCTGGGCGGATCTGGTGGTGATGGACCGTGACTTGCAGCTGCAACGCGTGGTCGTTGAAGGGGAAGAGATTGACCTCGCGAATGTATGAGGAGTGCCTGAGCGCTCCGGCCGTGGTGGCGCGCCAGCTGGCCGCTGATCAAAATGCTTATGCCGCCCTGGGCGCAGCCCTGCGCGACAAGCCGCCCACCTCGCTCTTGACGGTGGCGCGCGGCAGCTCGGACCATGCCGCGCACTACATGGCCTATCTGATGATGGCGCGCCTGGGCCGCCTGGTGACCTCGCTGCCGATGTCGCTGATCACCCTGTACCAGAGCAAGATTGCCTGCGAGGGCCTGGTCTCGCTGGCCTTCTCGCAATCGGGCCAGAGCCCCGATCTGGTGGCCCCTACCAAGTTCTTCCGCGCCGGCGGCGCCCGCACGGTGGCCTTCGTGAATGCCGAGGGCTCGCCGCTGGCCGAGGCCGCCGAGCATGTGTTCCCGCTGCATGCCGGCGTGGAGCAGAGCGTGGCCGCCACCAAGAGCTATATCGCCCAGCTGGTGGCCGGCGCCCGCGTGGTGGCCGCCTGGAGCGAGGACGAAGACCTGCAGGCCGCGCTGCAGCAGCTGCCGCAGGCCTTGGAGCAAGCCGCTGCCAAGGGTTGGGATGTGGCGGTGGACGCGCTCAAGGACGCCGACCGCCTGTTCGTGATCGGCCGTGGCACCAGCCTGGCCGTGGCCATGGAAGCGGCGCTCAAGTTCAAGGAAACCTGCGGCATCCAGGCCGAGGCCTTCTCGGGCGCCGAGGTCAAGCATGGGCCGATGGCGCTGGTGGACGAAGGCTATCCGCTGCTGGTGTTCGCGCCACGCGGCCCGGCCCAGGCCGGCCTGCTGGCCCTGGCGGATGAAATGCGCGGCCGCGGCGCGCGCGTGCTGCTGGCCGCGCCCGAGGGCACGCCGGGCGCCGAGCTGCCCCTGGCCTGCACCGGCAACGAGGATCTGGATGCGATCGCCGCGGTGCAGAGCTTCTACCCCATGGTGGAGGCGCTGGCGCGCGCACGCGGGCTGAACCCCGACCAGCCGCGCCATCTGGCCAAGGTTACGAAGACGCACTGATTAAGGTTCATCGCCCATGTCCAAGGCATTTCATCCGGGCCAGTTGGTGATGGTGGACATCCAGGGCAAGCGCCTGGATGCCGAGACCGCCGCCTTTTTGCGCCGCCACCAGATCCGCGCCGTCTGTCTGTTCCGCAAGAACCTCGGTACCGAGGCCGAGGTGCAGCAACTCACCCGCGACCTGCGCGAGGTGATGGGCCCCGAGGCCCTGATCGGCCTGGACCAGGAGGGCGGCTCGGTGGTGCGTGCTACCTTCCTGCCGCAAGCGCCCTCGGCCATGGCGCTGGGCGCGGCCGACGACGAGGCCCTGGCCGAAAGCGTGGGGGCGGCGGTGGCGCGCGGTCTACGCAGCATCGGCATCAACTGGAACTTCGCGCCGGTGCTGGACATCAACAACAACCCGGCCAACCCGGTGATCGCCGAGCGCAGCTTCTCCGAGGACGCCGATGACGTGACCCGCTTGGCGGGGGCCTGGATGCGCGGCTCGCTGCGCGCGGGTGTGGCCTGCTGCGTCAAGCATTTCCCCGGCCATGGCGACACCCATGTGGACTCGCACCTGGCCCTGCCAACGGTGGACAAGAGCCGTGCCGAACTCGACGCGCTGGAGCTGCGGCCCTTCAAGGCCTTCTGTCACAAGCCCGGTGATGCGGCACCCGCGGTGATGACGGCGCACATCGTCTATCCGCAGATCGACCCCGAGCATCCGGCCACCCTGTCCACCAAGATCCTGGGCGACATCCTGCGTCGCGAATGGGGCTACGAGGGCGTGGTGATCACCGATGCGCTGATGATGAAGGCCATCTTCGAGCGCTACGGCTATGCGCGCGCCGCGGTGCTGGCGATCCAGGCCGGTGCCGACATGATCCTGGCCCAGGGCTCGCTGGACGAGCAGGGCCAGTCCATCGCCGCCCTGGAGGCCGCGTTTGCGCGCGGCGAGCTGAGCCAGGCGCAGGGCGAGCGCGCCCGCGCCCGCCTCGATGCGCTGGCGCGTGCCTACCCGGTGCAACATGCCGGCTACGCCGGCGCGCAGCGTGCGGACGATGACGCCCTGATGCGTCGCGCCTGGGCGCGTGGCCTGACGCTGCTGCGTGGCGCCCAGGCGCCCGACCTGCACGCGCCGCTGCGCGTGTATGTGCAGGGTCAGGTGCCCACCGACGGCGTCTCCGAGGCCGGCCCCACGGGCGCCCAGGTGGCCGCGCTGTTCGACGGCTTTGCCGATGCCGAGGTGCTGGTGCTGCAGGACATCGCCACGCTCGATTGGACCCGGGTGCCGCAGGACGGCCGCAAGACCGTGATCGCCTCCACCCAGCGCGCCCGCTATGACGAGCTCGGGGGCCTGGCCCAGGGCTGGCGGCCCGATCTGCATCTGGTGCTGTGGAACCCCTTCCAGGCCCTGGACGTGCAGGCGCCCACCGTGATCACCTGGGGCTATGCCGATGGCGCGCTGGAAGGGCTGAAGCAATGGCTGGAAGGCCGGGCCCCGGCCACGGCGCAATCGCCCGTGACCCTGAACTGAACGCCGCACAGCAACGCCAGGAGACTTCATGTCCAGCCGCCCCACTCTTGCGCCGATGCGCTGGATTCCCAGCCTGTACTTTGTGCAGGGCATGCAGTTCTTCGTGGTGATGCTGATCGCCGGCCTGATGTTCAAGAACATGGGCGTGGCCAATGACCAGATCGCGCGCTGGACCGGCGTGCTGGGCCTGGCCTGGGCCTTCAAGCCGCTGTGGAGCCCCTTCCTGGAACTGGCGCGCAGCAAGAAGCTGATCGTGGTGGCAATGCAGTTCACCGGTGCGGTGGGCCTGGGCCTGATGGCGCTGGCGCTGCAACTGCCGATGTACTTCGCCGCCAGCATCGCGGTGCTGTTCCTGCTGGCCTATGCCTCGGCCACGCACGACATCGCCTGCGACGGCCTCTACATGGCGGCCCTGGACAGCAAGCAGCAGGCGGCCTATGCGGGTTGGCAGGGCGCGTTCTTCAATGCCTCCAAATTCCTCACCCTGGGTGGCCTGCTGGTGCTGGCCGGGCATCTGGAGAAGAGCCTGGGCGTGTTCAATGCCTGGTCCATCATCTTCGCCGCGCTGGCCCTGCTGCTGGCCTTGCTGGCGGCCTACAACGCCTACGCGCTGCCGGGCACGCTCAACACCGAGCATGCGGACCTGACGGTGAGCAGCGTGTTCGCCACGCTCAAGGAAGTGGTGGCCGATTTCCTCAGCAAGCCCGGCATCTGGCTGGCGATCCTCTTCATCGTGCTGTTCCGCTTCGGCGAGGGGCAGGTACAGACCATCGGCCCGCTGTTCCTGATCGAGGCACGCGACAAGGGGGGGTTGGGGCTCAGCACCGAGCAGGTGGGCGGCATCTATGGCACGGCGGGTACCGCGGCCTTCCTGGTAGGCAGCATTCTGGGCGGTTATTTCACCTCCTGGCTGAGCCTGAAGCGCGCCATGCCCATGCTGATCCTGGCGATGGCGGTGCCCAACGCGGTGTTCTACTACCTCAGCGCCAGCCTGCCCGCCGATCTGTTCCACATCGGCGCGGCCATCAGCGTGGAGATGTTCGGCTACGGCTTCGGCTTCGTCGGCATGATTCTCTACATCATGCAGGCGGTGGCGCCGGGCCGCTACCAGACCGCGCACTACGCGCTGGGCTCGGGCGTGATGCAGCTGGGCTTCATCTTCTCCAAGACCATCAGCGGCGACATCCAGCTGGCGATGGGCTACCAGAGCTTCTTCCTCTGGACTATCGCCTGCGGCCTGCCGGCGCTGCTGCTGATGTTTTTCGTAAAGATTCCGGCGACGGCGTCGCCGGCCACCAGCAGCTGAGCCATGCGCAGACGGTTGCTGGCCATGGGCCTGGGTCTGGCGGCGCTCGCGGCCCATGCCGCCGAGCGTTTTTTCGACGACTTCAGCTACGCGGACCTGCAGCAGCTGCGTGCCGGCGGCTGGACCCCGCGCACCCAGGCCGGCCACCCGGGCGTGGAGGGCGCGAGCTGGAGCGAGCAACAGCTGCAGCTGCTGGCCGATCCGGCCCAGCGCGGCAACCGCCTGCTGCGCCTCAGCGCCAGCACCGATGGCAGCGGCGCGGGCACACGCCAGGCCCAGCTGTGCCACCAGCGCAAATACCTGGAGGGCACCTATGCCGCACGCGTGCGCTTCAGCGATGCGCCGACGCAGGGCATCGATGGCGACCCCGTCATCCAGACTTTTTACGCGGTCACGCCGCTGCGCTTCGACTACGACCCCGAGTTCAGCGAGCTGGACTGGGAGTACCTGCCCAATGGCGGCTGGGGCAGTGCGCAGACGCGGCTCTATGGCATCGCCTGGCAGACCGTGCAGCTCAATCCCTGGAAGAGCTACAACCAGGCGCATGAGGAACTCGGCAGCCTGCAGGGTTGGCATCAGCTGATGATGCAGGTGGGCGATGGCCAGGTGCGGCTGTTCCTGGATGGGCGCCAGATCGCCCAGCATGGCGGGCGCAACGTTCCCGTGTCGCCGATGTCCATCAACTTCAATCTCTGGTTCTCGCCCGGCGGGCTCTTGCCCAGCAGCGCCGCGCCGCGCGTCTACGAGCAGGACGTGGACTGGGTGTTCCATGCGCGCAAGGAGCTGCTGAGTCCGGCCCAGGTGGAGGCGGCGGTGGCGGCCTATCGCGCGGCCGGCCAGGCGCGGGTGGACGGCGTGCCGGCCGCGCAGCCGGCGCTGCCCAGCCCCTGCGATTTCTGATTTCGGGTCTGAGGAGGCCCGTCCCTCATGCATCAGCAAAAGCGTCTGGCGTCGGTGGATGCCCTGCGAGGCCTGACGGTCGCGGCGATGCTGCTCGTCAATAACCCGGGCGACTGGGGCCATGTGTTCTGGCCCCTGGAGCATGCCGAGTGGCATGGCTGCACGCCCACCGACCTGATCTTTCCCTTCTTCCTCTTCATCGTCGGCGTGTCGCTGTCACTGGCGCTGGGGCCGCGCCTCGACGCGGGGGCGGCGCCGGGGCCGTTGCTGCGCGGCGCCCTGCAGCGTGCCGGCCGCATCATGGCGCTGGGCCTGCTCCTGCACCTGCTGGCCTGGTGGCTGATGCACAAGCCCGAGTTCCGCATCATGGGGGTCTTGCAGCGCATTGCCCTGTGCTTCGGCTTTGCCGCGCTGCTGGCCTGCGGCTGGCGTTCCGCCAAGGCGCAGTGGGCCCTGCTGCTGGCGCTGCTGCTGGGCTATGGCGGCTTGCTGCTGGGCGCCGGCGATCTGAGCAAGGCCGGCAATATCGCGTCCTGGCTGGACACGCAGCTGCTGGGGCGCTTCGCCTACGAGTGGGATGCCGGCACGGGCCGCGCACATGACCCCGAAGGTCTGCTCAGCACGCTGGGCGCGCTGGCCACCACCTTGCTGGGCTTGCGCGCCGGCGCCTGGCTGCGCCGCGGTGCGCGGCGCGAGCTGTGCTGGCTGGCGGCCGGCAGCCTCCTGTTGGGGGTCCTGGCCACGGCATGGCTGCCCTGGAACAAGCAGCTCTGGACCCCCAGCTTCGTGTTGTGGACCGGCGGCTGGGCCACCGCGGCCCTGCTGCTGGCCCACCAGCTGGTGGACCGGCTGCAATGGCGCCCGCTGGGGCGCGCCTTCGGCGTGAATGCCATCGCCGCCTATGCGGGCGCCTGGATGTGCACGGTGCTGCTGGAGGGCCTGGGCTGGATGGCGCCCCTGTATGCCGCCGGCTTTGGCTGGCTGGCTCGGCTCGCCGGGCCGAGCATGGCGTCGCTGGCCTTCGCGCTGGTCTTCGTGGCCGTCTGGGCGCTGATCGTCCGTTGGCTCGATCGTCGCGGCTGGTACTTCAAGGTCTAGCCAGGCAAGCAGGCCGCGCTTGTACGATCTGCCGGCGCACTGAAAGAAATGAAGGATTTCCCGCATGAGCCAGCGCTTTGCCGTTCGCATGCCACCCGATGTCCGCTCGGTGCGGATCGGCGATCACGAGGTCGTCTTCATCGACGATTTTCTGGAGGACCCGGACGCGCTGCATGCGCAGGCGCTTGAGCAGCGCTTCCAGCCTTATCCGGGCGTGCGCGAGCACAAGGGCTACCCAGGCGTGCGCGCCGAGGCGCCCGGCGATTACACCCACCATCTGGTGGCGCTGGTTGAGCCGCTGATACGCATCAACTTCGGTGTGCCCGAGGCGCTGCCGCTGCGCAAGAGCATGTGCGCATTCTCGCTCATCACCGCGGCGCCCGGGCAGCTGGGGCCGCTGCAGCGCACGCCGCATTTCGATGCCAGCACGCCTCATCACATGGCGGTGCTGCTCTATCTGTGCGGCGAGCAGCATGGCGGCACCGGCTTCTACCGGCACAAGGCCACCGGCATCCAGCGCGTGACGCCCGACAACCGCGATCGCTACCTCGATGCCTACCAGCAGGAGCTCGCACGGCGGCCGCCCAGGCCGCGCTACTTCGCTGACTCCGACGAGCATTTCGAGCTGCTGGGCATGATGCCGGCACGCCGCAACCGGCTCGTCGTCTATCCCGGCAGCCTGCTGCACAGCGCGTGCATCAATCCGGCCATCAGCCTCTCGGACGATCCGCGCAGCGGCCGCCTGACGGTCAATTCCTTCTTCGACTTTGGTTTGATACCAGCGCCGATGTGACGAAAAAAAAGCCCGGCAGTTGCCGGGCTTTTGCGTGCGGTTGGGGACCGATCAGAACTTGGCGCTCAGGCCGAGGCGGTAGGTGGTCTCGCCCTGGAAGGACCAGGCCGGGAAGCCGGCGCGCAGCGGATCCTTGATGCTCGTGTTGGAGGCATCGGCGGCGCCGTACTGCACGTCGTCCTGCTTGAGCAGGTTGATGACTTCCAGCGACAGCTTCAGGTTCTTGTTGATGTTCCAGCCGAAGCTTGCATCCAGCGTGCCGTAGGCATCGTGCATGCGGTTGCCGTACCAGAAGGCGCCTTCGCGAATCATGTACTTCGAGCGCCAGTTGTAGGCCAGGCGGCCGGAGTAGGTTTCGTTCTCGTAGTAGCCCACCAGGTTGACGTTGTGCTTCGAGGCCTGGGTGAAGATGCCGAGGTTGTCGATGTAGCTGCTGGCAGGTGCGGTGCCTTCGGTGAAGGTGTAGTTGGCAATCACGCCATAGCCGTTGTTGAAGGCATGGTTGGCCTGCAGTTCCAGACCGCGGATGCGACCGCCGCCGGCGTTCACGAAGCTCTGCACCGTCCAGTTGTCCAGCTTGGACACCGGATCCACCAGGCCCACCTTCTGGTTGTTCTTGACCTCCGCGGTGATGAAGTTGGAGATGTCCTTGCTGAAGAAGGTGGCCGACAGCAGGTTGCCCTTGCCGTAGTAGTACTCCACACCGATGTCGGCGTTGCTGGACTTCATCGGCTTGAGCGACACGCTGCCGTTGGTCCAGGTTTCGTTGCCGACGCGGTCATCGTTGTAGCCCGACACCGTCACGCCGAACATATTGGCGAAGTTCGGGCGCGTGATGGTTTGCGAGGCGGCGACGCGCAGCACCATGTTGCGGCTCAGGTCGAAGGCCAGGTTGGCGCTGGGCAGCACGTCGTTGTAGCTGGACTTCTTGGTGGCGGTGTTGCGGCCCCAGTTGAGGTTGCCCGAGTAATCGCCGGCGGCCAGCGGCGTGCCGTCGAAGGCATAGCCGGTGCTCTTCACATCGGTGGAGATGTAGCGCAGGCCGAAGTTGCCGCGCATGTTCTGCGCGTCGAACTCGAACATGCCGTAGGCCGACTTGTTCTTCTCGTTCAGCTCGCTGAAGCCGGAACGGTCCTCGATCCAGGAGGCGATGTTCTTGTTGGTGTTGGCGATCATCGCGCCGATGTTGGGGCGCGGCACGTCCCAGCCACCCACGCCCACCGAGCCGCTGTAGAGGCTGGCGGTGTCGACCGGTGCAATCGTCGAGTTCCAGACCGGGCGGAAGGTGCGCTTCTCGAAGGTGTGGTCGGCCATGCGGATGCCGGTCTTGAACGAGGAGATCGCGCCCCAGGCCAGGTCGAAGGTGGCGTCCAACTGGGCGAACTTCTCCTGATCCTTGTTCGGACCCTGCGACGAGGCCCAGGTCTCCGGCGAGCTCTGCTTGGGCAGGGCGCTCACGCCGAACGATTGATCCTTGCTGGGGCTCAGGACGATCTGCTTGCCGGTGGCATCGATGGTGCCCTGCCACTTGGCGGGCGTATCCCACCAGCCGTAGGCGTAGTTGGTGGTCAGCGAGGTGCCGCCCTTGGCCTTGGTGCTGCCGGCGACCAGGTCGAACTTGGCGCCGTCGACGCGGTAGTGGCCGTCGAAGGTGACGCTGTCCGAGGTCATGGCTGCGGCGCGGGCCCAGTTCTGGAAGAACTGGTTCATCAGCGGCTTGGCGGCCGTGGTGGTGCTGTGCAGGCACACGCCGTTGGGGTTGAAGTCGGACTTCACAGCGGTATTGCGCTGGTCGCAATTGGCGTCGTGGAAGATGTAGTCGCTGCTGTTCGAGTTGTCGGCAGCCAGCTTCAGGTGCAGGACATTGAGACCCAGCTCCAGGCCGTCGATCGGCTTGGCTTGCAGGATGACATTGACGGCATCGCGCTTGCGATCCTGCACGAAGGCCGTCGGCGCGACGTCCGAGGACCAGCGGCTGTCAGCCTCGATGCCCTGGCGGATGTAGGCGCCTTCCGAATGGCCGCCGGCGATCAGCGCGCCGAAACGGCGGCTCTGGTCGCGCCAGCTGTAGAGGCCGGAGACTTCCTTCTCGTCATCGCTGATCGTGCCCTTGCCGTACTTCACGCTGACGAAGGCGGTGCCGGCCGCCATGTCCAGCGGCTTGCGGGTCTTCACGATCACGGTGCCGCCGATGCCGCCTTCGGTCAGGTCGGCCTGGGAGGACTTGTAGACCTCCATGCCGCCGATCAACTCGGGGGGCAGCAGGGAATAGTTGAACGAACGGTCGATGTCCATCTGGTCGTACCAGCCGGTGGACGCGACGGTCTGGCCGTTCAGCGTGGTGTAGGTCATCTGCGGGTCGGAGCCGCGGATCGACACCGAGGCGCCCTGGCCGAAGGCACGACCCACCGAGACGCCGGGGATGCGACCCAGCGATTGGCCGACGTCGGAGTCGGGGAGCTTGCCCACATCTTCCGCGGACACGGCGTCGACGACCGCGCTGGCGTTCTTCTTGATGTTGACCGCGGTCTCCAGCGAGGCGCGAATGCCGGTGACAACCACCTGATCCAGCTGCGCCGCCTCAGCCTTCTTGTCGGCCTGTTGGGCTTGCGCGCCAAAGGCGGCACCAAGCAGGGTGATCGTCACCGCTGCCGCGATAGGGGTCTTTCTGACCTTCATGAACTGCTCCTCGATATGGCCGTTGGCTTCGTGCTCGGCCTGTTGAGACTCGGAGCCAAGGCGCATCACCGTGTGAGCGGCATGCGCCTGGCGCCTCGAAATGCAATGCAAATGCAACCAATGCCATGCCACTATAGCCATCAGTAGTGCCACTTTGCTACCACTTTTAGGGGCGTGTTTTCCCTGCTGTGGCGAGCCTGCAATAGCGATTAAGACGCAAATCTGGCCGTTATTGGGGCTACAGGTACGGCATGCCCCGTGATGGCGGTGGCCGGGCTTGGTAGTAAATTGGTATCTATCGACGTCTGCGAAAGCGGGAGATTGCTCCATCGGGCCGTGCGCATGCCATCCCGGCGCAGCGGGCGAGCCGCTTCTTGGGGTCCGCTGCGCTGGATGTTGAAAATTGTTTGCGGCCCAAAAATGCTGTGCTATAGTTGCGGGCTTGCCTCGGAGGGGTGGCCGAGTGGTTAAAGGCAGCAGACTGTAAATCTGCCCGCTAACGCGTACGCTGGTTCGAATCCAGCCTCCTCCACCAAGGCAAACAACAATTCAAGCGATTGAAGCTTGTTTGGCGCAAGGGTCGAAGGGCCTGAGCGATGAGCAAGTGATACTCCCGGGCGGGAGTAGTTCAATGGTAGAACCTTAGCCTTCCAAGCTAATGACACGGGTTCGATTCCCGTTTCCCGCTCCAGTCGGCTTGCTTGGAAGGTGAATGTGTCGGCACTGGTTTGTTGATCTGTGGTCAATAAACCTGTGTCGATGCCCATGTGGCTCAGTGGTAGAGCACTCCCTTGGTAAGGGAGAGGTCACGCGTTCGATCCGCGTCATGGGCACCACCTCTTTTCTTCTTCCCCTTCTCTGATCTGATCGCCAGGAGCGCAAGATGGCAAAAGGTAAATTCGAACGTACCAAGCCCCACGTGAACGTGGGCACGATTGGTCACGTTGACCACGGCAAGACCACGCTGACTGCTGCGATTGCCACCGTGCTGTCGAAGAAGTTTGGCGGCG
>Ga0208517_100533_pt1 | contig 11783 bp, 12 predicted proteins | sample LakWasM118_HOW13_2_FD_183932 | JGI IMG/M metagenome (GOLD analysis project Ga0208517, IMG submission 183932) | Freshwater sediment methanotrophic microbial communities from Lake Washington under simulated oxygen tension - Sediment Metagenome... | ecosystem: Environmental > Aquatic > Freshwater >... | reverse complement strand
TGTTCTTTAGTTGGAAGGTTGCTTTTCGCCTTTTCGGCGAGTTACTTTTCTTTGCTTGCACAAAGAATAAGTAACCAAAAGAAATGCACCCCAACTTCCGCTTCTTCCTTGCGCTACTCGGCTTGCCGGGCGTCCATCGAAACTCGCCCTGACAAGCCACACAGAACGTGGCTTGTTGCGGAGCTCGAACAGCCGATGGCCGAGAACTCCCGCCAACCCTGCGTTGCTCGGCGCGGCAGATGGGGACCCCGAACACCATACGACTGCAATCATTCGCGAATTGAAGAAAAAGAATCCGGTTTTTGAACCGTCCAAATTTTCACGCTGCTACTTAAACGAGATAAATCCCATCCCATCACGCTGAGTAGCGGAGACAAAATAAGAAGAGAGGGAGCGACTGTTTGAGCTCCGCAACAAGCCACGAAGTGTGTGGCTTGTCAGGGCGAGTTTCGTGACCGTCTTATTTTGTTGAGCAACGCAAGGGAGCCGCAGGCCGTGATGGCTGGGTGCCCTCCTCTTTGGTTACTTTCTGAGGGGCAAGCATCAGAAAGTGACTCGCCTACAAGGCGAAAAACAACGCTCAATGATCAGAAAGTATTACGAATCCCAAGAAGGGTATCTTTCTATTTTTCACATGATTAATTTGGTTTACCATAATCACAGTTAAAATATTGTCATTCACCCAATTACCAAAGAGAGTTATGTTAAAACTAGGCGTCAATATTGATCACGTCGCAACGATTCGTCAGGCACGTGGCACCAAATACCCCAGTGTCGTGCAGGCCGCCCTGCGCGCTGAGCAGTCTGGTGCAGACAGCATTACCTTGCATTTGCGCGAAGATCGCCGCCATATGCAGGATGCTGATATTTTTGCTTTACGGCCTTTGCTGCAAACCAAAATGAACCTCGAATGTGCCGTCACCAGTGAGATGATTGATATTGCGATCCAGGTGAACCCGCAGGACGTCTGCCTGGTGCCCGAGCGTCGCGAAGAGCGCACGACTGAGGGCGGTTTGGATGTGCTCACACACTATGCCAAAGTGGAGCATGCGGTTAAAAAACTGTCTGACCAAGGCATCCGTGTGTCACTATTTATCGCGCCTGACCTGGCGCAGATCGATGCCGCCGCCAAAATGGGCGCACCAGTGATTGAGCTGCATACAGGTACGTTTGCCGATGCTGAAACAGAAAAGGACCAGTTGGATGAACTGGATAAAATCGACGCTGCGCTTAAACATGCAAAAGCGGCTGGCCTGGTTGTGAATGCCGGCCACGGCTTGCATTATCATAACGTGCACCATATTGCGCGCTTGCCCGGCTTTGAAGAGCTGAATATTGGTCACGCCATTGTGGCGCATGCCTTGTTTGTGGGCTGGGATAGCGCCGTGCGTGAGATGAAGGCGCTGATGAAAGAGTTTTCACCTAAATGATGCAATTACACAATCATTGTGGAGAACATCAATGATTTACGGCATAGGCACAGATATTGTCGAAGTTGAGCGGATCGAGGCCTCACTCGATCAGTTTGGTGACAGCTTTGCCAAACGCATTCTGGCTACCAGTGAATGGGCTGATTACGAAGCGAGCAAACTCAAGGCGCGTTTTCTGGCCAAACGCTTTGCCGCAAAAGAGGCTTTTGCCAAGGCGATTGGCACCGGCATTCGTGGTGATGTCAGCTTTCAGAATATTGCCGTCACCCACGATGCGCTAGGCCGCCCCTTGTTGCAGCTGTCATCTACGCTGCAAGCGTTTCTCAAACAACATCATATTTACCAATCGCATATCAGCATTAGTGATGAAAAAAATCTGGCACTGGCTTACGTCGTGCTGGAAACGACACAAACAGCATGACAGCAGATCAGTTAGTGGATTTTGAGCGCCGCTTTAGTGGCGTACGCCGTCTGTATGGCGAGCAAGGGTTGGCCAGTCTGCAGCAAGCGCATGTGTTTGTCATTGGCATTGGTGGTGTCGGCTCTTGGGCGGTTGAAGCGCTGGCGCGTAATGCGGTGGGTAAGTTGACGCTGGTGGACCTGGATAATATTGCCGAGTCGAACATGAATCGGCAGATTCATGCGCTGGATGACACTTTAGGCAAGGCCAAGGTGACGGCCATGCGCGAGCGGATTGCTGCGATTAATCCGCTGTGTGAGGTGGTGGAGGTTGAGGATTTTGTGACACCTGAAAATCTCGCCTCACTTTTAGCCGAACAGCCAGATGTGGTGGTGGATTGCATGGATGATACTAAAGCCAAGATTGCGCTGGCGGCTTACTGCAAGCAGCAGCAATTGCAGTTGATTATAGTGGGCAGCGCTGGCGGCAAGCTGGATGCGACGCGCATACGCCTGGCTGACCTGGCGCATGTACAAGGGGACCGCATGCTGGCCAAGGTTCGCAACCAGCTGCGACGTGACCATGGTTTTCCTAAAGCGTCTGATCACAAAAAGTCAGCCAAATTTAACATTATTGCTGTGTATTCGGATGAACCGGTAGAGCGGCCAGAAGAGGCTTGTGAAACGGCGTCGGCAGGGCTGACTGGCCTCAACTGTGCGGGTTATGGCTCTAGTATCTGTGTGACGGCCAGTGCCGGGTTTGTCGCGGCACAACAGGCAATTCAGCAATTGATCGCGCTTTAACGCACGTAGTCTATTCAGTGCTCGCCTGGCACGCCACCGGCAAATAAGGTTGAACAATGTGGCTATGGTGGCGTCTATTTTAAAAAGCCAGGCATAAACATTGCATGTTTCCCTGCATCCATCACACGGAAACCGTCCGAACTTAACTTTGAAATACGCAGGAAATGAAAATACACTGGTTTTCAGCCTGTCATCATGACTTCAAGCCACAGAGCTATCCATTACAGTGTCATATGGCCCAAGTACGCTTAATCCATTAAAGGTGATTGCCATGCAATTGGATGTGTTTTTAAAGAAGGTTTCTATCAACCATGCCTTGAATGTGCTGGTCTGGCATATTGCCGAGGCAGGAATTGAAATTGCTGCCCTGATCAAGCAGGGTGCATTGGAAGGCGTCACCGAAAAGATGACCAGTACCAATGTACAGGGCGAAACCCAGATGCAACTGGACATTCGCAGTCATGAGGTGGCAGCGGCCCACCTGCGCGCTTCGGCGGTGGTGGCGGGAGTGTTGTCAGAAGAGGTGGATGCACCGGTCTTGTTTGAGACGCTGGATGCACCATTCCTGGTCAGCATGGATCCTTTGGATGGGTCTTCTAACCTGGCGATCAATGGTGTCGTTGGCAGTATTTTTTCAGTGATTCCTAATACCGGCGTGGCTACGCTGGGGGATCAGGCGTTTTTACAGCCGGGTAAAGATCAGCGCGCCGCGGCTTATATCATGTATGGTCCGGCTACCTTGCTGGTGCTCACCATTGGCCAGGGTACCCATGTATTTACGCTGGACCAAACGACTCAATCATTTGTATTAACGCAACAAACCGTGCAAATGAGCGAGGAAACGTCTGAGTTTGCCATTAACGCGAGTAATCAGCGCTATTGGCAACCTGCCGTTCAGCGCTATATTGCTGAATGCCTGCAAGGCAGCGAAGGCCCGCGTGGGCGCGATTTTAATATGCGCTGGTGCGCCAGTATGGTGATGGATGTGCATCGTATTTTGACGCGCGGTGGTGTGTTTCTGTATCCGCGCGATAGCAAGCAGCCAGTCAAGGCAGGTCGCTTGAGATTGTTATATGAGGCTAACCCCATGAGCTTGCTGGTGACGCAGGCTGGCGGGGCCAGTATAGACGGGCTGGAGGATGTGCTGGCGATTCAGCCGAGCGCCTGCCATCAGCGTGTGCCGGTATTGTTAGGCGCTAAACAGGAAATCCAGCGCTTGCGTGATTATCATCAGCAGGTTTCAAAATAATAAAGGAGTATGACATGGCATTGATTTCGCTCAGGCAATTACTCGACCACGCCGCAGAACACAGCTATGGCCTGCCTGCGTTTAATATTAACAATATGGAGCAGATTCTCTCCATTATGAAGGCGGCTGACGAAGTCGACAGTCCGGTGATTTTGCAAGCTTCTGCTGGCGCACGTGGTTATGCCGGGGAGTCTTTTTTGCGCAAAATGGTTGAAGCGGCGATTGAACAATATCCGCATATTCCCATTTGCATGCACCAGGATCATGGCGCGTCACCCAAGGTCTGCCAGATGGCGATTCGCAGTGGATTCTCCAGCGTGATGATGGATGGCTCACTGCAGGAAGATGGGAAAACGCCTGCGAGTTATGAGTACAACGTGGAAGTGACACGTCGTGTCGTCGAGTTCGCGCATGCGGTTGGCGTATCGGTTGAGGGCGAACTGGGTGTGCTAGGCTCGCTGGAAACCGGTATGGCAGGCGAAGAAGATGGCGTAGGCGCAGAAGGCAAGCTGGATGAGTCACAATTATTGACTGACCCGGACGAGGCCGCTGCATTTGTGGAGGCCACCAAGGTCGATGCACTGGCGATTGCGATTGGGACCAGCCATGGCGCCTATAAATTCACACGGCCACCTTCAGACGATACGCTATCGATTGAACGTATTCGCGAAATCCATGCCAAAATCCCTAACACGCATTTGGTGATGCACGGTTCATCCAGTGTGCCGCAATCCTTGCTGGAGCAAATTAGGCATTATGGCGGCAATATCAAGGAAACCTATGGCGTGCCGGTATCACAGATTGTAGAAGGCATTAAAAATGGCGTGCGTAAGGTCAATATTGATACTGATATTCGCCTGGCCATGACAGCGGCGATTCGTGCCTATATGGTCGAGCATCCTGAGGAGTTCGATCCACGCAAATATTTCAAAGAAGCGACCACGGCAGCACAGCATTTGTGTAAAGAACGCTTTGAGGCCTTTGGTAGTGCCGGACAAGCGAGTAAGATAAAGGTAATTACACTGGAAAAAATGGCAGCCATTTATTAGCTGCATGACATCACCATGCGTGAAACAGCCTAAAAAAAGCAATTATAAATTGAGGGGGCATGAGTAAAGGAATCCCATCATGCGAGAAAAATTAGTCATTGGTAACTGGAAGCTGCACGGCGGCTTGCTTGAAAATCAAGGCTTGCTGAACAGGCTCAAGCAAGAGTTGCACGACCTGGATGGCGTAGCAACAGCCGTGTGTTTACCTTATGTGTACTTGTATCAGGCGCAAGACGTGCTGCAAGACTCTTCGATTGCCTGGGGCGCACAAAACGTCAGCCAGTTTACCGAAGGCGCGTTTACCTCCTGCATCTCCGCCAAAATGGTGGCTGAGTTTGGCTGCAGCTATACCATTATTGGCCATTCTGAACGCCGTGCCCTCAAACTCGAAAGTAACCAGGTCGCCACCAAACGTCTGCTCAATGCCTTGCATGCCGGGCTGACGCCCATTTTTTGCGTCGGCGAGACCCAGGATGAGCGCGATGGCAATATGGCCGAGCTGATCGTGCGTAACCAGATGCTCAACGTGGTGTATGGCCTGGATGATGAAGCCTTCGCGCTGGCCAAAAAATTCAATATGGTCATCGCCTATGAGCCCGTGTGGGCGATTGGCACCGGCGAGCACGCCACGCCTGAGCAGGCACAGCGTATGCACGCGTTTATCCGTATGATGATTGCCGAGCGCGACCGCGAGTTTGCCGAACAGATTCGTATTGTGTATGGCGGTAGTATGGCGCCTGAAAATGCGCATAGTTTACTCAGCATGCCAGATATTGACGGTGGCTTATTAGGACGCGCCGCGCTGGTCGCCGAAGATTTTGTCGATATCTGCAGGATCGCCAGCCGTTGCTACCAGCAGAAAAAGGTGGTTCGTGAGTCATCGGCAGCCGTTCCTATGTTTGAGGTATGACGGTTCACTTTAAGGGTAATAAAAGTAGTTTGCCGAGCAAGCTTTGCCAGCAATGTGGCAAAGAGATGACTTGGCGCAAAGCCTGGGCAAGTAACTGGGAACAAGTCAAATATTGTTCTGAACGTTGCCGTCGTACACGATAAAAAAACTCATATGAGAAACCTGGTCATTATTCTAGGTGACCAGCTCACGCTGGATAATCCTGCATTACAAGGCTTCGATCCCGCGCACGACCATATTGTGATGGCAGAAGTCATGCATGAGTCTAATCATGTGTGGGTGCACCGGCAGCGCATCACTCTGTTCTTATCTGCCATGCGTCACTTCGCCTCTGCATTGCGCGAGAAACACTATCCGCTCACGTATCTAACGCTAGATGAACATACTTACCCGGATTTAACTGCGGTTTGGCAGGCGATGTTACAGCAACATCAGCCGCAGTCTATCAAAGTGTGTGAACCTGGTGATTGGCGACTCTGGCAGAGTATGCAGGCCGTGGCTGACCAGTATGCAACCCCATTAGAGGTAATGGCAGACACGCATTTTATGTGCAGCATCGATCAGTTCAAGCGCTGGGCGGCTAAATATAGCGAGAAAAATGACTCATTGCGCATGGAGTTTTTTTACCGTGGCATGCGTAAAAAATATCAAATCCTCATGGAAGGTGATGCACCTTGTGGTGGCAACTGGAACTTTGATCACGACAACCGCCAATCACTCGGCAAGCAGGGCCCGCAAGCGCTGCCACCGCCGCCGGTGTTTATACCAGATGCCATCACGCAAGCCGTCATGGGGGTGGTGAATGCACGATTTGCCGATCACCCTGGTGCGTTGGATACGTTTGCCTGGCCAGTCACGCGGGAGCAAGCGCTCACCGTACTCACACATTTTGTCCAGGAAAAATTAGCGCAGTTTGGCCCATATCAAGACGCCATGTGGCAACACCAGCCATACTTATGGCATTCGTTGCTGGCTTCAGCGCTCAACCTTAAATTGCTTAATCCGCGCGAAGTGATCGCGGCTGCCGAACAACGCTACGTCGAGGGCCATGCTTCATTAGAGAGTGTGGAAGGGTTTATTCGCCAGATATTAGGCTGGCGGGAGTTTGTGCGCGGAGTCTATTGGCTGGAGATGCCTGCGCTGAAGTCAGCGAATTATTTTCAGCATGTCTTGGATTTGCCAGACTGGTTTTGGACCGGGCAGACACAGATGCAATGTTTGTCGCAATGTATAGGGCAAACCCTGCAAACTGGCTATGCGCACCATATTCAACGCCTGATGGTGATTGGCCTGTTTTCGACCCTGGCGCAGTTGTCGCCGCAACAGGTTTCAGACTGGTTCTTGGCAGTGTATGTAGACGCGGTTGAATGGGTGGAGTTACCTAATGTCGTTGGCATGGCGCTGTATGCGAATGGTGGCCGTTTTACCAGCAAACCCTATGTGGCAAGCGGCGCCTATATTCAGCGCATGAGTAATTATTGCTCGGGTTGCCGATATGACCCTAAGCAAAAAACAGGAGAGGCAGCTTGCCCGTTCACGACGTTGTACTGGGCATTTTTAATCAGGCATGAGGCATTGCTCGCCGCGAATCCGCGTACCCGTTTAATGGTGAAACATGTTGCCAATATGGCAGAAGAGCAGCGCCTGGCGATCACTCATTTTGCCGAACAACGATTACAGCAACTGGCACACTTGTAATGCCTGATAGTGTAATTTCACAAAACTGTCACAATAGACACTGGTTCAGTGGATACAATAATCGCCATGAAAAATACCACGCCTGCTCTGCTTGACAGAGATCTTAGCATTCTCAGTTTTAATGCCCGTGTACTGTCTTTGGCGCAACGAGAGGACTATCCCTTACTCGAGCGTTTGCGCTTTTTATGTATCGTCTCTAACAACCTCGATGAGTTCTTTGAGGTGCGCATGCCGCTGCAGATGGAGGCGTATCAGCAAGGCGTGACCAGTGGTCCGGTATCAGCTTCTACCTGCGAACAAGTGGCCACCATGGCGCAGGCGCTGGTGTCTCAGCAATACCAGCTGTTTAATGATGCCTTGATGCCCGCGCTGGCTAAAGAAAGCGTGCACCTTGTGTCTGGCGGTGTGCGTACGCCGGAGCAAACCACCTGGGTGTCTAACTACTTCAAGCGCGAAGTGCTGCCGTTTTTAATGCCGGTCTCGCTGGATCCCTCACATCCGTTCCCGCAAGTTGCCAATAAGTCGCTTAACTTCATTGTGCGTATTGCTGTTGATGACGAAGAGAAAATTGCCATTGTGCGCGTGCCGCGTGTGGTGCCGCGGCTGGTGCAGTTGCCGCCGTCCATCAGCAAAGGCGAGCAATGCTTTGTGTCGTTGACCAGTATTATCCGCGCCAATCTGGAAGTGCTGTTCCAGGGTGCCAGCATCCTGCACTTCTCGCAGTTCCGCGTCACGCGTAACAGCGACCTCGAGGTGGATGAAGATGATGTGATCAACTTGCGTACGGCTTTGCGTGAAGAGCTGGCGCATAGACAATATGGTGAAGCCGTGCGCCTGGAAGTCACACAGGAGTGTGATGATACGCTCGCCGAATTCTTGCTCAAGCAGTTTAACCTGCCGCCGCTCGCCCTTTACCGCGTCAACGGGCCGGTGAACCTGGGGCGTTTAATCCAGTTGCCAGACATGGCCAAGGGCGACCACCTCAAGTTTGTGCCTTTCCAACCGCACTGGCCGCGACATATCAAACGTAATACCTCCTTGCTGGCGCAGATGCGTGAAAAAGACCTGCTGATTCACCAGCCCTACGAGAGTTTTGAGGTAGTGATCCAGCTACTCGAAGAAGCGGTCAAAGACGATCAGGTTCTGGCCATCCGCATGACGATTTACCGCACCGGGGCGGATCCACGCATGTTGCGCTTACTGCAAGAGGCCGTGCGCCGTGGCAAGGAAGTGCTGGTGGTGGTGGAACTCAAAGCGCGCTTTGACGAAGAAGCAAACATTAACTGGGCGGAGGCCTTGGAGTCAGTTGGCGCGCAAGTAGTGTATGGCGTCGTCGGTTTGAAAACGCATGCCAAAATGTTGCTGATCATGCGTCGTGAAGGCAAAACCATTCATCGTTATGGCCATCTTTCTACCGGTAACTACAACCCCAAAACCACGCGCTTATATACTGACTGGAGCATGCTGACCGCGGATGCCAACCTGACGCGTGAAATGGAAACGGTGTTTCGCCACCTGACCAGCGAGTTGCCGATTCCTGCCCTGAAACATTTGTTGGTGGCACCATTTACCCTGCAAAACAGCATGATCAAGCAGCTGGAAAAAGCGCAGCGCTTGGCGAAGCAGGGCAAACCAGCCAGGGTGATTGCCAAAATGAACGCCCTGACGGATGTGCCCCTGGTGGCGGCATTGATGAAAGCTGCCAGCGCAGGGGTGGAGATTGACTTGATTGTGCGTGGCGCCTGCATACTGCCGGTAGATTCACCCGCGGTGAAAGGCCGTATCCGCGTGCGTTCCATCGTCGGGCGTTTGCTGGAACATTCGCGTGTGTTTTATTTTGAGCTGGATGGGCAAGTGCAGATGTGGTTATCCAGCGCTGACTGGATGAGCCGTAATATGATGCGGCGGGTGGAGCTCGCCTGGCCGATTAAGGACCCTGCCATGCAAAGCCGCATCTACCAGGAAAGCCTGCAGCTTTACCTGCAAGATAATAAAGATGCCTGGCAATTGGCAGAAAAAGGCCAGTATGTGCCTGTGGCACAATTGGCGCAGGATGCAGAGCCGCTGTCTTGCCAGCACCTGTTATTGCAACAATATCATTCCATGTAGTACCACGCGATGTCAGTGAAAAATTTGATTTTATGGCGTCATGCCGAAGCCGAAGTGTTATTGCACGGCGCTTCTGACCTTGAGCGCGCGTTAACCAAAAAAGGGCATAAGCAGGCCAAGCAAATGGCTGGGTGGCTCAAGAAATACCTGCCAAAGCAGACCTATGTGCTGGTGAGCCCCGCGGTGCGTACGCGTGAAACCGTGGCTTATTGGGGCGATGACTGGCAGGAGGATAGTCGTCTTGCCCCCGAAAGGCCGTTGGCGCCGTTATTGCAATTGCTGGCGCAAAGCCCATTTGAAACGGTGATGCTGGTTGGTCACCAGCCCTGGATAGGCGAGCTGGCAGCGCAAAGCCTGGGCATGCCAGATGGGCAGATCAGCATTAAAAAAGGGGCCGTGTGGTGGTTAAAGCTACCAAAATCGGGGCCACCTTATAAGCTATATAGTGTGCAAAGCCCCGATTTGATTGAGTAAGCTTGTGGCTGTGATCTGGCGAGTTTACGCCAGATAGATAGCGCGCTTATTTTTTTGGTCTGCCGGTTTTAATCGTCGGCACGGTCGCCAGGGTAGCTTTTAAGGTAGCGTCGTCCATTGCTGACAATAACTTAAGCCCCGCTCTTAACAGTTCGCTTTTCTTCACCGGTTTGGCCAGGCCTTCCAGGCGTTTTTTCAAGGCAGCGATTTGCGCATATTCTTCTTTAGGCATGGTGAAGCTGTCGCGCTCCATTTTTACCTTGCTGGCTTTGGGTTTGTCTTTTTCAGTTGCTGTCGCCGTTTTATTGACTACTTTAATTGCCGCAGCAGGTGCCACTTTTTTTGCCGGCACTGCAGCTTTTGCGACAGCTTTGGCAATCGGTTTGACGGCAGGTTTGGCGGTTGCTGGTTTGACAGCAGATGGTTTTGCCACTGGTTTTGTGCTGGCAGGCGTAGCCGCAACCGCTTTAGTGGCGACTGGCTTGGCTGGGCTGGCAGTTTTGGCTACTGGTTTGCTGGCCATGTGTTTCTCCTGAATTGATATTGTGAAAACAGTTTATACCGTTTTTTGTTGACGTCAATTGTCATAAATATTTCATATTGGTATGGTGTTATAGAGGCTGTTTTTCATGACAAAATGCAACACCTTTAATCGGGGAGTATGAGATGCGCAGGGTATTGGTGGCGAATACCAAAGGCGGCTGCGGTAAAACCACTCTGGCCACCAATCTTGCTGGCTATCTGGCGCAACTGGGGCACAAAATCGTGCTGGAAGATATTGACCGGCAGCAATCCTCCGCAGACTGGCTGGCACGTCGGCCATCACATGTCGCGACGGTTTTTAATGCCGAAGATCTTGGTAAATCTGCCTTGCAGAAAGCCGACTGGGTGATCACTGATTCTCCTGGCGGGCTGCGGGACAAGAAGATTTCTGATGCCGTGACCGAGGCCGATCTGGTATTGGTGCCTATCGCGCCATCCGCGTTTGATATCGGCGCGACGCAGGATTTTTTAGAGTTGCTGGCCGAAGAGAAAGCCGTACGCAAGCACAAGACCTTTGTGGGGCTGGTGGGCATGCGCGTGATGCCACGCACCCGGTCAGCAGAACGCCTGTTGGCATTTATGGATGAATCAGGCTTTGCCGTGCTTTCCATGCTGCGTTCGTCACAAATCTATGTGACGGCGGCAGAGGAAGGCTTAAGTATTTTTGAATTGTCGAACAGCTTGAAAGAGGTCGACATTGCGCAGTGGAATCCGGTCACAGACTGGATTTTGCAAAACAGTTAAAGCGATCCTGTGACAAACAGGGAATTAAAGGGAGTGCTATGAAAGATAAAGTAAATCCGGATTATCTGGATAAAGTGAAACAATTGAACGCGGATGAGGCTGAGCGTATTTTGTCCCGCATGGGTGGCAAATTGCCTAAGCGTTTTATCAAGGAAAAATTAAGCCAGGAAGAAGCGCTGGCCTTGCAGCTTGAAATCGAAGATGAACAATTGCAAGAGTGGCGCGATAAAGTGGCCAAGTTGCGTGAAGAAGATGAAAAGCGCGACAAGAAGAAAAAAGACTGAGTCGCAATAAGCTAAATAAAAAACGGGCATCAACGCCCGTTTTTTATTTAGCCATTTTGATTTAACTGGGCTGGCAACTGGAAATCCAGC
>Ga0208517_100510_pt1 | contig 12299 bp, 8 predicted proteins | sample LakWasM118_HOW13_2_FD_183932 | JGI IMG/M metagenome (GOLD analysis project Ga0208517, IMG submission 183932) | Freshwater sediment methanotrophic microbial communities from Lake Washington under simulated oxygen tension - Sediment Metagenome... | ecosystem: Environmental > Aquatic > Freshwater >... | reverse complement strand
CCAAGCGGCGCCGGTTGCCGGATGTAGATGCAATGAATATTCTTGGGAACCGTGCTGCGCAGGGCATCGAGCAGGTCCGTCTTGCCGCCCGCTTCGAGTTCTGATTCGAGTTCATGTGCGGTATCGAAGTGATCTTCGATCGCACGCTTGTTACGTCCGGTAATGAAAACCATTTCTGTAATGCCGGCAGCCACCGCTTCTTCCACGGCATACTGGATCAACGGTTTGTCGACGATCGGCAGCATTTCTTTCGGTTGCGCTTTCGTGGCAGGCAAGAATCGCGTGCCCAAGCCTGCTACCGGAAAAACAGCTTTGCGGATTTTTTTCATCTTTCGTCCAACAGCTGGAGCAGTCCGGCTTCGTCGATGATGGTAACACCGAGCTCCTGCGCCTTGGTCAGTTTGCTGCCCGCCTCCTCGCCAGCGACAACATAGCTGGTTTTCTTCGAAACGGAGCCCGCCACTTTGCCGCCGGCGGCTTCGATTTTCGCTGCTGCTTCATCGCGCGTCAGGACCGGCAAGGTGCCGGTCAACACAAACGTTTTTCCTGCCAGCGGCCGTGGAGTATCCGCAGCCCGCGTGCTTTCTTGCCAATGAATTCCGGCGGCACGCAATTGCTCGATTAGCTCCAGGTTCAACGGATCGGACAGGAAAGCCATGATGGAGCGTGCCACCACAGGACCAATATCGGCAACTTCTAGCAATTGCTCTTCAGATGCCTGCAGGAGGGCATCGAGATTGCCGAAATGGTTCGCCAGCTCCTTTGCCGTCGCCTCGCCGACATGACGAATACCCAAGCCATACACGAATCGTGCGAGCGTAGTGGATTTGGACTTCTCAAGGGCTTTCAGTACATTCTGTGCGGACTTCTCGGCCATGCGGTCAAGTTCAGCAAGTGAAGTCAGTCCGAGTCTGTACAAATCCGCTGCAGTTGTGATCACATTCCTGTCGACCAGCTGCTCTACTAATTGTTCGCCCAATCCTTCAATGTCCATCGCGCGGCGCGATACGAAATGCAGCAGACCGCCCTTGCGTTGCGCCGGACATTTTACCCATCCGCCGGAACAGCGCGCGATTGCTTCTTCTTCGGGCCGAATGATTGCGGAGCCACACACCGGACAGTTCGCAGGCATCACGAATTTTCGCGCATCGGCGGGCCTCAACTCTGGAACGTAGGCAACAACTTCGGGAATGACATCTCCCGCCCTCCGAACAATCACTGTGTCGCCAATCTGAATATCCTTGCGATTGACTTCGTCTTCATTATGCAGAGTGGCGTTAGTTACCGTAACACCACCGACAAACACAGGCACGAGACGCGCGACCGGCGTAATTGCGCCAGTACGACCGACCTGGACGTCGATATCCTGCACGACCGTCATCGCCTCTTCCGCCGGGAACTTGTGAGCGACCGCAAAACGCGGGGCACGAGAAACAAAGCCAAGCCTTTTCTGATGATCAAGCCGGTTAACTTTGTACACGACTCCATCGATTTCGTAAGGCAATTGCTTGCGCTTCGACCCGATACCATGAGAAAAGTCGAGCAGTCCCTGGGCATCACGGACAACGGCGCGCTCACTGCACACTGGCAGACCAAGCGATGCGTACCAGTCGAGCATTGCAGAATGTGAATGCGGCATTTCGGCGCCTTCCAGAACGCCGATGCCGTACGCAAAAAAACGCAGAGCGCGTTGCGCCGTAACGCGAGAATCCAATTGACGCAAACTACCTGCCGCAGCATTTCGCGGGTTGGCAAATTCCTTCTGCCCTGCCTCGCGTTGCCTCTCATTTAGCCGGGCGAAATCGGCCTTGTACATCAGCACCTCACCGCGCACATCCAGCACTGCGGGTGGCGCATCGGTATGCAGGCGCAGCGGGACTGCACGTACGGTACGTATGTTGGCCGTCACATTTTCCCCGGTCGTACCGTCGCCACGCGTCGCAGCCTGAACTAGAAACCCGTTCTCGTAGCGCAGACTGATTGCCAACCCATCAAATTTGAGTTCGGTGGAGTACGCAATGTCGTCGCCTGTTTCCAGACCTTCACGTACACGACGATCGAACGCGATGACTTCTTCATCACCAAAAGCATTGTTCAGCGACAGCATCGGCACGGCATGCCGGACCTGCTCGAACTGCGGCAAAGGTTTTCCACCAACGCGCTGCGTCGGGGAGTCCGAGGCAATCAGGTCGGGATGCGCCTGCTCCAGCGCGACCAGTTCGCGGAACATTTTGTCGTACTCCGCGTCTGGAATAGTTGGATTGTCGAGCACGTAGTACGCATGACTGTGACGATTCAGTTCCGCCTTGATCCACGCGGCGCGTTCTGACCAGTCGTTTGCCTCCGGATTAACAGGTGTAGAGCCGGCGCCCGAAGGTGTGGAGAACAAATCCGGTTGCATCGATCAACTAAATAGACGGAGTGCGCGAGTCGAGCCCGCTGGGACGTTTGCGGTTTCCATTTGATTGTAAAACGCGCCTACCTGTTCGGCGATTTCTGCCATTGATGCGTCGGCTAGGGGTTGATTGCTGTCATCGACCACCGTGCCATCAAGCCGCGCCGCCAACATTTTTGCGCATGCAATCATCGCCCCAAACCCGTCGCGCAATGGTGCGACGCGCGGCACGTCGAGCAGCAAAGTCAATCGTGATGTGGTTTCCTCGGCCAGAGTGACATTGGTTGATAGCGAGAACAGGATGCCGCCGTCGCCGTCAGGCATGACAAGGCGTCCATCCGGGCGCAAATCGAAGCCTTGGCGCTCTAATGCAGTCAGCAATGTATTGATCGCCCAAGGAGCTCCTTTCGACTGCACGTTGACGCTCAGCTGCGCGTCGTACTCGGTGACGAACTGGTGCAGCGCTCGCGCGCTGGCCATGATATCGGTCATATCCGGCACATCGAGTTCCGCGTCGATTTCGTCGCTGATCTGGCGCAGACGCGTGATGAGTTCGGAGTACTCGATCTCGTTCAGCGCGCTACTGCGATTGGCAAGCTGTACGCCGGCGAAAAGGCTGTAATACACGCCACCGTGTGCGATCGATTCCCATCCATTGTCTTCTTTCTGCCCAATGAAGTGGACCGGCTTGTTGCCGACATGACGCAATGACTGCAACTTGGGCAAGATCTTTTCGCCGCGCACCGGTGCTTCGAGGGCAAGCGCAATCGCACAGTCGATCAGTTCATCGACCGGCAAGTCCTTTTGCGCTTCCGGTGCAGAATTCTCAGCCCCGGTTGACGCTTCGGGCACGGCAGGGGTATTGACCTGCTCTGCCATGTCCGTAGGCAGCGTCGGCTCCTGTCGTGCTTCGGCCGCGCTCGCTCCAGGGTTCATCAAAACATCGTCATGCTCGGACGAAAAGGCTTTCTGCACACTCTTCTTCGTCTTGTATTCCTGCCACTTGTTGTAGCTGATTACACCGACGACAATCGTGCCGCCAATTGCCATCAGGCTTGTTTGAAGGTCTGTCATGCCGTGTGCGCCTTGATCAGTTGCAGATAAGCGAGTGGCCTTCCAGTGAAAGCGAATCGGGTCATTTTTTTAAAATCCAAGAAAGTAACAGCGGCTGCGGCGATTCGACAATGTCGACAATGGCGAATCATCGAGGCCATGGCAAGAACGAAAGACCATAGCAAGGTCCAAAGCAAACTCAGCGTATTGTCCACAAATAAAGTTGTCAAGTGAACAGGTTTGGCGCGCATTGAAAGCCTTTGAATGCCAGCCGGAAAAATGTTTGCCGGGGAATTGATCATTGCCGAATCGTCGGGTTCTACCCGTTGACGTTCGTCAAGACAGGGTAATTCACGTGAACAATAGAATAACAACTATTCCGCCGCGACATGTTTGCACTGACATTTTGTCTCTGCTGCGACGGCACCGGGTTTGAACTGCATTGGAAAAGCATTCAAAACTTTCTTTCCAAATTGGAGGATCGCATGGGATTTAATCATGGAACAAGTGCCGCTAGAGCGCACGCTTTTGCTGAACGTGATGACAGCCAATCTTCCGGAACACATGCAACGAGTGTGAACCTCGGCCGTAGCACTTCAGCAAAACAAAACGGCACTCACATGCGTGCTGCCAAAACTCGCTTGGACATTTCCGGTTCGAAAGAATTCAAACTGCAACAACTCGCCATGCTTTCACTCAGTCCGATTGTCCGTTCGATCCACCGCTGGTGGCTGCAGCGCGCCGAACATCATTATTTGATTTGCGCTGACGTGGAACAGCAGCGCGCACGCGAAGCACAAATGAACGTTGCGTATTACCAAAAACAAGCAGCCTTGGCCCGTTCGGCTCGTCTCTAAGCGCTACAGCGTGCGGGCCGGACGGTTGCCAAAAACCGTTCGCGCACTCGCCGCACAATTTTTACGCCGCTTCCGCTTCCGCTTCCGATGCAAAGTTTGCTGCGGATTCCATATCTACCGCAACGATACGCGACACGCCCTGCTCCTGCATTGTCACACCAATCAACTGTTGCGCCATTTCCATCGCGATCTTGTTATGTGAAATAAACAGGAACTGCGTGTGCGCGGACATACGTTTCACCATATTGCAAAAACGTTCGGTATTGGCGTCATCCAGCGGCGCATCGACCTCGTCCAGCAAGCAAAACGGCGCTGGATTAAGCTGGAACATTGAGAATACCAAAGCGGTCGCGGTCAATGCCTTTTCGCCGCCAGACAGCAGATGAATCGTCGCGTTCTTCTTGCCCGGAGGCTGCGCCATCACTTGTACGCCAGAATCCAGAATTTCTTCGCCTGTCATGATCAACTTCGCCTGACCGCCACCAAACAATACCGGGAACAGTTCGCCGAAGTGCTTGTTGACCTTGTCGAACGTATCTTGCAGCAGTTCGCGCGTGTCCTTGTCGATCTTGTTGATCGCGTCTTCCAGCGTCGTAATTGCTTCAGTCAGGTCGGCATTTTGTGCATCAAGGAAATTCTTGCGTTCCGAGGCCTGAGCCAATTCATCAAGCGCTGCCAGATTCACTGCACCTAAGGCGGCGATCGCATTCGTCAGGCGAGTGACTTCGCCCTGCAGGTAGGAAGGTCGAATATCGTCACTCAGTTTTTCTGCAAGTGCGGCTTCGTCCGCCTGCGCTTCGACGAGTTGCTGTGCGTATTGCTCTTGGTTAAGTCGAGCGGCCTGCTCCTTTAACTGCAATTCCATGATCTTGTCGCGTTGCGGCTGCAGACTGCGTTCCGCCTGCATGCGCGTTTCTTCCGACTGGCGCAGCTTTTGTGTCAGCTGGTCGAGCTCATGGCGCGCATCTGCCAGCGCTCGCTCCTGATCGGTACGCTTGTCTAGCAAGGATTGCAAACCTGCCTGCGCGGCCTGATCGTCGAGGCTTTCCAATTCCAGGCTGCCTTGCTGCATGCTGGCAAACAGCCGTGCAGACTGTTCAAGTGCCGTGGCAATACTGCGTTTCAGCTCTTCAATTTTGCTGCGATGCGCTTTCTCTGCAAACTCCGCTTCCTGTGCCGCGCGCTCAAGTTCGCGCAAGCGCAGACGCGCATCATTAAGCTGCTGTTCCTTTGCAAGATAATCGGTCTGGCCGTCTTCGTGTCTTTCCTGCAGCTCTGCCAACTCTATGTCAAGCTGCTCGAACTTTGCTTCCGATTCTGCCTTTGCCTGTTGCTGCTCGGCTTCTTGTGCTGCGATTTCCGCAAGGTCGGCGTCAATTTGCGTACTGCGCTGGTTAAAGCGTTCCTGCACTTCCGACAGCTTCATCACGTCGAGTTGCAGGCCATGCACGGTCTGCGTCAGCAGGCCGACGCGCTGACGCAATTCCTGCAGTCGCTGCATGGCCTGAGACAATGCAGCTTCAGCACGCACGGAACGTGATTTCGCTTCATCTGCGAGCATTTGTTGCGCACGTAACTGCTTGGTAATGTTTTCGATTTCCTGCTGACGTGCAAGCATGCCATCCTGTTCGGAATCCGATGCATAGAAACGCACGCTGGAGTTACCGATGACATGGCCCTGCTTCGTCACAAAATAGCCGCCAACCGGGAGCTTGTTGCGCTCGGCAAATGCAACGTTGGTGTCTTCGGCGACGAAAATATTGTGAAGCCAGTCCTGCAAGAGCGCGCGCAGCCCCGGATCGTTCAATTGCAGCAGATTGATGAATGGCTTGAGGCCAGCGGGGAACTCGGCATTGGATGCGGCGCCTGTGCTGTTTGGCGTAAAGAGAGCCAGTTTCGCTGGCGGTGCATCATTGAAAAACGCCTTTGCCCAATCCAGATTCGACATTTCCAGCGCAGAGGTACGCTCGCGCAACACCGACTCCAGTGCGGTTTCCCAACCTTGATCGATATGCAGCTTTTGCCAAAGACGCGGCAGCTCACCCAGTTCATGCTTCTTCAGCCATGGCTGCACCTTGCCTTGGGTCTGTACGTTTTCCTGCAATTGTTTTAGTGCGGCAAGGCGTGCTTCGAGCTGCGCATTGTTCGCGGTTTCCGTATTCAATTGCTGCTGCGCCGTGCGACGTTCTTCTTCAAGTTTTGGCTGCTGTTCCTGCGCCGCTTCAAGTTGCTCTCGCACTTCTTCCAACGAAGCCTGTTTTTCTTCCAGCTGCATTTTCAGATTGCTCAGGTGCGCGGTGTCCGGCATGTTCATGCCGTTTTTTTCCTGCGCCAAGCGCTCACGGCGTGATGTGAGATTGGCCAGAATATTGGATGCATTACGCTGATGCGCCGATTCCAGCTCGATCTGCTGCTGGACCTGCATGATGGTGCTGCGCGACTCGGTAGTCTTGAGCTGTGCTTCACGCCATGCCTGTTCGAGCGAAGGAAGATTGTCATGTTGTGACTGAGCAGCGTGCTGTGCCTGCTCGACGCGCATGCCATGCTCTTCGAGATGCATCTCAGCTTCTTCCAGCTCTTCCTGCTGTTGCTGCCCCTGGCGCTGCCATTGGTCGCGTTGCGCGGTCAGTGAATTGAGCTGCGCCTGCAGGCGGTTGCGGGATTCAATGACGAACTTGATCTGTGCTTCGAGGCTGCCGATTTCCGAATTGGTCTGGTACAGATGACCTTGCGCAGTGTGCATGCGGTCACCGGCCGCATAGTGCGCCTGGCGCATGTGCTCAAGGTCGGTTTCTACATGGCGCAGCTTGGCCGTTTGCTCTTCCAAGTCGGTTTGTGCCTTTTCGATATCGCGGAAGAATTTTTCCTGTTCAGCCTTCGCTTCGTTCTTGCGCAGCAGCCAGAGCAATTTTTGCTTTTCGTCCTGATCGGCTTGCAAGGCGTGGAATTTCTGGGCGACCGCGGCCTGCGCTTCAAGCTTTTCCAGGTTGGCGTTGAGTTCGCGCAGGATGTCTTCCACGCGTGTCAGATTTTCGCGCGTGTCTTGCAAGCGGTTTTCGGTTTCGCGGCGGCGCTCCTTGTATTTCGACACGCCGGCGGCTTCCTCCAGGAAAATGCGCAGGTCTTCGGGTCGCGCTTCGATGATGCGCGAAATCATGCCTTGCCCGATGATCGCGTAAGCGCGCGGCCCAAGGCCGGTGCCAAGAAAGATGTCCTGAATATCACGGCGGCGCACCGCCTGATTGTTGATGTAATAGGTCGAAGTACCGTCACGTGTCAGCGTGCGCTTGACCGCTATTTCGGCATACTGGCTCCACTGCCCTGCAGCGCGCCCGTCGGCGTTGTCGAATACCAGTTCGACCGATGCGCGACCGGCCGGTTTACGGGTATTGGATCCATTGAAAATCACGTCCTGCATCGACTCGCCGCGAAGTTCCGAGGCTTTCGACTCACCCAGAACCCAGCGCACCGCGTCCATGATATTGGACTTGCCGCAGCCGTTAGGACCTACGACACCAACCAACTGGCCGGGGACCTGGAAATTGGTGGGATCGACGAACGACTTGAAACCAGATAGTTTAAGGGATGTTAGGCGCACGTTATCGACTGTTCTAGACTAGTTAGCATAGGCGCAAGCTACCGCCTCGCGAAAGGGCCTTATCATATCATTTCGGGTCTGCGGACCATCACTTTCCGACCGGGATTTGCCCGGCGAAGCACCGGCGCGAACGGTATAATGCCGCCTTTGGTCTTTTTGCATCCTTCCTCTTTCGCCGAGCCCTTGCCCGTGAATCCGCTGTTAAATAAATTACAACCCTATCCGTTTGAAAAGTTGCGGAAACTGTTTTCCGATATCACGCCAAATGCTGCCTATCCGGCCATCAGCCTCGGTATTGGCGAGCCCAAGCATCCGACCCCGGTTTTCATTCGGCAAGCGGTGACTGATAATTTGGGCGGGCTGGCCAATTATCCCTCCACGATTGGCTCAGAGGCATTGCGCTCGGCTATTGCGGGATGGCTGGAACGCCGCTACAACTTGCCGAAAATCGATGCAGCAAGCCAGGTGCTGCCGGTAAACGGCTCGCGCGAAGCGCTATTCGCGCTGGCTCAGACCGTTATCGACCCGACGGGCGATGCACTGGTGATGTGCCCTAATCCGTTCTATCAAATTTACGAAGGTGCCGCCTATCTTGCTGGCGCACAGCCATATTTCGTTAATTCCGACCCGGCGCGCAATTTCGCGCCGGACTATAAGAGCGTTCCTGCGGATGTTTGGCCACGAGTGCAGTTGCTATACATTTGCTCGCCTGGCAATCCGACCGGCGCAGTACTGACACTGGACGACTGGAAGGAGCTGTTCGAATTATCAGACCGCTACGGCTTTGTGATCGCTGCGGATGAATGCTATTCCGAAATCTATTTCAAAACCGAAGCCCCGCTGGGCGGGCTGGAAGCTGCGCACAAGCTTGGCCGAACCGGTTTCCCGCGTCTGATTGCTTTTTCCAGCCTGTCCAAACGCTCCAACGTGCCGGGCATGCGTTCCGGTTTCGTCGCCGGCGATGCGGAAGTCTTGAAGAATTTCCTGTTATATCGCACCTATCATGGCAGCGCCATGAGCCCTTCCATACAAGCTGCGTCCGTCACGGCCTGGAGCGACGAAGAGCATGTTGCCGAAAACCGCGCCAAATATGTTGCCAAGTTCAGCCAGATCACGCCGATGCTGCAAGAGGTATTGGATGTGCAGCTTCCCGACGCAGGTTTTTACCTTTGGGCGAAGGTGGACCAACATGGCGGCATCTCCGATACCGACTACGCCAGGCGTTTGTATGCCGAATATAATGTGACTGTATTGCCAGGAAGCTATCTCGCGCGCGAAGCGCATGGGGTCAATCCCGGGCAAAACCGCATTCGCATGGCCCTGGTTGCCGAAGTCGACGAGTGCTTTGAAGCAGCGAAGCGCATCGTCGAATTCACTAAAAAGCTTTCCTAATTCCTCAACTTTAGAAGTCCCTCAAATGACCCAACAAATCCAGCAGATCATTGACCAAGCATGGGAAGACCGCGCCAATTTCTCACCGAAATCGGCACCGGCAGAAGTACGCGATGCTGTCGCGCATGTCTTGGAAGAACTGAACCAAGGCACGCTGCGTGTCGCGCAGAAAGACAGCGGCAGCTGGGTTGTCAATCAATGGATCAAGAAAGCGGTGCTGCTCTCCTTCCGCCTCGAAGACAACCTGCCGATGCCGGCGGGCGACAGCATGCAGTTCTACGATAAGGTGCCGACCAAGTTCGCTAGCTACACTGCTGAAGACTTTGCCAAAGGTGGTTTCCGCGTGGTGCCACCGGCAGTCGCGCGTCGCGGCAGCTTCATCGGCCGCAACGTGGTGCTGATGCCGTCTTACGTCAACATCGGCGCCTATGTCGACGAAGGTGCAATGGTCGACACCTGGGCCACAGTCGGTTCCTGCGCACAGATCGGCAAGAACGTCCACCTGTCCGGCGGCGTCGGCATTGGCGGCGTGCTGGAGCCAATGCAGGCCAATCCGACGATCATCGAAGACAACTGCTTCATCGGTGCGCGTTCCGAGATCGTAGAAGGCGTGATTGTTGAAGAAAACTCCGTTATTTCGATGGGCGTGTATATCGGCCAGTCGACGAAGATCTATGACCGCGCCACCGGCGAAGTCAGCTATGGTCGCGTTCCGGCCGGCTCGGTGGTCGTTTCCGGCAACTTGCCATCTGCCGACGGCAAGTACAGCTTGTATTGCGCGGTGATCGTCAAGCGTGTCGATGCGAAGACACGTGCCAAGACCGGTATCAATGAACTGCTGCGCGAAGCGTAATTAAATCCGGCTGGCTGACTGAGGAGAGCAACATGGCGATGGACCGATTGTTCCAATTGATGAAGGATAAAAAGGCGTCCGATCTGTTCCTGACGACGACTTCTCCCATCCAGATCAAGATCAATGGCAGTCTCATCCCGGTCAACCAGCAAAAGATGGACAATACAACCATCAAGACTTTGCTGGCAGAGGTCATCTCCGATGACCAGATGAAAGAATTGGAAGCCCATAACGAACTCAACATGGGCATTCCGGTGGAGGGACTTGGCAGCTTTCGACTATCGGCGTTTCGCCAGCGCGGCGCGCTGTCCGCGGTCTTTCGTTACATTCCAAACGAGATTCCGCGGCTTGCCGACCTGAACGTTCCGCCTGTACTGGCCGACATCATCATGGAAAAGCGCGGACTGATCCTGGTAGTTGGTGCCACCGGCTCGGGCAAGTCGACCACGATCGCTGCGATGCTCGATCATCGCAATATCAACAAGACCGGGCATATCCTGACGCTGGAAGACCCGATCGAATTCCTTTTCACGAACAAGAGATCCATCGTTAACCAGCGCGAGATCGGCACCGATGCCGAGAGCCTGAGAATCGCATTGAAGAACGCATTGCGCCAAGCCCCCGACTGTATCCTGATCGGTGAAATCCGTGACAAGGAAACGATGGGCAATGCACTCGCGTACGCTCAGTCCGGTCACTTGGTCGTGGCAACGCTGCATGCGAACAACAGCTACCAGGCACTGACCCGCATCATCAATTTCTATCCACTCGAGACTCGCCCTTCGCTTTTGGCCGATCTGGCTATTACCGTCAAAGCCATCGTTTCACAGCGATTGATTGTCGCAAAAGATGGCGGCCGGCGTGCAGCAGTCGAAGTACTACTGAACACGCGTCACGTAGCCGAACTGATCGAACAGGGCGAAATCGGGCAGATTAAAGAAGCCCTTGAAAAGAGTATGGCACCCGGTTCACAGACCTTTGAGCAGGCATTGATGCAGATGATCCAGGACGGCGTGATTTCGCAGGAGGAAGCACTGGCAAACGCCGACTCCGCCAGCAACCTGTACTGGCTGATCAACAATACGCAAGGAAAAAAAGCGCCCGAGCCCGAACCGGAGCAAAAAAAGGACGATGGCCCAACCTTTACCGAATTTACGCTGAACGTTTGAGACGATGGCAGCAACCCTTTACGGCATTCCGAATTGCGATACGGTCACGAAGGCCAGGACCTGGCTAGAAAAGAACGGCATCGACTACATTTTTCATGACTTCAAGAAAGCTGGCCTGACCGCTGATCTCGTGTGCGACTGGTTGAAGCGGGTGGATTGGGAAATTTTGGTCAACCGCAAAGGTACAACATGGCGTGCCATGAGTGACCAGCAAAAAATTGCTGTTGCGGACGCGAAGAGCGCCACCGAACTCATGCTGGAATCACCCTCCGTCATTAAACGCCCGGTCCTTTCGCATAAGGGCAGCACGCACGTCGGCTTTTCCGACGCGCTTTATCAACAGATTTTCAATAAAAACGTATGAGTAAAACGCTTGCACTGACCGAAGAACTGATCGCCCTGTCGTCAGTCACGCCTGATGATAATGGTTGCCAACGACGCCTTATCGAATTGCTGGAGCCAATCGGCTTCCGATGCGAAACAATCGAATCCGGCGGCGTAACAAATCTGTGGGCGCGAAAAGGCACCGAACAGCCGCTGGTCGTCTTTGCCGGGCACACCGACGTGGTGCCGACCGGTCCGATCGATCAATGGCATTCCCATCCATTTACGCCGACGCAGCGCGACGGAAAATTGTATGGCCGTGGCGCTGCTGACATGAAAACATCCATTGCCGCCATGATCGTCGCGGCGGAGGAATTCGCCACAGCGCATCCCGGCCATAAAGGCTCGATCGGATTCTTGCTGACCAGCGATGAAGAAGGTCCTGCGACCGACGGTACGGTGATCGTCTGCGACAAGCTCAAGGCACGTGGTGAGCAACTCGACTACTGTATCGTCGGCGAGCCAACCTCGACCGATTTGCTTGGCGATGTGATCAAGAATGGCCGCCGCGGCTCCATGTCGGGCAAGTTGACGATTAAGGGTGTGCAAGGCCATATTGCGTATCCGCAGATGGCAAAGAACCCGATTCATCTTGCTG
>Ga0208517_100493_pt1 | contig 12767 bp, 10 predicted proteins | sample LakWasM118_HOW13_2_FD_183932 | JGI IMG/M metagenome (GOLD analysis project Ga0208517, IMG submission 183932) | Freshwater sediment methanotrophic microbial communities from Lake Washington under simulated oxygen tension - Sediment Metagenome... | ecosystem: Environmental > Aquatic > Freshwater >... | reverse complement strand
AAGCCGCGGCCATGCTCGCCGGCGCGCGCCGCTTCCACCGCGGCGTTCAGCGCCAGGATGTTGGTCTGGAAGGCGATGCCGTCGATCACGCCGATGATGTCGCCGATCTTGCGCGAGCTGGCGCTGATCTCCTGCATGGTGTGCACCACCTGGGCCACCACCTGGCCGCCGGCCGAGGCCGACTGGCGCGCCTTGGTGGCGATGCCGGCGGCCTTGCGGGTCAGCTCGCTGGCGCCGCTGAGGTTGGCGGCAATCTCTTCCACGGAGGCGGCGGTGGTCTGCAGGCTGGAGGCCGAGCGGGCGGTGCGGTCCGACAGGTCGTTGTTGCCACCGGCGATCGCGCTGGAGCTGTGCGCCACGTCGCTGGCCGCGCTGCTGACGCTGCTGACCACGCCCGAGAGCGCCTGCTGCATGTCGCGCATCGCGGTGAGCATCTGGCTCAGCTCGTCGCTGCCCTCGGTGCTGATCTCGTGGGTGAGGTCGCCGTCGCGGATCGCCTCGGCGGCCGAGCGCGCCTTGTTCACCGGCGCCACGATGGAGCGTGCAATGGCGAGGCCACCCACGCCACCGATCACCACCGCCGCCACCACCAGGATCAGCGTCACCAGCACCGAGTTGCGCGCCAGCTCGCCGCCGGCGACGGCCAGGTCATGGGCGCTCTCGAACTGCAGGTCCACCAGGCCCTTGAGGCCGTCCTGGTAGGCCTGCTGGGCCGGGCGCACGTCGGTGATCAGGCTTTCGCGTGCCTCGTCAGGGCTGCCGTCCTTTTGCACCTTGCGGAACTTCTCCACCGCGGCGAAGAACTTGCCCTGGCGTTCCTTCACCTGGGCCAGCAGATCGCTTTCCTTGGCCCCCTCGATGCTGCCCTGCAGGCTGCCGAGCTGCTTCTCGCTGTCCTGCAGCGCGCCGTCGATGGCGGCCTGCTGCTTCTTGATCTGGCGCGCCTCGTCGAGCAGCAGCAGATCGCGCGCGGCACGCGCCACCACATTGACGTTGCCCTCCAGCGAGTTCGCCGCGGCGATCTTCACCAGGCTCTGGTTGGCGGTGCGATCCAGGTCTTTGGAGAGGCGGTTGGCGCTGTAGGCGCCGTAGCTTCCGATGATGACGAGCAGGACGATCAACAGACCGTAGCTCAATGCGAGGCAGCTGGGTCAACAGACTCATGCTCTGCCCTTTCGGAGGCTTCTTCGTTTCCCGACGACCATTCTTTGTGCAGCGCAGGGGTGCCGTGTCAGCTCACCCCTGATCTGATGGCTATCGGCACGGTCTGCCGCGGCTTGAGGACAAAAGTCACGCTTCCTGCAAGCCCAGCGTGGCCGGGTCGCCGCGGCCGCGGCGTATCAGCTGGGCCTCGTCGGCGGTGAGGTCCACCACCGTGGTGGGCTGCAGGGGGCAGGCGCCGGCGTCGACGATCACCTGCAGCACGCGGTCGAAGCGCTCGCTGATCTCGCCCGCGTCATTCAGCGCCTCGCTCTCGCCGGGCGGGATCAGGGTGGTGGCCAGCAGCGGCTCGCCCATCAGGGCCAGCAGGTCCTGGGTGACCTTGTGATCCGGCACGCGCAGGCCGATGGTGCGGCGCGAAGGGTGCGAGACGCGCCGCGGCACTTCCTTGGTGGCTTCCAGGATGAAGGTGAAGGGGCCAGGTGTTGCCAGCTTGAGCAGGCGGTACTGGCGGTTGTCGACGCGGGCGAAATTGGCCAGTTCGCTGAGATCGCGGCACAAGAGCGTGAGGTGATGCTTGTCGTCCACGCCGCGCACGCGGCGCAGCTGGTCGACGGCGGCCTTGTCGTCCAGCCGGCACACCAGCGCGTAGCTGGAGTCGGTCGGGATCGCACCGACGCCGCCGGACTGGAGGATTTGCGCGGCCTGCTTGAGGAAGCGCTGTTGCGGGTTCTCGGGGTGGACTTCGAAGAATTGCGCCATGGCTTATTGTTGACCAAGCCGAGGGCCCGGCGCATCAGTCGGCGATGGTGTCGGCGGTGACTGTGGCGGGCCGGGTACGCTGGCGCACGTTCAGCCAGGCCGAGCTGGCGCCGCTGGCCGACACCACCGCCATGCCCAGCCAGGCATAGCCATCGGGCACATGGTCGAAGGCCAGCCAGCCGATCGCCGCCGCCACCGCGATCTGCACATAGACAAAAGGCATCAGCACGCCGGTGGGTGCCAGCCCCAGGGCCAGGATCAGCAGCAGATGGCCCACCGTGCCGAGCGCGCCGATGCCCAGCAGCAGGCCCCATTGCCAGGGCGGCGCGGCGTGCAGCGGCGCCATCACCTCGACAGGCCCCAGCGCCAGCAGCAGGCTCAGCAGCAGGGCGCCGGTGAGGCCGGTGTAGAAATGCGTGGTGTAGGGGTCTTCCAGCGAGGCCAGCTTGGCCGTCAGCACCTGGAAGCTGGCGTAGAAGCAGGCGCCGGCGAGCGGGAACAGCACCGCCCAGCCGAAGGTGCCGCTGCCTGGCCGGATCACGATCAGCGCGCCGGCGAAGCCGCCCACCACCAGGGCCCAGCGCAGCGGCGAGACATGCTCGTGCAGCAGGGTGGCGGCCAGCAGGGTGACGATCACCGGGGTGAGCATATTGATGGCGCTGAACTCGGCCACCGGCATCGCCTGCACGCCATAGAAGCTCATCGCGCTGGTGGCCAGCAGCAGCAGGCCGCGCACCAGCTGGAAGCGCGGATGGGCGGCACGCAGCCCCGCCAGCGAGCCCTGCCGGGCGGCGCGCCAGCCCAGCCAGGCCGCCATCACCAGGGCCTGCACGCTGTAGCGCGCCCACAGGATCAGCAGCACCGGTAGGAAGGCGCCGAGATAGCGGATCGTGCTGTCCATGCTGGCGAAGCAGCTCGCCATCAGGATGATCAGCGCAATGCCCAGGCCCGGGCGCTGTGCGTTCACGGGGCGGGGCGCTGCACGCGGTGTTGCAGCGCCTGCCAGACCGGCGTGAGGCGGCCGGAGAGATCGGGCAGGCGGCCCAGATCGGTGTGGCTCTCGGTGGGGCTGTGGAAGTCCGAGCCGCGCGAGGCCAGCAGGCCGAACTCCAGCGCCGTCTCGGTGTACTTCTGGGCCTCGGCGGCGGTGTGGCTGCCGGTCACCACCTCGATGCCGCGCCCGCCATGGGCGATGAATTCGGTGATGAGGGCGTATTCCTCGGTGGGCGTGAAATCGTAGCGGCCCGGGTGGGCGATCACCGCCAAGCCCTCGGCCTCGTTGATCCAGCGCACCGCATCGCCCAGCGCGGCCCAGCGGTGCGGCACATAGCCGGGCTTGCCCTCGGTGAGGAAGCGGCGGAACACCTCGGAGACATCGCTGCAGACGCCGCTGTCGACCAGGAAGCGCGCGAAATGGGTGCGCGAGATCAGCTCGGGGTTGCCCACATAGTGGCTGGCGCCCTCGAAGGCGCCCTTGATGCCCACCTGGGCCAGGCCGGCCGCCATCTCGCGGGCACGCGCCTCGCGGCCGCCGCGGGTGACATGCAGGCCGGCCACCAGGGCGGCGTTCTGAGGGTCGAAACCGAGGCCGACGATGTGCACCACGCGCCCGGCAAAGCTCACCGAGATCTCGGTGCCGGTCAGATAGGGCAGGCCCAGCGCCAGCGCGGCATCGCGGGCGCGCGCCTGGCCGCCCACCTCGTCGTGATCGGTCAGCGCCCACAACTCCACGCCATTGGCCTTGGCGCGCGCGGCCAGCTGCTCGGGGCTCAGGGTGCCGTCGGAGACGACCGAGTGGCAGTGCAGATCGGCGTTGGTACAGGCATGCAGGGTAGTCACGCCCCGATTCTAGGTGGCGGGCCTCAGACGAGCGCCTCGACCACCATTTGGATGCGCTCCTGACCCTGGTATTCGTCCAGGCTCAGGCGGTAGGCCAGGCGCGCCACGTCGGGCACCGGCTCGCTGCGGCCGAACCAGATTGCATCGCGCAGCAAACCGCCCTGGCGCAGGCGCAGCTTCAGGTGCCGCTCGCCCACCAGGCGCTGCGAGACGATCTGCACCTGGTCGCAGAACAGCGGTGCCTCGAAGGCCTGGCCCCAGACCTGGGCATCGAGCTCGCGCACCGTGGCGGCGTTGAAGAGCTCGGGCGCCAGCGGGCCGTCGGTGCGCAGGGTGCGCGTGAGGGCCTGCTCGTCCAGCCACTCGGCCGCGACCTGCTGGAAGGCGCTGTTGAAGCGCTCGAAACCGTCGTCGGCCAGGGTGCAGCCGGCCGCCATCGCGTGGCCGCCGAACTTCTTCAGCAGATCGGGATGGCGCTTGGTGATCAGGTCCAGCGCGTCGCGCAGATGGAAGCCGGGGATCGAACGCCCCGAGCCCTTCAGCTGGCCGTCGGCGCCGCGCGCGAACACGAAGGCGGGGCGGTGCACGCGGTCCTTCAGGCGCGAGGCGACGATGCCCACCACGCCCTCGTGGAAGGCGGGGTCGAAGATGGCCAGCGCGGCGGGCGCATCGCCGGCCGGCATGAGGGCCTCCAGCTGGGCCTCCGCCTGCTCGCGCATGCCGGCCTCGATCTCGCGGCGCTCGCGGTTGATGGCGTCCAGCAGCTTGGCAAGTTCGAGCGCGCGCGCGCTGTCATCGCAGAGCAGGCATTCGATGCCCACCGTCATGTCGGACAGGCGGCCGGCGGCATTGATGCGCGGGCCCAGCGCAAAGCCGAGGTCGAAGGCATTTGCGCGGCTGGCATCGCGGCCCGCCGCGGTGAAGAGCGCGGCGATGCCCGGCTGCATGCGGCCGGCGCGCATGCGGCGCAGGCCCTGTGCCACCAGGCGCCGGTTGTTGGCATCGAGCTTCACCACATCGGCCACCGTGCCCAGCGCCACCAGGTCGAGCAGGCCGTCCAGCTTGGGCTGGCTGCTGGCATCGAAGCGGCCGCGCTTGCGCAGCTCGCCGCGCAAGGCCAGCAGCAGGTAGAAGGCCACGCCCACGCCTGCCAGGTTCTTGCTCGCGAACTCGCAGCCCGGCTGGTTGGGGTTGAGCATCGCGTGCGCCTCGGGCAGCAGCACCGCGCCGTCCACCAGGGCCGGCAGATGGTGGTCGGTCACCAGCACCTTCAGCCCGAGCGCGCGCGCATGCGCCACGCCGGCATGGCTGGCGATGCCGTTGTCCACCGTCATTAGGAGTTGCGGCCGCAGCGGCAGCGCCAGCTCGACGATGGTGGGCGTGAGGCCATAGCCATGCACGGCGCGGTCCGGCACCACATAGTGCAGGGTGTCGGGTCTTGCCCCCAGCAGGGCCAGGCCGCGCAGCGCCACGGCGCAGGCGGTGGCGCCGTCGCAGTCGTAGTCGGCCACGATGCAGATGCGCTCGCCGGCGAGCAGGCTGTCGGCCAGCAGGCCGGCGGCCTCGGCGATGCCCTTCAGCCCCTCGGGCGGCAGCAGCTTGGCGAGCCCGTCGTCCAGCTCATCGGCCGAGCGCACGCCGCGCGCGGCAAACAGGCGCGCCAGCAAGGGCGAGATGCCGGCCTGCTCCAGCGCCCAGGCCTCGCGGGGCGGCACATCGCGGGTGACGAGGCGCGGCTGATTCATAAGGCCTCCAGTGTGAGAGTCGCGTCTGCGCTGGGCGGCAGCAGCGCCTGCCTGAGCTTGCGCCAGCCCTGGGCGGGCGTGCCGGCCCAGCTGCGCGCATGGCGCTCGCCACACAGGGTGAGGCGCACCGGTTGCGTGGCCGAGGCGCGCAGCAGCGCCGTCAGCGGGCCGGCGTCGAGCGCGCGCCAGGCCTCCATCCAGGCCGGCCAGTCGCCGCTCAGCAGGGGCTCGCGCAGGCCGAATTCCTGCTGCAGCTCGGCCGGCAAGACCTGGCCCCGGCCGATGCCGCAGCCGCTGATCCAGACCGAGTTCAGCGCCAGGGCGCCGCGCGCCTCGCGCGCGGCGTTGAGCGGCAGGCCGTGCAGCATCAGCTGGATCTCGTTCTGCAAGAGGCGCAGCGCGCGCGCCTCCGGCATCCAGCTGCTGACGCTGCGGTCCAGCACGCGCTCCAGGCTGGCGCTGGGCAGGGCGTCGAGGCTGGGATGGGCGACCAGCCACTGGTCGGGCGCCAGGAATTCGCAGGCCCAGCCCTCGTCGGCGGGGAACAGCGGTGCCAGGGCCGCGAAAAAGGCGCGCGCCTCGGCCTCGTCCAGGGCCAGATGGCGCGGGCCCAGGGCGGTGACCTGGTCGGTACACACCGAGAGGTGCAGGGGGGTCAGCAGCGCCCAGGCCAGGCCGTCGCGCGGCCTCGTCTGTTCGCGCAGCCAGGCGGCGCAGGGCAGGGCGGCTGCAGCATCCGCACCACGCAGCCTTGCCAGTGCCAGCTCCTGCGGGGTGTGCAAGCCGTATTCGTCGTCGCCAAGCGGCTCGGGCTCGGGCGTCAGCCGGCCCAGCAAGGCGGACAGATGCGGCAAGGCCAACTCGCGCAGGCAATGCCGCGCTTCCTCGCTCACGGCGCTGGCGTAGGGAATCATCAAATGCATGGGGGCATTATCCGGGCCGTCACCGGCGCGTCATGCCGGCTTGGCAATCTGGCGCTCCATGCAGCCCGAATATGTGATGGCGCGTGTCGCCAGCCCCAGCAGCTTCATGGCCGAGCCGCCTGCCGTCGCCCCCGATGCGGATGGGGACGAGGGGCGCTTGCGCTACCGCAGCGTCTGGATCTCCGATCTGCATCTGGGTACGCCCGGTTGCCAGGCCCGCGCGCTGCTGGAATTCCTGCGCACGGTGGAATGCGAGCAGCTCTTTCTGGTGGGCGACATCATCGATGGCTGGCAGTTGCGCCGCAGCTGGTACTGGCCGCAGACGCACAACGACGTGGTGCAGAAGCTGCTGCGCAAGGCGCGCAAGGGCTGTCGGGTGATCTTCATCCCGGGCAACCACGACGAGTTCGCGCGCAAATACCTGCAGCACAGCTTCGGTGGCATCGAGGTGGCCGAGGACTGGATCCACGAGACGGCGGATGGCCGCAAGCTCTGGATCACCCACGGCGACCTGTTCGACGGCGTGATCCAGTGCGCGCGCTGGCTCGCGCATCTGGGCGACAGCGCTTACGAATTCACCCTCAAGCTGAACCGGCACCTGAACTCGCTGCGCGCGCGCCTGGGCCTGCCCTACTGGAGCCTGTCCAAATACCTCAAGCTCAAGGTCAAGCGCGCGGTCAGCTATGTCTCCGACTTCGAGGTGGCGGTGGCGCGCGAGGCGCGCAAGCGCGGCGTGCAGGGCGTGGTGTGCGGCCATATCCACCATGCCGAGCTGCGCATGATCGACGGCATCCTCTACTGCAACGACGGCGACTGGGTGGAAAGCCTGACCGCCCTGGTCGAGCATGCCGATGGCGAGCTGGAGATCCTGGACTGGGCGGCCGTCACGAATTCGTCACGAGGCGTTCATAGAATCGGCGTATGACCCTGCCAGACGTCGCCTTGCTCAATCGCGAGCAGGCCATCCTCGAATTCAACAAACGTGTGCTGGCCCAGGCTGAACGCAGCGATGTACCGCTGCTGGAGCGGCTGCGCTATATCTGCATCGTCTCGTCCAATCTCGACGAGTTCTTCGAGGTGCGCTTCGCCGACATGCTGGACGCCGCGCGCGACCCGGTGAATGCGGTGAGCTCGCGCGACGTGGAGCGGGTGGCGCGTGCCGCCCATGACCTGATCGACGAGCAGTACGCGATCTTCAACGAGCAGGTGATGCCGGCGCTGCGCGAGGAACGCATCGTCATCCTCAACCATGCCGATCGCAACGAGACCCAGCGCCACTGGGTGGCCAAGTTCTTCGAGCGCGAGGTGCGCCCGCTGCTGGTGCCGGTGGGCCTGGACCCCGCCCATCCCTTTCCGCAGGTAGCCAACAAGTCGCTGCACTTCATTGCGCGGCTGTCTGGCAAGGACGCCTTCGGGCGCGACAACCGCATCGCCATCGTCAAGGTGCCGCGCGTGCTGCCGCGCGTCATCAAGCTGCCGGCCACTGTCAGCGAGGGCCAGCAGGCCTTTGTGCTGCTGACCAGCGTGATCCGCGCGCATCTGGAGGAGCTGTTCCCGGGCCGCCATGTGGAGGCCTTCTCGCAGTTCCGCGTCACGCGCGACTCCGACCTGGAGGTCGACGAGGAGGAGGTGGCGAACCTGCGCCATGCGCTGCGCTCGGGCCTGACGACGCGTCACTTCGGCCGCGCGGTGCGGCTGGAGGTGGTGAACACCTGCCCGGCCGAGCTTTCCAACTTCCTGCTCGAGCAGTTCGACATGCCGGCAGCGGCGCTCTACCACGTCAACGGCCCGGTGAACCTGGTGCGCCTGAACGAGCTGATCGACCAGTGCGATGCGCCCGAGCTGCGCTTCCTGCCGCACGAACCGGTCTGGCCGCAGGGCCGGCTGCCGCGCCAGAAGTCCATCTTCCACCGCCTGCGCAAGGGCGATGTGCTGCTGCACCATCCCTTCGAGAGCTTCGAGCCGGTGGTGCAGTTCCTGCGCGAGGCGGTCGAGGACCCCGACGTGCTGGCCATCAAGCAGACGGTCTACCGCACCGGCAGCAAGTCCGAGCTGATGGACCTGCTGATCGAGGCGGCGCGGCGCGGCAAGGAAGTGATGGTGGTGGTGGAGCTGAAGGCGCGCTTCGACGAAGAGGCCAATATCAACTGGGCCGAGCGCCTGGAGGCGGTGGGCGCTCAGGTGGTGTACGGCATCGTCGGCATGAAGACCCATGCCAAGCTCTTGCTGGTGACGCGCCGCGAGGTCGGCAAGCTGGGCAAGCCGGTGCTGCGCCGTTATGCCCATCTCTCCACCGGCAATTACAACCCCAAGACCGCGCGCCTCTATACCGATCTGGGCCACCTGACCGCCGACCCCGAGCTCACCGCCGACGCCGATCTGGTGTTCCGCGAGCTGGCCGCGCTCTCCAAGTTCAAGGCGCCCAAGCGCCTGCTGCTGGCGCCCTTCAATATGCACAGCCGCATGCTCGAGCACCTGGCCCAGGTGGCGCGGGCGGCGCGCGCGGGGCAGCCGGCGCGCGTGGTGGTGAAGATCAATGCGCTCACCGATGCCGAGCTGATCGCGGCCCTGATCGCGGCCGGCCAGGCCGGCGCCAGGATCGACCTGATCGTGCGCGGCGCCTGCATGCTGCCGCCGGGCCTGCCCGGCCAGACCGACAACATCCTGGTGCGCTCGGTGGTGGGGCGCTTCCTCGAGCACACGCGCATCTGCTACTTCCGCTGGGGCGTCAGCGAAGCCGACGAAGTTCTGTATCTGTCGAGTGCCGACTGGATGAGTCGCAATATGTTCCGCCGCATCGAGGTGGCCTGGCCGGTGCTCGACCCGGCGCTGCGCCAGCGCGTCATCGACGAGGCACTGATGCCCTATCTGCACGACCGCCTGGACGCCTGGCAGCTCGGCCCGGACGGGCACAGCCAGCGCGTCGCCGAGACGGGCGTGAGCGCGCAGCAGGCGCTGATGCGCCGCTATATCGCTGGTTGAGCGGCCGGTTGAGTGGCCGCCTGAGCGGCCGCGGACCGCTCAGGCCTGCAGCGTCAGCTCGAGCAGCTCGAGCTTGGACCAGGCCTGCAACTCTTCCTGCATCAGGTAGAAGGCGCGCGGCTGTGCCGCGGCCCAGTCCCGGTCCAGCTGCACCCGCACGCGCCGGCCCTGGCGCTGCAGGCGCATCGAGCCCTCGGCGATGGCGCCGCGCGCATGGGCATGGATGACGGCCAGGCGCAGCGCCAGCACCTGCCACAGCAGGGTTTCGTCGCCGAGCTGGGGCTCCAGCTTGCGCAGGCCGCCGCGCTGGCCCAGGGCCAGGTCGCCCAGGCGCTTGAGCTGGTTCTGCGAGAAGCCGCTGGCATCCACATGGGCCAGCAGGTAGGCGGTGTGGCGGTGGTGGTCGTGGTGCGAGACCATCATGCCCAGCTCATGCAGGGCGGCGGCCCAGCCCAGCTCGCGCTGCAGCTCGCGCGGCGCGCGCGGCTGCAGCTGCTTGTAGAGCGCCAGGGCCAGGTCTTGCACGCGGCCGGCCTGCTCGCGGTCCACGCCGAAGCGCCGCTGCAGCTCGGCCACCGACTGGTCGCGCATGTCGCGGCCCTGGGCCAGCTGGGCGGCCTCCAGGCGTTCCGCCAGATCGAAGATCACGCCCTGGCGCAGCGCGCCCTTGGCGGGCTGCAGTCGTTCGATGCCGAACTGCGTCAGCAGGGTGTAGAGGATGCACAGGCCGCCGCCCACCACGGCGCGGCGGTCTTCCTTCAGCCCGGGCAGCTTGAGCTTGTCCATATGGCCCACCGCGATGCATTGCTCGATGCACCAGCGCAGCGCCTCAGGGGTGATGCTGCCATCGGTGATGCCGGTGGCGGCGAGGATCTGCGCCACCGCGCCGACCGTGCCGGAGGAGCCCAGCGCCTCCACCCAGGCGGGCTGGGCGAGCGGGCGCGAGAACTGGCTCAGCGCCTCTTCCAGCTCGGCGCCGGCGGCCACCTGGGCGGCACGGAAGGCCTCGGCGCTGAAGCGGCCCTCGGGAAAGAAGCGCATCGACAGGCTGACGCTGCCGACCTGGAAGGACTCGGCCTTCAGCGGCACGCGGCCATGGCCCAGGATCATTTCGGTGGAGCGGCCGCCGATGTCGATCACCAGGCGCGGCGTCTGCGAGGGCTGCAGCCGCGCCACCCCCGCAAAGATCAGGCGCGCTTCCTCCCGGCCCGAGATCACCTCGATCGGATGGCCCAGCACCGCCTGGGCACGCGCCAGAAAGCTGTTGCGGTTGCGTGCCTCGCGCAGCGTCTGCGTGGCCACCGCACGCACCCGGCCGGGCTCGAAGCCCTGCAGGCGCTGGGCAAAGCGGGCCAGGCAATCCAGGCCGCGCTGCATGGCCGCCTCGGTGAGCTCGCCGTTGGCGTCAAGACCTGCCCCCAGGCGCACCGTCTCCTTCAGGTATTCCTGGCGGCGGTAGTTGCTGCGGTTGAGCTGGGCAATCTCGAGCCTGAAGCTGTTGGAGCCCATGTCGATGGCGGCAAGGGCAGGGGGGGCGGTACGGGGCACGGTCATGGGCGGCGATTGTCGCCGCTGATTGCGTCAAATCACGCCGCCATGGGCGTCCTGCCACGAGGTCTTGACAGGTCTGCGAGAATCAAAGCCAACAAGTCTTCGCTGCCGGCGCACCATCGGGTGCGCCTTTTGTTTGCCATCCATGACCCTGCTCTATATCGTGCTCGCGACCCTGGCCGGCGGCTTGCTGTCGGTGCTCATCGCGGCCAGCCTGACGGTGGCGCTGCTGAGCCGCGTGGTCAAGCATCTGGTGAGCCTGTCGACCGGCGTGCTGCTGGCCACCGCGCTGCTGCATGTGCTGCCCGAGGCCTTCGAGAGCCAGGCCAGCCCGCACAGCCTGTTCCTGACGCTGCTGGGCGGCCTGATGTTCTTCTTCCTGCTGGAGAAGGCCGAGCTCTACCGCCATACCCACCACCACGAGGGCGACGGCCACCACCACCACCATCACTTCGATGAGGAGCAGGCCGGGCGCGGCGGCCTGGCGGTGCTGGTGGGAGACAGCATCCACAATTTCTGCGACGGCATCATCATCGCCGCGGCCTTTCTGGCCGACCAGCACCTGGGCTGGATCACCGCGCTGGCCATCATCGCGCACGAGATCCCGCAGGAGGTGGGCGACTACATCGTGCTGCTGAACGCCGGTTTCTCGCGCGCCAAGGCGCTGCTGTTCAATGCCATCTCGGGCCTGGCGGCGGTGGCCGGCGGTGTGCTGGGCTACTTCCTGGTGGGGCCCTGGGAGCAGCTGTTCCCCTATCTGCTGGTGGCGGCCTCGAGCAGCTTTGTCTATGTGGCGGTGGCCGATCTGATCCCGCAGTTGCAGCGCCGCCTGCCCTGGCGCGAAACCGCGCTGCAGCTGCTGTGGCTGGCTGTGGGCATGGGCATCGTGGTGCTGGCGGTGGGCGGCCAGCACTGAAAGAAAAAACGCCCCGGCCGCGAGGCACGGGGCGTTGGCGCGCGCGGGCGCTGAGGCGTCAGCGCACCACCAGCACCGGGATGGTGCTGTGGGTCAGCACCTTCTGGGTCTCGCTGCCGAGCAGCAGGGCCTGCACACCGCGACGGCCATGCGAGGCCATTACCACCAGGTCGCCGTCGACACGCTTGGCATGCTCGATGATGGCTTCCCAGGCGTGCAGGGCTTCGATGCTGTGGGCCTCGCAGGGCACGCCGCCGGCTTCGGCCGCGGCCAGCACGCTCTTCAGGCGGCTCTGGGCAATGCGCTCCTGGGCGTCGAAGAACTCCTGCGGCGGGGTCGGCTGCATCTCGGAGACTGCGCTGTAGGGGAAGGGTTCCTTGACGCTCACGGCATAGAGCTTGGCGCCATGCACCTTGGCCAGCGCCACGGCGGTGCTGATGGCGTTGCTGGTGATGTCCGAGCCGTCGGTCGGGACGATGATGCGTTTGAACATGGCGGTCCTCCTGTCTCAGGGTGGGGTTTTGATGCGTCCAGTGTGGCGCCCTGATCTTCCGCCCGCCTTGCGCTATGTCAAGGCTAGCCTTGCGCCACCGGCCGCGAGGGGTCGGACGACCATTCGCTCCACGAGCCCGGGTAGAGCTGCGAGCCCGCCAGCCCGGCTACTTCCATTGCCAGCAGGTTGTGACAGGCGGTGACGCCCGAGCCGCACTGGTGCACCACGGCCTCGGCCGCATAGGGCGCGAGCAGGGGGGCGAACTCGGCGCGCAGGGTGTCGGCGCTCTTGAAACAGCCGTCGGCCTGCAGGTTGTCCTTGAAGAAGCGGTTGCTGGCGCCGGGGATATGGCCGGCCCGTGCATCCAGCGGCTCGACCTCGCCGCGGAAGCGCTC
>Ga0208517_100486_pt1 | contig 12958 bp, 10 predicted proteins | sample LakWasM118_HOW13_2_FD_183932 | JGI IMG/M metagenome (GOLD analysis project Ga0208517, IMG submission 183932) | Freshwater sediment methanotrophic microbial communities from Lake Washington under simulated oxygen tension - Sediment Metagenome... | ecosystem: Environmental > Aquatic > Freshwater >... | reverse complement strand
CCTACCGCGCTGGAGAGATGGCGCGGCGGTGCCGATTCGACCTTGCCGGCCACGCCGTTGAGCCCCTCGTTGAGCAGGGTGCGCAGCGACCAGCCGGCGCAGTAGCCGCTCAGCATGTCGAGGTCGTGGATGTGCAGATCGGCCTCGCGATGCGCGCGCCCCACCTCGGGCGGATAGACCTGGTCCAGCCAGTAGTTGGCCACCACCTTGCCGGAGACGTTCAGGATCAGCCCGCCCAGGCTCCAGCCCTGGTTGGCATTGGCCTTGATGCGCCAGTCGCGCTGCTGCAGGTATTCGTCCATGGTGGCCTGCACATCCACCAGGGTCTGGCGCGCGCCGCGCAGCTGGCGGTGCTGCTCGCGGTACACCACATAGGCGCGCAGCGTGTGGCGCAGGCCGGCATCGAACAACGCCACCTCGACGGCATCCTGGACCTGCTCGATCTGCGGGCAGTGAACCCCTTGCAGGCGCGGCAGCACCGCCGCCTGCGTCAGCTGCTGCGCGCGCTGCGCATCCAGCTCGCCGGTGGCCGCGCCGGCCCGCGCCAGCGCGCTGGCAATCTTGGCCGCATCGAAGGCGACGACGCGCCCGTCTCGTTTCATCAGCGCCGTAGGCAGCTGGGCCGCTTGAGTGGACATGAAAAACCTATATCTAGTGTCAGGCCGGCAGGATAGACACTAGATATGTGGTCAACAAGACCTGACCCCGTCGACTTGAGCGGGCTTTGCGCCAGCGCAAAATGCGAGGGCGAACTCGGCGACCCTGCGACGGTCATGCAGGCAAAGTCCAGGGCGGATGGCCGCTGCGGCCCGGATGCGGAGGCCCTCGCTGCGCTCAGGCTCCCCTGCGCTCCTCGCAACTCGCAGCCGGCGCAAAACTCGCTGCATTCGCTGCGCTCATTGCGCTCAGACAAGTTGCGCCAATCCAGTGCTTGAAGCGCGCGAGTACGCGCGCGGCTGCGCGCCGCTGCGGTGCTCGGCACCGCAAAAGAGCCGCCGCAACCACCCGCCCTGCGCTTTGCTCCAACCGCTGCTCGCGCACCACGACATCAAGGCCGTGCACTGCCCGAGCAGCGCAGGTCGGCAGGTGCGAGGCCCCATTTGCGATGCCGAGGCGCGCAGCAGAACCGGGTTGCGCATCGCTCCAGGCGATGCGTCGAGCGCGCCTTGTTTGAGCTGGAGCACAGGCGGGTGCCACTGGCACACGCCGGCCCGCAGGGGTGCGACGGCGAGTTGTGCGCGAGCCCCGGTTCGGCGAGCACCGAGGGAAGCCTGAGCGTTCTACGCGAAGGCCACCGCATCTGGGGCCGAGTGCCTGCCGGCCTGGGCTGCGGCGCGGATCCGTCGATCCGAGACGGCTGCGTCACCTCAACCTGAAACTCGCCACCAGCTCCGACAGCTGCTGCGCCTGGTTGCGCAGGCTCTCGGCCGCGGCGGCGCTTTCTTCCACCAGGGCGGCGTTCTGCTGCGTCACCTGGTCGAGCTGGCCCACCGCCTCGCCCACCTGGGAGATGCCGCGCGACTGCTCGCCGCTGGCGCTGGCGATCTCGGCGATCAGGGTGCTGACGCGGCCCACCTCCTGCACGATGTCCTGCATCGCGCCGCCGGCCTGCTCGGCCAGGCGGTTGCCGTTCTCGACCTTGGTCTGGCTGTCGCCGATCAGCGACTTGATCTCGCGCGCCGCCTCGGCGCTGCGCTGCGCCAGGCTGCGCACCTCGCCCGCCACCACCGCGAAGCCCCTGCCCTGCTCGCCCGCGCGCGCCGCTTCCACCGCGGCATTCAGCGCCAGGATATTGGTCTGGAAGGCGATGCCGTCGATCACGCCGATGATCTCCGAAATGCGGTTGGAGCTCTGCGAGATCGCCGCCATATTGCTGACCAGATCGCCCACCACGGCGCCGCCACGGCCGGCCGCGGCGCTGGCGCTGTGCGCCAGCTCGTTGGCCTGGGCGGCGGTCTGGGCGTTGTTGCGCACCGTGCTGGAGAGCTCCTCCATGGTGGCCGCGGTCTCCTCCAGATTGCTGGCCTGGGTCTCGGTGCGCTGGCTCAGATCGGCATTGCCGGTGGCGATCTCGGCCGAGCCGGTGCTGATGCTCTCGCTGCTGTCGCGCACCTGGCCGACGATGGCGCGCAGGCTTTCCGTCATGCGGCCAAGCGCCTGCAGCAGCTGCGCCATCTCGTTGCGGCCCCTGGCCTGCAGCGTGGCGCTGAGGTCGCCCGCGGCGACGCGCTCGGCCAGGTCCAGGGCCTCACGCACCGGCGCGGTGATGGAGCGGCTCACAACCCAGGCCAGCCAGACCGACAGCGCAATCGCCAGCGCCGTGCCCAGCAGGCTCACCCACATCACCTGGCTGCTGCCGCTCTGCGCCGCGGCATAGTCCTTGGCGCCCTCGCTGACCTGCAGCCCGATCAGGGCGTCCATGGCCTCCTGGGTCTGCTTGCCGAGCGGCAGGATCTGGCCCGTGTAGATCTGGGTCGACTGTTCGGCCGCACCGGACTTGATGGCATCGCGCGCGGCCAGCAGCCCGTCCTTGACGTAGCGGCCGCGCAGCTCGATGAACTTGGCGGCCAGGCGCGCCTCCTCGGGCGTCATCTGGCTGGCCGCATAGGCCTTCCAGGCCTTGGTGACCTGCTCGATATTGCCCTGCATCACCGCGTTCAGCTCGTCCAGCTTGCCCGGCGCCTGCATCATCTCGGTGACCAGCACGCGGTTCTGCAGCATCAGCGAGTTGACCCGGGCCAGCTGCTGCAGCGGCACGGTGCGGTCTTCGTAGATCTGGCTGGTGCTGGCGGCGATCTGGCGCGCGCCCAGGGTACCCAGCACCGAAATGATGATGAGCAGCACCATCACGGTGCCAAAGCCCACGGCGAGCCGGGTTCCGACTCTCAGGTTCTCGAACGTAAGCATCTCGACCTCCGGACACCATCCTCAAACCATGCCCCTGGGCGCAGGGGTGATGGGCCAGTATAGGGATGGAGCTCCACACCGGCCAGGGTTTCCGATCCTGCTAGCAAGATCTGACCCTAGCCTGTCGGGCTGCTCAGCCGGGCATCGAAAGCCGCTTCACCGCGCCGACGAAGCGCTGCAGGGTGGGCGACAGCACGCCGGGGGCCAGCCGCAGGTCCAGCAGCTGGAAGCGGCCGCGCTCGGCCTGGGCGCAGGCCAGCGCCTCGACCAGCTGGCCCACCGTGTGGACCTCGTAGCCGCGCCCGCCCATGCCGGCGGCCATGGCCGCGAAGTCCCAGGCGCCACGGTCGTTGTAGCGGCCCTCGGGCTCGAAGGTGCGCAGCATCTCCCAGCTGGCGTTGTTGAGCAGCAGCACGATCGGGTCGCAGCCCATCGCGCGGGCGTTGCCCAGCTCCCAGCCGGTCATCTGGAAGGCGCCATCGCCCACCAGCACCAGGGGGCGGCGGCCGGTGGCCACCTGCAGGCCCAGCGCCGCCGGCACGCCATAGCCCATGGTGGCGTAGTAGCCGGGGGCGATCAGGTCGGTGGGCGTGAGGTCCATGGCGGTGAACAGGCAGTCGCCCATGTCGCAGGCCACCGGCAGCGCGCCATGCTTTTGCATCAGGGCATTGGCCGCCGCGGCGATCGCCGCCGGGGTGAGCGGCGCATCCGGCGCGGGCAGCTCGGGCGTCGCGCGCGCGGTCTCGATGAAGGGCTGGGGCGGCCGCGTCATCACGCGCAGCAGCAGCGCCTCCACCAGCTCCTTGATGGGCAGCTCGCGGTAGACATGGTGGCCCATCTCCACCTCGCCCTGCCAGACGCGGATGGCATGGCGGAAATCGATGCGCTTGCGCGAGACGGCGAAATTGCTGTCGCAGATGATGGCGCCCAGCAGCAGCAGGGCGTCGGAGCCCTCCACCGCCTCGGTGAGTTCCGGATCGCCGGCCAGGCCCAGGTAGGTGCCCAGATGCTGCACGCCGGAATCCACCAGCAGGCCGCGCCCCATCAGCGTGGTGGCGACCGGGATGTTGAGGCGGCGCGCCAGCTCGGCCACCTGGGCCTCGATGCCATAACGACGGATCTCCACGCCCACCAGCAGCAGCGGATGGCGCGCCGCGCGCAGGCGCGCCAGCAGCTCGTCGGCGCAGGCGGCCAGGCGCTCGCGGTCCAGCGGCGGGGGCGGCAGCTCGGGTGGCGCGGCGCAGGCGCGCTCGGGCATGTCGCGCGGGATCTCCAGGTAGACCGGGCCGGCGCGGCGCAGCGCGCTATCGAGCACGCGCGCGATCAGGGCCGGCGCGGTGACGGGGTCGTCGAGCCGGGCGCGGTCCACCGTCAGCTCCTCGAAGATGCGCCATTGCGAATCCAGCGCCTTCACCTGGTGGTGCAGCAGCAGGCCGCTGGCCACCTCGTGCGCGGCCGGCGCGCCCGACAGCACCACCAGCGGCACGCGCTCGGCATAGGCGTTGGCCACCGGGTTCACCATATTGAGCGCACCCGCGCCATAGGTGACGGCGGCCACGCCCAGGCCGCCGCGCACGCGCGCCGCGGCATCGGCCGCGAAGCCCAGGCCGGGCTCATGCGAGAGCGTGTACAGCGGCAGGATGGCGGCGCGCTCGATGGCGCGGAACAGCGGCAGGGCAAAGTCGCCCGGGATGCCGAAGATCTCGCTGGCGCCGCGCGCCTTCAGCGCATGCAGCAGCTGTTCGGTGAGATTGCTCCACATGGCTTCAAGCCTTGCCCAGCATCGATGCCGGCAGCAGCGGGCCGATCGCGTCCAGCGTGTTCTTCAGCATCAGGCCGAACTCGGTGTCGCCCTCCATCACCAGCGCGCGTTCGAAGAACAGGCGGTCGGCGTCCTCCTCGCCGCGCAGCAGGCGCCACAGCGCGAGGCTGCGTGCACGCACGGTGACGGCCGGTTGCGCACCACCGGCGGCGGGCAGAAAGCCCTTGGGCCCCAGCAGCAGGCGCACGCGCAGGCCGGGCTCCAGCAGCTCCAGCTCCACCACGCGGCCGGCCAGCAGGCGGCGCTGCTCGGCGTCCAGGCGCGGCAGCAGCAGGCGGTCGAGCGCGCGCGCCGCCACGAAGGATGGCGGCTGCAGCGGCAGGCGGCGCAGCAAAGCCTTGAGGCCGGGGGGCAGTTCAAACATGGGCAAGCTCCTCCACCATGCCCGCCTGGCGGTGGGCGAATCCGTTCACCAGCGCGCCCGGCAGCGGCATTGCCTGCAGCTCGGCACGCGCCTCGTCAGCCGGCAGGCCGGCATGCAGCACCTCGTCGAACAAGCTCACCACGCGGGCAAAGCCCTGGCTGCAGGGCGAGAGCCGCAGTCGATCGACGCCGGCGGCGCGCAGCGCCGCACCCTCGCCGATCAGGCAATGCAGGGCCGCGGACTGGGTGGAGATGCCGTTCAGCACCAGGAAGGGCTGGCCCTCGGTGGTGGAGAGCAGCAGGCCGTCGGCATCGTCGCGGCAGCGGAACTCGCACTCGTCCTTGCTGAGGCGGTGATGGCGGGCCGTGAAGCAGCGCGCCGAGAAGGCCAGCGGCATGCGGCCGAAGCCGAACACCTCGGTCTGGATCGCACCGGCCGGCCCATGCACCCGGGCCGTGGGCGGGTTGACGCGGGCCACCGCGTCCAGCGCCAGTTCCAGCGGCGCCACCCAGGTGTCGGCGCCCAGGCCGGCATGCTCGACCAGGGCCGCGCGGCTGTAGATATTGAGGTGCGGGCCCAGCGTGAAGGGCAGGCGCTCAGACTGTTGCGCGAGGCGCTGCAGGGCCGCGGCATCGCCGGCCTCGACCGCGAACTCGCCCTGCTCCGCAATGCGGCGCAGCTGCCGCAGCTCGGCCTCGGACATCAGGAGCGGCAGCGTGGCCAGGCGCACGCGCTTGCCGGCGCTGACGAGGTCGCGCGCCAGCGCCAGCCAGTCCAGCAGCGTGAACTCGTTGCGCCGCGAGCAGGTCACCTCGCCCAGTACAAAGGTATCGGCCGGCCCCTCGGCCAGCTCGGCATAGGCCTGCACCAGGCTCGTGCGCGGCCACCAGTATTGCAGCGGGCCAATGGTCAGGCCCAGTCGTTTCTTTTCCATGATGGATTCCCTCAGCGCCATGGCCGCTCATACGCACCCAGGGTGCTTTGCTGGCCCTCGGCCCAGCGCGCCAGCTCGGCGCTCCAGGCGGGTGCCACGGCATAACGCGCATCCGACGCGGCCATGTCGATGGCCTGGCGCCAGACCTTGGTGACGCCCGCCACATAGCTGGGGCTGCGCTGGCGGCCCTCGATTTTGATGGCCTTGACGCCCGCCTCGATCAACTGCGGCAGCAGCGCCAGCGTATTCAGGCTGGTGGGCTCTTCCAACGCGTAGTCGCGCTCGCCCTCCACCAGGAAGCGGCCCTTGCACAGGGTCGGGTAGCCGCGCGGCTCCTGCGGGGCGTAGCGGTCGATCAGCACGCCGGACAGGCGCGCATCCACGCCCTGCGGCCCCTCCAGCCATTGCACCGCCGCAGGTGGCGAGCACACGCCGGCGGTGTTGGGCGACTGGCCGGTGACGTAGGACGAGAGCGCGCAGCGCCCCTCCACCATCACGCACAGGCTGCCGAAGCCGAACACCTCGATCTCTACCCCGGTGTGGCGTATCACATGCTGAACCTGGCTGAGCGTGAGCACGCGCGGCAGCACGGCGCGCTGGATGCCGTAGCGCTCGCGGTAGAACTCGATCGCCTCGTAGCTGGTGGCCGAGGCCTGCACCGAGAGATGCAGGCGCAGCTCGGGGTGGTGCGCGCGCGCATAGGCCAGCACCGCGCTGTCGGCCACGATCAGGGCATCTGCGCCGAGTTCGGCGGCGCGGTCGACGGCGCGGCGCCAGGGCCCGTCATCGCGCGCATCGGCATAGGTGTTGAGCGCCATCAGCACCTGGCGGCCGCGCGCATGGGCATAGCTCACGCCCTCGCGCACCTGGGCATCGTCGAAGTTCAGGCCGGCAAAATTGCGCGCGTTGGTGGCGTCCTTCAGCCCGAGGTAGACGGCGTCGGCCCCGGCATCGATGGCCAGGGTGAGGGCACGCAGCGAGCCGGCGGGGCAGACGAGATCGGGCTTGGGGTGGGGTGCGGGCGAGGCCATGAATCACAGATAGTCGCCGCAGGGCGGCAAGGCTGTGAAATCTAGGCGCATGCCCGCGGCATGGTTTTGTGCTGTCTCAACAGCCCGACTTGCTCGCGATCAAGCGCGCCGTCACTGCCCGCTGAACAGGCCCCGTTCGCTGGCCCACACCGCCACCTGCACGCGCGAGCTGAGGTCCAGCTTGCGCAGGATGTGCTGCACATGGATCTTCACGGTGGTCTCGGCGATGTCGAGGGCGCGCGCGATCTCCTTGTTGCTGGCGCCGCGCGCGATCTCGCGCAGGATGTCCTGCTCGCGCGGCGAGAGCGTGCCGAGGGCGGCGTCGCGCTCGGCCTGGCTGGTGGCCGCCGCGCCCGCCGTCGGCGCCGCCACGCTGGCCTTGAAGGCGCGCACCAGCTTGTGCGTCATCTCGGGGCTGACCACCGATTCGCCGCGCACCGCGCGCCGTATCGCCGCGGCGAGCTCCTGGCCGTCGATGGTCTTGAGCAGATAGCCCACCGCACCGGCGCGCAGCGCGGCGGCCAGGTCTTCCTCGTCCTCGCTGACGGTCAGCATGATAAAGCGCGTCTCGGGCGCGGCCTCCAGCAGGCCCGGCAGCAGATCGACGCCGCGCACGCCCGGCATGTGGTTGTCCAGCAGCATCACGTCGGGCCTGAGCGTGGCCACATGGCGCAGCGCCTCGCTGCCGTCGCTGGCCTCGCCCACCACGTCCAAGCCCTCCTCATGGGCCAGCAGGGCGGTGAGGCCGCGGCGGAACAGGCTGTGGTCGTCGACCACCATGACGCGGATCTTCTCCTCGGGCAGCTTGCTCATGCGCTTTCTCGTTGCGGTTCATGCGTGTCGGCCTGGCGCTCCTGGCGCGGCGGCAACAGCAGGGTGACCTGGGTGCCCTGGCCGGCCGAACTGCGGATCTCCAGGCGCGCGCCGATGCGGGCGGCGCGCTCGCGCATGATATGCAGGCCCACATGGGTTTCGTCGGCGGCGTCGCCGCTCTGGTCGAAGCCGGCGCCATCGTCCCAGACCTCGAAGCGCCATTGCGGCCCCTGCAGCACGCGCAGCTCGACGCTGCGCGCACCGGCATGCTTGCGCACGTTCGAGAGCGCTTCCTGCACGATGTGCAGCACCTGGATCTGCTCGTCGGGCGGCAAGGGCACGCCCTGGCCGGTGACCACCAGGCGCGCCGTCAGCCCGCTCTGCAGCTCGAACTTGGAGAGCGTGGTGCGCAGCGCATGCTCGATGTCCTCATGGCCGGCGCGGGTGCGGAAGTGCAGCAGCAGCTCGCGCACATCGGCGTAGCTCTCGCGCACGCCGGCATCGATCTCGCCCAGGGTGCGCTCCACCTCCTCGGCGCGCTGCTTGGCGAGGGCGCTGCGCAGCAGCTGCACCTGGATCTTCAGAAAGGCGAGCGACTGCGCGATCGAATCGTGCAGCTCCTGGGCCAGCAGATTGCGCTCCTCGCTGATCGCCATCTCGCGGTCGCGCGCCGCCAGCCGCAGGTTCTCCAGCTGCGAGGCCACCTGGCCCACCAGGGCATCGAGCAGATGCCGCTCGGCCTCGGGGATGGGGCGCTCGCCGTAGAAGAACAGCTCCACCTCGCCATGGGTGCGCTGCTGGGTGCGCATGGGGATGGCGACCACGGTCTGGTAGCCGGCCGCCTCGCAATGCCGCAGCGTGCGCGGGCCCAGCTGGCGGATCGGGATGACGCGCGCACCGGGCGCGGTTTCGAGATGCTCGCCGCAGGCGCATTCGCCCACGCGCACGCAATGCTCGGCATCGCGCATCTGCTGCGGCAGGCGCACCTGGCCCAGCAGCAGCAGGCGCTCGCCATCCTCGGTGGCAAGGCGCACGGCGGCGGCATCGGCACCGGCGATGCGGCAGATCTTCTGCGCGAAGCTCTGCGCCAGCTCTTCCATGCTGTCGTGGTTCTGCGCCGCCAGCAGGGCCACGTCGTAGAGCGCGGCCAGGCGCTCGTTCTGCTGCGCCAGATTGGCGGTCTTGGCCGCCACCTTGGCCTCCAGGCCCGCATAGGAGCGCTGCAGGGCGTCGGCCATCTGGTTGAAGCCCTGGGCCAGGCTGGAGAACTCCTCGACCGAATTGCGCTCGTCGATGCGCTGCGAGAAGTCGCGCGCCGCCATGGTGGCCAGGCCGTCGCGCAGGCGCTGCAGCGGCCGGACGATCCACATCAGCGTGCCCGAGACGAACACCACCGAGGCCGCCGCCACCAACACGACGAGGCCGAAGCACAGCCCGCCCAGCAGGGCGGTGCGGGTGGCGATGGCATGCTCGATGGCCGAGACGAAGCTGTCCACCGTGGTGACGAACCGGTCGGCCTGCTGGCGCAGCGCCGGCCCGCCCTGCTCCGCCAGCAGCTTGGCACGCAGCGGCTGCCAGGCGCGCTCGACCTCGGCAAAGCGCTGAACGCAGGCCTGGTTGTCGGGGATGAAGAGCGGGCGCGAGGGGTCGCCCTCGCGCAGATTGCGCACCATCGCGTCGAAGGCCGCGACGCCATCGGGCAACTCGGCCTGGCCGCCGGTCTCATGCGCCAGCGTCAGCCGGTAGGTCATCATGCGCATACGCCCGGCCTCGTTGATCGCGCCGGCGCCGCCCTCCAACTGCCAGGAAACCCATAGCGTGAAGGCGATCGAGGCCAGGGCCACCGTCAGAAAGGTGGTCTGGATCAGGGCGAGCTTACCCGCCAGGCTGCGTAGGAGCTTGCGCATGGCGACACCCTAAGGTGCCGCCCCGGGTCAGAGCTTGATGAAGATCAAGCCAGCCTCAGTTGGAGGCGGCGGATGCCGGTGCCACGGCGCTGGCGGCATCCGCCGCCGGGGTGGCGGCCGGGGCCGAAGCCTCGGCGTGCGGCGCCGAGACATCATGCTTCTCGCCACCCATGTCGATATTGCCGCCACTCTTGGTCAGCACGAAGAGCGCCAGGGCGGCAAAGATCACGAAGGCGACGAGCAATTTCCACATGTCAGAGTTCCTGGCAACGATTCGATGCCACATTCTGGCCGGGCTTGCTGACGCCGGGCTGAGCGCGGCAAACGGTCCCGCGCTGCCTGCCACATCAGGGCGCGGGCGGGTTGTCGGGGCTGGCGGGGCAGTCCGTCGCGCGATTGGCGTTGCTGCTCGTGCAGCGCTGATGTTCCGTGGTTGCCAGGCCACTCACCGTCGGGCAGGAGCCACTCGTGGTCAGATAGTAGTTTTGCTGATCCAGCGATTCCCGCACGTTGGTGTAGGCCTGGACGTTGCGTTGGTTGTCTGTCAGCCCATTCGTGGCCGCGTATTGGAACCGGCAGACCAGATAGTTGCTGCCCGAGGCCATGCCGGTCAGCAGCACCTTGCCGGCCCACGCGTCCCCAGCGGCGGCAACCTGCATCACGCACAGGTAGTACTTGTAGCCGGCGATGTTCGCCTGCGTGTTCTGATTGACCGCGGTGCCGAAGCTGCAGTCCGCGGCGCCATGTGATGCCGTGCCCGTGAGCCCGCTGAAATTGAGTCCCGTGACGGCGGAGTTCGAACCCGATATATATCCAGCAATGATGTAGGCGGGGAAGAGGTCGCAGGTATCCAATTGCTCGTACGAGGTGACCGCATTCGAGCATTTCCTCACCACATAGCCCGAATCGTTGTTGAACACGATCTGGAACAGGCCCAGCGGCACGGCACTGAAGCCATGCCCGAGGTCCTTCGCGGAAATCGGGATGTTCAGATTGCGGTTCTTCGGGCGCTTGATATTGCCGTTGCCCGGCAGCGGAAAGCCCAGCGCACCCGACAAGGCCGGATCGGTCTTGGCAATGTACGAGTTGAGCGTCACGTTCTTGGTTTCGCCGGCTCGATCGACCCAAGAAACCGCCACCTGAATGGTGCGCTGCGCGTCGGCGCTGCTGCCACCCATGGTGACCTGGCGCGTAAAGGTCACGTTGGAGCCCGTCGCGATTTCATCGGGGGCGCTCGCAAGCGAGTCCCAGGCCACCTTATCGGCGCCGGTCTCGATCGAGTTGAAGGCACGCAGTTCCTCGATTTTCTCCTGTGCAAGCCTGGTCGCCTCGCTGCGCTGACGCGCCAGATCGGCATTGCGCGACATCGCCATCTGCATGCCCGCCAGGCCCAGCATGCTGAACGCCATGATCAGCAAGGCCACCAGGGCCTCGATCAGGGTGAAGCCCCGTTGCCTGGCCTTGGTCCGAAGCCGGTACGTATTCATCGTCGTCAGCATCATGAGGGTCTCCGCTTACCAGTCGCGCCAACTGCCAGGCACACGCACGATGGTGCCGTTGTTCGCATTCAGGTTGTTCAGCACATTCGGGTCGTACGACGCCGTGCCATTGCCATTGTTCGAATAGGCCGCGCAACTGACCACGGCGCCATAGATATTGGCCGCGCCCGTGCCGAGATCGTTGTAATCAGCCGAATTGGAAAACACCATGCCATAGAGATCCCAGTTCCCGTTCACCTTCAGTCCGTTGGGCGTCACGAACACCACGGGATCGGCCGCCGTGCCCAAGGTGCCGTTGCCGCTCAACTGCACATCGGAGGTGAAGTAGAAGGCGCGCTTGCCTTGGTCGTAGGCCGTCGTCAACTGCGTTCTGCAGTCGCTGGCGCTGCTGCAGGACAGCACCGTGGTGTTCGGGGACGTCCGGTACTCGTCCATGGTGGTGCCGAAGTAGGCGTTGAACATGCGGGAATTGCTGCAGGTCGGGTCGGCGCTGGCCAGATCCGCCAAGGACTTGTCGGAACCGACCAACGCATTGGCCGCGGGTTGACCGGGGATGGTCGTCAACGAAGTGCCGGGGCTGGTGCTGATGGTCGTGCCTGCGTTGACCAGCACGCCGTTGGTTTCCACATCGTTGTTGACGATGTTGTAGGAGCCGCCAATGGCGCAGGAAAGTCCGCAGGTGATGGGCCCGGCGGGTTTGCCCGGCAGCAGGGGACTGGCCTTGAGCACCGCCCTGACCATCGCACTTGCGTCGGCGCTGCCCGTCTGCCCTGCCTGGCAGGCATCGGACTGGGCCGTGCAACCATACGAGGTGATCTGCACCGCACCCGGCTGACCGGCCACGGCCGCAAACACGACGGTAAAACTCCGCTCGCTGGCCGAGCCCAGGCTGGCATTGCCGCTGGTCGGGCAACTGCAGGTCCATGCGCCGCCACTGCGCTTGCAGCCCGCGGTCACACCGGCAAGAGGCGTGAAGCTGGTGCCGCTGGGCGCCAGGTAACGCTTTCTGAAGGTGGTGCCAGAACTGGTGGGAACGCAGGCGGCATCGATCTCCTTGGGGGTATTGAGCATGCCCAGCGCCCACTCCATGCCGCCCTCGGCCAGTTCCATGGCTTCGGTCGAGCGAATCTGGTTGGCCGCGGTGCGCTGCTCAAAGATGACATTGCGGTTCAGATAGAACACGATCAGTGACATGCTGAGCATCAGGGTCAAGGTGACCACCAGGGTGCCGACGCCGCGTTGCCGCGCATTCGATGATTGATGTTGCTTCATGCTTGCTGTCCTCACGCCCCGCTCAGGCCGGGCATTGGCCCGACATTTCATCGTTGCGAAGCCGTACGCTGGTGCGCAGCGTGCGGACCACGGTGCTGTCCAGCACCGAGCGCCCCGTCAGCACCAGGTCGTAGCGGCGCACCTGGACCTCGGGGCAACCGGGTGTGCCCGCGCTGCAATTTGTCGGACAGCGGTAGCCCAGCGGAATCGTGGCCGGGCTCCTGTCGTTCAGGCTGAGCGAGGTGATGGCGGTGTAGTTCGGATCGTTGAGCTTCTTCCAGGTGTCCTTGCCGGTCTGCATTTCGACCGTACCGTCCTCGCTGTTGCGCCTGAAGCCGAAAATCTCGGCATCGCTCTTGGCATCCTTGACTGCGTCGGTCGCGTCGTCAGCGTCACGAGAAAAGGAATA
>Ga0208517_100480_pt1 | contig 13147 bp, 10 predicted proteins | sample LakWasM118_HOW13_2_FD_183932 | JGI IMG/M metagenome (GOLD analysis project Ga0208517, IMG submission 183932) | Freshwater sediment methanotrophic microbial communities from Lake Washington under simulated oxygen tension - Sediment Metagenome... | ecosystem: Environmental > Aquatic > Freshwater >... | reverse complement strand
TCCATGATCCGCTGCACCAGCGGCGCAATGACCTCCTCGTCATCGATTCCCTCCAGCATGAGCACGAATTCGTCGCCGCCAAGGCGCGCCAGCGTATCTCCCTTGCGCGCACATTCCGACATACGTTCGGTGATCGTCTTCAACAGCTCGTCGCCGGCATCGTGGCCCAGCGTGTCATTGATGTACTTGAAACGATCGAGGTCGAAGAACAGCACATAAAAGGAGCTGCCGTCCCGGCCGGCGAGCAGGATCGCCTGCTCCATCCTGTCCATCAGCAGCAGTCGGTTTGGCAAACCGGTCAAGGCATCATGCAAGGCTTGCTTGCGCAACTGCTCTTCGTAATCCTTGTGCCGCGTTATATCGTGAATAACGGTTTGAATTGCGGGCTCGCCGCCATACTGAAATGTCGCACGCCGGATTTCAACATCGATGACGGTGCCGTCGAAGCGCACCATCTTGCTCTCGAAAGCACGCTGCTCATTGTGCTCGGCCAATTCATCCATTTTTTCCTGCATGCGTTCACGCCAGCCCACCGGCACCAGTTGCAGGAAAGGCATGGCTTTGACCTGCTCGACATTCGGCGCACCAAGCAGGGACAACGTTCCCTGATTGACGAAGATAATCTTTTCTTCGCGCTCGATCATGATGGCGTCCGGCGACATCTCGACCACCTGCCGGTAGCGGGCCTCATTTTCCCGTGCGGCCTGCTCTGCCAGCTGGCGCTCCGTCATCTCCTCGTGCAAGCGTCGAATTGCCTCTTCTTTTTCGGCGATTTTTTGCGCGAGTTCCTCGGTACGACTGGCGACGAGGCGCTCCAGGTCTGCGCGATAACTGGCCAACTCCTCGACATCCCGCTTGATCGAAGCAGTCATGTCGTTAAACGCGGAGACGACGATATCCAGCTCGTCCTGTTGTTTCGGTTTCCGGCGCCGGAGTGCCAGCGCATCACCCAGGTTGCTCATATCGAGCCTGCGGGCATAATCGGCAATCTTGGATAAATGCCGGCTCACCAGACGACGAAAAATGAACAGCGTGAAGATGACCACGATCGCAGTCTTGGTGGTCTGCGTAATCAGGATCAGTAATACCTTGTCCTGCAATTCGCGATAGACGCCTTCCAGACTAGCGGTGACGTCGAGCGTGCCGAGCGGATACTTGTCCACTTCCCGGCCTGTCTCGGAAAACTTGATCGGCATGGAGCGTCGGATGGTATTGAGACCGGTATTACCGGGCAATCCCGCGCGCATGAGGAATTTTCCAGCCGGGTCACTGAGTTCAACCAGGACAATACCGGGGAGCCTGGCAATGCCTTCCAGCTGCTTGCCCGTCTGCTGCTCATCCATGGTCCACAATGAAGCGCCGATGCTGTCGAGGTAGCCGCGTTCAATCTCATCCAGCCGCAACTCGATGGCAGACACGCCATGCCGGTAGTCGAGCAGGAGTTGCAAGCCCGTTGCCAGAATCGCGAGGCAGGTGCTGCAAACAAGAATGGCTGCAAGAACACGCCGCGCGAGAGGATTTGATTGCGAATAGCTGAGCCACAGCTTCCTCATGTAGCAGATCCTGGACAGTCAAATATGTTAATCGCACGATGTCGCGCGTCGCATTATGCGGTGAGATGCGCTTATACCGGAACCTATTATTTCTCTATGGAAATAATATCATTTCCTGTACTGTGAAGTGAAAAGGAATGCGTGGCGGGTCTTGCCGGGGATGGCATCCGGCATGAAAACGACGACCAATTGAGCGAAAAAGAAAAAAGCAGAGACGCCTGGTGGAGCTTGGAAAATCCACGCGAAAAAATAAAGCCGCCTGACGGCGGCTTCAAGTACTGCAGGTATTACTTGGCGGAGAGGGAGTCCGTCCGCCTGACCTCTAACAAACTCCAGCAAACTCCACGAAAGCTCACTTTCATAGGGAGATTTTGAACTTATGCTCCAATGTACTCCACTAAAGAACAGGGCAATCCAGTTCAACGTGGTGGGTAGGCTGGTGGGTACAGCGGAGGTAGAAAAATGGGCAAATTCACGGCACGCGGCATCGAAACCGAAACACGGCTTGGGTATCACGCCGATCCTGAGTATCAAGGCTTATACCTGCAAGTCAGCCAAGGCAAGGCCGACGTCAAACGAAGCTGGGTATTCAGGTTCACCAGCGCGGCGACCGGCAAACGCCGGGAAATGGGATTGGGGCCGCTAAGTACGCAGTCGCTTGCCGGTGCACGCAAACGAGCGAGGGAGTTACAGCAGCAGGTTTTGAGCAAGCTAGACCCGCTCGAAGAAGCCCGTAAGGATGCGATTGCGGCACGTCTTGAACAAAGCAAGGTGCTCACCTTCGACAAGGCTGCAGAGCTTTGTATCGCAGCTAAGTCACACGAGTGGCGCAACGCCAAACATGCCGCGCAATGGACAAACACCCTCAAACAATACGCCTCCCCAGTTGTCGGCGAACTCCCCGTGCAGCGAATCGATACCGGCTTGGTGCTGCGTATATTGCAGCCGATCTGGACCACGAAGACCGAGACGGCCACACGCGTACGTCAGCGCGTTGAAACGGTTCTCGACTTCTGCGCAGCACGCGGGCAATTTGCAGGCGATAACCCTGCCCGCCTTGACGGCCACTTGAGCGAACTGCTTCCCCAAGCACGAAAAATAAAAAAAGTCGTGCATCACCCCGCCCTGCCGTTCGAGCAAATCAATCCCTTCATTACCAAACTGCGCGAGAAAGGCGGTATCGCTGCGCTGGCACTTGAATACCTGATTTTGACCGCAGCGCGAACTGGTGAAACGACTGGCGCACGATGGGACGAAATCGATTTTCAGAACCGTGTATGGACTATTCCGGCAGAACGCATGAAAGCCGGTAAGCAGCATCGCGTACCGTTGAACGACCGCGCCATCGAGATTTTAAGTACGTTGCAGTCGCATGCAACGAACAGCTATATTTTCCCCGGATGGAAAGCTGATGCCGACATGGGTTTATCGAACGGCGCAATGCTCGCGCTCATGAAAGGTATGGACGAATTCAAGCAGTACACGCCTCACGGCTTCCGGTCCGCGTTCCGTGACTGGTCCGCAGAGCGCACGAACTACCCGAACGAAGTAATTGAAATGGCCCTCGCACATACAATTGAGAACCGCGTCGAAGCCGCATACCGTCGCGGCGATCTGTTTGAGAAACGTGCACGGCTGATGGCGGATTGGGGCAAGTACATCGAGACCCCGGCCCGGCTTGTGCAGGTCATGCACCTGCCGCTCAAAAAAGTTCGAAATAAAGATTGAAGGAGCGGACTCCACTAGGCTATATTGAAGTCTAGCAAGGCCGTAACACCCACACACCTTGCAGGCGGATCACCCGTGCTGCATGCGACGTACCCCACACCATCTTGCAGGCGGATCACCGCACTGCATGCGCAATACCCCACATATCTTGCAGGCGGATCATCGCGCTGCATGCGCCGTACCCAATACCTCAAAAACCAGTGCCGTGCGTGAGCGCCATAAGGCAGCCCCGTGCGCACATCTCAATCAAAAGGTACTTTTATGAAAACCAAACACGACGCAGCAGGCAGCGGCACACAAACCACTCAGCGCCGGGCGATACGCCTGCCCCAAGTTCTCGAAATTTATCCCGTTAGCGAAGCGCAGCTATACAAAGAAATCGCAGCAGGGCTTTTCCCGTCCGGGTTCCTGTTAACACCGGGCGAGCGGTCTCGCGCACGTGCGTGGTGGGCGGATGATGTTCATGCGATTGTAGAATCCCGTGCCGCAGCATCGAGGGGTGTGAAATGAGCGCCCTTCATACACGCTACAACTACCACCAAAACGATATGTCCTGCCGCACTCGCCTCGAAAATCTCGTTGAACGTGCCGGGTTTTTCCTCGACGGCGACATACGTTTTCCAGCGCGTGCCAACATGCCCGCGTGCATCCACTGGGATCACGTCACGATCTTGACCGATGTCGAAGGCCATGTATTTTTCATGAATGAACCCTACAACGTGTCGGACCACGAAGCAGACTTGATTGCGTCGGGCATGGCGTGGTTTCGGGTGCCCGAGAAATACGCCCCGTATGGTAACGGCACGTCTACATACCTGATCACCTTCCCTTGGCTTCGGAACGCGCTCAACGATATCAAGTCACGGCTTGGCGTGCCGTTCAACCGCACATCTGCACCGGACCTCGATCCGGACCTGTAAAACCAATCCAATCGACCAAAGAAAAATGCCCGGCGCAAGGCCGGGCGAAAGGACAAATCATGTCTCAAAGTTTACACCAAACCGATGCATTCCAACTTCTGTCGGCCGCACTCGACCAGCAAGGTTACATATGCATCGTCGGACTCAAGCGCAATGCGCAGCCGATCCAAAAGTTTTTCGCGCCGGGCGAGTATCAACGCGCCGTCGATGAAGCGATGCGACTTAGCGGCAACGGCTTCGACGCATACTTTTGCACGTCTTCGTTGATGAGCGACGCGAGTCGCAAGGCTGAAAACGTCCACGCAGTCAAATGCCTCAAGCTCGATATCGATATCGGTGCTGACAACGCGGCTAAGTACACATCGAAGCGTGTAGCCGTTGAGGCATTGTTAGAGTTCTGCGCCGACGTAAGATTGCCAGTTCCGACGACCATCGACAGCGGCGGGGGTATCCACAGCTACTGGATCATTGACGCGGCGCTGAATGCCGCAGATGGCAAGCTGTACAGCGAGAAGCTGAAGGCGATATGTATCGCACACGGATTGAAGTTCGACAGAGCTATTACGGGGGATGTGGCTCGCGTGCTGCGTGTGCCTCAAACACTGAACTACAAGCAGGCCGTTGCTCGCAAGGTCAAGCTGAAGAGCGCCGTCGCCGTGCACAGCACGAACGACATTCTTGATCGACTTGATGAACTTCATTCCACGATAGGGCATACATCGAATGCACCGGCCGAAGACAAACTGCCGGAACTGATGCTTGGCGCGATCCCGGCACACCTGCGCGGTGTGAAGTTGGACAAGGAAACCGAGAGCCTTCTGGTTTCCAAACCCAAGTCGTTCGCTGTCATTCTGCGCAAGTGTGCACAAGGCATGGACAAGGGGTGTGCGCAGATAATCGACATCGCAGGCAATCAGGCATCACAATCGGAAGATAGGTGGCGTGCTGGCCTGTCCATCGCGCACTACTGTGATGATGGTGACGTAGCCGTGCATAACATGTCCAAACACCATCCTAGCTACACATACGACGAAACGGCCAAGAAGGTGCAGGGGTTGGTCGGCCCGTTCAAATGCAGCACGTTCGAGTCCAACTGGCCGACGCTCTGTAACGGTTGTCCACACAAGGGCAAGATCACGTCGCCGATACAATTGGGCGAGATTGACGATGCCACGGCATTCATACCAATCGATGAGGTGCTGGCAGTGATTCGAGACGCAGAAGAACGCGCCAAGGCTGGCGACTGCGGCGCACCGTTTGAACCGAATGTCGTTGTAGCCCTTCAGGCACTCAGGAAGAACGACGCGGCAGAATATCAACGGATGCGTTCGGCACTCAAAAAATCAAATCGTGATGTATCAATTGCGAGTCTCGATGCACTCGTGACAGGCGAGACGGAACCGAAAGACAAAAGTTCTGCCGACACGCTGGTATCTCTCGCACGCGAGCATTGCACGCTATTTCACGATCTGGACGGGGAGCCGCACGCGACCTTCATGCAGGAAGGTCATCGTGAATGCTGGCATCTGCACAGTAAAGGTTTCTCCGAGTGGACTTCTTACCAATCCTACAAATCGTGCGGCACCGCACCGGCAGAGCCGTCGATGGCGACTGCGTTAAGTACACTAGCTGGTCAGGCTAAGTTCGAGGGCGAGGAACGACCTGTCGCGGTTCGCGTTGCGAAGCACGGCAATGACTACTACGTCGACCTATGCAGCGATGACTGGAAAGCCGTACGGGTAACGCCAGAAGGGTGGCAGGTTATCGACTCGCCGCCCATTATGTTCGTGCGCAATAGCGCGATGCGTTCGTTACCTACGCCGGTAGCAGGTGGCCGCATTGCCGACCTGTGGCAGTTTGCGAATATCGCCGCTCAAGATCGGGAATTAGTGCTGGCATGGATGGTAGATGCCTATCGTTGTGACACACCGTTCCCCATTTTGGAGCTGTGCGGTGAACAGGGGTCGGCAAAATCAAGCACACAATCAGTGCTGCGGGATTTGCTTGATCCGAACAAAGCAAATCTCCGAGCCAAGCCAAAGACGCTGGATGATCTGTTTGTATCTGCAAAGGTGTCCCATGCGGTCAGCTTGGAGAATCTGAGTTTTCTACAACCGGACTGGCAGGATGCGCTATGTGCATTAGCGACAGGCGCGGGGTACGGCGGGAGGCAGCTATACACGAACGCAGATGAGTGCGTGCACGAAGTAAAGCGCCCGATCTTGATGAACGGTATCGGCGTCGTAGCGACCAGACAGGATTTGATGGACCGCACACTGCTTGTGAGCCTGCCGCCCATTGCACACCGTCGCAGCGAAGCCGATATGCAGGATGCATTCGACCAAGCGAAGGCGGGGATATTTGGCGCACTGCTGACGCTGTTTTCTCAAGCACTTGCGATACTGCCGTGCGTGCAGATTGCTCCCTCAGACCTGCCACGGATGGCGGATTTTGCCTATCTCGGCGAAGCCGTGTTCCGGGCACTCGGGCACGCGGATGGGGAATTCTTGACAAAGTATCGCGAGAAGCGTCGGCACGGCATTGAGCAGACCATCGAATCAAGCCCGGTTGCCGCCGCAATACTGGCATTGCTGGACAAGACTCCAGCCGGGTTCTCCGGCGCACTCAAGCAACTGCACACGTCACTCGGGATATACCGCCCCGATGGCGAACATTGGCCGCGCTCGGCGCATGCGCTCGGCGACAGCCTGCGTCGGATCAGCCCGGCATTGCGCATGATTGGTATCGAGGTGGAGTGCCTCGGGCGCAGGCGAGATGGCTACCACTGGCAGATCAAGGGCGATATATATCCCACGGCATGAAAACTTTCAGAACCACGTTCACCATGTTCACCAAGTTCACACTTCGAGCTTCGGTTCTGCAATCCCGTGAACATGGTGAACATGGTGAACGTAGTTGTAGAAGTTTTCATGCCGGAGGATATATATCGCCTGACTCGCATGATATTTCCTCCCAACGGAATGTTATGTGAATGTCGTAACGAATTCATACGGTCCTGCTGCATGTGTTTGAGGTGAACGAAAAAACCGACTGGTTGCACACATTCACCGCCGATAAATCTAATTTAGGAGAGCGAAACATGCCTTTCCCCCGACATGGAACGACCCGCCGCTGCCGCGCCAAGGCAAAAAGTACAGGCCAGCAATGCCGCTCTCCTGCCGCATACGGCTGCGCCACCTGCCGCATGCACGGAGCGAGAAAGCGCGAGTCTATAAAATCCGGTGCAGCCCATCCCCGGTTCCTTCATGGGCAAGAAACAATTGACGCGAGAGCTTCAAGCAGGGAAAACGGAAAGCTGATGAAGCAGGTGAAGGCTGCACTGAAAAAGACAGGCGACCTTTAATTTATCGTTAGCACCGACCTGTCCGAAGTGGCGGTTCACACAGAAAAGCTGAGCTGGCTGCGCCCAACCGACAATATGGATGGCGTTCCTGGGCTTTACGCAATTTGCCGTCACCCACTGCAAGGGCAGCGTCTTATAAGCAGACAAAGTCTTCAAGATGATCGAATATCTCGGGTCTAAGATGTCGTTTGTCAATCGTGAACTCGTGAAGCCCTGGCTTTATATAGGCTATCTGCGGCCCGGTTTCTGTAGGATCAATAAAGTCATCGAAGTGAATAGTGGGATTCATCCAGTCTGGGGTAAACCTTGCAGGGTCAACCTGTGTAAAGTCACTACGTCCAGCTATCACCTTGCCAGATGCATCTTGTCCAAACATCTCACCGCAAACGGCAGCAACTAGATACGGTAATGCCCCGGATATTGTGTGCGCTGTTTTTAGCAAAGGGAATCCAGCAAGTTCGCTATCAAACCTTAGAATTTTGTCGCTTGGCAGTAGGTGAAACAACATGGATCGGTCGGATAATTCCGGTATAGAAGAAAGGTGAGCGACTCTGTTACGAAGACTCTTTTGTGATCCGGAGACGAGAACATCGGCTAGCTGCGGAGCCACCTTTGCTGCAATGCTCAGGATAACCGCAGCCCTCGAATCAGGGCAGAGGCTAAGTTCGTGCTGTAGGTGATAGTAATTGCACTGTTTGCCTGCTAACGAAATGGAGACAAAAGTAGCCAAGCGCTCCAAGGTAGCAACGCCGATTAACAGTAACTGAATGAAGTCGTACTCAACGAGATCGATACGGACCCGAACCAATGCAGGAGCACTTACGGGCGTTCCAACGCCTAGCCAGTTTTCTTTAAACACTTCGATTGGGTAAACCGGGTTTACCGTTTTGCTGGGGATAAGTCTGAGTGCGACGACGTGCTCAACCATTCTCTCCACTTGAAGCAAAAAGGCATATAAATGATGTAGGCATCCGTTGATACTCCCCAAGAAGCGCTTATTTTCATCAGTTTCCCCGACAGATGCTCTCGCCACAGCCCGCTCCAAAGAAATTAGATATGTCATAGCATCTGGTCTAAGGTAGCCAGAAACCTTGACGGCACTATTCTGTTGGAAGATGGTGTACTCGACACCGGCCTTGTTGTAAGAATGATCCACCACGTTATTTCTCCTTAAGTACCTTCGAACTGAAGGTTGTAAGTACTCCGTTAATGGACCGCAACGCACGCGCTTGCCAGTACAACCACTGCTTCAATCATGTCCTACGCACCAAGCGAGCGGCGTTATTGTGTAAATATATTTATGACCTAGGGCAAAAAATTTTTGCAAAAATTTTTTTGAGGGGCGCCAAGTACATAATTTCAAAAAACGGAAATCGAACGTCTGGAATAGTAATCCAGAGAATGCGGGACTCCTTCCTCGATAGTGCCTCCCCCGGACGGGGTGGGGGGCGCGCCGGCCGCGTTTTGTGCGGATCATGCAGCGGATGCGGGCAGTCTTCGTCCATGTCAGCATCGACGCGCCAACCGCGCGCAACATGGAGCACTAGCGTGCCAACAGTGCGCTGTTTCCACGACATCAATCTGCCAATTTTATTCTTCTCGGCGTTGAGATGGTGGGTAGGCCGGTGGGTAGCAGAAGCACAAAAAGAAAAAGCCCTTGAAATCAAGGGCTTATCTTTAATATTGGCGGAGAGGGAGGGATTCGAACCCTCGGAACCTTGCGGTTCGCTTGATTTCGAGTCAAGTACAATCGACCACTCTGCCACCTCTCCGGATTCGGTCGTATGCAGCATGTTAGCGCCGCAAAGCACAAGAGTATAACAGACTCCACACTCGGAAGGAATAGCTTCCTTTCATAAATAGGACTACGCGCTCATTGAAACCAGAGCGCATCCTTCTATGGATTTTGGAACGCCATTACTCTTCTGCACCCCGTATCCAATAGTCATTCATCAAAATCAACAAACGCATGCCGGAGTTCTCGCTTTTTTCGTACGACAGCGAGGCTCACGAGCGGGCATTATGCCGAAGGCGCAAGTCGTTTGGTGCCGCCCATGTACGGCTGCAGCGCCTCAGGAATATCTACGCTACCGTCTGCCTGCTGATAGTTTTCAAGAATCGCCACCAGCGTCCGGCCGACCGCAAGTCCGGAGCCATTCAGCGTATGCACCAGTTCCGGCTTGCCCTGGGCATTGCGGAAGCGTGCCTGCATGCGACGGGCCTGGAAGGCTTCGCAGTTGGATACCGACGAAATCTCGCGATAGGTATTCTGCGCCGGCAGCCATACCTCCAGGTCATAGGTCTTGGCCGCGCCAAAACCCATGTCACCGGTGCATAGCGTGATGACACGATACGGAAGGCCGAGCTCTTTCAGGATGTTCTCGGCATGGCCAACCATCTCCTCCAGCGCATCATAGGATTTTTCCGGATGCACGATCTGCACCATTTCGACCTTGTCGAACTGATGCTGGCGGATCATGCCGCGCGTGTCACGACCGTAGCTGCCGGCTTCTGAACGGAAGCACGGCGTGTGCGCAGTAAGCTTCAGCGGCAATGCATCGGCGGCGACAATTTCATCACGCACCATGTTCGTCAGCGGCACTTCCGAGGTCGGGATCAGATACAGCGCCTCGCCCTCGCCTTCCTGGCCACCCTTCTTCGCGGCGAACAGGTCGGCTTCAAATTTAGGCAATTGACCGGTGCCGCGCAGTGAATCCGCATTGACCATGTAGGGCGTATAGCACTCGGTATAGCCATGCTCGGTGGTATGCGTATCCAGCATGAACTGCGCCAGTGCGCGATGCAGTCGTGCAATGCCGCCTTTCATTACCGCGAAGCGCGAGCCGGTGAGTTTCGTCGCAACGTCAAAATCCAGGCCGATTCCGGCACCGACATCGACATGGTCCTTGACTTCAAAATCAAAGGAACGCGGCGTGCCTACCTTGCGCATTTCCACATTGGCCGACTCGTCCTGCCCTGCGGGCACGGATTCGTGGGGAAGGTTCGGCACGGTAAGCATGAACTCGCTCATCCTGGCCTGGATGATATCGAGCCGCTCTGCAGATGATTTCAGCTCATCACCAATGCCTGCCACGTCGGCCATCACGGCAGTCGTATCCTCACCTTTGCCTTTAAGCATGCCGATTTGCTTGGACAAGGTATTGCGCTTGCTCTGCAACTCCTCGGTACGGGTCTGGATCTGCTTGCGTTCGGCTTCAAGCGTATTGAAGGCAGCCGCGTCAAGCTGGAATTTACGCGCTGCCAGACGGGCGGCGACGCTGTCAATGTCTTTTCGGAGGAGTTGAATATCGATCATGAAAATGCGGGAATGTTGAATGCGAAAACGCCATTGTACCAAGCGGAGAGGCTTTTCCAGCCACGCAGCGGCACTGGCGGACCTTGAGCAATGCCAAACAAGTCGCGCTACGAAAACGCGTTCGCGAGCGTCCGGCTCGCTTCGCAATGCCCTTTACTTCTTTTCGTTTTTTTTCGCGGCCTGATCCAGCGAACGCAAATAAGCGAGCTTTTCGCCGATCTTGCCTTCAAGGCCACGCGCCACCGGCTGATACCAACCCGGCTCTCGCATTCCCTCCGGAAGATAGGTCTCCCCTGCTGCATAGGCATCCGGCTCGTCGTGCGCATAACGGTACAGCTTGCCGTAACCGAGCTCCTTCATCAGCTTTGTCGGTGCATTGCGCAGATGTTCAGGCACAGGACGTGACTTGTCTTTTGCGACGAAAGCGCGGGCGGCATTGTAGGCGTTGTACACCGCATTCGACTTGGCCGCGCAGGCAAGAAATACCACCGCCTCCGCCAGAGCCAGCTCACCCTCCGGCGATCCGAGCCGCTCGTAGACGTCAGCCGCATCGAGAGACAAGCGCAGGGCGCGCGGGTCGGCCAGCCCGATATCTTCGCTGGCCATGCGAATAATGCGGCGCGCCAGATAACGCGGATCGGCGCCGCCGTCGAGCATGCGCACGAACCAATACAAAGCCGCATCAGGATTGGAGCCGCGCACCGATTTATGCAGAGCCGAGATCTGGTCGTAGAACGCATCGCCGCCCTTGTCGAAGCGGCGCAGGTTTTCAGCGAGTGCCGTAGCCAGCAATGCTTCGTCGACTTCGTGCTGATCCTTCGCAGCGGCGGCGCGCGCGACGATTTCCAGATTGTTCAGCAGCTTGCGACCATCGCCGTCTGCACTCGCAACCAAGGTCGCTTTCGCCTCCGGCGTGAAGTCGAGTCCGTCCAGTTCCTGAATGGCTGCCCGATCAATCAGCTCGTCCAAATCCTCATCGGACAAGGACTTCAACACATAGACGGCGGCACGAGACAACAGCGCGCCATTGACTTCAAATGACGGGTTTTCGGTCGTAGCACCGATGAAGGTGAACAGCCCACTTTCCACATGCGGCAGAAAGGCGTCCTGCTGGCTCTTGTTGAATCGATGCACCTCGTCAACGAACAGAATCGTGCGTCGGCCGGAATTGGCTCGCATCACCTGCGCATGCTCGACAGCTTCGCGGATGTCCTTGACACCGGAAAGCACCGCGGACAGCGCAATAAATTCCGCGTCGAAGCTATCGGCCATCAGGCGCGCCAGCGTCGTCTTGCCAACACCCGGCGGCCCCCACAGGATCATCGAGTGCGGCTCGCCGGATTCAAAGGCAACACGCAAAGGCTTGCCCTGTCCAAGCAGATGCTGTTGGCCGATCACGTCGTCAAGCGTCTGGGGGCGCAGCCTTTCGGCGAGAGGAATGGAGCTCATGATTGGAGGCGGTGTGCGCCGTTCTTATTTTCGGTGCGGACATTCGCTGTCCGGTCATTACTGCTGAAATACGTCCGCGCCCTTGGGGATCACAAACTTGAAATGTTCGGGGGCTAAGGGTGGATTCCGTTCAAATTTCTTGAAGGACAGCAGCGATACCTGGCCAAAAGAATCCCGCAACTCCATCGCCTGCGGCACGCCGTCCTTCAAGCCGATACCGATGCGATCAAACGTTGTGTCCTTGGTCTTTGGCGTCGCTTCCAGCCATTCCAGTCCGTCCTTGGTACCGGCATCCTTCAGCGTGAAATTCTTTTCGAGGTCATTGCTGCCGAACAGGATCGCTGCCGGAGAAGAGCCAAGCGCGTCGCCGAGTCGCCTGATCGTTACCTGATTCAGGTCTTTGTCATAGATGTAGAGCTTTTCACCGTCCGCTTGCAGCAACTGCTCATAGGGCTTCTGGTAAGTCCAGATGAATTTCCCCGGACGCGCAAACACGAACGTACCGGTCGATGAATTGGATACTTTCGCGCTGCCATCCATCATCTTGACCTGACGCTGCGTGAATTCGCCCTTGGCTGCCTTGGTGCCGCCGACAAAGGTCTTGAACTGGTCCAGTGCAGCTGCGCTGGCAAATACAGGGACGGTAAAAGCGCACGCCGCCATCAGACGCGCTGCGCCACGAAGGAAATGAACGGAAAGTCGTCCTGTCTGTTTCAAAGTGCGTTCCTATTCTGAGGTGTTGCCAGCGGGGACAAGAATTTCGCGATTGCCGTTGGATTGCATCGTGGAAACGAGTCCGCTCTGCTCCATCTGTTCC
>Ga0208517_100479_pt1 | contig 13213 bp, 7 predicted proteins | sample LakWasM118_HOW13_2_FD_183932 | JGI IMG/M metagenome (GOLD analysis project Ga0208517, IMG submission 183932) | Freshwater sediment methanotrophic microbial communities from Lake Washington under simulated oxygen tension - Sediment Metagenome... | ecosystem: Environmental > Aquatic > Freshwater >... | reverse complement strand
GCGCGAGGCGGTGGCGATGGCGATGAAGTACCGCGCCCTCACCGCCCCGCTGGTGGGCATGGAATTCGCCGAGCGCGGCGCGCAGGTGGCCTGGCAGTTCAGCGATGCCTACCGGCTCGGCGAAGGCTCGCCGCTCTACCGCTTCGTGCTGGAGTGGCAGCTGGGCACCCAGCTGGCCCTGCACCGCGATGTGCTGGGCACCGATTTGCGGCCGCGCGTCGTCTGCCTGCCCTACCCGGCACCCGCCCATGCGGCCCGTTATGCCGAGCTGCTGGGCTGCCCGGCCGAATTCGGCGCAAACGGCCGCTGCGAGCTGCTGTTCGACGCCAGCTGGCTCGAGCATGTGCCGGCCCAGGGCAACCCGGCCACCGCCCTGGTGGCGCGCGAGACCTGCGAGCGCCTGCTGGCCGAATTCCAGCAGGCGCGCGGCATCACCAGCCGCCTGATCGCCCTGCTGCTGCAGGCGCCGGGGCGTTTTCCTGGCATCGAGGACGTGGCGGCGGCATGGCAGATCAGCTCGCGCACGCTGCGGCGCCAGCTCGCCGAGGAGGGCAATGCCTTCCAGCAGGTGCTGGACAAGGTGCGCTGCCAGCTGGCGCTGGACTATCTGCGCCAGACCCAGCTCAGCAACGACGAGATCGCCGCCTCCCTGGGCTATAGCGAGGCGGCCAACTTCCGCGCCGCCTTCAAGCGCTGGACCGGGCTGACGCCCAGCGCGGCCAGGCGCAAGGGCTAGTGGCGCTCCCAACTTCCTTGCCGGCAGCGCCGGACTCGCCCCGCGGCGGATCCACGCCTTGCCTTCCAACCCTGGTCGCGCCGGGACAAAGACAGGCGGAGAGGCTTGCCATTTGGAGATAGCAAGTCCGAGTATTTTCATAGCGAGCGCCGAACTTGCTGGCCCCTGGCCTATCTATCATGCCGCCCGTGATGGCCGTCCCGGCCGCTGCCCTCCGGAAGCAGAACCCCATGTTCACGAGCCGACTCATCCACGCTGCGCTGCTAGCGGCCGCATTGCTGCTGGCGCACCCAAGCCCCGCCATTGCACTGAACACAGCCGCAAAGACAGCGGCCGCCGTTCTGGAGGACGAGCCTCTCAAGATCGATCTGCGCCACAACTACTTCAGCCGCCGCGGCTCCTGGGTGACCCTGTTCCCGACCGCCACGCAGGGCACGCTGCGCTACTACTTCGCACGCATGTACAACCTGCGGGGTGACTGGCTGGATCTGGGCTTCCTGCCCGCCGGCTTGGCGCGTCCGGTGGCCTTCACGGCGCAACCCAGCCACCTGAGTGTGCAGGCAGGCGCCGGTGGTGACGCATCCGCCCAGGTCTACTTGCTGGGCCCGCTGGACTCGGTGATCGACGGCCGCGGCTTCGAGCTTCAGCTGGCACCGGCGCGCACCGATCTCGCCCTGCATACGGTGCACGGCGATAACGGCGACGAGCTTGTCGTTGATTCGGAAGGATGGGCCTGCCGGGTACAGGTGCTGTCCGGCACACTGGTGCAGGTGGATGGTCATTGGCGCGTCCGCCCCGTGCAGGGCCGGCTACGCTTAGCGATCCGCATGGCTCGGGGCGTGGTGCCCGCCCCCCTCGACGTGCGCCCTGCCGCTGATATGGCTGCCGTTGCACGCGACTGGGCGGACTGGCGTGCGCGCATGCCCGCTGTCAGCCCGGCCAACCAACGAACGGCCGAAGCGGCGTGGTGGACGTTGTGGAACTTGCACGCGCCGCAAGACGATGTGTTCGTTACGCAGGCCGTGCTGGAGTCCAAGGCCTACATGAATTCGGAATGGCCCTGGGACCATGCCTTCGTCGCCCTGGCGCTCGGGCTCACGCAGCTGGACGCGGCGCTGGACGAATTCATGATCCCGTTTGCCAACATGGACGCGCGGGGCCAGTTGCCCGACCGCATGCTGCCAGACGAGATCTACCGTGGCGCCACCAAGCCGCCGATTCATGGCTGGGCGCTGCTGAAGCTGATGGAGCGCCATCGCTTCAGCCGGCCGCAGCTGGAGCGTGTGTATGCGCCGCTGGTGCGCTGGACAGAGTTCTGGTTTGCGCAGCGCGATGCCAACCGCAATGGCCTTCCGGCCTATGGCGGCGAAAACAGCGGCTGGGAAAGTGGCTGGGACAACGCCACCGCCTTGGGCGACCCGAAGCTTCGTTATGAGTCGCCCGATCTGCAGGCCTATCTGGTGCTGCAGATGCGCGCCTTGGCGCGTATCGCCGAGCAACTGGGGCGTGCAGATGAGGCGCAGGGTTGGATCCGTCGCGCCGATGAGCACCAAGCCCGGTTGATGCGCCAACTCTGGCACGGCGATCGCTTCGTGCTGAGAGTGGAGGACACGCAGGCCACCACCACCAGCGACAGTCTGCTGCCCTTCATGCCCCTGGTGCTGGGCGAGCGGCTGGACAAGCCTGTGTTCGAACAGCTGGCGGATGAGCTGGCGCGGCGCTTCCTCACGCCCTATGGGCTGGCCACCGAAGCGCCGGCGAGCCCCCGATATGCGTCCGATGGCTACTGGCGCGGTCCGATCTGGGCACCCACCACCTATCTGCTCATCGACGGACTGCGTCGCGGTGGCCGTCCCGAACTGGCGCGCGACATCGCCCGGCGCTTTATCGGCATGATCGAACGAGCCGGTGGCTTCTATGAGAACTACGACGCGCTTTCGGGTGCACCGCTTTGCAACAAGGCGTTTGCCTGGACCGCGGCCGTCGACCTGCTCTTGATGCACGAGACATTCGCGGGCTTCGGACGGTGATCGGTGAACCCGACACCAAGGGTGTCATGGGCCATTGACTGTCGTACCGGACAAGCACCTAGCGATCCCGCTTGCGCCCCCTCCGCGCCGGTGCAGGTACGGGCGCACTGAGGCCCTGTGCTGGCAACGAAATCTCCAGGCCCCAGGGGCGTGTCTGGCAGGTGCCGCCCAGGCGGCGCGCCTGCAGTTGCAACAGCTCCAGCCCGGCCCTGGGCGTTGCCAGGCCGTCGCAATAGCGCAGGCGCAAGAGCTGGTCGCCGTCATGCGGTTCGGCCTCCAGGCTGAGCCGGCGCGCACCGCGCGCCAGCGCCAGCGCGATCAGCTCGCTCAGCAGGCGCAGGCATTGCGCGCGCGGGTGCTTGAGGCTCAGCCCCGGCGCCACCTCGCAGCGCAGCTCGCAGCCCTGGGCCTGCAGCAGCGGCGCGTAGACGGCCTGCAGCTGGGCCAATTCGCTCGCCAGCACGAAGTCGCAGACCTGCTGGTCCTGCGCGTCACGCCGGTATTGCGCCAGCGCCGCCATTTGTTGCACCAGCGGCGGCGCGATCAGCTGCAGGGGCGCGTCGGCCTGGCTCAGCTGCCGACCCCAGGCATCGAGCTGCGCGGCCAGCAGACGGTCCAGGCCCAGCAGTTCGGCATGCTCGGCGGCCTGGGTCTCGGCGCGCTGCAGGCTCTGCTCCAGGCGCCCCAGCAGCCCCTCCAGCCAGCTCGCCAGCCGGTTGGCCCGGTTGCTGTCGGCACGCGACCAGCTGGCGCCCGCGGGCCGCCACAGCAGCAGGCGCCCGATCTGCTGGGTCGCCAGGCGCAGGCTCAGCTCAAGCCGGGCGGCGTCCGGCGCGGCCGGCGCGGCGGTGCGCTGACCCAGCCGTTCACCCTGCCGTTCACTCAGCCGCTCCCACTGCAGGTCGATCCCGCTCAGCCCCAGCGCCTCCACCAGGCGCGGCAGCAGCGCCCGCCACTGGCGCTCGAACTCGGCCACATCATCGAGCGGCCAGCTCTGGCCGGCCAGCGAGAGCAGCAGCGCATCGGCGCCATGCGGATCGGTATCGAAGCGGGCCAGTGCCTCCAGCTGGGTCGGCAGCTGGCCCTGGTCGAGGGTGGATTCGAGGCGCTGGCGCTGCTGCTGGTGATGCCAGCTGGGGCCCAGCTCGCCCTGCTCGCGCATCAGGTCGGCCAGCCGCCCATGGGCCGCCGCCTGCAGATGGCGCGACTGCAGGGCCTCGGCCAGGCTCAGGGCCTGGCCGGCCCAGCCCAGCGCGGTTTCGCCGCTGGTGAGTTCGCACAGCAGCAGCGCGGCCTGGGCATGCAGCCAGCGGTAGCCGCAGCGCTGCGCCGAGACCAGGGCCTGGTCGGCGAGCCTGAGCGCCTGCGCGGCATCGCCGCTGTCGCGCGCGCAGCGCGCCTGGTGCCAGATCGCCTCGGCCTGGTAGTCGGCATGGCCGGCCTCGCGGGCGGCGGCCAGGGCCTCGTCCAGCACCACGCGTGCGGCCTGCGGGCCCTGGGTGGCGCGCAGCGAGGCGGCGCGGTTGAGCGCGATCTTGGCGCGCAGATAGGGGTCTTGCGCCAGCCTGGCATAGTGCAGCTCGGCCTGGTCCAGCACGCGGCCGCCGCGCGCCCAGTCGCCCAGCGCATAGCACAGGTGCGCCAGGCCGATGCGCGCCAGGCAGGCGGGGCGCGAATCGTCCTCGGCCCAGTCGAGCGTTTCGCTCCAGGCCTGGCAGGCCTGCACATAGTCGCCGCGCTGGTAATGCAGGCGGCCCAGGGCCTCGCTGAGTTCGGCCGCCTCGCTGAGCGAGCGCTGGCGCTCCACCTCGCGCCTGAGGGTCTGCAGTTCGGCCTGCAGCTCGCCCTGCAGCTCGGCGGCCCGGCCCCAGCGCTCCAGCACGAAGAAGGCGCCCAGCAGGGCGGCACGCGCCCGGGCCGGCTCGGCCGCCTTCATGCCGGCACGCAGGCGCGGCAGGGCCAGGCGCGGATGGCGCATCAGGATGCGCTCCCAGCGGACGCGTTCTGCTGTGCCTCGGCCTTGCTTGCTCATGCTCATCGGGTCTCGATATTTGGAGGCGCAAGCATAGCGACTCCGAGACCCTGGCCCGGCGGCCGACTCAACGATGTCGAAGCATCTGCACCTTGCGCGCCAGCGCCGCCTTGGCCGGTGGCGTGCAGCCGCAGTCCACACCGGAGGGCACGTCCAGCACGGTCAGCTCGGTCGGGGTTCGAATCAGCAGTTGGTCCGGCCCCCAGATGTACAGATCTCTGGCATCGCGCCAGCTCGGCGTGCTGCCAGCTTCCGTGCTGTTGACGGTGGCGGAGCCGGCCACCCACTCCAACGCGCCACCCGCCTTGAGGCGGAAGACGCGTCCGGCATAGCGGTCGAGCAGAAAGACGGTGCTGGCCTGGTCGATGGCCCCGGCAGCGGCCACGAAGGGCAGTTGCTCCGCCAGCACCTGCCCCTTGCCATCGGCCATCAGGCGCCGCAGCGCGCCCCCATAGTCCTTCGTCAGCAGGTCGCCGTTCGGGAAGATGGCCAGCAACTCCGAGCCTTGGCTGAACGCGTAGCCAAGGTCACTGGCCTGGAGCAGCTTCTGGCTCTTCAGGTCATAGACCGCGGACGAACCACGAGCAGCTTCGAACACACGGCCGCGCGCTACGTCCCATAGCAGCCGATTGCAATAGCCTGCGCCCATGTCGGCTGAGGCATCGTCATTGGGCCAGGTCGCGAGCACGCGCTGGCTGCCGTCATGCGCAATGGACACCAGTTCATTGCCGTAACTGCCATTGCGCGTGCGGTGACAGACCAGGGCCTGGTCAGGCAGCATCAGCATGCCGTCCATGCTGGTGTTGCCGGTGGGCCAGTTGGGCGCAACCGCCTGCCCGTCCCGGTCCAGCGGCCACAGGGCCGGGTTGGACGAATGGCTCACCCAGGTGATGCCACCGGCCGTGACGGACACGGCGGCGATGTAGTTGACGCCTCGCAGTGCCTTGGATCCGAATGGCAAGGCTTCCATGTTCAGGGCACCGGCCACCACCTCGGCCCCGGGGATGCGCCCGTTCACGGCATCCCACTCCAACACGGGCGCCGAACCATCCGCCTTCGGCACATAGGCGTACACGATGGTCTGGAACAGCCAGTTGTTGGCGACGGCGTAGAGCGCGCCATCGCTGGCACGCCGAGGGCGCTTGAAGTCCAGGGCCCTGCGCCAGTCGCGCCAATCGCCCAGCGTTTCCACCTTGCCGCTGGGCAGGACACGGCGCAGCTTGCCGCCGTCTTCCGCCAGCAGAGTGCCGTCCGCATCGAAGCCGATTTCGCCCACCCGCCACCAGACCGCCGAGCTGCGATCGCCGTCGGCCTGAATGGCGCAGGCCGGAGCACCAGCCCAAAGCTCGGCCGGCCCATTGCCCGGCACCCGGTAGATGGAACAGCCCACGCCGTAGTACAGCTCTCCGCTCACCGGGTGCACCGTGATCCGGGAGTACTCGGTCAGTTGCTGGCCATGCAAGGGATCCGGCAGCGACACCACCGTGATGACCTGCCCCGAAGGACCGACGGACCGGATGCGCTGGCTGCGCACGTCCACCACAAAAACCTGACCCTTTTGGTTCACGGCCAGATCCACGGGCCGGTTGAACCGCGCCGCAGCGCCCGCGCCATCGGCCGTGCCTGGCTCGTAAGGCGAACCGGCCAGCGTCACCACACGCCCGGACCCGAAGTCGATCTTTCGGACCACATGGCTCACCGAATCCGTGAAGTAGAGATGGCCCTGCGCATCCTGTGCCAGCGCGCCGATCTCGTCCATCTTGGCGTCCAGCAGCGGCCCGTCACGGTGCCCGCGCCCGCGGCCGTCGCCCAGCAGCAGGCGCATCTGCAGCCGGGCATCCAGCTGCAACTGGGCCGCGCGGCTGATGATCTGCCCGACCTCGTTGCTGGCCTGCGCGCGGTACCAGTTGCCGGCTTCGCGGCTGGAAGCCGAGGCAATCACCAGCCGGGCGTCGCTCGCGCCCGTCAGTGACTGCCAGGTCTTGCCCGCGTCACGGCTGAACTGCCACTGCAGCGTGGCCGCTGCCCCTGCAGCCACTTGGGCCGTGAACACCGCATCCTGGCCGATACCCACTTGCAGGGATTGCGGCTCGCTCTGCCAGCTCAGTGCCGGCGCTGCGGCTTGAATCGTCAGGCGCGCCACCTGGCTGAACACCTGACCGGCGCGGTTGCTGGCACTCAGCCGGAACAGGCCACCATCATCCTTGGCCGACACGGGGGCCACTTGCAAGCGCGCTGACTGCGCCTGCGGCACGTCCTCCCATTGCGTGCCGTTGCTGGAGCGCTGCCACTGCAGGGTGGGTGCGGGTTGGCCCAGCACCTGGGCCTCGAAGCTCGCGGTCTGGCCGCTCTGCACGCGCACGTCCACCGGCTGCACCGTGAAGGTCGGCAGCGCCGGCGCGGGATAAACCTCCAGGCTCGCCACCGCGCTGGTCACACTGCCCAGGGTGTTGGCCACCACCACCCGCACGCGCAGGCCGTTGTCTGCCAAGCTGGCCTGACCAGGGCTCCACTGTGAGGCCGTGGCACCGGCTACGTCGGACCAAGCCAGGCCGTCACGGCTGCGCTGCCATTGGTAACTCAAGTCCGTGCCCGTGGCCGTGACCGACCAGCTCAGGCTATCCCCGTCGGCCAGCAGCAGCGAGGCCGGTGGCACGGCGATGGCCGCAGCCTGCGGCTTGCGGGTGACCGTCAGGGTCGCTGCCGCACTGATCAGCGTCTCGGTATCGCCACGCACCTGCACGCGAAACTGCGTGCCCGAGTCACTCATGCCAACGGCGGGCAGCTGCAGCACATCGGCCTGCTGCGCCGCCAGGTCCTGCCAGGCGCCCGAGACCAGGCGCTGCCACTGGTAGCGACGGGCGTTCAGCGCCTTCACCGCAAAGCCCGCGGAGCTGCCCTCGAGCGCCGTGGCATCGGCCGGCTGTCCGGTGATCTGCAAATGTGTTGTGCCTGGGTCCGGTGCAGCCGCACCACCACCGCCACAGCCGGTCAAGAACAGTGCAGCACATAGCCACACGGCGCAAAGCCATCGGCACGGCCCCTTTGCTGAAATTGACGCCCTCACGCCCACCCCCTGGAATAACGCTTTCTTTATGCGTCCTGGAGTGTCTTCGATCCGCAAGCCCTCAGTAAGCCCCCCTTTTTGGTTGGCCTGGCTGGATGGAGCACCAAACTAAAAAGGGCCGCTGCTGCGGCCCTTTCTGTTGCTGACAATCCGCTCGCGATCAGGCCGCTGCGGCACCCGCATTGCGCAGGCGGATATGCAGCTCGCGCAGCTGCTTCTCGTCCACATACGAGGGTGCGCCGGTCAGCAGGCATTGCGCGCGCTGGGTCTTGGGGAAGGCAATCACGTCGCGGATCGAGTCGGCCTTGGTCATCAGCGTCACCAGGCGATCCAGGCCGAAGGCCAGGCCGCCGTGCGGGGGCGCGCCGTACTGCAGCGCGTCCAGCAGGAAGCCGAACTTGACCTGGGCGTCTTCCTTGCTGATCTTGAGCGCGTCGAACACCTTGCTCTGCACCTCGGCGCGGTGGATACGGATCGAGCCGCCACCCAGCTCCCAGCCGTTCAGCACCATGTCGTAGGCCTTGGCGATGCACTTGCCCGGGTCGGTGACCATCAGGTCCTCGTGACCGTCCTTGGGCGCGGTGAAGGGATGGTGCACGGCCGCCCAGCGGTCGTTCTCTTCGTCGTGCTCGAACATCGGGAAGTCCACCACCCACAGCGGTGCCCAACGGTCTTCGAACAGGCCATGGCTCTTGCCGAATTCGCTGTGGCCCACCTTCAGGCGCAGCGCGCCGATGGCATCGTTCACCACCTTGGCCTTGTCGGCACCGAAGAACAGCAGATCGCCGTCCTGCGCGCCGGTGCGCGCCAGAATGTCGGCCACGGCCTTGTCGTGCAGGTTCTTGACGATGGGCGACTGCAGGCCTTCGCGGCCCTTGGCCACTTCGTTGACCTTGATCCAGGCCAGGCCCTTGGCACCGTAGATCTTCACGAACTCGGTGTAGCTGTCGATCTCGCCGCGGCTCATGGCCGCGCCGCCCGGCACGCGCAGGGCAACCACGCGGCCACCGGGGGTGGTGGCGGGGGTGGAGAAGACCTTGAAGTCGACATCGCCCATCGCGTCGGTGAGTTCGGTGAACTCGAGCTTGACGCGCAGGTCCGGCTTGTCGGAGCCGAAGCGGTGCATCGCGTCCGCGTACTTCATCACCGGGTAGGCGCCCAGGTCCACGTTCAGCGCCTTCATGAAGACGTGGCGGATCATGCCCTCGAACATGTCACGGATTTCCTGCTCGGTGAGGAAGCTCGTTTCGATATCGATCTGGGTGAATTCGGGCTGGCGGTCGGCGCGCAGGTCTTCGTCGCGGAAGCACTTGGTGATCTGGTAATAGCGGTCGTAGCCGGCCACCATCAGCAGCTGCTTGAAGAGCTGGGGCGATTGCGGCAGCGCGAAGAAGGTGCCGTCGTGCACACGGCTGGGCACCAGGTAATCGCGCGCGCCCTCGGGCGTGCTCTTGGTGAGCATGGGCGTCTCGATGTCGATGAAGCCATGCTCGTCCAGGAACTTGCGCGCCTCCATCGCCACGCGGTAGCGCAGCATCAGGTTGTTCTGCATGTAGGGGCGGCGCAGGTCCAGCACGCGGTGCGTGAGGCGCGTGGTCTCGGAGAGGTTCTCGTCGTCCAGCTGGAACGGGGGCGTCACCGAGGGGTTCAGCACTTCCAGCTCATGGCAGAGGATCTCGATCTTGCCGCTGGTGAGGTTGGCGTTCTCGGTGCCGGCCGGGCGCGCGCGCACCTTGCCGACGATCTTCAGGCAGAACTCGTTGCGCACGTCTTCCGCCACCTTGAACATCTCGGCGCGGTCGGGGTCGCAGACCACCTGCACCAGGCCCTCGCGGTCGCGCAGGTCGATGAAGATCACGCCGCCATGGTCGCGGCGGCGATGGGCCCAGCCCATCAGGGTCACGGTCTGGTCGAGCAGCTTCTCGCTGACTTGGCCGGCATAACAGGTACGCATATCGTTTTCTCCGAATTCTTGGGTGCGCTGCGCCTCTTGCGCAGCGGGGTCAGGTCTTGTCTGGTGGCTCTGGTCGGGCAGGCTGCCCTCAGGGTTGAACGCCGGCCGGGGCGATCAACCCGGTAGATTTCGTTCGGTCGGGGCGGCTGCCGCATGGCCGGTGTTCGGCGCCACCACCCCCATCGAGATGATGTACTTGAGCGCCTCGTCCACGCTCATGTCCAGCGAGCGGATGCTGGTGCGCGGCATCATCAGGAAGAAGCCCGAGGTCGGGTTCGGCGTGGTGGGCACGTACAGGCTCACATGCTCCTCAGGGAAATGCTGCGCCACCTCGCCGCTGGGCGAGCCGGTGACGAAGGCGATGGTCCAGCTGCCCTCGCGCGGGTACTGCACCAGCACCGCCTCGCGAAAGGCGTTGCCGCTGCTGGAGAACAGGGTGTCCGAGACCTGCTTGACCGAGCTGTAGATGCTCTTGACGATGGGGATGCTGGACATCAGCTTGTCCCATTGCCTGAGCCACCACTGGCCGAAGATGTTCGCCACGAACATGCCGGTGAGCAGCAGGCCGCCCACCAGGATCACCAGGCCCAGGCCCGGCACGTCGCTGAGGCTGGAGATGCCGTCGTGCAGCGAACTGGGCGAGACCACCTTGAGGGCACCCAGCAGCGAGTCGAACACGCCGTTGACGACGCCCAGCACCTGATGCAACACCCAGATGGTGATGGCAAGCGGTAGCCAGACGAGCAGGCCGGCGATGATGTACTTTCTCACTGGGTTCCTTGTGCGGCCCGGCCTCGCGGCCCGCGGCGGGTCATGTCAATGGCAGGCGCAGGAGCCCCCGCAAGGCGTGGACGAGGCCGCGGCCGGCGCGGCGTCGGCCGCGGGCGCAGCGGCGGCAGCGGCGCCGCCTGCCGCGGTGGCCGGTGCGGCCGTGCCGGCGCTGCCACCCTTGAAATCGGTGGCGTACCAGCCCGAGCCCTTGAGCTGGAAGCCGGCGGCGGTGACTTGCTTGCTGAAGCTCTCGGCCCCGCAGGCGGGGCAGGTGCTCAGCGGGGCATCAGACAGCTTTTGCAGCACGTCTTTGGCGTGACCGCAGGTACTGCAGCGGTAGGCGTAGATCGGCATGAGGGGTCTAAGCTATTGATAGGAAACGCGAATTATAGGGGCGAGGCCTCGTTGGCCAGCCCCGCGACATGGTGCTTGTGCTCGCGGCGGTTCTTCAGCCACTGCGGGGCCAGCGAGCCCAGCACCATCGCGACGATCGCCACCAGCAGGCCGGCCAGCTGCCCCGGGAAGCCCTCGCCCAGGCTGCTGACCTGGGGCAGGAAGGCGATCCAGACCGCAATGCCGCCCACCAGCGAGAAAATCGCGCCCTGGGTGGTGGCGCGCTGCCAGTACAAGCCCATCACCAGCGGCACGAAGGCCCCCACCAGGGTGACCTGGTAGGCCGAGGACACCAGCTCATAGATCGAGGTGCCCTGCATCGCGATCGCATAGGCCAGCACCAGGGCGGCGAACACGATGATGGTCAGGCGCATCGCCAGCAGCTGCTGGCGGTCGCCCATGTGCGGGCGCAGATTCTTCAGAATGTTCTCGACGAAGCTGGTCGAGGGCGCCAGCAGCGTGGCCGAGGAGGTGCTCTTGATGGCCGAGAGCAGCGCGCCGAAGAACAGGATCTGCATGATCAGCGGCATCTTGCTCAGCACGAACAGGGGCAGCAGCTTCTGGTAATCGTCGCGCGCCACGTCCAGGGCCTGCTGGCCCATCACCACCACCGCACTGGCGACGATGAACATGGGCACGGCGGCGAACAGGATGTAGCTGATGCCGCCGATCATGGCGCCGTTGCGGGCGGTCTTCTCATCCTTGGCCGACATGACGCGCTGGAACACGTCCTGCTGCGGAATGCTGCCCAGCATCATGGTGACGCCGGCGCCGACGAACATGGCGATCTCGGTGAAGCTGGGCTCGGGCAGGAACCTGAACAGCTCCTTGCTCTGCGCCATCGCGAACACCTTGTCGGCACCACCGGCCAAGTCGGCCGAGAACACCGCGATCACCGACAGGCCGATCACCAGCACGATCATCTGGATAAAGTCGGTCCAGGCCACCGCCAGGAAGCCGCCGATCACCACATAGATCAGCACCGCCAGGGTACCGACGATCATGCCGGCGGTCTCGCTCATCGCGCCATTGGTCAGCACCGAGAACACCAGGCCGAGGGCGGTGATCTGCGCCGCCACCCAGCCCAGATAGCTGAGGATGATGGCGCTGGAGCAGAACACCTCGACGCCCTTGCCGAAGCGCTGGCGGTAGAAGTCGCCGATGGTCAGCAGGTTCTGGCGGTACAGCTTGGTGGCGAAGAAGGCGCCGACCAGGATCAGGCAGGTGCCGGCGCCGAAGGGGTCCTCGACGATGGAATTCAGGCCGCCCTGCACGAACTTGGCCGGGATGCCCATCACCGTCTCGGCACCGAACCAGGTGGCGAAGGTGGTGGTGATCACCATGATCAGCGGCAGGCTGCGGCCGGCGATGGCGAAGTCACTGGTGTTCTTGATGCGGGTGCCGGCCCAGACCCCCAGGCCCAGGGTCCCCAGCAGGTAGAGCACGACAAAGACGATCAGCGTGGTGTTCATGGCAAGCGTCTCGGGCAGGGCCCGGCAAAGGAAAGCGCGCCGGATTATCAGCGCAACGCAAGCCGCGGGCCATGCGGGCTTGTCAGAGAGCCCTCTCCAATCAGAACCAATGCACGCGCATCAGCACATTGGCCGCCAGCAGCCCCAGGGTGAAGCCCACCGCACCATAGAGCAGCGCCTGCAGCAGCCGGTTGGTGCGGCGCTGCTCCTGGATCAGCGCCTGGATGGCGCGGCCATCGTGCGGCGAGGCCTGGCGCTTGAGCGCGTCGTGCAGCAGGCGCGGCAGCTCAGGGAAGAGCTGGGCATAGCGCGGCGCCTCCTTCTTGAGTTGGTGCACCAGGGCGCGCCAGCCCACCTGCTCGTTCATCCAGCGCTCCAGGAAGGGCTTGGCGGTGGCCCAGAGGTCCAGCTCGGGGTCGAGCTGGCGGCCCAGGCCCTCCACGTTCAGCAGGGTCTTCTGCAGCAGCACCAGCTGCGGCTGGATCTCGACATTGAAGCGGCGCGAGGTCTGGAACAGGCGCATCAGCACCTGGCCCAGCGAGATGTCCTTCAGCGGCCGGTCGAAATGCGGCTCGCAGACCGCGCGCACCGCGCTCTCGAGCTCGTCCACGCGGGTGCCGGCGGGCACCCAGCCGGACTCGATGTGCAGCTCGGCCACGCGCTTGTAGTCGCGCTGGAAAAAGGCGATGAAGTTCTGCGCCAGGTATTCCTTGTCCACCTCGGTGAGCGTGCCGATGATGCCGAAGTCCAGCGCGATA
>Ga0208517_100451_pt1 | contig 13960 bp, 10 predicted proteins | sample LakWasM118_HOW13_2_FD_183932 | JGI IMG/M metagenome (GOLD analysis project Ga0208517, IMG submission 183932) | Freshwater sediment methanotrophic microbial communities from Lake Washington under simulated oxygen tension - Sediment Metagenome... | ecosystem: Environmental > Aquatic > Freshwater >... | reverse complement strand
CGCGCCCGGCCTGACCAGCCGCGCCACCGCCACGCAGGTCTCGCACCACCTGATGCTGGCGCATGGCGCGGCCATCCAGGCGATGCGGCCGCTCACCCGGGCGCCGCTGGGCGTGGTGCTCAACCACACTCCGGCCTTCCCGGCCAGCGCGCTGGAGGCCGACCGCCGCGCCGCCCGCATCGACGACGGCCTGAACGTGCGCTGGTACATGGACCCGATCTTCCGCGGCAGCTACCCGGCCGACGTGATCGAGTACCTGGGCGCCGATGCGCCGCGCATCGAGCCGCAAGACCTGGCCCTGATCCAGCAGCCGCTGGACTTCCTGGGCGTCAACTTCTACACGCGCAGCTTCATCAGCACCCAGCAGCCGGCCGTGCCGGCGCCCGGCAAGCAGGGCTTCACCGACATGGGCTGGGAGATCTATCCCAAGGCGCTGACCCAGCACCTGGTGCGCATCACGCGCGAGTACGCGCCGCCGCCGATCTACATCACCGAGAACGGCATGGCCAATGCCGACCAGGTGGTGGACGGGCGCGTGGCCGATGTCGAGCGCGTCGCCTACCTGCGCTCGCACCTGCAGGCGCTGGCGCGCGCCGCCGAGCTGGGCGTGGATGTGCGCGGCTATTTCTACTGGAGCCTGCTCGACAACTTCGAGTGGAACTCCGGCTACACCAAGCGCTTCGGCCTCTTCCATGTGGACTACGCCAGCCAGGCGCGCCTGGCCAAGGACAGCGCGCATTGGTACCGCGGCTTCATCGAGGCCTTCAAGCAGGCGCACCGGCCATGACGGCGGGGCTGGAGTTCCGTGGCGTGGTGAAGCGCTACGGCGCCAACGACGCGGTGGTGAAGGGCCTGGACCTGAAGGTCGAGCCGGGCGAATTCATGGTGCTGGTGGGCGCCAGCGGCTGCGGCAAGAGCACCACGCTGCGCATGCTGGCCGGGCTGGAAGAACTGAGCGAGGGCCAGATCTTCATCGGCCAGCGCGAGGTCAGCCGGGTGGCGCCGGCCGAGCGCGGCGTGGCCATGGTGTTCCAGAGCTATGCCCTCTACCCGCACATGACGGTGGCCGAGAACATGGGCTTCGGCCTGCGCATGATGGGCCTGCCCAGGGCCGAGGTGGCGGCGCGCGTGGGCAGGGCGGCGCAGAGCCTGCAGCTGGAGGCGCTGCTGGCGCGCCGGCCCAGGGAGCTCTCGGGCGGCCAGCGCCAGCGCGTCGCGATCGGCCGCGCCATCGTGCGCGAGCCCGAGGTGTTCCTGTTCGACGAGCCGCTCTCCAATCTCGACGCCGCGCTGCGCCACCAGATGCGCCTGGAGCTGGCCCAGTTGCACAAGCGGCTGGGCGCCACCATCGTCTATGTGACGCATGACCAGGTGGAGGCCATGACCCTGGGCGACCGCATGGCCGTCTTCAACGCCGGCCGCATCGAGCAGGTGGGGGCGCCCATGGACGTCTATGCAAGGCCGGTGAACCGCTTCGTGGCCGGCTTTCTGGGCTCGCCGCGCATCAACTTTCTCGAGGGGCACGCCGCGGACGGCATGTTCCACACCGCCCAGGCCGGCAGCCTGATGCTGGCGCAGGCCGGCCCGGTGCACAGCGTCGGCCTGCGCCCGGAGCACCTGCGCCTGGTGGCGCCGGAGGCAGGCTGGGGCCTGCGCGGCGAGCTGGCCCTGATCGAGCATCTGGGCGACACCAGCATCGCCTATCTGCGCCTGGCCGGCGCGGCCGAGCCGCTGGCCGTGAAGCTGGAGGCGGCCCAGGGTCAGGTCTTGCGCCCCGGCGAGGCCCTGTGCCTGCAGGCCGAGCCGCAGCATCTGCTGGCCTTTGACGCCCAGGGGCGCACGCTGTGAACGCGCGCCAGCCGGTGGAGGGCGGCGCTTTCCCGCGCCTGCTGGCCGATGTCGGGGGCACGAACGTGCGCTTCGCCACCCAGCTGCGGCCGCAGGGCCCCCTGCTGCATCGCGCCGGCTACGCCTGCGCCGACTTCGAGACGTTCTGGGACGCGATCTGCCACCACCAGTGGCGCCTGGGCCTGGCGGCGCCGCAGGCCTGCGCGATCGGCATTGCCACCGCCATCACCGGCGACCATGTGCGCATGACCAACCACCATTGGTCCTTCTCCATCAGGGGGCTGAAGCAGGCGCTGAAGCTGGAGCGGCTGCTGGTGCTGAACGACTTCTCGGCGCTGGCGCTGGCCCTGCCGGCGCTCACCGAGGCCGATTGCTGGCGCGTCGGCGGCGGCGCTGCGGTGGCCGGCGCGCCGATCGCGCTGCTGGGCCCGGGCACGGGGCTGGGCGTGTCGGGCCTGGTGCCGGCGGTGTGCGGCGCCGGGCTCGTTCCCATCGGGGGCGAGGGCGGCCATGTCAGCCTGGCCTCCTTCGAGCCCGAGGAGGCGGCGGTGCTGCAGCTGCTGCGGCGCGAGTTCGGCCATGTCTCGGCCGAGCGCGCGCTCTCGGGGCCGGGCCTGGAGAACCTCTACCGCGCGCTCGCCGAGGTGCGCGGCCTGGGGCGGCGCGCGCAGGAGGCGGCCGCCATCAGCGCCGCCGCCCTGGCCGGCAGCGACGCGCTGAGCGAAGCGGCGCTGGCGCTGTTCTGCGGCCTGCTGGGCGAGGTGGCCGGCAACCTGGCGCTGACGCTGGGCGCGCGCGGCGGGCTCTATATCGGCGGCGGCATCGTGCCGCGCCTGGGCGATTGGTTCGGGCGCTCGCCCTTCCGCGCCCGCTTCGAGGCCAAGGGCCGTTTCACCAGCTATCTGCAGGCGATCCCGACCCTGGTGGTGCGCAACGGCGAGGAGGCCGCCCTGCTCGGCGCGAGCCGGGCGCTGGACGCGGCCTCCTTGTCCAGCTGCTAGCTGCTTACCAGATGCGGATGCGCTCGCCCGCGGGCTTGAACATCTTGTCGCCCTCCTTGGTGCCGAAGGCCTCATGGAAACCATCGTGGTTGATGGCGGCGCCATTGGCACGGAACTCGGGTGGCGAATGCGGATCGGTGGTGAGCAGCTGCAGCGAGCGTTGCTCGCGCACCTTCTCGCGCCAGGCCTGCGACCAGCCCATGAAGAAGCGCTGCTGGCCGCTGAAACCGTCGATGGCCGCGGCGGGCTTGCCGCCCAGCGAGCGCAGATAGGCCTTGTAGGCGATCTGCAGGCCCGAGAGGTCGGCGATGTTCTCGCCCAGGGTCAGCTTGCCGTTGAGCTTCTTGCCGGCGATCGGCTCGTAGGCCGCGTACTGTTCCACCAGCTTGGCGCCCACTGCCTCGAAGGCCTTGCGGTCGGCCTCGGTCCACCAGTTGCGCAGCACACCGTCGCCGTCGAACTGGCTGCCCTGGTCGTCGAAGCCATGGCTGATCTCGTGGCCGATCACCGCGCCGATGGCGCCGTAGTTCACCGCATCGTCGGCGCCCATGTCGAAGAAGGGCGGCTGCAGGATGGCGGCAGGGAACACGATCTCGTTGAGCGTCGGGTTGTAGTAGGCGTTCACGGTCTGCGGCGTCATGCCCCATTCGGCGCGATCCACCTTCTTGCCGGCCTTGGCGGCCACGCGCTCCCACTCGAAGCGGCCCGAGCGCAGCGCATTGCCCAGCGCGTCGCCGGCGCGCACGTCGAGCTTGCTGTAATCGCGCCAGACGTCCGGGTAGCCGATCTTCACCATGTACTTGGCCAGCTTGTCCTGGGCCTGCGCCTTGGTGGCGGGGGTCATCCAGGCGAGGCCGTCGATCGATTCCTTGTAGGAGGCCAGCAGATTGCCCACCAGCTCCTGCATGCGCGCCTTGTAGGCGGGCGGGAAATGCTTGGCCACATAGAGCTGGCCCACCGCCTCGCCGAGCGCGCCGTTGAGGTCGGCGATGGCCTTCTGCCAGCGCGGCTTCTCCTCGGTGGCGCCGGTCAGCGCAGTGCCGCGGAAGGCGAAGCGCGCCTCGCGCAGCGGCTTGGGCAGCAGGTCGGCGGTGGCGTCCAGCAGGTGCAGCTTGAAGTAGAGCTTCCAGTCGGCCAGCGGCAGCTCGCCATAGAGCTTGGCGATCGCGCTGACGGCGCTGGGCTGCGAGATCGAGAGGCGGTCCTGCCCGGCCAGGCGGGCGGCGGCCATGAAGCCGGCCCAGTCGAAGCCCGGCGCCGCCTTGGCCAGCTCGGCCGGCGTCATCGGGTTGTAGATCTTCACCATATTGCGGTTGTCGACCTTGTCCCAATGCGCCTCGGCGATGCGCTGCTCCAGCGCCATCACGCGGTCCGCGGCCTCGGCGGGCTTGGCCTCGCCGGCCTGCGTGGCCAGCAGGGTCAGGTATTGCGCGTAGGCGGCGCGCGCCTTGCCCATGCGCTCATCGTCCTTCTTCAGGTAGTAGTCGCGGTCCGGCAGGCCCAGGCCGCCCTGCCAGGTGAGGGCGCGATTCACGGTGGGCTCCTTGAAGTCGCCCATCACCCACAGCTGCACCGGCGTCTCAAGCCGGCCCTGCATGCGGCCCTGCCAGGCGGCCAGCTCCTTGAGCGACTTGATCGCATCGATCTCGGCCAGCAGCGGCTTGACCGGCGCCAGCCCGGCCTTGTCGATCGCTTCGGTGTTCATGAAGCTGGCATAGAAGGCGCCGACCTTCTGCGCCACGCTGCCGCTCGGGTGCTGCTGCGTAGCCAGCTCGTCGACGATGGCGCGCACGCGCTTGTCGCTGAGGTCGCGCAGCTGGATGAAGGCGCCGTACTCGGACTTGTCGGCCGGGATCTCGGTGGCCTTCATCCAGCCACCATTGGCGGCGCGGAACAGATCGTCCTGGGCGCGCACGGCGGGGTCGAAGCCGGGCATGTCGAGACCGGAACTCAGGGGGGCGGCAAAGGCCGCGCCGGCCAGCTGCAGCAGCAGGGCCAGGGTCGTGAGCTTGAGGGATTGTTTCGTCATGGTGCAGCGTGTTGGGTGCAAAGCCGGGAGGCTAGCGGCCATCGGCCCTCACGCCGAAAGTTTCGGCCTGGGACTTTCCCCGATGGCCGGGCCCAACTCCCGCTGCAGCTTCTTCGTCAGCTTGCTGAACACCAGCGCATGCGAGCGGCTCACCAGCGCGAGCAGGTCCGCCAGGGGCAGGGCCTTGGGGTCTTGCAGCTGCACCCAGCGGTAGCGCGCCGCGTAGGGTGCGGGGCGCAGCCCGGGCAGGCCGGTGAGCTCGAGAAAGCGATGGTCTTCGACCTTGAAGGAGCAGCCGGTCCAGAGGCCCGGCTCGGGCCCGCCGCACAGAAACATTTTTCCACCCACGCTGGCCACCCAGCTGTTGCCCCATTTGATGTCAACGGTGGCGCCGGGCAGTGACGCCGCGTGGGCCTGGAGTGCCTTGAACTTGTTCTTCATCGCGGCAACCACAGGCTGACCTGCAGCCCGCCGCCCTCGCGGTTCGCCAGCGCGATGCGCCCGCCATGCGCCTCGGCGATCTCGCGCGCCAGCGCCAGGCCCAGGCCGGTGCCGCTGCGCTTGGTGGAGTAGAAGGGCAGCAGGGCCTGTGCCAGCACGGCCTCGCTCATGCCGGGGCCGCGGTCGGCCACGGTGAGGCGCCAGTCGGGGCCCTGGGCCTGGATGCCGAGGCTCACCTGCCCGGCCTCATCCGCCTTGGCACTGCCGGCCTCATGCGCGTTCTTGATCAGATTGATGAGGGCCTGCTCGACCTGCGCGCCGTCGAAGCGCGCCGGCGCCAGCGGCAGCTCGCCCTCCAGCCGGAATTCGCAATGGGCCGCCAGGCCGTCGACGAAGCCGGCCCATTCCACCGGCTCGAGGCGCGGTGTCGGCAGCTTGGCAAAGCTGGCGTAGCCGGCCAGAAAGCTGTGCAGATGGCGGGCGCGCTCGCCGATGCTGGCGAACACGCCGGGGATGCGCTCGAGATCGCCGCGCCGCGCCAGCTCGGCGCCGCTGTGTGCCAGCGAGGAGATCGGCGCCAGCGAGTTGTTGAGCTCGTGGCTGATGACGCGGATCACGCGCTTCCAGCTCGCCACCTCCTGGCGCGAGAGCTCGCGCGTCATGCGCCGCAGCAGGATCAGCCGGTGCGGCAGGCCCTGCAGGCTCAGCTGGCGCTGCGAGACATGGAAGCTCTCCTCTTCAGCGCCGCCCGCCTCGTTGATGGTGAAGAGCTGGTCGCGGCCGCTGTGCAGGGCCTCGGCCAGGCCGGCGGGGGCCTGCGCCAGCAGCACATCCAGCATGCGTGTCTGCAGGCTGCGGCCCTGGCCCAGCAGCTGGCGCGCGGCGATGTTGGCATAGGCGATGCGGCCCCCGGCATCCACCAGCAGCAGGGCCACCGGGGTGTTCTGCACCACGCTGTCCAGCAGCAGCTCGCGCTGCGCCAGATGCTGGCGCTGCTCGCGCAGCGCCAGGCCCAGCTGCTTGTGCAGGCGCAGCAGCTCGGCCAGTTCGCCGCCGCCATCGGCGCTGATGGCGCTGCTGAAATCGCCGTCGCGGTAACTCAGCACCGCGCCCTCCAGCGCGCGCAGCAGGCGCTTCAGCGGCGCCAGCGCGGCGCTGGCCGCGAGCAGACCGATCGGCAGCATCAGGCTCAGCGTCAGCAGCAGGGCCTGCCAGCCCCAGGGGGCCGGCGCCGCACCGGCGTCGGCCCAGGCCAGCAGCTGCGGCAGCGGCCAGTAGACCAGGGCGGCGTGCAGCAGCCAGCTCAGCAGCGCGCTGCACCACAGCAGGACAACGAAGCGCCACTGCAGGCTCATCGCGTCAGTCCCTGGGAAGCCCGTAGCGCTCCATGCGCCGGTACAGGGCCTGGCGCGACAGGCCCAGTCCCTGGGCCGCGCGCGCCACCACGCCGCCGGCGGCGGCCAGCGCGGCCAGCACGACCTCGCGGCTGGGCTCGTCCAGATTGCGCAGCGCGGCGGGTGCGGTGCTGGCCGGCGCCAGCGCCAGGTCGGCGAGCTGGATCTGGCCGGCCTGGCACAGCAGGGCGGCGCGCGCCATCACGTTCTTGAGCTCGCGCACATTGCCCGGCCAGGCGTGGGCCAGCAGGCCCTCGCGTGCGGCCTCGCTGAGCTGCACGGACTCGCCGTTCTGGCGCCCATGCTCGGCCAGGAAATGCTCGGCCAGCGGCAGCACGTCCTCGCGCCGCTCGGCCAGCGGCGCCAACCGCAGCTCGATCACGTTGAGGCGGTAGTAGAGGTCTTCGCGGAAGCTGCCCGCCGCCACCATGGCCTTGAGGTCGGCATTGGTGGCGGAGAGCACGCGCACCTTGGTCTCGCGCGTGCGGTTGGAGCCCAGGCGCTCGAAGCGGCCGGTCTCCAGCACGCGCAGCAGCTTGACCTGGCCGGCCAGCGGCAGGTTGCCGATCTCGTCCAGGAACAGGGTGCCCCCGTCGGCGGCCTCGAAGCGGCCCTCGCGCGCCCGGTTGGCGCCGGTGTAGGCGCCGCTCTCGGCACCGAACAGCTCGGCCTCGATCAGCTCGCCCGGCAGGGCGCCGCAGTTCAGCGCCACGAAGGGGCCGCCGGCCACCGCCGAGTTGGCATGCACGATGGCGGCGATGCGCTCCTTGCCGCTGCCATTGGGCCCGCTGATCAGCACCGGCAGCGGCGCGCGCGCCACCTGGCAGGCGGTCTCCAGCGTGGCCAGCATGGCGTCGGAGGCGAACACCAGCTCGCCCAGCTGGTAGCGCGCGCGCAGCGCGGCATGGCGCTGGCGGCTGGCCTGGCGCCGGCGCTGCAGCTCGCGCGTGGATTCGGCCAGCTCCAGCAGGTTCTCCACCGTGGCCAGCAGGCGCGCATCGTCCCAGGGCTTGGCCAGGTAGTCGGCCGCGCCGGCCTTCACCAGCGCCACCGCCTGCTCCAGCTGGGTCCAGGCGGTGAGCAGGATCACCGGCAGGTCGGGATGCAGGGCGCGGATGCGCTGGAACAGCGCGCGGCCCTCCTCGCCCGAGGTGGTGTCGGCGCTGAAGTTCATGTCCTGGATCACCAGGTCCACCGGCTCGCGCGCCAGCAGGGCCAGGCCTTGCTCGGGCTCGCTGGCATAGAGGGCGCGGATGTCGTTGAGCGAGAGCGAGAGCGAGAGCGCCTCGCCCACGCCGGGGTTGTCGTCGATGATCAGAACGGTGCGCATGCGGGGCGCAGCATAGCAACAAGCCTCATCCGCGCAAGACCTGCACCGGCGGCAGCGCGGCGGCGCGGCGTGCCGGCCCCAGCACCGCCAGCTGGCCCAGCGCCAGCAGGGCCAGCGCGCCCACCGGCAGATAGGCCAGCGGCAGGCGCGGCAGCTGGTAGTTGAGCATCAGCGCCAGGTTGATGGCATAGGCCGCCACCATGCCCAGGGCGATGCCCAGCGCCGAGAGCAGCAGGTTCTCGAGCTGGAAGTAGCGCAGGATCTGGCCGCGCGTGGCGCCCAGGGCGCGGCGCGTGCCTATCATGCGGCTGCGCTGGCGCACCCAGAAATTGGCCAGGCCGATGATGCCCAGCGCGGTCACCACCAGCAGCACCAGGCACACCAGGGCGAGGGTCCAGGCCATGTAGCGGTCCTGCTGGAAATGGCGCTGGCGCAGTTCGTCGATGCCCAGGGCCGGCTCGAACACGCGCCGGCGGTCGGCCTGCAGCAGGGCAGCCCGCGCGGCCTTGATGACGGCCTCGCGCTGGCCCGCCTGGGCGCGCAGCAGGTAGACGCCGGCGTCGTAGCCCACCCGCACCGGCAGCACCACGGCGTAGTCGCCCTGGCTCTGCACATCGCCGGGGCGCACGCGGCCGAGGGTCTCGATCACGCCCAGCACCTTGACCGGCTTGTTGCCGCCCGGGTAGACCTCCTTGCCGAGCGCCGACTCGCCGGGAAAGAAATGCTCGGCCAGCGTGCGGCTGATCAGCACGCCGGGGATGCTGGCGTCCGGCTGGCCGCGCAGCAGCGCCAGGCTCTGGTATTCCTCGGGGTGGAAGTCGCGCCCGGCGAGCAGGCGCAGGCCCGAGCTGGCCAGCCAGCCCTCGCCGGCCAGGTACCAGGAGGCGTTGGCATCGGGGCGCGCGGCATCGGCGCTGCGCGAGATGCCGCCGTTGTTGGAGCTGTCGCCGAAGGGCACCTGGTTGAGCACGCTGGCCTGCTGCACGCCGGGCAGGCCGCGCAGCAGGGCCAGGTCGCGCTGGGTGGCGGCATCGACGTTGGCCTCCTTGCGTATCGGCGCCAGCTGCAGCACCACCGATTCCTGCTCGGCAAAGCCGCTCGGCAGCTGCATGGCGGCCAGGCGGTGGCCGATCAGGAACACCGCGTTGCAGATGATGGCGCAGCTCAGGCCCACCTCCAGCACGATCAGGCCGGCCGCGATCTTGTGGCGGCGCAGGGTCTTGAAGATGGGGCCCAAATGCAAAGACATGGCGATCCGGCCTTACTGTGATTTGAGTTGCAGCGCCGGCGCCACCTGGGCGGCGCGCCAGGCCGGCAGCAGGCCGGCGGCCACGCTGGCCAGCAGCGAGACGGCGATGCAGGCGGCCAGCATCGGGCCATCCAGCCGCGCCAGCTCGGCATAGGAGGCCGGGTTCATGCGCACGCCCAGCAGGCCGATCCAGGCCAGCAGCAGGCCCAGCAGCCCGCCCGCGCCGCCGATCACCAGCGCCTCCACCAGATGCTGGGCAAAGATGGCCTTGCGCGAGGCGCCGAGCGCGCGCCGCACGCCGATCTGCGGCGTGCCGCGCAGGCATTTGGCCAGCAGCAGGCCCACCGTGTTGGTCAGGCAGACGAGCAGGAAGCCCAGCGCCAGCCAGAGCTGCAGCCGGACGTCGCCGGGCACCACCTGCTTGTGCACCAGCCATGCGCGCACGCTGCGCAGGCGCTCGTTGGGCGGGCGCTCGAAGCGGCCCGCCTGGCGCTGGCGCTCGGCATAGGCCACCAGATAGGCGCGGTAGTCCTGCCGCGCTTGCGCATCGGGCAGCTCCACCCAGTACTGCATCCAGGCGCAGTTCGCGCCCGCCGCCAGCGGGTCGTTGACGCGCTCGTTGCCCCAGCAGTTCATGCTGCCGGCGCGGTTCAGGCCGATCTCCATGGCGGTGGCAAAGGGCACGAAGAGTTCCTCCACGCGCGCATAGCTGCCCATATTGAGGTCGTAGAAATGCGGCGTCAGGCGCCAGGGCGCGAGCACGCCGATGATGCGCATCTCGGTGTCCTGCACGCGCAGGCTGCGGCCGCTGCTGTCGGCGCCGCCGAACAGGCGCTCATTGAGTTCGTGCGAGATCACCACCACGCGGGCATGGGCGGCGTCGTCGGCGGCGCTCCAGCCGCTGCCGAAGCGCAGCGGCGCGCCCATCATGGCGAAGAAGTCCGCCGAGGCATAGCGCGCGCTGACGCTGCGCGCCTCGGCCTGCTCGGCCTGGTCCTGCACGATCGCGGTGCCGCCGCTCATCAGTGCCTGGCGCGGTGCGCGCGCCTCGGCCAGCAGGTTCTGCGCGTCGAGCCGGGTGAGCTGCTCGTCGGGCTCCTCGCCGGCACGCCAGCCCTGCAGCTGGCCGGCATCCAGCTGCACCAGGTGCAGCCGTTCGCTGCGGCCCGGCAGCGGGTCGGCCGAGAGCACGTGGTAGACCGTCAGCGTGGTCATGCTGGCGCCTATGCCCAGGCCCAAGGCCAGCACCATCAGGCCGGTGAGCACCGGATTGGCGCGGCAGCTGCGCAGCGCCAGGTCCAGGTAGTAGGCGAACATGCGGGTGCCTCAGCCGCGCAAGGCTGCCACCGGCGGCAGCGCCGCGGCGCGGCGTGCCGGTGCCAGCACGGCGAGCTGGCCCAGCGCGCACAGCACCAGCGCGCCGACCGGCAGATAGCTCCAGGGCAGGCGCGGCATCTCGTAGTTCTGCATCAGCAGCAGGCTGATGCCGTAGGCGGCCGCCATGCCGATCACGATGCCCAGGCCCGAGAGCAGCAAGTTCTCGGCCTGGAAGTAGCGCAAGATCTGACCCCGGGTGGCGCCCAGCGCGCGCCGCGTGCCGATCATGCGGGTGCGCTGCTGCACCCAGAAGCTGGCCAGGCCGACGATGCCGAAGGCGGTGACCACCATCAGGGCCAGGCACACGCCCACCAGCAGGTGCACCATATTGCGGTCCTGCGCGTAGTAGGCGCTGCGCATCTCGCTGAACAGCTGCTGCTGGCGCAGGATGCGGCCGGGGCCGGTCTGGTCGAGCGCGGCGATGGCGGCCTTCAGCACGGCCTCACGGCGACCGGGTTCGGTGCGCAGCACATAGGCGCCGCCGCGGAAGCTCTCGCGCACCGGCAGCAGCATGCTGTAGACGTTCATGTCGTCGCTGCCGCCGGGATGGGGCGTGACCAGGCGCTCCACCACGCCGACGATGCGGGTGGGTTCGTCGCTGATGCCATAGAGCGTCTGGCCGACCGCGTCGGCGCCCGGGAACAGCCGCTCGGCCAGCGCCTTGTTGATCACCAGCGCCGTCACCTTGCCGGTCTCGCTCTGCTCCAGCGTGCTGTTGTCCAGGTATTCGGAGGCCTCGAAGTCGCGCCCCGCCACCAGGCGCAGGCCCAGCGCCTGCAGCCAGCCCTCGGAGGCGTTGTAGGACGCCACGCCCACGCCCGGCGCATTGCGGTCCGCCTGGGTGCGCATGGTGCTCATGCTGAAGCTGCGGCCGAAAGGCAGCTGGTTGATCACGCTGAGCTGCTGCACGCCGGGCACGGCGCGCAGCGCCTGCAGGTCGGTGCGCGTCTGGGCATCGGCGTTCTGGCTCGGCCCGACGCCGACGACCGACACCACCACCAGCTCGTCGTCCACCAGGCCGCTGGGCTCGTTGATGCGCTCCAGGCGCTGGCTGATCAGGAACAGCGCGTTGCAGACGATCGCGCAGGTCAGGGCCACCTGCAGCACGATCAGGCCGGCGGCGGTCTTGTGACGCTTGAGCGTCGCGAGGATGGGCAGCAGATCCATGGTGAGGCCTCTCATTGGGACTTGAGTTGCAGGGCGGGCTGGACTTGGGCAGCGCGCCAGGCCGGCAGCAGGCCGGCGGTGAGGCTGGCCAGCAGGGCCAGGCCCAGGGTGGTGGCGAGCATGGTCAGGTCCATGTGCACCAGGGCGCCGTAGTCGCTGCTGCCCTGGCGCACCGCCCAGATGCCGGCCCAGGTGAGGGCCAGGCCCAGCACGCCGCCCACCAGGCCGAGGCTGCCGGCCTCGACCAGGAACTGCAGGAAGATCTGCCGGCGCGGCGCGCCGAGCGCGCGCCGCACGCCGATCTCGCCCGAGCGACGCAGCGCCTTGGCCAGCTGCAGACCCACCGTGTTGGTGAGGCAGACGGCCAGGAAGCCGAAGGCCAGCCAGAGCTGCAGGCTGATGTCATGCGGCACCACGCGGTTGGCGTCCAGCCATGCCATCACCGGGCGCATGCGCACATTGGTGGGGCGCTCGAAGCGGCCGGCGCTGCGCTGGGCATCGGAGTAGCGCTTCAGGTAGTCCAGATAGGCGCTGGCCTTGGCAGGCGTGTCCAGCTGCACCCAGTACTGCAGCCAGGCGCAGGGCGCGCCGACGTTGCGCGCCTCGGAGGGCGCCACATTGGCCCAGCAGTTGAAATTGCCCCAGCTGGAGAACTTCAGCGTGATGGCGGTGGCGAAGGGCACGAACACCTCGGCGGTGTCGGCAAAGCTGCCGAGCGTGAGGTCGAAGTAATGCGGCACCGGGCGCCAATGGTCCAGCACGCCGATGATTCGCATGTCCTTGTCGCGCAGGCGCAGCATCTTGCCGCGGCTGTCGGCGCCGCCGAACAGGCGCTCGTTGAGCTCGCGCGAGATCACCACCACGCGCGCCTCGGCCTGCTCGTCGGCCTTGCTCCAGCCGCCGCCGTAGAGGAAGGGCGCGTCGAACATGGCGAAGAAGTCGGCGCTGGGATAGCGCGCGCGCACATTGAAGGGGCGCTCGCCCGACTGCTCGGGCGTCAGGGCCACGCCGCCGCCGGTCATCATCACCTGCTTGTCGGCGCGCGCCTCGCGCAGCAGCGCTTCGGCATCCAGGCGCGTGAGCTGCTGGGTCGGCTCGCCGCCGGGCTGGAAGCCGTTGCCCAGGCGCTCGGCGTCGAGCTGGATGTTGTAGAGCTGTGCGCTCTTGGCCGGGATGGGGTCGCGCGACAGCACGTAGAACACCGTCAGCGTGGTCATGCAGGCGGCCACGCCGATGGCAATGGTCAGCAGCATCAGGATGGTGAGGCCGCGGCTGCTTTTGAAGCTGCGCAGCGCCAGTTCGAAGTAGTGGCCGAGCATCAGGATTCCCCTTTGGATTGCAACAGCAGATTCAGCTTGGCAAGCGTGGGCTCGCCCAGTTGGCCGGCGGCCTGCTGCAGCAGCAGGGTGGCCAGCACATAGCGGTGGCGCGCGTTCTCATGCGCGCCCTGGGCGGCGGTCTGGCTCTGGATCGCCAGCAGCAGATCGGTCATGCTGCGCGTGCCCAGGGCCTGGCCGGCGCGCGTGGAGGCGAGCGCCTGGTTGGCCGCCTGCACCGCCGCGGCGCTGCTCTGCAGCAACGCCAGGCTGGCGCGCACCGCCTGGTACTGGGCCTCGGTCTCGCGCACCAGGGCGCGGCGCGCGGCCTCCAGCTGCTCGCGCACGGCGTCGCGCTGGTGCACGGCCTGGCGCTTGGCCGATTCGGTGGCGCCACCGGCGAACAGCGGGATGTTGAGGCGCAGCGCCAGCTGGGTCAGGCTGCGGCCGCTGTCCGGCTCGCTGACGGCGGAGCCCTGGCGGCGCGTGCTGTCGAGGCCGACGCTCACGGTGGGCAGATGCACAGCGCCGGCGGCGCCGATGCGCTGCTCACTGGCCTGCAGGGCGAGGCGCTGCGCCTGCAGGGCCGGGTTGGCCTGCAGGGCCTGCTCGACCCAGGCTTGGCGGTCTTGCGGCTGCGGTTCCTGCGCCTGCAGATCGGCGGCCAGGGCCTGCAGCGCGCCGGGCTGCTGGCCGGTGATCTGGGCCAGGGCCTGGCGCGCATCGGCCAGGCTTTCCTGCGCCTGGATGCTGGCGCCGCGCGAGAGTTGGTAGTAGGTGCGCGCCTGTTCCACGTCCACCGCCGCCG
>Ga0208517_100420_pt1 | contig 15015 bp, 9 predicted proteins | sample LakWasM118_HOW13_2_FD_183932 | JGI IMG/M metagenome (GOLD analysis project Ga0208517, IMG submission 183932) | Freshwater sediment methanotrophic microbial communities from Lake Washington under simulated oxygen tension - Sediment Metagenome... | ecosystem: Environmental > Aquatic > Freshwater >... | reverse complement strand
CGATCACGGTGGAGACGAACTGGTTGATGAGCAGCGCGATGCTCATGCCGTTGGAGCGGATGCGCGTGGGCATCAGCTCGGAGAGCGCCAGCCACACGCACACGCCCGGGCCGACGGCGAAGCTGGCCACGAAGGCAAAGATGCAGGCCGCCACCCACCAGCCATGCGTGGCGCTGGGCACCGGGCCGACGAGCGCCTGCTCGATGCGCAGCGGTGCCGTCGCGGCGGCGGCGGGGTCGGCAAAGGGGTTCAGGTGCAGGCGGCGGAAGAAGGCGCCGATCACGCCATCGGCCTGCACGGTGTCGGCACGGCTGATGCGGATGGCCGGCAGGCCGGCCTCGTCGCTGCGGCGCGTCTGCACATTGGTGAAGGGGCCGTAGGCATAGGACAGGGTCAGTTGTTGCGCCCCGCCAGCTTGGGCGCCCTCGGCGCCTGGCTGCACACCCAGGCGCTGCAGCAGCGCGGCGTCGAGGCGCAGCTCCAGCGCATCGTCCTGCACCAACGCCTGCACCGCCTCGCGGCCATCGCGGCGCCCGCTCTCGGCGCCCTGGAACAGCAGCGCCGCGCCCAGCAGCGACAACATGATGCCGCCGCTGCCCAGCATGAGCAGGAACTTGCGGCCCTTGCGGTCCACCAGCAGCACCGCCACCACCGTCATCAGCGCGTTCAGCAGCTTGATCGCCACGTCGGCGCCGTTGGCCACCGCGCCGGGCAGGCCGGCCTGGTTGAGGATGTTGACCGCATAGGCCAGGATGGAATTGATGCCGGTGGCCTGGGTGCAGGCCAGCACCAGGCAGGCGAGGAAGAAGGGCAGCAGGTAGCGGCGGCTCAGCAGCGGGTCCTGCGCGCTGGCACTCACACCCGTGCCGGCCGCGGCCGCGGGCGCGGCCTCCTGCATCTCGCGCAGCTCCAGCTCGGCCTGGGCGGCATCGCGGCTGCGCAGCAGCGCGGCGCGCGCCGCGGCCACGCGGCCCTGGCGCACCAGCCAGCGCGGCGATTCGTTCAGCAGCAGGCCGCCCAGGGTGAAGATCAGGCCGGGCGTCAGGCAGGCCCAGAAGATGCTGCGCCAGGCCTGGTCCTTGGCGGCGAACACCGCCTCGGCACTGCTGCCGGCCGCAGCCACCGCCTCCACCGTGCGCGCCTGGTAGAGCCCGATCAGCGCTGCAACCACCAGGCCGATGGTGAGCAGCAGCTGGAACATCGCGGTGCCGCGGCCGCGGTTGTCGGCGCCCAGGCATTCGGCCAGGTAGAGCGGCACCACCACGCCGATCAGCCCGCCGCTGATGCCTTGCAGCAGCCGGCCCAGCAGCAGCGGCGTGTAGCCCTCGGCCAGCGCGATCACCGGGATGCTGAGCGTGAACAGCGCCCCCGCCAGCAGCATCGCGGCCTTGCGGCCGATGAGGTCCGCCAGCGCACCGGCGAACAGCGAGGACAGCACGCTGCCCAGCAACACCGCGGCGACGATGAAGCCGAGCTGCTGGGTGCTGAGCTTCCATGCCAGCGAGGCGGTGGACTCCAGATAGGGCAAGGCGCCGGCGATGATGCCGATGTCGATGCCGTAGAGCAGACCGCCCATGCCGGCGATGAAGAGCATGAAGCGCATCGCCCAGGCGGACGGTGGCGATGCGGCGGCGGTAAGGGCCCGCGAGGCGGTGGCGTCGGTCATCGTGTGTCTCTTGCTGCTTGTTGTCGGTCAGGAAAGCGGCGTCATGCCCGCGGGATGAGCTGGCCCTGCACATAGACCTCGAGCAGGCGCAGCTGCTCGTCCAGCACCAGCACATCGGCCCAGGCGCCGGGCGCGAGGTGGCCGCGCTCGGCCAGGCCCAGGAACTCGGCCGGGTATTGAGAGAGGCGTTGCGAGGCCTCGGCCAGCGGCAGGCCGATGGCGACGAGGTTGCGCAGCGCCTGGTCCATGGTGAGGGCGCTGCCGGCCAGCGAGCTGCCGTCCAGCAGGCGCACGCAGCCCATGCACTTCATCACCCGCTGCGGGCCCAGCTCGTACTCGCCGTCGGGCATGCCGGTGGCCGCCGTGGCGTCGGTGATGCCATAGGCCTTGGGAATGGCGCGCAGGGCGGTCCGCAGCGCGCCCGGGTGCACATGCTCGAGATCCGGGATCAGCTCGGCGAACTCGGCATGGGCCAGCGCCGCGCCCACCATGCCGGGCTGGTAATGGTTGAGCCCGGTCATGCCGTTGAACAGATGGGTGAAGCCGCTGGCACCGGCGGCCAGCGCGGCCACGCCATCCTCATAGCTGCCGGCGCTGTGGCCGATCTGCACGCGCATGCCCAGCGCGCAGAGCTGCGGGATCAGGGCCAGGTGTTGCCCCACCTCGGTGGCCAGGGTCAGCACCTTGATGGGGGCCAGCGCATGCAGGCGCTGCACGCCCTCCAGCGTGGCCTCCAGCACCAGCGGCGGCTGGGCACCCAGGCGCCGGTGGTTGAGGAAGGGACCTTCCAGGTGCACGCCCAGGATCTGCGCGCCATCCGGGTCCTGGGCCGCCATGGCGGCCGCCACGCCCATCAGCGCGCGCTCGATCTGCGGCAGATGCGCCGTCATGGTGGTGGCCAGCAGGGCCGTGGTGCCGTGGCGGGCATGCAGGCGCGCCACCTTGAGCGCGGCGCTGCCGCCCTGCATCACGTCCACCCCGCCGCCGCCATGCACATGCAGGTCGATGAAGCCGGGCAGGATGGTGTGGCCACTTGCGGCGCTTGCAGCGCTTGCGGCGCCCGCCGTGATCGAACGTACCCGCGCATCGAAGCCGAGCTGCCCTTGCAGCCAGCCCTGCGGCGTGAGGATGCGGCCCTGGACTTGCTTCATTCGGCAACGATGACTTCGATGCCCAGGCGCTGCAGCCCGTCGCGGTACTCGGCGCTGATGCCGGCATCGGTGATGACGGTGTGCACGCGGTCCAGCTGCACGATGCGGTGCAGGCTGACGCGGCCGAACTTGGAGGCGTCGCTCAGCACGATGACCTTCTTGGCGCGCTCCACCATCTTGTGGTTCAGGCTGGCCTCGGCCTCGTGGTGGGTGGTGAGGCCGAACTGCAGGTCCAGCCCGTCCACGCCGAGGAAGAGCTTGTCGAAGCTGTAGGCGCCGAGGCAGGCCTCGGCCTGCGCGCCCTGGATCGAGAGCGACTCCTTGCGCAGGCGGCCGCCGGTGAGCATCAGGTCCACGCCTTCGGCATCGGCCAGCTCCCAGGCGATGTTGAGGCCGTTGGTCATCACCGTGACCTGCTTGAGCGCGCGGATATGGCGCGCCAGCGGCACGGTGGTGGAGCCCGAGTCGATGATGATGTTGTCGCCGGGCTGCACCAGCTGCGCCGCGCAGGCGCCGATGCGCTCCTTCAGCGTGGCATTGAGGCCATCCTTCTGGCGGATGGTCTGCTCCGGTGGCGGCTGGCGCATCAGCGCAGCGCCGCCATAGCTGCGCGTCACCAGGCCCTGGGCCTCCAGGGTGGCCAAGTCGGAGCGGATCGTGACGGCCGAGACGCCCAGCAGTGGCACCAGGTCCGAGACCTGCACGCTGCCCTGCTTGACCAGCATCTGCAGGATGCGTTCGCGGCGTTCGCTGGTGTTTCTCATGTTGATGCTTGTCGTGTTTCGATGCGAAGGACGAGAGCTTAGCCGCCGCAGGCGCGTGCGTAGGCCGCCAACACCGCGCCCACCTTGTGCTCGGCCAGGGCCTGCGCGCGCGGCGCCAGCCGCCCTTCGAGCACCGCCCGCGCCTGCTCGGGCAGGAACTGGCTAACCAGCGGCAGCGGCAGCTCGATGCCATCGAGATTCGCGATCAACTGATCCACCGCCGTCTGCACCGCGGGCTCGCCCCAGTAGTAGCGGCAGCGGTCGCTGAAGGCATAGCGGCGCAGCAAGGTTTGCTGAGCCGGCGTGCCGGCATAGTGCTTCTGCCAGTGCCTGGGCTGGGCCAGCATGGCGGCCTCCAGCACCTCGATCAGGCCGGCGCGGCGCGCGGCGGGCAGCAGCTCGGCCTCGATGTGCGAGAGCGCGAACAAGGCCTCGCGCAGCGCAAACGTGGCCGCCGGGCCGACCTTGAGGATGGCGAAACCGTCGCGCACCAGGGCGGCGAGCGCGGCCTCGGTCTGGTAGTCGGTACTGTGGGCCTCGAACACCAGGCCGGGGCGCAGCGTCTGCCGCCGCAGGAAGGCCGAGAGCTCGGCCGCGGCGGCGGGGGCGTAATGCTGCACCTGGCTGTGGTCGAAATCCACGCCCGGCTGCACCACCATCGCGATCACACGTTCCCAGGCCGCCTGCAGACCCTGGGCGGCAAAGGCCTGGGCATGCACTTGCAGGGTCTGGTCGGCGGCCGCCGGGGCGGTCACGGCCACGCCGCCGCCCAGCGAGGCCTCGCCGCCGGGCACCGGCACCTCGGTGCCGATCACATAGACCGGCGCGGCCAGGCCAGCCTGCGCCGCGGCGGCCTCCGCCACCCGCGCCAGGCGGGCCGAGCGCTCGGCCACCAGCGCGTCCGAGAGGCGCGGCGGATCGTCCGCGCAGGCCATGCTGCAGTCCAGATGGATTTTTTGAAAGCCCGCGCTCACATAGGCATGGATGAGCGTCTCGGCATGGTCCATGGCCGCGGCCGCCGGCAGGCCCTGCCAGGCATTCGGGCCCAGGTGGTCGCCACCCAGGATCAGGCGCTCGGCCGGCAGGCCCGCCGCGGCGGCCAGCCCATGCACATAGCGGGCGAATTGCGCGGGCGTCATGCCGGTGTAGCCACCGAACTGGTCCACCTGGTTGGAGGTAGCCTCCACCAGCAGCGGCGTGCCATGCGCCAGCGCCACCCGGATGGCGGCGCGCAGCACCGTGGCGTGGCTGCAGCAGACGCTGGTGAGCCCACCGGCGGCGCCATGCGGCCGGGCTTGCAGGAGAACAGTCAGAGGCTGGGACATGCGGGTGGGAGCTCAGCGGTGTTGTGATTGCAGCGCCAGCAGGGCCGCGCCACGCGCGCCGCCGGCATCGCCGAAATGCGGCGGCAGGATGGGCGGCACACGCACGCCCTTGAAGAGATGGCGCGCCATCGCGGCGGGCAGCTCGGTGTAGAGATGCGCCAGCTTGGACAGCCCGCCGCCCAGCACGAAGGCATGGGGGTCCAGCGCCAGCATCAGCTGCGCCAGGCCATGGGCCAGCAGGTCGAGGTGGATGTCCAGGCACAGGCGGGCACCGCCCTCGCCCGCCGCCGCACGCTGGGCGATCTGGGCCGTGTCCAGCGCCGCCCCGCCCAGGTGGCGGTAGAGCGCCTCCAGCCCCGAGCCCGAGACATAGCGCTCCAGGCAGCCCTGCAGGCCGCAGGGGCAGTCCCACAGCGGCAGGCGGTGCCGCGCCAGCAGGCTGGCGGGCAGGCTTAAGTGCCCCCATTCGCCCGCCATGCCGTTGTAGCCCGCCAGCAGCCGGCCGTTGACGCAAAAGCCGCCGCCGGCGCCGGTGCCGAGGATGGCGCCGAACATGCTGGGAAAGCCGTCGGCCGCGCCGCCCAGGGCCTCGGAGAGCGCGAAGCATTGGCAATCGTTGCCGATGCGCACCGGGCGCTGCAGCAGGGCCTGCAGGGCCGGCCGCGGCACGCCGGCCTGCAACGCCATGTCCAGCATCAGCTGGCTGCAGGGGCCGCAGTCCTCGTGCCGGGTGGCGGCGAACTTGGCCGCATAGAGCAGGGCCGGGGGCAGGTCTTGCGCAAAGGCCGCCAGGCCGAACAGCTTGCTGAACTGGAGAAAGGCCCGCGGGCTGAGTTCGAACAACTCGCGCGCATAGCTCATGTCATAGCGGTAGCGGCGCTCGAAGCGCGCCAGGCGCCAATGCACGATGGGACGCAGCAGCCGTTTCTCAAACATGGCGTAGCTCCCGCTCGGGCAGGGCCAGCCACAGCGCCGCCAGCGCGCTCAGCTGCACGCCCGGCACATCGCGCAGGAACTGGCCCCAGCCGCAGCGGCCGCTCGCCAGTTCCCAGGCATGCACGCCGGCATGCAGCAGCAGAAAGCCGGCGCCGCACAATGCGGCCGCGGCACCGGGCTGCGGCCGCAGCGCACGCCAGAGCAGGCCGGCCGCGGCCACCAGATAGGCGCAACCGATGTCGCGCACGAAGTGCAGGTTCAGCGGGCCGGTGTAGAACACGCCGGGCATGGCCGCGTACCAGTCGGCCGGCGCCAGCAACATGCCGGCACCATTGGCCGCCAGCGCCAGGGCCAGCAGCGGCCGCAAGAACTTCTTCACCATCGTCGTCTCCAGGGCTGTTCACCCCCACAAGACGAGATGGCCGGCCGGCTTGTGACATGCCGGCCGCGCGCGGCCTCAGGGCGCCGTGCGCTCCAGCAGCATCGCGTCCCCGTAGCTGAAGAAGCGGTAGCCCTCGGCGATCGCGTGGCGGTACAGCGCCATCACCTGCTCGTAGCCGGCAAAGGCGCTCACCAGCATCATCAGCGTGCTCTTGGGCAGGTGGAAGTTGGTGAGCAGGCCATCGACCACGCGGAACTCGAAGCCCGGGGTGATGAAGATGGCGGTCTCGCGCGCGCCGGCCTGCAGCGTGCCGCCCTGGGCGGCCGACTCGAGCGCGCGCAGCGTGGTCGTGCCCACGGCCACCACCTTGCCGCCGCGCGCCCGCGTGGCGGCGATCGCCGCCACCGTCTCGGCCGGCACCTCGAACCACTCGCTGTGCATCTTGTGATCGCTCAGGCGCTCCACGCGCACCGGCTGGAAGGTGCCGGCGCCCACATGCAGGGTCACATGGGCCGTGCCGATGCCGCGCTCGGCCAAGGCGGCCAGCACGCCTTCGTCGAAATGCAGGGCCGCGGTGGGCGCCGCCACCGCGCCGGGCTCGCGCGCGAACACGGTCTGGTAGCGCCGCACATCGTCGGCCTCGTCGGCATGCTCGATATAGGGCGGCAGCGGCACATGGCCATGCTGCTCCAGCAGGGCAAAGGGGTCGCTGGGGAAGCGCAGGTGGAACATGCCGCCGTCCGGCCCACAGCGGCCCAGCACCTCGGCATCGAAGGCCTCGTTGAAGCGCACGACACTGCCGGGCTTGGGGCTCTTGCTGGCGCGCAGATGGGCCCAGACTTCGAGGGTGCCGGGCAGCACGCGCTCGATCAGCGCCTCGACCGAGCCACCGGTCTGCTTGGCGCCATATAGCCGCGCCTTGATGACCTTGGTGTTGTTGAACACCAGCAGGTCGCCGGGATTCAGCAGGCCGGGCAGTTCACGGAACACCCGGTCCACCGGGTGATCCGCACGCCCGTCGAGCAGACGCGAGGCGCTGCGCTCGGGGGCGGGATGCTGGGCAATCAGTTCGGGCGGGAGCGCGAAGTCGAAATCGCTCACGCTGAAGGGGGGATGGGACATGGTGTTGAGGGCCGGACGGACCCGTGCCAAGCAGGGGCATCAATTGTCCCATGCCCGTCGCCGCTACTTGCCGCCGGTGCCCGTGGCCAGCACGGTTCCCATCGTGCCGGTGATCCAGCCCAGGCGTGCGTCGGCAAAGCGTATCGAACCCAGCAGCTGGCGTGTGCCGCTGCGCTGCGCGACCCAGCTCTTGCCGCCGTCGCGCGTTGCCAGCACCGTGCCTCGCGCGCCCACGATCCAGCCCTGCTGCGCATCGATGAAGAAGATGTCGCGCAGCGCGGGCAGGTCCGTCGACAGGCTCAGCTTGCGCCATTGGCGCCCACCATCGTCGGACTTGAGCACCACGCCGGCATCGCCCACGGCCCAGAGTGTCTGGGCATCGCTGGCTACCAACTGGTGCAGGCGCTCGGCGGTGTCGCTGCTGCGCCGGGTCCAGGTCTTGCCTGCGTCCAGGCTCTCGGCCAGCAGGCCGCCCTCGCCCAGCGCCCACCAATGCAGGGCGTCCAGCTGACGCAGCGCCTGCGTGCCCGCGGGCACGGCCAGCGCGGACCAGTTGGCCCCGCCGTCCTGCGTCGCCACAAAGCGCGGCCGCAGCGGCGCCGCCATGGCCCAGCCCAGTTGGGAGTCGGCAAACTCGACACGAACCCAGTCGCTGCTCGCGCTCAGCATCTGGGCCCAGCTGGCGCCACCGTCGGCACTGCGCTGCAGCTTGCCATCGCCGGCAATCATCCAGACCACGGCGGTGGACAGCATCTGCAGCTGCACCGTGCCGGCCGTCAGGTCACTGCGCCTGAGCTGCCAGGTCCTGCCGCCGTCACCAGTGGCCCAGAGCTCGCCACCTGCGCTCAGGCGCAGGCCATGCTGGGCGTCCGCAAAGGAAAGCGCCGGCGCGGCTTCGCTGCGGTCGCTCGCGCTGCCGGCCAGGCGTTGCCAGCTTTGCGCACCGTCGCTGCTGAGGAAGAACTGGCCGTCGTTGTCGCGCAGCAGATAGCGCTGCGGGCCCAGCGACTGCAGCTCCAACCAGGCCACCTTGCGCCCGGGTGGATGCTGGGCCGCCTGCCAGCTCACGCCCCAGTCCGGGCTCAGCCAGACCTCGCCAAAACGTCTGAACAGCAAACCCTGACCCTGCAGGGCCAGCAGATCCTCGCCGTACTTGCAGCAGGAGATCTCATCGCGCATAGCAGCCCAGCGGGCGCCGCCATCGCGGCTGATGTAAGGCGTGCCGTTGTGGCTGGCGATCATCACATCGTCGCTGGCGTTGAAGCGCTCGAACTTGAGCCATTCCCACAGCCAAGCCGGCGAGACGATGCCGCTGGGCACGATCTTCTGCCAGCTCTGGCCGCCGTCGCGGCTGCGCCAGAGCATGTTCTTGCGCATCCAGCCCTGGTTGATGTCGTAACGCTCACCCACCGCGTTGACGAGGATCTGCTGCTCGTCCAGCACCAGCAGCTGGGCCGCGTACTGGAACATATAGTCCTCGTGCGCCAGCGTCAGCACCAGTTCGGGCTGGCGGCCCAGCGAGCGCGCGCGATAGACCCGGCCATGCTCCTCGGTCCAGACCGTGCCTGCCGGCCCCACGGCGTCGGGGCGGCGCTCGACGCGTTGCCAGTCGACGCCGGCGTTCTCGCTGACCCAGAAGCTGTAGCGATCCAGCAGCAGCAGACGCTGCGCATCCAGCGCGCGCAGCACCAATTGCGGGTTCTCCTGCGGCAGGGGCGCGGCACGGCGCTGCCAGCTGCTGCCGCCATCCGCCGTCCACAGCAGGGTGCCCGGCTGGCCCAGTACAAAGCCCTGCCGCGTGTCGAGAAACTGCAGGGCATAGAGATCGGCATCCACCCCGCTCGGCTGCCGTGCCCAGCTCAGCCCACCGTCCACGCTCTTGAAAATGTCGCCCGCGTCGCCCACGCGCCAGGCCGTCTGGGCGTCCACGAACTGCAGCGCCTGCGCAGCATTGCCGCCCGCCTGCCAGCACCAACCGGTCGAGCCGGCACCACTGCAGTCCAGGCCCAGCACCGGCGCCTGGTGCTGGACAGAAACGGCCCAGCTGGCCTCACGGCTCTCACCGTATTCATTGCTGACGCGCAGCGTCACCACATAGTCGCCAGCGCGGCTGAAACGGTAGCTGGGCTGGGCCAGCTGGCTGACGCCGCCGTCGCCAAAACTCCAGGCATAGCGCAAGCCGGCCACCGCGCCCGCACTACTCGCAAACTGCGCTGGCGCGGCCACATCGGCCGTCGCGGCCGCCTGGATCTGCAGCGTGGCGGGCAAGGGCGTAGGGCCGCCAGATTCGCCACCACAGGCCGCCAGGGCCAGCACGGCAACAGCAGTCCAGGCCCTTGGCCACGGCAGAGTAGTTCGACTCAAGCTATGCCCCACGCCGCTCGCTCCTGTCAGAAACCGCCGGTCCCGGTGGCCAGCACGATGCCATTCTCGCCAAAGGCCCAGACCGTCTTGGCGTCCTGGATAAGCAGCGCCAGCAGACTTTGCTGCGTCGACTGCGCCTGCTGCTTCCAGCTTTTGCCGCCGTCATCGGTGGCCAGCAGCAGGCCAGCATCGCCAACGATCCAGCCGTGCAGCGCGTCGGCAAACTGAACATCGTTCAGTGCGCCGGCCGCACCCACGTCCTGCCGCAGCCAGGTCCTGCCTGCATCGGCGCTGCTGAGCACCAGCCCCTTGCTGCCCACCGCCCAGATCTTGCCGCCCGCCTGGCGATGCAGGCGCCGCACGTAAAGCCCAGGCCCGGACACCGAATCGGAGTCGGCGCTGTAGACGGTGCTGAAGTCTGCCGAGTCCGCCTTGACGAGGAAGAGGCCGCCGGTGCGCAGCCCATTGCCGCCCGCCGCCAGCACCTCACCGTTCTCCAGCGTCAGCAGCTGCCTCACGTCAACCGGCAGTGTGGCGCGCATGGCCCAACTCTGACCACCGTCGCTGCTGCGGTAGACGATGCTGCCCTGCCAGTTGCTCACCGCCATGATCCCCTCGGTTTCGCTGCTGAAACGCAGGGCCTGCAGCGCACCGCCAAATTCAGATCCGCCGCTCGGCACGGCCCACACCTGCGACCAGTTGGCGCCGCCGTCGCGGGTACGGAACAGCAGGCCAAAGTCGGCCACCACCCAACCCGTGTTGGCCGAGACGAATTGCAGGCTGCCGATATCACCCATCGCAAACATCGGCGGCGCCTGCCAGCTGCGGCCGTAGTCGCTGCTGCGCAGCAGCTGACTGCCGCTGTAGGCGAACAGGCGGCCCGGCGTCGGCATCGCGGCCGAGCCGATAGCGCCCGCCAGTGCCCCGCCACCAAAGCCAAGGGCCAGATCTGCTGAGCCGAAATGCGGGACCAACAGCTGCCAAGCCCCCTTGCCATCGTACGAACGCAAAGGGCGCCCGCTGAGCAGCACGCCCTGGCCGGCCAATGAGCTCAGGGATTCGGGCAATCCGCCCAGGCCCACTTGCAAGGCCTGCCAGCTGGCGCCCGCATCGGCGCTGACCCAGGAGTTCCTTGCGTCATTCGTGACGAGCAGCGTGCTTGCATTCACCACATGGCGGATCGAGGCGCCTGACTCCGGGGCTGTCACGGCCGTCCAGGTCTCGCCGCCATCGACGCTCCGGTACAAGGTCGCGCCGCCACCGCCCACGTTGCTGTGGCTCGCCCAATACTGGCCAGCGCCAGCCGGCCAGAACGCCACGTCGCCCCTCAGACTGAACCGCGAATACAGCAGCTGGGGAATGCCGGTGGACGCAACCCGCTTCCAGGTCTGGCCGCTATCGGTGCTGGTGCACAACACCACCTGATCCACGAAATGCTGCCAGCCGCCTTCGTTGGAGGCAGAAATCTGCCAGCTCACGCTCAGCAATTCGCTGCGCGAAGCCGCCTGTATCAAGCGCCAACCCGTGGCGCTGCCCTGACAAGCGGCGGGCAACTCCCCCGCCACGGACTCATGCAGGCCCAGATCCAGCGATCGCACGACCTGCAAGCTCTTGCCGTCGCCCGTCCACTCGGTTCGGTACAGGCTGCCATCCTTGGCTTGCGAGTCGTAGCGCTGCGCCGACGCGAACCAGCTGGCGCCGCCATCGGCGCTCACCCACAGGCTTGTCGTCGCCAGGTCGGCGCTCACGCTTGTCACCGACAGCAAATCGCCGCCGTGGTTGCGCAGCGGACTGCTTCCCAATGGCGCAGAGAGCCGGCCAACGCGGCGGAAGCCGGCGCCGCCATCGTCACTGCGCCAGACACCACCGTCCGCCCCCAGCACCCAGGACTTGTTGGCATCGACCAGGGCAAAGCTGTGCAGCTTGCCGGCATCGGGCAGGCGCAGCAACTGCCAGTTGCGGCCACCGTCCGCGGTCTTGCTGAGCTGCCGCTCGTCGGTCAGTACCCAACCGAGCTGGGCGGAGACAAAGTTCGCCTGCGTCAGCGCCGCGCCCGTCGGCAGCGGCGCCTGCCAGCACCAGCCGGAAGCCTCAGCGCCCGAGCAGATGCGGCCGGCCAGATGAGCCTTGTTGCTGAGGCTCAGCTTGAAGCTGCTGCTGCGGCTTTGCCCGGCCTCGTTGCTCAGCTTCAGCTGCACCTCGTAATCGCCGGCCTTGGCGTAGGCATGCTTGGGGCTGGCCTCGGTGCTGCCGCTGCCATCGCCGAAATTCCATTCATAGCGCAAGCCGGCGGCGCTGCCAGCACTGCTGCCGAACTGCACCGCCGCGGCCAGATCACTCGCTGCCGGTGCCGAGATGCTGAGCACCTCCGGCAAGGGCGCCGGCGGCGCGATGCTGGCGCCATCGCCACCTCCTCCGCAAGCACTCAGTAGTCCGACGACAAGCGCGACCCCGGCCGCGCGCCATTTTTTCTGCGTCTTTCGCTGCATGTAACCCTCCCTGGGTTGTGACTTATTTTTGGGGCATTCTGCACGAAGCCCGGTGGCAATGGACGCATTGCGCCCGGGTGCCCTTGGAGCGCGACCACAGTTGGCTAGACTCGCCTTGTGATCGCTGCCGAGCCACCCAGGTGAACCGCCGCCAATTGCACGGCTTGGCGCTCGCCTGCCTGGCAGGCGGCCTGCGTGGCGCAAGGGCCGCCGAGCCCATGCTCACCGGCTTCACCGAGAACCTGCCGCCGCTGAACTACCAGGACGAAACCGGCCCGCAGGGCTTCAGCGTCGAGCTGCTGCGCATGGTGGCGCTGCAGGCCAATCTGAAGCTGGAGATTCAGGTGCTGCCCTGGGTGCGCGCCATGCAATCGGCCGAGGCCACACCCAACAGCATCCTGTTCTCGCTCACCCGCACGCCCGAGCGCGAGGCGCTGTTCAAGTGGGTGGGGCCCATCAGCCCGCGCCGCATCGTGGTCTACAAGCTGGCCAGCCGCAGCGAGCTGAGCCTGTCCGAGCTGCGCCAGCTGCAGGGCGCCAAGATCGGCGTGGTGCGTGAATCGGCCACCGCGCGGCAGCTGCTGGCCGAGGGCTTCAAGCCCGGCGAGGAACTCGAATTCGGGCTGGACGACGCCACCAATGTGCGCAAGCTGCTGGCCGGGCGCATGGAGTACGTGATGCTGCTGGACTGGGCCGCGGCCTGGAACCTGCGCCAGCTCAAGCTGCCTTATGCGACCCTGCAGGCGGTGCTGGACTACGACAACAGCAAGTCCTACTGGTACGGACTGCCGCCCGACACCGACCCGGCCTTGGTGCGGCGTCTGCAGGCCGCGCTGGACGTCACCAAGCGCGATGGGCGCTACGAGCTCTTGAAGCTGCGCTATTTCAGCTGAAGCCGCCTGCAGCAAGCGGGCAAAATCGCGCCCATGCCCGAGGCCCTCCCCGCTCCCGTCAAAGCCAAGTCAGCCCCCCAGAAGGCGATGGAGAAGCTGGGCCTGCTGCGCGACATCGACCTGGCCCTGCACCTGCCGCTGCGCTACGAGGACGAGACGCGCCTGACCCCGATCGCCGAGGCGCGCGATGGCGACACGGTGCAGTGCGAGGGCGAGATCGTCGAATCCCATATCGAGCTGCGCTCGCGCCGCCAGCTGCTGGTGCGCATCGACGACGGCAGCGCCCAGCTGCTGCTGCGCTTTCTGCACTTCTACCCCTCGCACCAGAAGAGCCTGGCGGCCGGCGCCCGGGTGCGCGTGCGCGGCGAGATCCGCGGCGGCTTCTTCGGCCGCGAGATCGTGCACCCCAGCTTCAGGCTGGTGAACGAGGGCGCGCCGCTGGCGGACTCGCTGACCCCCGTCTACCCCACCAGCGCCGCCCTGCCCCAGGCCTATCTGCGCAAGGCGGTGGGCTCGGCCCTGCAGCGCGCGCCGCTGGAAGAGATCCTGCCCGAGCAGGCGGTGCCGCGCCAGCTGCCCACGCTGCGCGAGGCACTGATGTTTCTGCATCACCCGCCGCCCCAGGCCAGGTTGGCTATGCTGGAGGACCACAGCCACCCGGCCTGGCAGCGCCTCAAGTTCGAGGAGCTGCTGGCTCAGCAGCTGAGCCAGCTGCAGGCGCAGCGCGAGCGCGCGCGCCTGCGGGCGCCGGCCCTGAGCGGCCGGCGTGGCGGCCTGCACGAGCAGCTGCTGGCCGCACTGCCCTTCACCCTCACCGGCGCACAGCAGCGCGTCTGCGAGGAAATCGCGCAAGACCTGGCACGCCCCCAGCCCATGCACCGCCTGCTGCAGGGCGATGTGGGCTCGGGCAAGACCGTGGTGGCGGCGCTGGCTGCCGCGGTGGCGATGGCGGCCGGCTGGCAATGCGCGCTGATGGCGCCCACCGAGATCCTGGCCGAGCAGCATTTCCGCAAGCTGATCGGCTGGCTCGAGCCGCTGGGCATCACGGTGGCCTGGCTGACCGGCAGCGTCAAGGGCAAGGCGCGCCAGAAGATGCTGGACGCCGCTGCCTCGGGCGCGGCCCAGCTGGTGGTGGGCACGCATGCGGTGATCGAGGACAAGGTGAGCTTCGCCAAGCTGGGCCTGGCCATCATCGACGAGCAGCATCGCTTCGGCGTGGCGCAGCGCCTGGCGCTGCGCAAGAAGCTCGCCAGTCAGGCGCTCGAACCGCATCTGCTGATGATGAGCGCCACGCCCATCCCGCGCACCCTGGCGATGACTTATTTCGCCGACCTGGATGTGTCGACCATCGACGAGCTGCCGCCCGGCCGCACGCCCATCGTCACCAAGGTGTTTGCCGACAGCAAGCGCCTCGAGGTGGTGGCCAAGATCGCCGACGAGGTGGCACGCGGCGCCCAGGTCTACTGGGTCTGCCCGCTGATCGAGGAGTCGGAGACCCTGGACCTGAAGAACGCCACCGAGACGCACGTCGAGCTGAGCGCGGCGCTGGTCGGCAAGAGTGTCGGCCTGCTGCACGGCCGCATGCCACCGGCCGAAAAGGCCGCGGTGATGGCCGAGTTCTCGAGCGGCCGCATGAGCGTGCTGGTGGCCACCACGGTGATCGAGGTGGGCGTGGACGTGCCCAACGCCAGCCTGATGGTGATCGAGCATGCCGAGCGCTTCGGGCTCAGCCAGCTGCACCAGCTGCGCGGGCGGGTGGGCCGCGGCGCGGTGGCCAGCGTCTGCGTGCTGCTCTACACCGGGCCGCTCTCGGACACCGGCAAGTCGCGCCTCAAGGCCATGGCCGAGACCAACGACGGCTTCGAGATCGCGCGCCGCGACCTCGACATCCGCGGCCCCGGCGAGTTCATGGGCGCGCGCCAG
>Ga0208517_100397_pt1 | contig 16074 bp, 18 predicted proteins | sample LakWasM118_HOW13_2_FD_183932 | JGI IMG/M metagenome (GOLD analysis project Ga0208517, IMG submission 183932) | Freshwater sediment methanotrophic microbial communities from Lake Washington under simulated oxygen tension - Sediment Metagenome... | ecosystem: Environmental > Aquatic > Freshwater >... | reverse complement strand
AGATCCTCACCGGCCAGGCCCTCACCCATGCCGAAGCCGGCGTGGACATCGTGGCGCCCAGCGACATGATGGACGGGCGCATCGGCGCCATCCGCGAGGCCTTCGAGGTGCAGGGCCACATCCACACCCGCATCATGGCCTACAGCGCCAAATACGCCAGCGCCTTCTATGGCCCCTTCCGCGATGCCGTGGGCACGCGCGGCGCCCTGGGCAAGAGCAACAAGTTCGTCTACCAGATGGACCCGGGCAACAGCGACGAGGCACTGCGCGAAGTGGCGCTGGACATCGCCGAGGGTGCCGACATGGTGATGGTCAAGCCTGGCATGCCCTACCTGGACATCGTGCGGCGGGTGAAGGACGAGTTCCACGTGCCCACTTTTGCCTACCAGGTCAGCGGCGAATACGCCATGATCAAGGCCGCCGCCGCCAATGGCTGGCTTGACCACGATGCCGTGATGATGGAGAGCCTGCTGGCCTTCAAGCGCGCGGGCGCCGACGGCGTGCTGACCTACTTTGCGCGCGATGCGGCCCGTTTGCTTCAGAAATAATAGCTTTTAGCACTTATTGGCAAAGCACCAGCGGCCATTTTCATACCAAGCGGTACGGCATGCGCATCTTCCACATCCACTCCGGCGGCGCGATCGAACTGTCCGCTCTGCCGAGCCAGCCGCCCAGCCAGGGTTTTTTCTGGGTGGCCTGCGCACGCACGACCTTTGGCGCGCAGCTCGGACAGATCCAGGCCGCGCTGCAGGCCAGCACCGGCCAGCAGCTGGTGGATCTGCATGTCTCGGACCTGCTGAATGCGCAACTGCCCTCGCGCTACGACTACACCTCGCAATACGATCTGATGGTGTTTCGCCGCCTGGCCACCTTGCACAGCGACGCGCCGGAGCCTGCGGCGCAAAGCGACGCCCCCACCAATGCAGCGCGCAAACGCAGTGGCCCGCCGGTGCTGCGCCGCATCGACACCAGCCCCGTGGGCTTTGCCCTGTTTGACCAGGTGCTGCTGTCGGTACACCCCACCGACTGCGCCGTGCGCGACGCCTATGCCGCGCGCCTGATGGCCGCCGCCCCCAGCGACCCGCGCGAAGGCCGCGCCAGCCCAGCGCCCGGCGCGCGCCAGCCGTCCAGCCCGCCAGACCTGATGCTGCGCGTGGTCAACCTGATGGTGGACGGCTACCTGGATCTGCGCCGCGAACTCACGCGCCAGCTCGACCACTGGCAGACCGAGCTGCTCAAACCCCGGTCGCGCTATGTGAACTGGAACTCGCTGCTTGAAGCGCGCCTGTCGTTGCACCAGCTGGACGACATCTGCGAGGACCAGCGCACCGCCGTGCAGAACTGGATCGACGCCCTGGAAACCTGGGCCGTGCCCGAAAGCAGCGCCGGCCAGCGCGACCTGGACCTGCTCAAGGTGCGCAGCCGCGACGTGCTCGAACACATCGAACGCGTGGTGCACCATGTGCGCCGACTGGAGCAGAGCACCGAAACCGCCGTGCAGATGCACTTTTCGGTGCAAAGCAACCGCACCAACGACATCATGCGCACGCTCACCGCGCTGACTGCGGTGTTCCTGCCGCTGAACCTGATCGCAGGCATCTTCGGCATGAACTTCGAATTCATTCCGCTGGTGCACAAGGCCGACGGCTTCTGGTGGGCCATGGGCTCGATGGTGTTCATTGCCGTGGCGCTGGTAGCGCTGTTCTGGCGCAAACGCTACCTGGCGCGCACCAGCGGGCAGTGAACGGCGCCACGCCCGCGCCCTCTGGAAGACGCCGGCCTACCCGATGTGCCTGGCAAAAAAAGCCAGGGTGCGGTCGCGTGCCACCAGGGCCGAGGCTTCGTCATACGAGCCGCGCTGATCGCAGTTGAAGCCATGGTCGGCTTCGTACACATGCACCTGCACTTCGGGATGCGCGCCTGCAAAGGCCTGCACGCTGTCCACCGAAATCCAGTGGTCGCGCTGGCCAAAATGCGCCAGCACCGGCACCAGGGGCTGGCGCGCCACTTCGTCGGGCGTGGTCATGCCGCCGCCGTAGTAGCACACCGCCGCGGTCAGGCCCTGGAGGCTGCAGGCCGCGCGCCAGGTCAGCAGGCCGCCCCAGCAAAAGCCCACGATGCCCACCTTGCCGCCACCGTGCTGGGCGGCGTAGTCGATGGCGGCTTGGATGTCAGGCATGACACCGTCGCCAGGCAGCGCATCCACCGCCGTCTTGTAGCCAAAGCCCACGCCCATGTCGGCTTCGCTGTAGCCCAGGTCCACCTGCGGCTGCACGCGCGCAAAGGTGGCGGGTGCCACCGCCAGATAGCCGCGCGCAGCCAGGCGGTCGGTCACTGCCCGGATGTGCGAATTGACCCCGAAGATCTCCTGCAACACCACGATGGCGCCGCGCGGTGCCCCGTCGGGCTGCGCCACCCAGGCGGGCACCACAAAACCATCCTGCGACGTCAGATTGACAAACTGGCCCATGCAATTGCTCCTTGAGAAGAAAAAGGGCTGTGGCACAAAGGCACCACCGCCGCCCACCAAAGCATTCCGGCCCCGTGCCGGGATGCTGTAATGCACTGCATTCTTGCAGGAGACCGGTTTTGGACCAAGTGCAAACCACCGCCTGCACCGACCGCACCACCACCGCTTTGTGCCTTTCAGGAAACCGCCGATGGATCTGAAACCCCTCATCACCTTGCTGGCCATCGTGAACCCACTGGCCATCGTGCCATTTTTCATCCACTACACGCAGGGGTTTTCGAGCGAACAGCGCCGGCGCACCATCCGCACGGCGGCCCTGGCGTCGTTTTGCGTGATTGCCGCCTGCGCCCTGCTGGGCCTGCAGATCCTGGAGTTCTTCAATATCTCGCTGCAGAGCTTTCAGGTGGGCGGCGGCATGCTGCTGCTGATCAGCGCCATGAACATGCTCAACGCCCAGCCGGCAGAGGCCAAGCCCCACACGCATGAACTGGAGGAAGGCGCCGAGAAGGCGGCGGCGGGCAGCAGCATTGCCGTGGTGCCCCTCACCATTCCCCTGCTCACCGGACCTGCCAGCATGTCCACCGTGGTGATCTATGCCGACCGTGCGCAGACCTTCTGGCAGCACGCGGCGCTGGTGGGCTACGGCGTGGTGATCGGGCTGGCCACGGCCCTGTGCTTTTCGCTGGCCGATCCGATTGCCCGCGTGCTGGGCAAGACCGGCATCAACGTGATGACGCGGCTGATGGGCCTGATCCTGGCGGCCCTGGCCGTGGAAGTGATGGCCGACGGCCTGGGCAAGCTGTTCCCCATTCTCGGGGCGCGGTAGCTCAACCAAGCACCGCCCAGGTGTGGCACGCGGTGCCCGCCGCAACGAAGCCATGCCATACCGCATGGGCGTAGCGGATGCGGGCGTCCAGCACAAAAAAGACCACGCCCAGGGTATAGGAGCAGCCCCCGGCCACCAGCCATTGCGCCCCGGCCGCCGACGCACGCTCCAGGATGGGCACTGCCGCCAGCAGCACCAGCCACCCCATGGCGAGATACCCGCCCGTGGACAACCAGGGCGATGACAGCCGGCCCATGGCCTTGAGCGCCGTGCCTGCAGCAGCTACCAGCCACACCAGGGCCAGAATGAAGCGACCCCCAGGTTCCCCCAGATGCCCCGCCGCAAAAGCCGTGTAGCTGCCCGCAATGAACAGGAACACCGCACCGTGGTCCAGCCTCAGGAAAACACGCTTGGCCCGGCCATCCGGCAAGGCGTGGTACACGGTGGACGCCAGGTACAGCCACACCATCGTTGCCACAAAAACGCAGATGCCGGCAAAGCCCTCGGCGCTCAGGCTGCGCCCCCACGACACCAGCCAGCCACCGGCGCCCAGGGCGGCGATCAACGCCACGGCGTGGCTGGCCGCATTGGCGGTTTCCTCGTCCCGGCTTTGCGCACGCCCGGCGCTGCCCGTGAGGAGAGACCGGCCCATCGCCGCGCACCTAGTGCGGCAGCGCGGTCTGCTGGCGATCGCGCCAGGCGTGGTAGCGCGCCCGCTGCAGGGCAAAAAGCTCCACCACGCCCCACGCCATGCCGCAGCCCACCAGGCCGCACAGCATCAGCCAGCGCAAGGCGTCAATCCTGTGCGGGCGATGGGGTGGTGAATTCTTCATAAGAGAAGCAGTCGTTGCCCGGCAAATCCAGCCAACGCCAGCGTTCGTCGAACAGGTCGTCGAAGAGTCTCTGCAATCCGAGCAGTTTCCACAGCATGCGAGGCCTTTGAAAGAGGTGGTTGGCTGTTGCAAGTTACCTGCGCTGTGTGACAGTTTGGCGTCCGTCGGCACATTTGCCACACCCACCCCCTGGATTCACACGGCAGGCCAAGCGAGCGGTATGCTGCGGCGTCTTCCCCCCTGCCACACCGCCCTCCACCACCGTGCCCGAAAACGTTCTGCCCGAACTGCTGGCCCTGGAAAAGATCATCGAGCAGGGCGGCCCCGACCTGCAGGTGCGCGTGGTGCGCGAGGTCAGCGTGGCATCGGGCCAGCGCTTTCCCATCTATTCGATCGGCATTGGCAACACCAGCCCGCACATCCCTGCCGTGGGATTTTTTGGGGGAGTGCATGGCCTGGAACGCATCGGCGCCGAGGTGGTGCTGGCCTATCTGCAGAACATCGCCATGCGGCTGCGCTGGGACACCACGCTGCACCAGCAGCTCGAACAGGTGCGCCTGGTGTTCATGCCCATCGTCAACCCCGGCGGCATGTGGGCGGCCACCCGCGCCAACCCGAACGGGGTGGATCTGATGCGCAATGCGCCGGTGCAGGCCCTGGACCGCGTGCCTTTTCTGATGGGTGGACAGCGGCTGAGCGCCGGCCTGCCCTGGTACCGGGGCCACCCGGGCGCACCCATGGAAGTCGAAAGCCAGGCCTTGTGCGAGGTGGTGGGCGCCGAGCTGCTGCCCCGCCCCTTCAGCCTTGCGCTGGACTGCCATTCGGGCTTCGGGGTGCGCGACCGCCTGTGGTTTCCGTTTGCCCACACCCGCAAGCCCATTGCGCACCTGAACGAACTGCATGCACTGAAGGACATCTTCCTGCAGGCCCACAGCAACCACCAGTACATCATCGAACCCCAGAGCGCGCAGTACCTGGCCCATGGTGACCTGTGGGACTACCTGTACCTGCAGTCCTGCGAGCAAGCGGGGCGCATCTTCCTGCCGCTGACGCTGGAGATGGGCTCGTGGATCTGGATCAAGAAGAACCCGCGCCAGCTGTTCTCCCGCCTGGGCATCTTCAATCCGCTGATCGACCACCGCCAGCAGCGGGTGCTGCGCCGGCATCTGGCGCTGCTCGATTTTCTGTCGCGTGCAGCCTGCAGCCACCAGCGGTGGGTGCCCGGCGCCGAACATTACGCGCAACGCCGCGTCAACGCGCTGGCCGAGTGGTATTGAACATGGACACCTGGGTTCTGCTGCGCGGCCTGACCCGCGAGACCGCCCACTGGGGCCGCTTTGCTGGTGATTTCCAGAGCGCATGGCCCGGGACCCGTGTCGTGTCGATTGACCTGCCGGGCAACGGCCTGTTCCATGCACGGCAAAGCCCGGCCACCGTGCAGGGCATGGTGGCGGCCTGCCGCGCCGAGCTGGCAAGGCAAGGGGTGCACCCGCCGTTGCATCTGTTTGCGATGTCGCTGGGCGCCATGGTGGCCACCGAATGGGCCCGCACGGCGCCGCAAGAAATCAGCGGCTGCGTGCTGGTGAACACCAGCTTTCGCCCGTTCAGCCCCTTTTTTCACCGGCTGCGCCCCCGCAACTATGCGGCGTTGCTGGGACTGGCGCTGCTTCCCCGCTCGGCCGCAGCCATCGAACGCACGGTGTGGCGGCTCACGAGCAACGCGCCCTATCCGCGCAGCGCCGTCATCGGTGACTGGGTGGCCGCCCGCACCCTGCGCCCGGTGTCGGCCGCCAACGCCCTGCGCCAGCTGGTGGCGGCGGCCCGCTACCGTGCGCCCGCCTTGGCGCCCACCCCCCGCATCCTGCTGCTGGCCAGCCAGAACGACCAGCTGGTGGACAGCCGCTGCTCGCAAGCCATTGCCCATGGCTGGCACTGCGCCCTGGCCCTGCATGCCGATGCGGGGCACGATCTGCCGCTGGATGCGCCCCAGTGGGTGATAGAACAGGTGCAGCAATGGCGGGCGGCCACGGCCCCATGACCCGGGCAGGTCGAACGGGAATCGAGACAAAAAGCACGGAGAGCGCCCCTCCATAAAGCGCCAGTAGCCATCAAAACAGCGCAAACATCAGAAGTACCCGGCCGCAGTCCAGGCACCCTGCCACCGCCGTTCAGGCCACGGCGGCGGCCACAGCGGCAGGCGCGGTGCCCTCGTCCGAGCAGCTGGCGCCGCCGCAGCCATGGAGCAAACCATCTGGCAGCGCATCGGGCGCATGCACCACCCCCGTGGTCGCATCAAAGCCCACCCGGCGCAGATGCAGGGCGAGAGCGGCGTCCATGCTCTGCGCATGCAGGGGAAACCACAGCGCCAGCTCGGCCGCCATGGCACGCACCACATGCAGCTCGCCCTTGTCCACCGCACGCGCGGCACCGTCGCGCATGACCTGCAACACCACCTTGTGCTGCATGGCATGGCAGTTGCCCGCGGCAAAGCCGGTGGAAGCCATCCAGGCATCCTCCTGGCCAAAATGCTGCTCGGTGTGCTCCACCAGTGCCTGCCACCTGGCTACCAGGGTGGCGTTGTCGGCGGCTTCCACCGCCGCTAGCAGATCGACAAACTCGCGGTGGGTGTCATCCATGAGCGGCAGGTCCAGCGCCAGCGCCTCCGACCATTGCAGTGCAGCCATCTTTGCTTCCTTGCGTTCAAAAAAGGCGCCAGCTTAGGGGGCGGGTTGACCAAAGTATTGACGCAAGTCATGTGCGCGGCGCATGGTCACCCGCATGCAAAAGCCCCGCGCAGGGCGGGGCCCATGGGGCATCGGCAGCAGGGACATCCGCCAGGATGTTCCCTGCTGCAGTTCATTGGCCGTACATGCGTTTGGCGTCGTCCACGCATTTGGACTTCACATCGCCTTGCAGGGTGTCGCAGCGCTCTTTGGCGGCCTTGTAGTTGGCCTCGTTCTTCTCGGCGGCGGCGTCCTTGCGCGCCTCGGCCACGGCGGCCCCCTTGGCGGCGGGCGTGTCGGCGGGCTGGGCCTGCGCTTCGCTCACCTTGGCGTTTTCCTTGGCGGTCACATGGACGGCCTTGGCATCCTTCAAGCAGACGTCCTTGGCGTTGCCGCTGAGGTCGTCGCATTTTTCCTTGGCGACGGCGTAGTCGGCGTCGGCACGGGCCACGCGGGCCTTGTAGTCCGCCTTGGCGCTGGGCTTGTACCTGGCATCCAGTTCGGCCTTGGCAACGTCTTCATGGCCCTTGGCTTCCTTGGCGCAAATGTCCTTGGCATTGCCCGCCAGGGCATTGCACTTGTCTTTGCTGGCCTTGTAGTCGGCCGAGATGGTGTCCTTCGCCGCCTTGTACTCTGGCTGGGTCATTGCGAAAGCGCTCGTGGCCAGCAGGCCGGCGGTGATGGTGGCAATCAGGGTGCGTGCGATGTTCATGGCTGGGTCCTCGGGAGTGGTCTGCTGCGCAGTTGCCGCAGCACCTGTGCGCAGACAAAAGTGGGGCAACGGTTCTTGGGGGCTGGCGCGCAAGAAGCGTCAGTCCCTGAAGCGGAATTCAGGATGGCGTCCCTGCCATTCCTTGAGCTGCTTTTCCGCCACATCGCGGGCGATGCCATGGCGTTCCTGCAGCTTGCCCAGAAACTGATCGCGACGGCCGGCGATCACATCGAAATCGTCATCGGTGAGCTTGCCCCACTGTTCGACCAGCTTGCCTTTGAACTGTTTCCAGTTGCCTTGAGGGGTGTCTTCGTTCATGGTGCGCTTCCTCGAAAATTTCGCCTCTGCCATCCACCCGGAATGCGTGGAACATCTGCGTGATGCGATGGAGTCCACTGTAAAAACGATGCCCGTCGCACCGCGTAGGCCTTGCCGCGAAACACGCGTCAGCGCAGGCCTACGGACATGACAGACAAGGACGCGGCTTGCAGCTTTGCGCGGCCGGCGCCACACCCACACAGCGCCGTGTTCTCCCCGGGCGTACACCCGGTTCAGGGACCGATCAGCGCCCCAGCTGCTCCAGCCACTGCACCAGTTCCTGGGCCAGCTGGTCGGTGGCTTCTACCAGGGCCCGCGTACCACCGGCGGCGTCCGCGCTGGCGGCCGGTCGCTGCACGATGAACACGCGCTGACCCAGCAGCGTTTCACCAGTCGCAGCGGGCTCTGCCAGCGTGGCACGCAGGCGCACCAGACCAGCGCTTTCGGTGGCGCTGGTGAAGACCTGGCTGAACTCCTCCAGCTCCACCCGCAACACGGTGGGCAGCTTGCCAGCGGCGCGCGCCTGGGCCGCACCGCTATCGGCCGTGAGCACGGCGCGGCGCTGGCCCAGCCGGTCGCGCAGGCGCTGCTGCACCAGTTGCGCGGGCGGCTGGCTCCAGCGGGCCTGGCTGTAGGGGCGCAATTGCCGGGCGTCGGCGTAGGCCAGGCGGTAGACCACGGCAGTGCTGCCTTCGACCAGGCCCGGGGCCTCCAGATCGGCCAGCGCCAGGGGCGGCAGGGGCGCGCGCCGGTCGGCGGGCACGGGTGCCATGGCACCCGGGCCAAAGTCGTAGTGCACGGGACGTGACGGCGGTGAAGGCAAGGCCGAGCATCCCGCCAGAAAAGCAGCAGCAAATACGGCTATCGCGCTTGTTTTACAAGCGCCAGCAGCTATTGTTTTGATAGTTTTCATGGCGAATTGCATCAGGGTTGAACCACGGGCGCCTCGAAACCGGGCTCACCCGGGCCAGCGCCGGCACGGCCGGGGCCGTAAATGAAGACCTGCGGGTTTTCGTTGATACCCCCGGCCGTACGCCCCAGCTGGCGCACCGTACGCGAGGTGCTGTCGGCGGCGCGGTTGATGCGCGGCAGGGTGCTGTTGCCAAACTGGTCGGCCACCCGCGCCAGGGCCTGGGTGCCCTGGGTGAGCTGGTCCAGGGCGCCGCCCTCGGCGCTCAGGCGCTTGGTGGTCTGGCCGATGTCGGCGGCCAGCGTGGACACCTGGGTGCCGGCCTGCTGCAAGGCCTGCAGGGCCTGGCGCGCGTCGCCCGCCAGCGGCGGCAAGGCTGCCAGGGCGGGGTCCAGGCCCTCTTTCACGCTGGTGTCCAGCCGCTGGCTCAGGGCCGCCACGCTGCTGGCCGCCTGCCCCATGCTGTCGAGCACCGTGCTGAACCGCTTCTGGTTATCGTCCCCCAGCAGCTGGTTGATGCGCTGCGTGGCCTCTTGCACCTGGCCCAGGATGGCGGGGCCTTGCTCCGCCAGGCGCGACAGGGGCGAGCTGCGCAGCGGCAGCCGGGGCAGGCCGCTCGGCCCGGGGGGCTCGACCGGCTGCGCCACCTCGTCATCATCGAGCTGCACATGGGCCAGGCCGGTGACACCCTGGTAGCCCAGCACCGCGAAGGTGCTGGGGGTAATGGGTGCCTGGTCGTTGACCGCGATGCGGATCAGCACATTGCCCGGCACCTGCGGGTCGAAGCCGATGCGCGTGACCTTGCCCACCGCCACGCCCTTGTAGCGCACGGCGGCCTGGGGCTGCAGGCCGGTGACGCCGTCCTTGCTGGTCAGTTCGAATTGCTGGTAGCTGGTGTTGTCGCGGGTGAGCCAGGTGGCCAGGCCCGCCAGCATGGCGGCCACCACCAGCACGAACACTCCGGCAGCGAGGGCGTGGGATTTGTTTTCCATCAGGATTCCTTGGCGGTGACGGCGGTGGGCACTGGCGCCATGGCGCGCTGGCCGCGTTCACCCAGAAAAAAGTGTTCGATGAACGGATGAGGGTAGCGTGTCACTTCGCGGGGCGCGCCGGTGACGACGACTTTTTTGTCCGCCAGCACGGCCACGCGGGTGCTCAGGGCAAACAGCGTATCGAGGTCGTGCGTGACCATCACCACGGTGAGGCCCAGCGCCGCATGCAGCTCGCGCAGCAGGTCCACGAAATCATCCGACGCGCTGGGGTCCAGCCCCGCCGTGGGCTCATCGAGCAGCAGCAGCGGAGGGTCCATGATGAGCGCCCGCGCCAACGCCACGCGCTTGATCATGCCACCCGACAGATCGGCGGGCATGCGGCTGGCGTGCTCGGGCTTGAGGCCCACCATCTGCAGCTTGACCAGGGCTGCATCGCGCACCACGTCCGGCGGCAAGGTGCCCTGCTCGCGCAGCGCGAAGGCCACGTTGTCGAGCACGTTGAACGCCGAAAACAGCGCGCCGTGCTGAAACAGCATGCCCACCCGGCTGGCGGCGCCTTCGCGGCCCATTTCCGAGGCCGGCTGGCCCAGCACCGTGACGCGCCCGCGCGTGGGCAGTGCCAGGCCCAGCATCTGGCGCAGCAGCACGGTCTTGCCCGTGCCCGAGCCTCCCACCAGGGCCAGGATCTCGCCGCGCTGCACCGACAGCTGCAGGTCCTGGTGCACGGTGAAGGCCGCGTCACCCTTGCCGAAGACGGTACACAGCCCGGAGATATCCACCACCGGTTCGGCAAAATTTGGCTGGGTGGATGGGGCAGTCATGGGTCAGATACCGAGGTTCTTGAACGCCACGGCAAACAACGCGTCCACGATGATGACCATGGTGATGGAGGTGACCACCGAGGCCGTGGTGCCCTCGCCCAGGCTCTGCGTGTTGGGCTTGACGCGCAGGCCCCAGTGGCAACCGATCAGGGCAATCAGGGCGCCAAAAACCACCGACTTGGCCATCGCCAGCCCGAGGTTGCCAATCTTCACCGCCGCAGGCAGCGCCTGGGCAAAGTAGGCCGGTGAAATGCCCATGGCGACATCGGCCGCCAGCATGCCGCCGGCCAGCGCCGCCAGCGTGGTCCAGACGCTGATCAGCGGCATGGCCAGCGCCAGCGCCAGCGTGCGCGGCAACACCAGGCGAAAGCCGTGGGGAATGCCCATCACGCGCATGGCATCGAGTTCTTCGGTCACGCGCATCACACCGATCTGCGCCGTGATGGCAGAACCCGACCGGCCCGCCACCAGAATGGCCGCCAGCATGGGGCCGAGCTCGCGGATCAGCGAAATGCCCAGAATGTTGACGATGAACGACTCGGCCCCGAACTGGCGCAGCTGCAGGCTCATCAGGTAGGCCAGCACCACGCCAATCAGAAAACCCACCAGCGCCGTGATGGGCAGCGCCGTGGCGCCCATGCGGTACACATGGCCCGACATGTCGCGCCAGGGCCCACGGTGCGGGGCCCGCGCCAACCGCACCAGGTCGAGCGACAGCTGGCCCACCAGTTGCACCAGGTGCCTGGCGTGGTCCACGCCGTGCAGCACCAGCACACCGAGGTGGTCGACCTGCTCGGACAGGTGCCAGGGCTCTGGCGGCGGCGGCGCCACCGTCAGGCCGGCCACGCGTTCGAGCATGGCGCGCTGGGGGTCGCTCAGCAGCACGCGCTCGGGCCACTGCTGGCCCCAGTGGTTCCAGAGCAATTGCGCGCCCACATGGTCCAGCCACTGCAGGCGGAGCAGATCCCAGCCCCCCGCGGGCGCGGCATGCTCGCGCAACTGCACCGCCAGCGCCCGCCAGCTGGCGCGCTGGCCCAGCTCGGCCGCACCCCAGCGTCCCAGCAGCTGCGCCTGGGGTCCCTGGGGCGATTCGACACGGACGATATGGGGCGAAAGGTCGCTCATGGAGGGGGCGGCATGGGCCGCCATGGTTGGACAAAATCAGGGGCGCGGCGCCGGCGGAGCGCGCCAGGACCGGACTGCACACGCAAGCACAGCCGCCGGCCCCGTGCATGTAATTATTATCAAATTGACTTCCGGCGCAATATCAACAAGCGCCATTAGCTACAAATAGCGTAGCAATCCGCATTTCCCCCCTCGACAGCGGGCCGCCCCACCGCACAATGGGACCCAGCCTCTCAGCCCCTTTTTTCTTCCGCGCGACGCTGCAGCCAGCTTTCATCCCATGAGCGACACCACGTTTGACTACATCATCATCGGCGGCGGAACGGCCGGCGCCCTCCTCTGCAACCGCCTGAGCGCGGACGGCCGCAACCGCGTGCTGCTCATCGAGGCCGGTCGCAAGGACGACTACCACTGGATCCACATCCCCGTGGGCTACCTGTACTGCATCGGCAACCCGCGCACCGACTGGCTTTACCACACCGAGCCCGATGCCGGCCTGAACGGCCGCACCCTGCGCTACCCGCGCGGCAAGACGCTGGGCGGCTGCAGCAGCATCAACGGCATGATCTACATGCGCGGCCAGGCCCGTGACTACGACCACTGGGCCGAACTGACGGGCGACGCGAGCTGGCGCTGGGACAACGCACTGCCCTACTTTCGCCGCCACGAGGACCACTGGCGCCTGGACCAGCCGGACGGCGTGAACGAAAATTTCAAACGCCTGCATGGCAACAAGGCCACGGGCAGCCAGGGCGAGTGGCGCGTGGAAAAGCAGCGCCTGCGCTGGGACGTGCTCGATGCCTTCGCCCAGGCGGCGCAGCAGGCAGGCATTCCGGCCACCGATGATTTCAATGGCGGCAGCAACGAAGGCGTGGGCTATTTCGAGGTCAACCAGAAGAATGGCTGGCGCTGGAACACCGCCAAGGCCTTTTTGCGCCCCACCTGCTATGGCCGCCCCAACTTCGAGATGTGGACCGCCGCGCAGGCTTCCAAGCTCCTCATCGAGACACAGCCCGACGGCAGCCAGCGCTGCACCGGCGTGCAGGTGTGGGACGGCCACGAAATGGTCACGGCCCGCGCCACACAAGAGGTCATCCTGAGCGCCGGCGCGGTGAATTCGCCCCAGCTGCTGCAGCTGTCGGGCATCGGCCCGGCCGCGCTGCTGCGCCAGCATGGCATTGATGTGGTGCACGACCTGCCCGGCGTGGGCGCCAACCTGCAGGACCACCTGCAGATCCGTGCAGTGTTCAAGGTGCAGGGGGTGCAGACGCTCAACACCATGGCCACCTCGCTGCTGGGCAAGGCCAAGATCGGGCTCGAATATGCGCTCAAGCGCAGCGGCCCCATGAGCATGGCGCCCTCGCAGCTCGGCGCCTTCACGCGCAGCAGTGCCGACCAACCCTGGCCCAACATCGAGTACCACGTGCAGCCGCTGTCGCTCGACGCGTTTGGCGAGCCGCTGCACAGCTTTCCGGCCTTCACGGCCAGCGTGTGCAACCTCAACCCCACCAGCCGGGGGACGGTGAACATCAAGAGCGCCGACTTCAAGGCCGCCCCGGCCATCGCGCCCAACTACCTGAGCACCGCCGAGGACCGCCAGGTGGCCGCCGACAGCCTGCGCGTCACGCGCCGCATCGTGGCCCAGCCCGCGCTGGCCCCATACAAGCCGGAAGAGTGGAAACCGGGCGTGCAGTTTGAAAGCGACGAAGACCTGGCCCGCCTGGCCGGAGACATCGCCACCACCATCTTCCACCCCGTGGGCACCACCAAGATGGGGCGCGGCGATGACCCGATGGCCGTGCTGGATTCCCAGCTGCGCGTGCGCGGCATTGCGGGCCTGCGGGTGGTGGATGCGGGCGCCATGCCCACCATCACCAGCGGCAACACCAACTCGCCCACGCTGATGCTGGCCGAGAAGGCGGCCGAGTGGATCCTGCAGGCGCGCAAAACGGCGTAACGGGGGTGGGAAATCCCCAATGCATCACCGATAGACAGCCGTTAAAGTCACGCCACTCGAAAGCGCGCTTCGGTGTGCCAAGCGAGGGGCCCGAGGAGACATTTCTACCAATAATCCAATTCCAAGCATCCAACGAGGTGCATTCTTTTTCAGGCGCTGGTGATCCCAGCGCCTTTTTCTTGCCCGCTTTTCGCGCAAGACATCCCGACGATTGCGCCAACTCTTACCAAATTGATAGCAAACAAGGTGTGAAAATCCTGTGATGGAATGGATTTTTATCACCCTGGCCTCACTGCTTGCAGGCTTTGTGGATGCGATTGTGGGCGGTGGAGGACTGGTGATGGTGCCGGCGCTGTTTGCGGCCTTTCCCGGCGCGCCACCGGCCACGCTGCTGGGCACCAACAAGGCGGCATCGGTATGGGGAACCGCCATGGCTACCTGGCAGTACAGCCGGCGTGTGCAGATCCGCTGGTCGGCCATGCTGCCCGCTGCAGCCACCGGATTCATGGGGGCGTTCGCCGGCGCCTGGGCGGTCACGGTGATGTCCGCAGACTTCCTGCGCAAGTTGCTGCCACTCGTGCTGCTGGGCGTGCTGGCCTACACACTGGCCAAGAAGGAGCTGGGCCAGCACCACCTACCCCGCCATGAGGGGCGGACCGAAGCACTGGTGGCCTGCCTGATCGGCGGTCTCATCGGTTTCTACGACGGATTCTTCGGCCCCGGCACCGGCAGTTTTTTCGTCTTCCTGTTCGTGCGCCTGCTGGGCTACGATTTCCTCAACGCCTCGGCATCGGCCAAGCTGCTCAATTGCGCCACCAACATGGCTGCCATTGCACTGTTTGCCGCCAAGGGCCATGTGTGGTGGCACTTTGCCGTGACGCTGGCCGTAGCCAACGTCGTGGGCAGCCTGCTGGGAACGCACCTGGCGCTCAAGCACGGCACCGGCTTTGTGCGCGGCATTTTCATCGTGGTGGTGGGCACGCTGATCCTCAAGACCGGCTACGACGCCTTCCTGCGCTGAACCCATCCACCGCCAGCCCCCCACGCTACCCGGCACGCGATCCAGGGGCTGGCGGAAACAGGCGGTGCCGCATGGACTGCCCTCTATAATCGATTGCGTCAGTTTTATGACGCCTATTACCTTTGGGCGCTATCATTTTCCAGGCTCCGGCTGCGTGACCCGCAAGCCGGTTTTTTTGTATCTGTACCACCCCGACAGGATTCTCCATGAAGCTTTTCAAGTTCATCGCCTCCACCCTGGCACTGTGCGCTGTCTTTTCCGTACAGGCCCGCTCCCTCGATGAGATCAAGAAGGGTGGCAAGATCATTGTGGCCACCGAAGGGCAGTTTGCGCCCTTCAATTACTTCAAGGGCACCACGCTGACGGGCTTTGAGGTGGAGGTGGCAGAACTCGCAGCCAAGAAGATGGGCCTGAAGATCGAATGGAAAACCATCGGTTTTGACGCCCTGCTGACCGGCCTGAAGCAGGACCGCTGGGATCTGGTGATCGCATCGCATGGCGTGACCGAAGAGCGCGCCAAGGCCGTCACCTTCACCGCGCCGCACTACTGCTCTGGCGGCATGGTGATCGCCATGGACCCCGCGATCCGCAACGCCAAGGACCTGGGGGGCAAGATCGTCGCCGTGCAGACCGGCACCAGCTACCTGGAAAATGTCCAGAAGGTCACGACCATCAAGGAAATGAAGAACTTTCCCACCGATGTGGACGCGCGCAGCGCACTCACCTCGCGCCGGGTGGACGCCTGGGTGACCGACCGTTTCGTGGCCAAGGAAGTGGTGGCCAAGAACCCCAAGGCAGGCCTGCAACTGGGCGAAATGGTCTTCATCGAGCGCATCGCCTCGGCGGTTGCCAAGGGCAACCAGCCCCTGGCGGATGCCTGGTCGAAGGCACTGGCCGAAACCATGGCCGATGGCAGCTACGCCGCCCTGTCGAAAAAGTACTTCAACGAAGACGTACGCTGCAACTGAAAAAGGGGGCTCCGGCCCTCTCTGATCCATGCTCATAGCCCTTTGGCCGCGCCACTGGAGCCGCCCGCAGCGTAGCAACGCCACGCTGGTTGCGGCTCTGGTCCTCATGGTGTTCATGCTGGCCCTGCTGGGCCAGATCCTTTCCTTTTTCCCCGAGCCCATCGGCTCCAACGCCCAGGCGTTTTCCGATGGTGCGCGCACCACGCTGTGGCTGACGCTGGTCAGCGGCGCCGTGGGCCTGGTGCTGGGCACGGCCGCGGCACTGGCACGCACGGCCCGCTGGATCGGTTTGCGCTGGCTGGCCGGTTTTTACATCTGGGCCATCCGCGGAACGCCGCTGCTGGTGCAGATCCTGTTTGTCTACTTCGCGCTGCCGGTGCTGGTGCCGGGGCTGAATC
>Ga0208517_100383_pt1 | contig 16704 bp, 14 predicted proteins | sample LakWasM118_HOW13_2_FD_183932 | JGI IMG/M metagenome (GOLD analysis project Ga0208517, IMG submission 183932) | Freshwater sediment methanotrophic microbial communities from Lake Washington under simulated oxygen tension - Sediment Metagenome... | ecosystem: Environmental > Aquatic > Freshwater >... | reverse complement strand
TGGCCAGCGCATCGGCAAACATCACCTGGTTGGCCGCCAGGTCGAGAAACGGCAGGCCGCTGCCCGCGATGGCGTTGCTGATGTTCTGCAGCACCAGGCCGCGCAGCTGGCCTTCGAGGTCGGCCACGGGGTAGCTGTCGCGCGTGCCCGAGATCTCGGTGTGGAACAGCTTGGGGTCGGCGATGCGGTAGGCGTAGTTGCCGAACGCGCGCAGGCGCACCGCGCCAAAGTCCTTGTCGCGGATGGTGATGGGCTGGGGCGTGCCCCATTTCTGGTCGATCTGCTGGCGCGTGCTGAAGAAATACACATCGCTCTTGAAGGGCGACTGGAACAGCTTGTCCCAGTTCTTCAGATAGGTCAGCACCGGCAGGGTCTGCGTGGTGAGCTGGTAGGTGCCGGGGCCGAACACGTCGGCCACCTGGCCCTCGTTGACGAACACCGCCATCTGCGACTCGCGCACCACCAGCGTGCCGCCGTTCTGGATTTCCATCCCCGCCATCGGGTAGCGCCAGGCCAGCGTGCCATCGCCCTCTTCGGTCCACTCCAGGATGTCGATGAACTGTTTCTTGATGAAGTCCATGAGGGCCATGCGGTGCTCCCGGTGGTGGATGGGAAAAGGGTCGACCATCATAGCCAAAAGCTTTATCGCAGCGGTGGGCTTGCGCAGATTCTGCCTGCGCGATGGCTTTACTGGAGCTGTTCGCGCAGCGCGCGCTTGAGCAGTTTGCCGCCTGAGTTGCGAGGTAAAGGCATGTCTGACCAAGTGATGGTCTCTGGCACTTTGTAGTCCGTAAGCTGCGTTTGGCAATGAGCACGCACCGCCTCGTCGTCGTGCGCGACACCGGGCGCATAGATGAAAGCGTGCACCCGTTCCCCCAGCACCGGACACGGCAGGCCGACAATTGCTGCTTCGACCACGCCGGGGATTGCCATCAACACGTTTTCTACTTCAGCTGAATAGATCTTAAAGCCGCCGCGGTTGAGCATGTCCTTCTTGCGATCGAAGAGTCGAATGAACCCTTGCGCGTCGACCGATCCCATGTCCCCCGAATGCCAATACCCCCCCGAGAAAGACGAGTGCGTAGCCTCTGGGTTCTCCCAGTAGCCGGGCACCACCATGGGGCCGGAAATCCACAGCTCGCCCATCTCCCCGGTGGGCACTTCGCGGCCCTCTTCGTCCATCACACGTACGTCGGCGCAAGGCAGTGGAACGCCAACGGTGTCGGCATGGCCGCGCGTGAGTCCGGCGGGCATCATCGTGGTCGGCGAGGTCGTCTCCGTCGCGCCGTAGGCATTGATCAATGTCAGTCCCGGTAGCCGCTCGCCTAGAGAGTCGATGGCCGACACCGGCATGGGCGCGCCGCCATATCCACCGATGCGCCAATGCGAGAGATTCGTGCTGTCGAATGACGCGTGCAGGAGGCACAGCGTGTACATCGCCGGTACCATCAGTGTGTAGGTGATGCGCTCGGCCTCCATCGCCTGCAGAAACGACGCCGCCTTGAACTCCGGCAGAACCACGATGACACCACCCACATGCACCATGGCGGCGATCACGGCGATCAGCCCGGTAACGTGGCTGGCAGGCACGGCCAGCGCCGAGCGGTCGCCGCTGCGCAGGCCCATGCATGCCTCGTAGTGGCGTACGGAATGCGCGACGTTGAGGTGCGTCAGCATGGCACCTTTGGGCCGCCCGGTCGTGCCAGAGGTGTACAGGATGACCGCTGTGTCTTGTTCTTGTACGGCGGCGATGCCCGCTGTTGCTTCGCCCGAGGTGCCCAGCGTATCAAGCGCCAGCGCCCCGGCGGCGGCACCTGATACCGTGATGTGCAGACGCAACCCCGGGACGTCTGCAGCGTCAGGAATGCGCTCGGCCAGCGCCGCATCAAACACGATTGCGCAGGCGCTGCACTGGGCCAACATGTACGCAAGGCCAGGTTTTTGCTCGCGCTCGCCGATGGGCACGGCGATGGCGCCCAGGCACTGCAGCGCGAAAAGTACGGCAACAAACGCCGGCTGGTTGCCCATGAACAGCGCCACGCGTTCGCCCGCCGTCACGCCCTGCGCGGCCAAACCTGCGGCGATGCGTGCCACTTCAGCGTCAAGTTGGCGATAGCTCCAGCGCAGTGCGCCGCACACGACGGCATCGCTGTCGCCATGTGTGGCCACAGCGCGTTCGAGCAAGGAATGCATGCTCTGGGGCCGCTCGGTGAAGCAGCGCACGGTGCGGTCGCCGTAGATGGCCTCCACACGCATTGTGGGCGTTTGGTCGGGGTTCCAGTGTGGGCGGTTCATGCCGCACTCTCTTCGGTCGCAGCCACGTTGGCGCCGCGCTCGATCACATATTCGACGTCCACCAGCTTGCGCGAATGGTTCAGGTCCGATTGCGCGATGAGGACCGACAGCGCGCTGCCACGCAGTCCGGCGATGACCTCGCCCAGTCGCATCGACAAGGCTGGCGCAACGCCTTCAAAGGGCTCGTCAAGCAACAGCAGGCGCTTGCCGATCGCCAAAGCCCGCGCCAAGGCAACCAACTTTTGCTGGCCACCCGATAACAGGAGCGCACGACGTTCGCGCATGGCAGTCAGTTCAGGTAGCACCCCGTATACGAAGTCGAGCCGCTGCGTAGCGTTGTGAGCGCCTGTCGCCCACAGAGGCACGAGAATGTTCTCCTCAACCGTCAGTTCGGGCACCAAGCCACGGTCTTCGGGCATGTAGCCGATACCGAGCGCAGCGCGCTCATGCTTGGGCGTTTTCGCCAGGTCCTTTCCGTCGAAGTAGATGGTGCCTTGAGTGGGTACGAGGTGGCCCATCACCGAACGAAGCAGCGTGGTTTTGCCCGCGCCGTTTCGACCGATGAGCCCAGTCATGCTGCTGTGCGCAACGGTCAGGCTCAGGCCTCGCAGCACCTGCACGGAACCGATGGAGACATGGATCGATTGGATGGCGAGCATCGCTTACTCCTGCTGTAGGGTGCCAGTTACGTAGCGGCGCACGTCATCGGTGGCGAGCGCAGCCTGCGGCGTGTTGTCGGCAATGATGCGGCCGCTGTAGAAAGCGATCACGCGATCGGCGTAGCGCTTGACAATGTCCATGTCGTGCTCCACGAAGAGCACCGCCATCGACTCCTGGCCGAGCGCGGTCATGATGATTTCCATCATCGGGAATTTCTCTTCCGCAGAAACACCGCTGGTGGGCTCGTCGAGCAGCAGCAGGCGCGGGTGGCCTGTCATGGCCATGGCAATGTCCAGCAGCTTGCGCACGCCGCCGGGCAGCTCGGCGACCCGGCGTTCGCGGTGCTCGCTGAGGTTGAAGCGCGCCAAGAGCGCGTCGGCGCGCACTACCGCATCGGCATGCCGTGCGGACTGCCAGAACGAGAGCCTGTTTTCGTGGCAGGCCGTGGCCACCAGCATGTTGTCAAGGACCGACAACTCCTGAAATAGCTGCGGAATCTGAAACGACCGTGCCACGCCCAGGTGCGTAATCTCGCGCGGCGTGAGCCGCGTGATGTCGCGTTCGCCCAGCACAATGCTGCCGGTGTCAGGCTTGAGGTAGCCGGTGATCATGTTGACGAACGTCGTCTTGCCTGCCCCGTTGCTGCCGATCAGGCTTACCCTTTCACCGACACCGATGGCGACCTCAATGCCGCTGGCCGCAACCACTGCACCAAAGCGTTTCTCGATGCCGCTGGCACGCAGCAGAATCTCGCGTTCTGCCAAGGCGGTAGGTTGCTTCGCTCTGGTGCGCGGATGCAAAACGGCGCTCATGAGCGGTCTCCTTTCGCGCTGCGATCGACCCACAACGAGCCGATCCCGCGGGGCAGGAAGCGGATCATCACCAGCAGAAATAGACCGAGCGACAACTGCCAAGTGTTGGGGAAATAGAGGCTGGAGAACGAGCGCACAACCTCCAACAGCGTTGATGCGATAAACACCGCGAGCACGCTCTGCCAGCCAGCGAGAATCGCAACGAAGACGAACTCGCCAGAGGTGGTCCAGAAGCTGAAGTTCGGGTCGATGTGGCCGAGCGACATCACGGTCAGCGCACCGCCCACGCCCCCGGCAAAGGCCGCGAGAAGGTAGTTGATGCCCATCGCCTGTTTAACCGAACCGCCGAGGTATTCAACACGCAGTTCATTCTCGCGCACTGCCAGCGTGACTAGGCCGCGCGTCGAATGGAAATAAACGTGCGCCATCAGCGCAAAGATTCCAGCGACCGCGATCGTCACGCCGTAGAGCACATAGGCCACACGCTCATCCGCCAGCGTCTGGCCAAACAGCGTGGGGCGGCCCATGTTGAAGCCGTCGGATCCGCCCAGCGCGTTGGTCTTCACCAAGGCGCCGTAGCAGACCATGGACAGCGCAAGTGTCAGCATGGCGAAGAAAATGCCACGGTAGCGTGCGAGCAGAGGCGCAAAAGGCGCAGCCACCACCAGTGCCGCCACGCCACCCATCAGCGCCAGGCCGAGTGCGTCGGTAATGCCGAGCTTATTAAAAGTCAGCGCTGCCGCATAGCCGCCTACCGAAAACACCAGGCCCTGGCCGAAAGACACCACGCCGCCGCGCATCAGCAATACGATGCCCAGTGACACCAGTCCGTGCGATGCAGCCATAGTGAGCAGAAAGACCAGCCACCGTGGCATGAAGGCGCCGCCAATAATCAGCGCAGCGATCGAGGCGATGCCTACCAGCAGCGCAAGGGTTCGACGCGGCGCGTATGGAACGGCCACTGGGGCAGGAGTGAGAGGAATACTCTGCATAGGTCAAATCTTTCGCGCTTGAATGCGTTGAAATAGCCCTTCGGGCCTGACGATGAGCACCAGCGCCATCACGATGTAGATGGAGAAGAGCTCGATTTCTGGCATGACGTGCACCGCAAAAGATCGCGCGAGACCCACGATGAGTGCGCCGATGGCGGCGCCCTCAATGCTCCCAAGCCCGCCGATGATCACGACGGCAAAGGACACGATGATCACGCCGACCGACACTCCCGGCTGTACCGAGATCAGAGGTGCCGTGAAGGCGCCGCCGAGGGCGGCGAGGAAAATGCCGGCCGAGAAGGCCAGCAGGTAAACGCGCGAGACATTCACACCCATGCTGGCTGCGACCTCTTCGCTGTGGATCACGGCGAGCACTATCTTGCCGTGGCGGGTGCAATTGAGCCCCCACCAGACGGCCAGCCCCACGATAACCGCGATGACCATCAGCATGAAGTCGTAACCCACATACACCTGGGTACCGATTTCCACGTTTCCAAAGAGTGCGTAGGGCTCCGAGACGTAGTACGGATTGGCACCCCAGATGAGCTTGGTGACGTCTTCCAGGATCAGAAACAAGGCGTAGGTGACCAGCACCAGCAACACCTCATCACGGCCGTAAAAAAAGCGCAACAAATAGCGCTCGGTCAGCGGCGCGAAGATCAGTGCCACCGCAATCGCAGCCAGCAACATCGCAACCAGTGACCATTGCGGCGCGAAATTCAGGGTGGCAAACCAACCCACGAGGCTGGCGGCGGCATAGGCGCCCAGTGCATAGAAGCTGCCATGCGCGATATTGAGAATCTTCAGCACACCGAACACGAGCGTGAGCCCGAGCGCAACGATGAAGAGCCACGACGCATAGCTCAGACCGTCGATGAGGATGGTGATGGCGGTATTCATGCCCGTCCTGGTATATGTTGTGGGGGTGACAATGAGGCCGTCAGCCCGCGCGCTGCTCGGGCTGACGGAGTCTCCGTGCCACTGGGATACGATGCAGCGCTTAGGCGCTTAGCACTTCGATCCGGCGAATCCGCTCTTGATCCATTCTTCCGATTTCATGTGAGCGGGCGGGTTGACGCACTCGGCCGGGAAGCGCTGGATATCGTCGATCACCACCATCTTTTTGGCCGCGTCGTAGCGCGTCTTGCCAATGGCGGTTTCTTGCATCGCCTGCTGGCCGTCACCCAGCGCCATGCGGATCTTTCCAGCGGGGGAATCCCATTCCATGCCTTTGAGCGCAGCCGCCAGTTGCTCTGACGTGGGCTTCTTGCCGCCATTGGCCGCCATGGCCTTCTCGGCGGCGAGCTTCAAGCCCATGAGCGCCTGCGCCATGCGGTAGGGAGCCTGTGCCGGGTAGGTGTTGTAGCCCTTTTGGTACGTACTCCACCACCAGTCGTTCAACGCTGACTTGGGCGAGAGCAGGCCGTAGGCGCCGCGCGCACCAAGGATCGCGCCGTCGGGCATCTTGTTGCCCAGATTGGTCAGTACATGGTCAGCGGCAGACAGCACTACTTGCGAGCGTTTGAACAGTCCGCGTGGACCCGACTGCAGGATGAATGCCTGCAGGTCACCACCCCACAGGCTGGAATGCGTGACGTCGGCACTCTTGGACATTAATACTGATATTTCGGTACCGTACTGGCCTGCGCCGAACTTGGGCAGCAGATCCTCGCCCAGCTTTGCACCTGGATAGAGCTGGGCCATCGACAGCATGAAGTCCTTGCGCGAATCCTGGCCCCATGCATAGTCTTGGTTGATCATGTTGTACGTTGCGACTTTGATGTCGCGCGCCTTCATGTAGCGGGCTAATGCGACGTTGTCCATGGTGGCGTGCGACGCCGTGCGAAAGACGTAGTTGTATTTCGCATCCTCGAAGATGCGCGGCGTGCCGCAGTCGTAGAGGATGAGGAACTTCTTCAATTCCTCTGCGACCGGGGCCGCGGCCAGGCAATCCCCAGAACTGACGTAGCCGATTACCGCATCAACTTTTTCGCGGTCGTAGAGATTGCGCAGCTCTTGCACCTGCTTGGTCGCGCCGCCGTTCTCATCTACATAGATGGCTTCAATCTTCATGCCACCGAAACCGGTTTTGTTGTACGGAGCAGGCGCCTCGCCTTTGTTGAACGCATCCACTAACACCTTCGCACCGTTGACGGCGGGAATGCCAAAGCTTTCCGCCGCTTGGCCCGAGAGAAAACTGACAACGCCGATCTTGAAGGTTTCCTGCGCATGGGCGGTCATGCCGAGCGCGACCATGCCGACGGCTACCGCGCTCCGCGCCAAATGGCGGTACCAGATGGCCGGTTGTGGCAACCCCGAAATTTGTTGATGCTTCTTCTGCTTCGATTCCATGTCTGTCTCCTTGTAGTGAACTAGGGTGCTGTCGTGATGGGCGTGCGCATGTCCAAGCCCGTCATCTCGAAACCTTTTTGAAAATCAACCATGTGCTTTCGCGTCCACTCGGTGGCGGATTGCACGTCCTTGCACAGAAGTGCATCGAGGATGGCGCGATGCGCCACCAGGTTGCGCGCCTTGGACTGAGGCAAGTGCAGATGGATCTGCAGCAGCGTAGGGTTGTAGAGCAGGCTGATCGGCTCGCGTGCGAGCATGAGCGCGCGGTTGTGGCTGGCGCGGCCGACCAAGGCGTGGAATTCAACGTCGAGCTCAACGAGGCGGATGTTCTCTTCCATCGACGTTGCACCGCGAGCTTGGAGTTCTGCGGTGAGCGCCGTGTTGGCTTCCAGCGCCTCGATATCTTCGGAGTTCGCCTGTACCGCAGCGAGTCCGGCGGCAAGCGGCTCCAGCGTGACGGCGACCTGCCACAGCTCCTGGAAGGTGGTCTGTTGCAGCAATAACAAGCGCGTTGCACGGGGGGCAAGGTCGTAGAGGCCCGGCAAGGTGACGAAAAGCCGGCGCCCTTCGCGGCGCTGCAGCAGCCCCTCTTGCTCGATCTGACGGATGGCTTCTCGCACCGTGGAGCGATGGACGCCGAATTGCTCGGCCAAGCTCTGCTCGGTCGGCATTGGCATGCCAGGCTGGATTTGTCCACTGAGAATGCTGCGTTCGATCTCTGCGGAAACGGCCTTGTAGGCTGGCTCGATGCGAAGCCGGTTGAACATCGAACCATCGGCGAGCGCCTTCGCTTTGCCAGATGGCGATGCGACGCTCTCAGATGGTGTGCCTGCCTTGCGGCGTGACGGATGAATGCGACCGTTCAATCGATGTCTCCTTGCGGCTGTCGCGCTGCAATTTGTTTGTCGGACAATCGGATTTTGGGTAGCTCGTGCGTTCACCCGTTATCGGGTTTTCCCGCGCCTGTCAGAAAGCCTGCGCCTTGGGAATGCCATTTCTAGGCGGCTTCCAAATGGAAGAGGCCAGAAATCGGTCGTAGCTATAGAGTCGCGAAGACGTCACGCCACGGCCAGCGCAGCTAGGGCGTGCCATCAATCGGTATCCGAGTGCAACCAAAGGCCATGGTGCTCAATTGAGCCAAACCATGGTTACGGCCAAGTGAATGGCACCCAGAAAATTGCGCGCCGTCTTGTCATAACGCGTAGCAATGGCCCGGTATCGCTTAAGACGCGCAAAGAAGTTCTCGATCAGGTGGCGCACCTTGTACTGAATCGCCGGGTCTGAACTGCCCCCCAGAAACAACCATGCCCCGACCTGCGGGGCATGGGGGGCGGGGGCGATGCAAACGTTCAGGCCTTTGTATCCAGCAGCGAGCCCATCCTCTCGTCCTGCGCCCTGATGGTCTGCAGGTTGGCCTTGAAGGCGTAGGTGGCCGCCATCTGCTCCACGGCCTCCTGCTCCAGCGCCACACCTTTTTCGCTGGCCTCGCGCTGCACCGTGGCATGCACGCCCGCACTGTCTTCAACGGCCTGTTGCTCCACCCCCTGGCGGCGATAGCCGGGCGTGTTCATGTTGGCCACGTTGTGGGCCGACGCATCCAGCCGCAACTGTGCGGCCTGCAGGCCCGAACTGCCGATGGAAGCAATGCTTGTCATCATGTGCTCCGCTGGAAACGCACCAAAGGGCAAGCATTGTCTGCCTGTCCTGCGCACAGGGCAACTCACTGCCACTCACCCATGCGCCTGCACCAGGCATTGCGCAAACGCCTGCGCAGCGCGCGGTGGCTGGGGCGACTTGCGCAGCACGCTGACAAACTGGCAGCGGTAGAAAAACTGCGCGGGCTGCACGGCCTGCATCAGGCCCTGGCGCACGAAGGCTTCGGCGTAGTGGTCGGGCAGAAAGCCCAGATAGCGGCCCGAGAGGATGAGCGTGGCGATCGACTCCTGGTCAAACCCCGTGGCCTTGCGCGGCAGGTGTGCGCGGTGGCTCAGCTCCATGTTGGGCGAGTGGTAGCCCAGGCCGGCAAACTGGTGGGTGCGCAAGGCGTCCCAGGTCAGGGCCGCGTGGTCGGCCCCGAACAGCGGGTGGCGCGCGCCGCAGTACAGCAGCATGGTCTCGGTGAACAGGTTGGCATACACCAGGCTTTGCGAGGCGCGGTGCGCCGGGATGATGCCGATATGCAGGCTGCCGTCGATCAGCCCCCGCTCGATGGCATTGATCGAGGCCACATGCATCTGCAGGCTCACGTCCGGTGCCTGTTCGGAGAACAGCGCAATCGCGTCGCCGATGTGCGCCGCCGGGTTGCTGGCGGTCTTGTCGAATACCGCCACCTCCAGGCGCCCGCCCATGCGGCGGTGGATGTCGTCGATGCTGCTGCGAAACGCGTCCACGGCGCTCAGCAACCGCAGGGTTTCGTCGTACACGCGCTGGCCCTCGGGCGTGAGGGCAAAGCCCGCCCGCCCGCGCCGGCACAGCGTGAGGCCCAGGCGCGTCTCCAGGTCTTTCATGTGGCGGCTCACGGTGCTGGTGCCGATGTTCAGCTCCAGCTCGGCCGCCGACATGCCGCCGCACTCGGCCACGCTCTTGAACACCTGCAGCAGGCGCAGGTCCATGTCGCTGAGCTGGCCCAGCACGGCACGTTCACGGGGGGAAGGGGCGGGCATTGCGGTGATACGGGCAAGGGAAAAACAGCCCCCAAGACTACCAGCCCGATCGCCGGTGCCGGCGCGAACGCAATAGCCTAAAAAAGCTATACCGCCACCCCAAAGCGGTACTTGTGCAGGAAAAACCGGCTGCTTACGATGATTTCGCAGGCTGGATCAACAGGAGTCTGTGCTGGTCAAAAGTGGTCATGACAGCGCAGCAAACCTGTTGGAGTTGCGGCAATGGTGCATGCAGTGCACCGCTGGTGCGTCCCGCGTGCGTATTTTCGCCAAGATTCACACATTACGACTTCCTATGAAGAATCCCCTTCGCCATCCCTCTGCATTCGTTCGCCGCGCGGTTCTATTCGGAGCACTGGCGGGAATATTCGTGACCGCCTCGCCTGTCATCGGGCAAGCCATCGAAGCGACGACGAGTGCACCGTCCAAACATGCCATGGAGCCGCAGGTCATTGATGACCTGCCCGCCAACTACGCAGCCGATCTGCCCCCTGAGCAGCGCAGCCTGATTGAGCGTGGACGCTACATCGCCCGTCTGGGCGACTGCGTAGCCTGCCACACGGGCGAAAAGTCCCAGCCCATGGCCGGCGGCCTCGCGCTGGAGACACCGTTCGGCAAGCTTTACTCCACCAATATCACGCCGGACAAGACCACCGGCATGGGCAGCTACAGCTTCGATCAGTTCGATCGCGCCATGCGCAAGGGCGTGGCAGCCGACGGTCGTAACCTGTATCCGGCCATGCCCTACCCGTCGTATGCCAAGATGTCCACTGAAGACATGCAGGCACTGTATGCGTATCTGATGGAAGGTGTGGCACCGGTGCAAGCGCCGAACAAGGCGTTGGAAATGGGCTTCCCTTTCAACCAGCGCTGGGGGCTTTCACTGTGGAACTGGCTGTTTCTGGACGCTACGCCGTTCCAGTCCAGCGCCCAGCAAACACCAGAGTGGAATCGCGGGGCCTACCTGGTACAGGGTCTGGGCCACTGCGGGGCGTGCCACACGCCGCGCGGCGTGGCTTTCCAGGAGAAGGCCATGACCGGCGAGGGCAAGAGCGGCACCTACTTCCTGGCCGGCGAGACGGTGGAAGGCTGGCGTGCCCTGAGTCTGCGCGACCTGTGGACGCCCAAGGAAACCGCCGAGATGCTCAAAACCGGCCGCAACCGCCACGGCACGGTCTCGGGAAACATGGTGGACGTGGTGCAGCACAGCACGCAGTACATGAGCGATTCCGACCTGCTGGCCATCGGCACCTACCTCAAGTCCCTGCCCGCCGGCAAGGATGACCTGCCCATGCAGGTGGCCCAGGGGCCGGCGCCGCGCATCGCGATTCCGGCGCGCGCCGTTGGCAGCACTGAAGCCAATGCCGTCAACGCCGCGCACTACAACGTGCCGGCCGACCTCTACACCAGCCGCGGCGGCTTGGGATATCTGCAGTTCTGTGCGGACTGCCACCGTGCCGATGGCGGCGGCGTCAAGGACGTTTTCCCCTCGCTGGAGGGCAATCGCTCGCTGCGCGCGGACAATCCCAGCACGCTCATCCACATCATGCTGACCGGCTGGACTACGCCGGTGACCCAGAGCCACGCACGGCCGCTGACCATGCCGGCTTTCGCCCAGCTGGGCGACCAGGAGATTGCTGACATCCTGAACTTCACCCGCCGCAACTGGGGCAGCAAGGATGCGTCGGAGATCAAGGCCGGGGATATTTCCAGCCAGCGCAAGCAGCTCCATGCATCGCCCGACACTTCGCGTCCCTTCGAGACCCCTCGCCTGGCCGCCATGCTGGCCGAGCCCAACGCCAAGCAACTGGTCTATGGCGCGCGCCTGAACATCGAAACACGCGATCTGCTGCCCAAGAACGTGGGCAATGCGCTGAACTGCGCCAGCTGCCACCTGAATGCCGGCACTGTGGCCGATGGCTCACCCTATATCGGCATCTCGGCTTTCTTCCCTAGTTACGCGCCGCGCGCCGGCCGCACCATCACGCTGGAAGACCGCATCAACGGCTGTTTCCTGCGCTCAATGAACGGCAAACCGCTGCCGCTGGACTCGGAGGAGCTCAAGGCCATGGTGGCGCTGTTCGACTGGATGCGTCGCGAGACCAAGCCCGAGGACAAGGTCGAGGGTCGGGGCGTGGGCAAGGTCAGCCAGAGCATCATCCCCAACACCGAGAACGGCAAGAAAATCTACCAGGCCCAATGCGCACAATGCCACGGCACGGACGGCGAAGGCATCAAGAACGCCAAGGGCCAGTGGGTCTATCCGCCGCTATGGGGTGACGAGTCCTTCAACATCGGCGCCGGCATGGCCCGCACCTACACGGCAGCCGCCTTCGTCAAGCGCAACATGCCGATCGCGATGCACAACAAGTTTCCGCTGGGCCAGGGCGGCTTGACAGACCAGGAGGCGGTGGACGTTGCCGAGTACTTCAGCCACCAGCCGCGCCCGGACTTCGCCGACAAGGTCAAGGACTGGCCGAATGGTAAAAAACCTGCGGATGCCAGGTACTGAGCATCTGTTGACGGTCTCGCAGGGGCACACGCCCCTGCGGCACTGGCGACACCATGGGGCGGGCACCTTGTCCGCGAACATGGGTAACGTCGTGCATGGCACAGCGCGAACAGGCCCCGGCGGCTACACAGTGATGTCCTCTGGCGCAGCTTCCATCGCAACCCTCAACGCTTGATTTCGTGCGGTTGAGCAAACGCTGGCAAGCGGTCCACTGCATTTCCAATGCGGAAATGCTCTGCGATGGTTTCAGAAGCAATGGGGAGTGGGGCCACGCGTTCAGCCGGCTTCCAGGCTCTCCGGGTCGGCGCGCAGGATCAGGCGGGCCAGGTCGGCGGCATGGCCGCTGCCGGTCTTCTCGGTGATACGCTGGCGGTGCACATGCACAGTGTGGTCGCTGATGCTCAGTTGCCGCGCCACTTCCTTGTTGCTCAGGCCGAGGGCCAGCAGGCGCGCCACGTCGCGCTCGCGCGGCGACAGGCGCCCGAGCTGCTCCTGCGCGGCGGCGCGCAGCCCCTGCTGGCGCTGCGCCGCCAGGTTCACACCCACGGCGTAGTTGAGGGCATCGAGCAGCGCCTGCTCGCGAAAGGGCTTTTGCAGAAAATCGATGGCGCCCGCGCGCATGGCCTGCACGGCCTGGTCGATGTCGCCGTGGCCGGTCATGAACACGATGGGATAGGCGCGCCCCAGGTCGGCCAGGCGCCGCTGCAGCTCCAGCCCGCTCATGCGCGGCATGCGGATGTCCAGCAGCAGGCAGCAGCCCTGGGGCGCGGGCGCTGGATCGGCATCCAGAAAATCCTGCGCCTGTGCGTAGCCCACGGGTGCAAAGCCCAACCCTTCCACCATGAACAGGGTCGAGCGCAAAAAAGCGGGGTCGTCATCGACCACATGGATGATGGGAGCAGGTGCAGTCATGGCGTGGTTTCCTGGAGGGCCGGCAGCGCAGAGACCGCGGGCAAGGCCAGCGGCAGCAGCAATTCGAACACCATGCCGGGCTCGCCCGCCGCGCCGGCGGGGCGGGCCTGCAGCGCGCCGCCATGCGTTTCGGCAATGCCGCGGCAGATGGCCAGGCCCAGGCCCAGGCCGTCGGGGCGGGTGGTGTAGAAGGGTTCGAACAGCCGCGCACGCTCGGCATCGCTCAGCGGGGCGCCCTGGTCTTGCACGGCAATGGCCAGGCGGTCGCCCTGGCATTCGATATGGATGGTGATGGGGGCATCCGCCCGGCCAGCGGCGCGGTGGGCGTCCAGCGCATTCTTCAGCAGATTCAGCAGCACCTGCTGAATTTGCTGCGGGTCACCCGGCACGCGCAGGCCCCGGCTACCGGGCGCGCCGTCGACGCGAATCGGCGGTGCCTGGCCCAGCAGGCCGCCAAACAGGGCCACGGCCTCGTTGGCCAGCGCCACCGGGCATTGAGCGCACGCACCGGCACGCGCTTGCGCGCCAGCGCGCGAATGCTCTCGATGACGCGCGTGGCGCGCTCGGCTTCCTGGCCGATGTCCAGCAATGCCAGGGCCAGCGCGTCGGGTGTGAGGTCGCCTCGCGTAGCCCGGCGCTGCACGCTGGCGGCGTAGTTGGCGATGGTGGCCAGCGGGTGGCTGAGCTCGTGCGCCAGCGTGGCCGACAGCTCCCCCAGGATGGACAGGCGCGCGAGGTGGTCCATGGCCTCCTGGCCCTGCGCAATCTGCTGCGCCAGGCGTTCACGCTCGCGCAGACTGCGCGAGAGCTCAAAGGTGCGGCGCTTGACCAGCACTTCCACATGCAGCATGTAGGCCGCGCCCAGCAGCAACAAGGCCAACATGCCGGCCAGCAAATACCAGTAGCGGCCCAACAGAGCCTGCGGGCGCGTCTCGCGCATGAACGCATAGGGCTCGGCCTGCAGCGCGCGCAGCACGTCATGCACGCGCTGGTAATCAGCGGGCACCGACCAGCGGCCGCCATGGGCGTCGGCGGGCAGGGCCAACAACGCCAGCAGCACGGTGCGGCCCAGCTCGGGCGGCGTGTAGGCCAGCGCGGCAAAAGCCCAGCCGGGGTACAGCGGCGTGGACGATTGGCAGGCCGCCGGCGCATCGGGCCGCGCGCCCACCACCACCAGCGCGCCCGGGGCCACGCGCCCCGCGCGTTCGAGCTGCTCCAGCACGCAGGTGCGCAGGATGCCCGCGTCGGCCCGGCCCGCCAGCACCGCGTCGGCCACGCGCTGCATCGGAAAACCGGTGAACACCCGCTGCACCGCGCCCGCCTCGGCGTCCAGGCCGCTCTGCAACCATTCGTGCGCCACCAGCTGGTAGCCGCCAAACGCCTCTTCGGCCACCGCCGCCACGCGCTGCCCGCGCAGCGCCTCCAGCGTGGCGGGCAGCGGCGCACCGGCACGCACCACCACGGCCGAGCCCACGGTGTGCGCGGGGTCGTCGCTTTCGGCCGTGGTCTGGGTGGCGATGCGCGTGGCGCCATGGCGTGCCTCCAGCCGCACATAGTGCCCCGGGTTGGTCACCACGAAGTCCAGGGCCTGCCGCGCCAGCGCCGCTTCCAGCGCCTGCGGGTCGAGCACCTGCAGCCGCACGCTGTGCCCCGGCAGGGCGCGCGCCAGCCCGTCGGCCAGCGGCTGCCACAGGCGCTGGGTCTCCTCGCCTTCGAGCACGGCCAGCACGCCGATGCGGATGGGCGCGGTGGCCGCCGCGGGCGTCTGCCCGGCCCCCGCCAGCGGCGCAGCCAGCAGCCAGGCCGCCACCAGCCAGCGCCCTGCCGCGCCAGCGCATCGGAAGAAGGTGGGCTTGCGCATGGGCGAATTGTAAGCAAGGGAAGATTCAGTCTTTGGACAAAAAAGGCTGCAGCGCTTTCCTGTTCGGCAAAAACAGCTATTTATTTGATAGCAAATCAATCGCCATCGCGACACAGTAGAAACGATCAATGCTTGCATAAATCAGCAAGTGAACATTGATATTGCGTTCTTTGAGCAATTGGCGACCGGGGCAACAATGGCGGCTCCATGCCCCGGCTGGGGCCGATCTTTGTACCGGAGACTTCCCATGAGCTTTGCCCCCATCGACACCCCCGCCGCTGGCGCCGCACCCCGCATGGACGCCGAATGGCTGGACGCGCACTGGATGCCCTACACAGCCAACCGCCAGTTCAAGCAAAACCCGCGCATGATCGTGGAGGGCAGCGGCGCGTATTACACCGACAGCGAGGGCCGCAAGATCTTTGACGGCCTTTCGGGCCTGTGGTGCGCGGGCCTGGGCCACGGCCGCCGCGAGATCGCCGAGGCGATCGGCAAACAGGCGCAGAAGCTGGACTACGCGCCCGCCTTCCAGTTCGGTCACCCGCTGGGTTTCGAGCTGGCCAACCGCGTCAAGGAACTCACGCCTGCCGGGCTGGACTATGTGTTCTTCACCGGCTCAGGCTCCGAGTCAGCCGACACCTCGCTGAAGATGGCCCGCGCCTACTGGCGCGCCAAGGGCCAGGGCACCAAGACGCGCCTGATCGGCCGCGAAAAGGGCTACCACGGCGTGAACTTCGGCGGCATCTCGGTGGGCGGCATCGTAGCCAACCGCAAGCTGTTCGGCCAGGGCGTCGAGGCCGACCACCTGCCCCACACCCAGCCGCCGGCGGGCTCGTTCCACAAGGGCATGCCGCCCACCGGCAAGGAGCTGGCCGATCGCCTGCTCGACGTGATTGCACTGCACGACGCGAGCAACATCGCGGCTGTGATCGTGGAGCCCTTCTCGGGCTCGGCCGGCGTCGTCATCCCGCCCGTGGGCTACCTGCAGCGTCTGCGCGAGATCTGCACGCAAAACAACATTCTGCTGATTTTTGACGAGGTGATCAGCGGTTTTGGCCGCAGCGGCGCCTGGACTGGCGCCGAAGCCTTTGGCGTGACGCCCGACATCCTGAACTTTGCCAAGCAGGTCACCAACGGCGCGCAGCCGCTGGGCGGCGTGGTGGCCAGCAAGGAAATCTACGACACCTTCATGGCGGCCGGTGGCCCGGACTACATGCTGGAGTTCCCGCATGGCTACACCTACTCGGCCCACCCCGTGGCCTGCGCGGCGGGCATTGCGACGCTCGACATCCTGCAAAAGGAAGACATGATTGGCCGCGTGAAAGCCCTGGCGCCGTATTTTGAAGCCGCCGTGCACAGCCTCCAGGGCACCAAGCATGTGCTGGACATCCGCAACTTCGGCCTGGCTGCGGGCCTGACGATTGCTCCGCTGCCCGGCGAGCCTGCCAAGCGCCCGTACGAGATCGCGATGAACTGCTGGAAGAAGGGCTTTTACGTGCGCTACGGTGGCGACACCATCCAGCTGGCGCCGCCGTTCATCAGCGAACGCGCCGAGATCGACCGCCTGGTCAATGCGCTGGGCGATGCGCTGGCGGAGACGGCGTAAAACGCGCCAGATGCCTACACACGCCAATGGCTGCAAAAT
>Ga0208517_100372_pt1 | contig 17187 bp, 17 predicted proteins | sample LakWasM118_HOW13_2_FD_183932 | JGI IMG/M metagenome (GOLD analysis project Ga0208517, IMG submission 183932) | Freshwater sediment methanotrophic microbial communities from Lake Washington under simulated oxygen tension - Sediment Metagenome... | ecosystem: Environmental > Aquatic > Freshwater >... | reverse complement strand
GACGGCACCGAGAACAAGAGCCGCCTGGGCGCCAACGCGATGCTGGCGGTCTCGATGGCGGTGGCGCGTGCCGCGGCCGAAGAGTCGGGCCTGCCCCTGTACCGCTATTTCGGCGGCATGGGCGGCAACCAGCTGCCGGTGCCGATGATGAACGTCATCAACGGTGGCGCGCACGCCAACAACACGCTGGACCTGCAAGAGCTGATGATCATCCCGGTGGGCGCCCCGACCTTCCGCGAAGCCATCCGCTGGGGCGCCGAGGTGTTCCACGCGCTCAAGAAGATCCTGCACGACAAGGGCATCAGCACCGCAGTGGGCGACGAGGGCGGCTTTGCCCCCAGCGTCGAGAGCCATGAGGCCGCCATCCAGCTGATCCTGCAGGCGATCGACAAGGCCGGCTACACCGCCGGCGAGCAGATCGCCCTGGGCCTGGACTGCGCCGCCAGCGAGTTCTACAAGGACGGCAAGTATGTGCTGGAAGGCGAAGGCCTGAGCCTGACCGCCCAGGAATGGACCAGCATGTTGGCCACCTGGGTCGACAAGTACCCCATCATCTCGATCGAAGACGGCATGGCCGAGGGCGACTGGGACGGCTGGAAGCACATCACCGAGGTGCTGGGCCAGAAGGTGCAGCTGGTGGGCGACGACCTGTTCGTCACCAACACCAAGATCCTGAAGGAAGGCATCGACAAGGGCATCGCCAACTCGATCCTCATCAAGATCAACCAGATCGGCACGCTCACCGAGACCTTCGCCGCCATCGAGATGGCCAAGCGCGCCGGCTACACCGCCGTGATCTCGCACCGCTCGGGCGAGACCGAGGATTCGACCATTGCCGACATCGCCGTGGGCCTGAACGCCGGCCAGATCAAGACCGGCTCGCTCTCGCGCTCGGACCGCATGGCCAAGTACAACCAGCTGCTGCGCATCGAGGAAGACCTGGGCGACGTGGCCGTGTATCCCGGCCGCGCCGCTTTTTATAACCTGCGCTAAGTCCTGAGGCGCGGCTCCGAAGAGCCGCGCTAAACTGCGGCGCGTGAAGACCATCGCCCTCATCCTGGCCGCCTTTTTGCTGGCCATCCAAGCCCAACTCTGGTTCGGCAAGGGCGGTCTTGCGCGCGGCGTGCAGCTGCGCGCCCAGCTCAAGACCCAGGAAGAAGCCAACGACCAGGCACGTGCGCGCAATGCGCAGATGCTGGCCGAGTTGCGCGACCTGCGCGAAGGCCTGGAAATGGTCGAGGAGAAGGCGCGCCTGGAGCTGGGCATGGTGCGCCCCGACGAGATCTACGTGCAGCTTCAGCAGCAGCGCCACTGAGGCGGGGCCACTCCGATGGACGCCCTGCTGCTCTGGCTGCAACCCCTGTTCCTGTCCGCCTTCGAGGCCTTCGGCAGCCCCATCACCTGGCTGGAGGTGCTGGCCTTCGTGCTGGCCATCTGGATGGTCTTCTGCAATATGCGCGTGCATGTGCTGGCCTGGCCGCTGGCGCTGGTCAGCTCGCTGCTCTATTTCCTGCTGTTCTGGAGCGGCAAGCTCTATGGCGAGGCCACGCTGCAGCTGGTGTTCGCCGCGCTGGCGCTATGGGGCTGGTGGCAATGGCTGTATGGCCGCACCGACGAGGGTCAGGTCTTGCGGGTGCGGCGCCTGAGCCCGCGCGGGCGCTGGGTGGCGATTGCCGCCACCGCGCTGGCCTGGCCGCTCTTGGGCCTGTGGCTGCAGCGCCATACCGATTCCACCCTGCCCTTCTGGGACGCCTTCCCCACCGTGGCCAGCCTGCTGGGCCAATGGCTGCTGGGGCGCAAATACCATGAGAACTGGAGCGTCTGGGTGTTGGTGAACGCCGTCAGCGTCACGCTGTTCGCCTACAAGGGCTATTGGCTCACCGTGCTGCTGTATGCCGTCTTCATCCCGATGTCGGTGGCGGGCTGGCGCGCCTGGCAGCGCCAGATCGAACCGGCGGCGGCCTGAGGCATGGCAGGCGCCATGCTGATCGCCATCATCGGCGCCGAGAGCACCGGCAAGAGCGCTCTCGCCGCCGAACTGCAGCAGGCCCTGCTCACCCGCACCGGGCTGCGCTGTGCGCGCGTGGACGAGCATTTGCGCGCCTGGTGCGAGCAGGCCGGCCGCACGCCGCAGGCCCATGAGCAGGCCGCCATCGCCGCGGCCCAGCGCGAGCAGATCGAAGCCGCCGCACGGACGCATGATCTGGTGATCTGCGACACCACGCCGCTGATGACCGCGATCTACAGCGAGCTGCTGTTCGGCGATGCGGGCCTGCACGCGGACGCGTTGGCCTTCCAGGCGCGCTGCGCGCTCACCCTGCTGACCGGCCTGGACCTGCCCTGGGTGGCCGACGGCCTGCAACGAGATGGCGCGCATGTACGCGCCCCAGTCGACGCCGCGCTGCGCCGTGCGCTGCGCCAGGCATCACTGGGCTGGAGCGTCGTGCATGGCCAGGGCCCCCAGCGCCTGGACGGCGCGCTCAACGCCATCACGCCGCTGCTGATGCAGCGCGCACCGCAGCAGGCCGCGGGCCTTTTCAGCCGCCTGCTGGACCGCGAAGCCGGATTGCCCGCGGCGACGCGCTGGACCTGCGAACATTGCGACCAACCCGAGTGCGAGCATGCCAGCCTCGCCCTGACCAGCAAGCCCCTGCCATGACACCTATCGCACGTCTCCCCTTTGCTATTGCCTGCGTCGCGCTGCTGCTGAGCGCCTGCGTCAGTACGCCGCCAAGCACGCCGCCAAGTGCGCCTCTCAGTGTCAAGCTGCTGGCCATCAACGACTTCCATGGCAATCTGAAGCCCCCGGCCGGCGGCATCCGCGTGGCCGATCCGGCCCAGCCCGGCGCCAGCATGGAGCTGGCCGCGGGCGGCGCCGAATACCTGGCCAGCGCGGTGCAGCAGCTGCGTGCCAAGAACCCCAACCACATCTTCGTGGCGGCCGGCGATTTGGTGGGCGCCAGCCCGCTGCTCTCGGCCCTGTTCCACGACGAGCCCACCATCGAGTCGCTGGGCCTGATGGGCCTGGAAGTGACGGCGGTGGGCAACCATGAATTCGACAATGGTGCGGCCGAGCTGCTGCGCAAGCAGCATGGCGGCTGCCACCCGGTGGACGGCTGCAAGGGGCCTGAGCCCTTCCGGGGCGCACGCTACCAATACCTGGCTGCCAGCACCTGGGACCTGGGCAGCGGCAAGACCCTGTTCCCGGCCACCTACATCAAGCGCTTCGAGGGCGTGCCGGTGGGCTTCATCGGCCTCACGCTGAAGGGCACGCCGGGCATCGTCAGCCCCAAGGCCGCCGAGGGCCTGCGCTTCGACGACGAGGTGCAGACCATCAACCGCCTGGTGCCCGAGTTGCAGCAGCAGGGCGTCGAGGCCATCGTGGTGCTGATCCACGAGGGCGGTTTCCCGAGCGGCGACTACAACGAATGCCCCGGCATCTCGGGGCCCATCGTCGACATCGTGCAGCGCCTGGACAAGGCGGTGGACCTGGTGGTGAGCGGGCATACGCACAAGGCCTACAACTGCCGCATCGGCGGGCGCCTGGTCACCAGCGGCGACAAGTACGGCACCATCGTCAGCGAGATCGATCTGCAGATCGACCGCCGCACGCGCGACATCGTCAGCGCCCAGGCCAGCAATGTGCTGGTGCGCAATGACCGCTTCGCCAAGGCGCCCGAGCAGAGCGCGCTGATCGCCGCCTACGAGGAACGTTCGGGCCCGCTGGCCAAGCGCGTGGTGGGCCGCATACCGGTCTCGTTCACGCGCGACGAGGGCGCCCATCCCGCCGGCGAGACCCTGATGGGCGAGCTGATCGCCGATGCGCAGCTGGAGGCCACCGCCGCGCCCGAGAACGGCGGCGCGGTGCTGGCGCTGACCAATATCGGCGGCGTGCGTGCCGGCCTGGTGATGAAGGGCCAGGGCGAGGTCAGCTACGAGGACGTGTTCAGCGTACAACCCTTCTACAACACCCTGGTCACCCTCGATCTGAGCGGCGCCGCGCTGTACGAGGCGCTGGAACAGCAATGGCTGAACCAGCCCAAGTTCAGGCCACTGCAGGTGTCCAGCGGTTTTCGCTATCGCTGGGACGCCAGCCGGCCGCCGGGCCAGCGTGTGCTGGCCGGCAGCCTCAGCCTGCATGGCAAACCGATCGAGCCCCAGGCCCGCTACCGCGTGACCATCAACAGCTTCATGGCCGCCGGCGGCGACGGCTTCCCGGCCTTCACCCAGGGGCTGGCGGCGCGCACCGGCATGATGGACGTGGACGCCCTGGTGCAATACCTGGAGCGCCACAGCCCCGTGCAGCCCAGCGCGCTGGACCGCGTGCAGCGGCTCAACTAAGCCTGCTTATTGCAGGCTGGCGTCGCCCGCGCCGGCCTGCTGCGTCTGGCCGGTGGCGAACAGGCCGCCCACGTCCACCGCATCGAAGCTGTACTGCAGGCCGCAGAAGTCGCAGCCGATCTCGACATGGCCGCGCTCCGCGAGGATGCTGTCCACCTCGTCGCGGCCCAGGCCCATCAGCATCTTGCCGACGCGCTGGCGCGAGCAGGAGCAGGCGAAGCTGGGCGTCAGCGGCTCGAAGCGGCGCAGGTCTTCTTCCCAGAACAGGCGGCGCAGAATCGTGTCGGCGTCCAGGGTCAGCAACTCCTCGGCGCTGAGCGTGCCGGCCAGCATGCTGATGCGGTTGAAGGCATCGGCAAAGCCGACGTCGCTGGCCGCGCGCGCCTGACGCTCCAGATTGCCCTCGCCCTCGATCGGCATGTGCTGGATCAGCAGGCCGGTGGCCACCTCGTCGTTGGCCGCCAGCACCAGCTTGGTGTCGAGCTGCTCGGACTGCAGCATGTAATGCTCCAGCACCTCGGCCACTTTTTGCAGCGGCTCGCGCTGGTCGCCATGCAGGGGCACCACGCCCTGATAGGGCTGCTGGCCGGGCATGCGGTCCTTGGGGTCGAGGGTGATGGCGCAGCGCCCCTGACCGTGCACATTCAGCATGGCCTCGAGCTGGGCACCCGCCGGCACCTCGCCCACCACCTTGGCGGTGGCACGGAAGCTCAGGTCGGGCTGCACCTCGGCCACCGCCAGCTTCACCGGCCCGTCGCCCAGCACCTGCAGCACCAGCGCGCCATTGAACTTGATATTGGACTGCATCAGCACGCCCGCAGCCGCCATCTCGCCCAGCAGCACCCGCACCTCGGGCGGGAACTGGCCCACCGCTTCACGGCGCTTCAGCACCTCGCGCCAGGCGCCGGTCAGGCGCACCAGCATGCCGCGCACCGGCAGGCCCTCGAACAGGAATTTGTGCAACTCGCTCATCAGGAAATCTTCTTCAGCTCGGCGGCGTAACGCTGGCCGTTGTGGATGTAATGCGCCGCACTGGCCGCCAAGCCCTGGATGGCCTCGGGCGTGAGTTCACGCACCAGCTTGGCCGGGCTGCCCATGATCAGGCTGCCGTCCGGGAACACCTTGCCCTCGGTCACCAGCGAGCCGGCGCCCACCAGCGAGTTCTTGCCGATGCGCGCGCCGTTCAGCACCACGGCGCCGATGCCGATCAGGCTGTTGTCGCCCACCGTGCAGCCATGCAGCATGACCTGGTGCCCCACGGTGACGTTCTCGCCCAGCACCAGCGGGAAGCCGGTGTCGGCATGCAGCACCGAGCCGTCCTGGATATTGCTGCCGCGGCCGATGCTGAGGCTGTCGCTGTCGCCGCGCAGCACGGCGTTGAACCAGATGCTCACGTCCTCGCCCAGCGTCACCCGGCCTATCACCTGGGCGCTGTCGGCCACCCAGGCGCTGTCTGCAACTTCGGGCCTGAACTCGCCCAACTGGTAAATCGCCATCGCCGTACTCCTGGGCCGTCTGGGCAAAAGGGGATAATTTTACGGATGGAAACCCGTCACCGCGCGCTCGAGGTCTTGCGCATCGTCGATCCAGCGGCCAAGGCCGCCGCCGCCCGCGCGCTTTATGCGGCCGCGCAGGACGGTCTCATATTGGCCTGCGAGGCGCAGATTCAAGCCCCGCCCGACCTGCCGGGCCGCCCCGACAGGCCCCGCCTGGTGGCCGCCATCAAGGTGGCGAACCGCTCGCCCTTCACCCTGGCCGGCCGCGCCGGCCTGATCCACGCCATCTGCCATATCGAGTTCAATGCCATCAATCTGGCGCTGGATGCGGTGTGGCGCTTTGCCGGCATGCCCGCGCCCTACTACCTGGACTGGCTGCGTGTGGCCAGCGAGGAGGCCCTGCATTTCGGCCTGCTGCACGAGCATCTGCAGAGCCTGGGCCATGGCTACGGCGACTTCGATGCGCACGACGGGCTCTGGTCCATGGCCGAGCGCACCCGCGCGGACGTGCTGGCGCGCATGGCCCTGGTACCGCGCACGCTGGAGGCGCGCGGCCTGGATGCCACCCCGCCGCTGCAGGACAAGCTGCGGCGCGCCGGCGACCTGCGCGCGGTGGAGATCCTCGACATCATCCTGCGCGACGAGATCGGCCATGTCGAGATCGGCAACCGCTGGTACCGCCAGCTGTGCCGCGAGCGCGGGCTGGACCCGATCGCCCTCTACCCCGAGTTGGTGGCGCGCTACGAGGCGCCGCGCCTGCGCCCGCCCTTCAACCTGCCGGCACGCTCGGCAGCCGGTTTCAGCGCGGAAGAACTGGCCTATCTGCAAGGCTGAGGGCGACACGGTAAACTGTGTGCCACATGTTCCGCTGCATCGTCATCTTCGCGACCGTCATCCATGCCCTGCTGCTGCTCTGCGCCGCCCTGCCGGCCGCAGCGCAAGTGCCGGGCGACGCCGCGCAGCCGGAACTGATGGTGGCTTGCGCGGATCTTGCCAACGAGGTTGATGCAGCCGATACGGGCGATACGGGCATCGAGCCCGAAACGAGCGACGATGCGCTGGAAGCGCCCGAGCTGTTTGCCCAATGGCAGCCGTCCAGGCTCGCATCGATGCCCGCCGCATGCCCCGCCGGGCTCAGCATGGCGCCGGCGCCGGCGCCCTACTTGAAGGGGCCGCAGCGCCCCCCCAAGGCCCAGGCCCTAGCGCTGACCTTTAGCGCCTGAAGCCTCTGGCGTGGCCTGGTTCCACGCCCATCCCGGGATGGTCGGCCTGCGCGCCACCCCCTTTGCCTCCAAGTAGCCATCATGGACTTTCTGCTCGACCCCAATATCTGGCTCGCCTTCGCGATGCTGACTGCCCTGGAAATCGTCCTGGGCATCGACAACATCATCTTCATCTCCATCCTGGTGGGCCGGCTGCCGGCCGCCCAGCGCGACCAGGCGCGGCGCCTGGGCCTGGGCTTCGCGATGGTCTCGCGCCTCTTGCTGCTGCTGAGCCTGAGCTGGGTGATGGGCCTCACCGCCGATCTCTTCAGCTTGATGGGCCAGGGCATCAGCGGGCGCGACCTGGTGCTGCTGCTGGGCGGCCTGTTCCTGCTCTACAAGGCCTCGCACGAGATCTTTGTGGAGGTGGAGGCGCGCGAGCAGGATGGCCCGCCGGCCACCGACAGCGCCGCGGTGAAGGCCGCCGGCCAGCGCCTGTTCTGGATGATCATCGGCCAGATCGCGGTGATCGACATCGTGTTCTCGCTCGACTCGGTGATCACCGCGGTGGGCATGGTGGACCAGATCGGCGTGATGATCGCCGCGGTGGTGGCCTCGGTGGGCGTGATGCTGGTGGCCGCCAAGCCGATCGGCGAGTTCGTCGACCGCCATCCCTCGGTGAAGGTGCTGGCGCTGGCCTTTCTGGTGATGGTGGGCATGGCGCTCACCGCCGAAGCCTTCGACCAGCATGTGCCCAAGGGCTATCTCTATGCCGCGATGTGCTTCTCGCTCGCGGTCGAGTCGCTCAACATCCGCGCCCGCGGCAAGCGCCAGGCGCTGCGGGCCCAGTCCTGAACATCCGAACCCGTTTTCCTTCACTCCAAGGAGTCGTTGTCATGAACCAAAACGTCTACGCCTATTCCACCGGCGGCCTGGTCTCCAGCGCCGAGCGCAACCGCGTGCTGCGCAACACCTACTGGCTGCTGGCCCTCTCGATGATCCCCACCGTGCTGGGCGCCTGGATCGGCGTCAGCACCGGGCTGGCGCGCGCCATGTCGCCGGGCATCAGCATGATCGTCTTCATGGTCGGTACCTTCGGCCTGATGTTCGCGATCGAGAAGACCAAGAACTCGGCCGCCGGCGTGCCCGTGCTCTTGGGCTTCACCTTCTTCATGGGGCTGATGCTGTCGCGCCTGATCGGTGCGGTGCTGGGCCTGGCCAATGGCGCCGGGCTCATCATGACGGCCTTTGCCGGCACCGGGCTGATCTTCTTCGGCATGGCCGCGCTGTCCAGCGTGATCAAGCGCGACCTTGGCAATATGGGCAAGTTCCTCTTCATCGGCATGATCATGTTGCTGGTGGCCGGCGTCGCCAACATCTTCCTGCAGTCCAGCGCGCTGATGATCACGCTCTCGGTGCTGGCGATCGGCATCTTCTCGGCCTTCATCCTGCATGACCTCAAGCGCGTGCAGGACGGCCTGGAGACCAACTACATCACCGCCACCCTGGGCGTCTACCTGAGCCTGTACAACGTGTTCCAGTCGCTGCTCTCGCTGCTGGGCATCTTTGGCGGCCGCGACGAGTAAAATCTCACCTGCTCCCGCCGGGCGGAACCCATGGTTCCGCCCTTTGTCTTTCTTAGGCCCCCAACACCGTGTCCCGTGTCCAAGCGAATCTGCTGCTGATCGTCATCGCCCTGATCTGGGGCTCGGCCTTTGTGGCGCAAAGCCATGGCATGGCGGACGTGGGGCCGATGATGTTCACGGGCGTGCGCTTTCTGGTCGGCGCGCTGGTGGTGACGCCGCTGATGTGGCGCGAATGGCGTGGCCTGCAGGCCGCCGGCAAGCCCCTGGTGCGCCGCGACGCCGGCAAGATCGCCGGCCTGGGCTGCCTGCTGCTGATGGGCGCGGCGATGCAGCAGATCGGCATCGTCAGCACCACGGTCACGAATGCCGGCTTTCTCACCGCGCTCTACGTGCCGCTGGTGCCGGTGCTGGGCTATCTGCTGCTGCGCCATCTGCCGCATTGGTCGGTCTGGCCGGGCGCGCTGTCCTGCCTGGTCGGCGCCTTCCTGCTCTCGGGCGCACACCGGCTCGAGATCAGCCTGGGCGACAGCTGGGTGATCGCCTCTTCGCTGCCCTGGGCCCTGCATGTGCTGATGGTCGGCCGCGTGGCCGACCGCATGTCCGCGCCCTTTCTGGTGGCCGGCGGCCAGTTCCTGGTCTGCGGCCTGCTGGCGCTGGGCTACGCGCTGGTGGCCGAGCCCAGCAGCTGGGCGGGCCTGCGGGCAGCCGCCTGGCCCATTCTCTACACCGGCGTGCTCTCGGTGGGCGTGGCCTTCACCGCCCAGGTGGTGGCGCAGCGCTATGCCCATGCGGCGGACGCCGCCATCATCCTCTCCTCGGAAACCGTGTTCGCCGCCATGTTCGGCTACTGGCTGATGGGCGACCGGCTCAACAGCAGCGGCCTGGCCGGTTGCGCGCTGATCTTCCTGAGCATGATGGCGGTGCAACTGCTGCCCATGCTGCGGCGCCGCTGAGGGGCCGGGCCCCGCTCAGAGCTCGAAGGCGGTGGTCTTCTTGATGGTGCGCAGCACCAGCATCGAATTGGAACGCGCCACCTCGGGCAGCTGCATCAGCACATGGGTGTGGAAGCGCTCCAGGTCCTCGGCGTCCTTGTAGGCGAAGCGGATCACATAGTCGTTGGTGCCCGCCACGTAGAAGCAGTCCAGGATGTCGGGGCAGGCCATCACCGCCTGCTCGAAGGCGGCCAGCGCCGCCGTCGTCATGCGCTCCAGATTGATGATGGTGTAGCTGGTGCCCTGCTTGCCCACCGCCTTGGGGTTCACCAGCGCCACATACTGTGCAATCACCCCCTGGTCCTCCAGATGCTTGACCCGCCTCAGGCAGGCCGAGGGCGAGAGATGCACGCGCTGGGCCAGCTCCACGTTGGAGATCCGGCCGTCCCGCTGCAACTCGTTCAGGATGCCGCGGTCGATCGCATCCAGTTGCACTTCTGAGCTCATGTTTCGAATAATCTGCGAACAGGCGACCATGTTATCGCAGCATGTTGCGAAACCAGGGGTTTAACCTGCGCCAGAGCGCTCACACATTGCGCGTGCCCTTGCCTAGACTTCAGGGCAGTACAAGGAACGCAAGGACGGTGAACGACATGGCCAAGAATCTCGACGCTTACTGGATGCCTTTCACGGCAAATCGCCAGTTCAAGAAGTCGCCCCGACTCCTGACGCGCGCCGATGGCATGTATTTCACCGACGACAAGGGCCGCCAGATCCTGGACGGCATTGCCGGCCTGTGGTGCGTGAACGCCGGCCACAACCGCCCGCGCATCGTGCAGGCGATCCAGCAGCAGGCCGCCGAGCTGGACTTCGCGCCACCCTTCCAGATGGCCCATCCCAAGGCCTTCGAGCTGGCCGAGCGCCTGGTCGAGCTGACGCCGCCGGGCCTCAACAAGGTCTTCTATACCAACTCGGGTTCCGAGTCGGTGGAGACGGCGCTGAAGATGGCGATCGCCTACCACCGCGTGCGCGGCGAAGGCGCGCGCACCCGGCTGATCGGCCGCGAGCGCGGCTACCACGGCGTGAACTTCGGCGGCATCTCGGTGGGTGGCATGGTCGCCAACCGCAAGATGTTCGGCACCATGCTGGGCGGCGTGGACCATATCCGCCACACTCATGATCCGGTGCGCAATGCCTTCTCGGTGGGCCAGCCCGCGCATGGCGCCGAGTTCGCCGACGATCTGGAAAAGCTCATCGCCCTGCACGACGCCTCGACCATCGCCGCGGTGATCGTCGAGCCGGTGGCCGGTTCCACCGGCGTGCTGGTACCGCCGCAGGGCTATCTGCAACGCCTGCGCGAGATCTGCGACAAGCACGGCATCCTCCTGATCTTCGACGAGGTCATCACCGGCTTCGGCCGCACCGGCAACCCCTTCGGTGCGCAGACCTTCGGCGTCACGCCCGACCTGATGACGGTGGCCAAGGGCCTCACCAACGGCTGCGTGCCGATGGGCGCGGTGTTCGCCAAGCAGAGCATCTACGACACCTTCATGAACGGGCCCGAGCACCTGATCGAGTTCTTCCACGGCTATACCTACTCGGCCCACCCGCTCGCCTGTGCCGCCGCGCTGGGCACGCTGGATACCTATGCGGAGGAAGGCCTGCTGACGCGCGCCACCGAACTGCAAGGTTATTTCGCCGAGGCAGTGCATTCGCTGAAGGGCGAGCCCAACGTCATCGACGTGCGCAATATCGGCCTGGTGGGCGGCATCGAGCTGAGCCCCCTGCCCGGTGAGCCCGCCAAGCGCGCCTTCAACGTCTTCCTCGATTGCTACGAGCAGGGCGTGCTGGTGCGCACCACCGGCGACACCGTGGCCCTGAGCCCGCCGCTCATCATCGAGCGCAGTCATATCGACCGCCTGATCGAAACCGTGCGCGCCGCGCTGCGCCGCGCGGCCTGACGAGCTCCACCGCGTCAACCCGAACGAGGACCTGCCTAGCGCCTACCTTATGAGCCTCCTGAGCACCGACCGCGAACTCACGCGCGACTCCTACTACCTGGCCACCGCGCCACGTACCCAGGGCTATGCGCCACTGCGAGAGAGCATCGAAGCCGATGTGGCCATCGTGGGCGGTGGGCTGGCGGGTCTGTCGGCTGCCATCGAGCTGGCCGAGCGCGGCATGGAGGTGGTGCTGCTGGAGGCCAACGAGGTGGGCTCGGGCGCCTCGGGACGCAACGGTGGGCAGGCCATCCACGGCCTCGCCTGCGATCAGGAAACCATCGAGGCGCAGCTGGGCCTGGCCGAATCCAGGCGCATCTGGGCGATGGGCATCGAGGCCCTGGACCTGATACGGGCGCGCTGCGAGCGCCACCGCATCGACGCCGAATGGCAGAGCGGCTACCTGGGCCTGGCCACCAGCGCGCGCAAGGCCGCGGACTTGCGCGCCTGGGCCGAACGCATGGCCGAGCTCTACGACTACCCGCTGCAATGGATAGACCCGGGCGTGGTGCGGCAATGGATAGCCAGCCCGCGCTTTCATGCCGGCGTGTACGACGCGCGCTCGGGCCATCTGCACCCGCTCAAATACTGCCTGGGCCTGGCCGCGGCGGCCGTGCGTGCGGGCGTGCGCATCTACGAGCAGACGCCCGTCACCCGCATGAAAGAAGGCGAAGGCGGGGGCGAGCAAATCACGCTGGCCGGGCCCCAAGGCCAAGTGCGCGCGCGCCAGGTGCTGCTGGCCGGCAATGTCTACCTCAACGAGATCTCGCCCGCGCTCGCGCCCAGGCTTGGTGCGCGCATCATGCCGGTGGGCACCTATATCGTGTGCACCGAGCCGATCGCGCCGGAGCGCCTGCAGGCCCTGATCCCGAGCAGGTCGGCGGTGTGCGACACCAATTTCGTGCTGGACTACTTCCGCCCCACCGCCGATCACCGCCTGCTCTATGGCGGGCGGGTGAGCTACAGCACCGTCACGCCGCCGGGCCTGAAGCACAGCATGCGCGCGCGCCTGCTGGAAAGCTTTCCGCAGCTGCAGGACGTGGGCATGCAATATGCGTGGGGTGGTTTCGTGGACATCTCCATGAACCGTGCCCCTGATTTCGGGCGCTTAGGCGAGCGCCGCAACATCTACTATCTGCAAGGCTTCTCGGGCCATGGCCTGGCGCTGACCGGCCTGGCGGGCCGCATCGTCGCCGAGGCCATGCATGGCGACGCCAGCCGCTTCGACACCTTTGCCAAACTGCGCCACCATCCCTTCCCGGGTGGCAAACTGATGCGTACGCCCGCCCTGGTACTGGGCATGGCGTACTACCGATTGAAGGACATGCTGTGAGTACCGGCCCTTCCAAATCCCTGCCCCAGCGCAAGCCCGTGGTGCTGGTGCCCGCCTGCAACCGCCAGGTCGGCGACCACCCCTTCCACATCGCCGGCAAGAAGTACATCGACGCGGTGCGCCTGGCCGGCTGCCTGCCCCTGGTGGTGCCGGCATCCAGCCCCGCGGAAATCGACGAGTTGCTGGCGCTGGCCGACGGCGTGCTGCTGACCGGCTCGCCCTCGAACGTGCACCCCAGCCACTTCGACGAGACCGTGCACAACCCCGAGCTGCCGCTGGACCCGGATCGCGATGCCTGGACCCTGCCGCTGATCCCCAAGGCCCTGCGTCTGGGCATGCCGCTGTTCGCGATCTGCCGCGGTTTCCAGGAGGCCAATGTGGCACTGGGCGGCTCGCTGCACCAGGCGGTGCAGGAGCAGCCTGGCCTGCGCGACCACCGCGCCCCGCCCGGCCAGCCACCCGAGATCGCCTACGCCGAGCAACATGAGGTCCAGGTCTTGCCCGGCGGGCGCCTGGAGGCCTTGCTGGGCCATCGCAGCATCAGCGTCAACTCCCTGCATGGCCAGGGCGTGAATGAACTGGCCCCGGGCCTGCGCATCGAAGCGGTGGCGCCCGACGGCCTGGTGGAAGCCTTCAGCGTGGCGGCCGCGCATGGCTTCTCGATGTGCTTGCAATGGCATCCCGAGTGGCAGGCCGAGCGCAACCCGGTCTCGATGAAGCTTTTCGAGGCCTTTGGCCAGGCCTGCCGCAGTTATGCACAAACACGCCGCGACCAGCTGCGCGAGCCGCGCCACGACTACATCCGCGACCCCGAGACCTAGCGCCGCTGACCCCAGCCCGATTCAAGCAATCCGCAGCGCCCCGGCATCCCGCCACGGCGCCAAGACCAGAAGATGAGGTGAAACATGGTGGTCAGAACAGAACGTAGCTTTGCCGAACTGGAACAGTGGTTCCGCGAGCATCGCGTCACCGAGATCGAGTGCCTGGTGCCCGACCTCACCGGTGTGGCGCGCGGCAAGATCCTGCCGCGCGAGAAATTTACCGAAGACCGCGGCATGCGCCTGCCCGAGGCCGTGGTGGCAATGGGCGTGACGGGCGAGTTCCCCGAGGAGGGGCCTTACTACGACGTCATCAGCCCGAATGACATGGACATGCACTTGCGCGCCGACCCGACCACGGCGCGCCTGGTGCCCTGGGCGGTGGACCCCACCGCGCAAATCATCCACGACTGCTTCGACCGCGACGGCCAGCTCGTGCCCTTTGCGCCGCGCTCGGTGCTGCGCCGCGTCTGCGACCTGTTCGCGGCCGAGGGCTGGGACCCGGTGGTGGCGCCCGAGCTGGAGTTCTACCTGGTGGCGCGCAACACCGACCCCGACATGCCGCTCAAGCCCCCGGTGGGCCGCAGCGGCCGCGCCGAGACCTCGCGCCAGGCCTATTCGATCGACGCGGTGAACGAGTTCGATCCGCTCTTCGAGGATGTCTACGACTACTGCGAGAAGATGGAACTCAATGTCGACACCCTGATCCACGAGGTGGGTGCCGGCCAGATGGAGATCAACTTCTTCCACGCCCACCCGATGGGCCTGGCGGACGAGGTGTTCTTCTTCAAGCGCACCGTGCGCGAGGCGGCGCTGCGCCACGACATGTTCGCCACCTTCATGGCCAAGCCCATCGCCGGCGAGCCCGGCAGCGCCATGCATGTGCACCAGAGCGTGATCAACCAGGCCACCGGTCGCAATCTCTTCAGCAACGAGGATGGCAGCCCGAGCCAGGAGTTCTTCTGGTACATCGGCGGCCTGCAGAAATACATCCCCGCCGCGATGGCCCTGTTCGCGCCCTATGTGAACAGCTACCGCCGCCTGGCACGCTTCACCGCCGCGCCCATCAACATCCAGTGGGGCACCGACAACCGCACCGTGGGCATACGCTCGCCGCTGGCGCCGCCGCAGGCGCGCCGCATCGAGAACCGCGTCATCGGTGCCGACGCCAACCCCTATGTGGCGCTGGCCGCCACCCTGGCCTGCGGCTACCTGGGCATCAAGAACCGCATCGAGCCCACGCCCGAGTGCAAGGGCGATGCCTATCTGGGCGACTTCCAGCTGCCGCGCAGCCTGGGCGAGGCGCTGGAGCTGCTGCGCAACGAGAAGGACCTCGCCAGCGTGCTGGGCGAATCCTTCATCACTGTCTACACCGAGATCAAAGAGATCGAGTATGCGGAGTTCATGAAAGTGATCTCCCCCTGGGAACGCGAGCACCTGCTGCTGCACGTCTGACCCCAACCTCTTCCGGAGCATCCATCATGAGCCATGTTGTTCAGGCGGCGCAGCGCGCCGCGAGTCGCAGTACCAAGGAATGGCAGGACGCCGATTCCAAGCATTTCTTCCACCCCTTCACCGACCACGGTGGCCTGGCCAAGAAGGGCGCGCGCATCATCACGCGCGCCGAGAACATCTACATCTGGGACAGCGAGGGCCACAAGATCCTCGACGGCATGAGCGGCCTGTGGTGCGTCAACACCGGCTATGGCCAGCAGGCCCTGGTCGACGCCGCGGCCAAGCAGATGAAGGAGCTGCCCTTCTACAACGCCTTCTTCCAGACCTCCACCCCGCCCGCCATCGAGCTGGCCGAGCTGCTGGCCGAGGTGACGCCGCCGCAGTTCAAGCATGTGTTCTTCACCAGCTCCGGCTCGGAGGGCAATGACACGGTGGTGCGCATGGTGCGGCGCTACTGGGACATCAAGGGCCAGCCCGAGCGCAAGACCATCATCGGCCGCATCAACGGCTATCACGGCTCCACCATGGCCGGTGCCTCGCTGGGCGGCATGAGCGGCATGCATGCCCAGGGCGGCCTGCCCATCCCCGACATCGTGCACATCCAGCAGCCGCATTGGTTCGAGCTGGGCCAGGGCATGAGCCGCGAGGCCTTCGGCCTCAAGGCCGCGGGCTGGCTGGAAGAGAAGATCCTCGAGGTGGGCCCCGAGCGCGTGGCCGCCTTCATCGGCGAGCCAGTGCAGGGGGCCGGTGGCGTGATCGTGCCGCCCAGTACCTACTGGCCCGAGATCCAGCGCATCTGCGACAAGTACGGCATCCTGCTCGTCAGCGACGAGGTGATCTGCGGTTTCGGCCGCACCGGCAACTGGTTTGGCTGCGAGACCATGGGCACCCGGCCCGACCTGATGACCTTTGCCAAGGGCGTGACCTCGGGCTATGTGCCGCTGGGCGGCGTGATGGTCGGCGAGCGCGTGGCGCAGGCCCTGATCGACGATGGCGGCGAGTTCAACCACGGCTTCACCTACTCGGGCCACCCGGTGGCCTGCGCCGTGGCCTTGGCCAATATCAAGCTGATCCAGCAGCTCAACCTGGTCAGCCATGTGAAGAACAATATCGGCCCCTATCTGGCCGAGCGCTTTGCCGAGCTCAACGATCATCCGCTGGTGGGCGAGACCCAGACCTGCGGAATGATGGGCGCGGTGCAGCTGGTCAAGGCCAAGCCCGGCACGACCTTTGCGAGTGAATTGGAGGTCGGCATGGTCTGCCGCGCCCATTGCTTCGGCAACGGACTCATCATGCGCGCCGTCGGCGATCGCATGATCGTCGCCCCGCCCCTGGTGATGACACGGCCCCAGATCGACGAAATGATGGTGCTGATACGCCGCTGTCTAGACCTGACCCTCGCCGAAGTACGCGAGCGGGGCTGGCTCTGAAGCGGGTAGCCGACACCCCAGGGTTTTGAGGTATGGGGTGGCTCACGGGGCCGCCCTAGACTGAGCCGATCCATCCCCATCCAGCGTTTGCTCTCAATCGATACGGAGTCCCCCGATGAAACCGAATCTGCCCCGCCTTGCCACTTCGCTGAGCCTCTTGCTTGCCGCCACCGCCACGCTGTGGGCCGGTGCGGCGCGCGCGCAGGACGAAGAAAAAGTTCTCAATGTCTACAACTGGTCCGACTACATCGCCGAAGACACCCTGAAGAACTTCGAGAAGGAAACCGGCATCAAGGTGCGCTACGACAATTTCGACAACAACGAAATCGTCCACGCCAAGCTGGTGGCGGGCAAGACCGGTTACGACGTGGTGGTGCCCTCGTCCTACTGGGCCAAGCTGCAGGCCGATGGCGGCCTGCTGCGCAAGATCGACAAGAGCCAGATCCCCAACTACAAGAACCTGGACCCGGATGTGCAGGCCCAGCTCGCCAAGCTGGACCCGGGCAACGAGTACATGGTGAACTGGCTGTGGGGCTTCACCACCGTGGGCATCAATGTCGACAAGGTGAAGGCAGCGCTGGGCGCCACGCCGAT
>Ga0208517_100348_pt1 | contig 17995 bp, 11 predicted proteins | sample LakWasM118_HOW13_2_FD_183932 | JGI IMG/M metagenome (GOLD analysis project Ga0208517, IMG submission 183932) | Freshwater sediment methanotrophic microbial communities from Lake Washington under simulated oxygen tension - Sediment Metagenome... | ecosystem: Environmental > Aquatic > Freshwater >... | reverse complement strand
GTCATGGAGCCGCCTTCGCGGGCCAGATGGAATTCAAAGTAGGCCTTTTCAAAGCCGTCGCGGGCTTCACGCAGGGGGCGGTCCAGATCGAACCCCTGATGTGCGTGGGGGCCGGACTCTCCCAGCATGGCGGTGGTGACGATCGGAGCGGGCACAAAGCCGCCCTCCATGGGCGCCACGGCGGGCTGCTGGGCGGCCACGGGAGCCAACTGCTGGGCCGCGTTGCGTGCCAGACCCTGTTCCACCGCCTTGAGCAGCTTTTGCAAGGTGATGGGTTTTTCAAGGAACGAGAAAGCGCCGATCCGCGTGGCTTCCACGGCGGTATCTATGGTGGCGTGTCCACTCATCATGATGACGGGCATGGTGAGTGCTCCAGCCGTGGCCCACTCCTTGAGCAGCGAGACGCCGTCCGTGTCCGGCATCCAGATGTCCAGCAACACCAGGTCGTACGCACCTGCCGCACGCGCCACCCGCGCCTGTGTGGCGTTCTCGGCGAGGTCCACGCTGTGTCCCTCGTCATTCAGGATTTCCGACAAGAGGTCACGAATACCGAGTTCGTCATCAACCACCAGAATGTTTGCCATGTGTATGAAACGCCTTGGATGCTGCGATGGGTGTTGTTATGACACCACCGATGGGTAAGTGGCGAATGATAACGACACTTGTGCCCCCCGCACCACGCCGTCGTCAAGCCGGTTCGACAACTCGATCCGGGCACCGTGCTCGTCGGCAATCTTCTTCACCACGGCCAGGCCCAGTCCGGTGCCCCGTGGTTTGGTGGTGACATAGGGTTCAAATGCCCGCTGCAGAATGTGCGCGGGAAAGCCTGGACCACTATCGGTCACGGTCAGGCGAACACGGTGCGATGACTCGCTCCAGCGGGTGCTGATACGCACCGGCAGCATCGGCTCGGAGCTCCCCGCACGAGCCTGCACGGTGGCGTCCTGGGCGTTTTGCAGCAGGTTGTGCACGACCTGGCGCAGCTGCTGTGCGTCGCCGGCAATCGGCGGGCAGCGCAGATCCAGCTCGGATTCCACGGGTACCGTGGCGTTTTCGGCCCCATACAGATAGAGCACGTCGGTCACCAACGTGTTCAGGTCCAGCGTTTGCAATTCGGCAGCGGGCAGGCGGGCATAATCGCGGAACTCGTTGACGAGCCGCTTCATCGCATCCACCTGCTCCACGATGGTCCGGACCGACTTGGTCAAGATGGCCTGCTCCGGCGCCGGCAGCTTGCCGGTGAGCTTCATTTCCAGGCGCTCGGCAGACAGCTGGACGGGGGTAAGGGGGTTCTTGATCTCATGGGCCAGGCGCCGCGCCACCTCACCCCAGGCCTGGGCACGTTGGGCCGAAACAATTTCCGAAATGTCGTCAAAAACCAACAACCGCGACGCATCTGGAAGCTCGGCACCCCGCATGACCAGGCTTGTCGCGTGGTGCGCAGTGCCACTGGCGGAACCATGCAGTTCAAACGGCTGCTGCCAATGGTCCAGTCCGTGGTGGTGGAGATCACCCAGGAATTCGTCGAACTGCTGTTGCACTGCTGCGGCAAAAGCGGCCAGCCCCGGCACCGCTGCCAGCGGCTGACCCGCGTAGGCCGCCATGGGGGCGCGCAGGATGCGCGTGGCGCCCGGATTGAAGGACAGGATGACGCCTTGCTGGTCGAGGACCACCACGCCTGCGGTGAGATTGTCCAGAATGGTCTGCAGCTTGGCACGCGCTGCATCCACCTCGCCCATGCTCTGCTCCACCGCCCCCTGCGCGTCCGCAATCTGCTGGGTCATGGTGGCAAAGGAGCGCGTGAGTCCGTCAAGCTCATCCTTGCCTTGCAGCGCGGCCTTGGGACTGAGATTGCCCGCCGCCACCTCCCGCACACCCTCCGCGAGCACCAGAAGCGGCCGCACCAGCTGGTTGCCCAGCAATACGGCCAGAAGGACGGCGCCAAAAACGGCCAGGAACAAGCCCAGCGTCAGGGTGCCCACATACATGCGGCGAAGGCCCTCGCGGGCCAGGGCCCGTTCCTGGTATTCCCGATTGGCTTCCTGCACCGCCAGCGCATTGGCCACCAGTGCCGGCGGCAGGGGCATGGTGACCTGCAAAAAACGCGGCTCCAGCAGCAAGCCCACGCTGGGGCTTGCGACCAGCGCAAATACCTTCACCCGGGCGCTCTGCGTGGCAGCGGGGTCGGTAATGTCGTCCAACCCCTCGATCTGTGCCAGGGTGCGCTGCTGGCGCACCATGCGCAGCTGCGCTGCGCCAGGGCGCTCCGGGCTCAGGTTGAAACGCGACTGGCCAGCGCTGGCAACGGCATGCCCGGAGGCGTTCCACAAGATCACGTCGCTGGCCGAAAGCTGGTCGCGGATGCGCTCCAGCACCAGCCCGGCTGCGGCATCGGGCACCTGGGCCAGCTGCACGCTGGCTGCCCGCGCCTTGCTGGCCATGTCTTCGGCCATGGAGTCGAGGGACACCCGTGCCAGATTCACGCCCGCCACCAGGGCGCCCTCTACCTTCACGTCAAACCAGCTTTCAATGGACCGGGTGACAAACTGGTACGACACCACATAGATCAGCAACCCGGGCAGCAGACCCACCAGTGCAAAAATGGCGGCCAGCTTGACCAGCAGTCGGCTGCCGAAGCGCCCGCGCCGCAACCGCACGGCCAGCCGCACGCCCACCCATACCAGCACCGCCAGCAGCAGCACGGCCACCAGCACGTTCACCCCGAACAGCCAGGCGTAATTGCGCTCGTAGAGCGCCCGGTTGTTGGTGGCCAGCGTCAGCATGAAAAGCAGCACCATGCCAATGGCCGACATGATGGCGGCACCCACCCCGACGGTCCAGCGCACCGCCCGCGACTGCCGACCCAACGCCTGAGTCGACGCCGATTCTGCCGAAAGTTTGCGCTTGCTCACCGTGTGATCTCCGGCGCCAGGCGCTGGTTCCGGGCGACCGCCAGGCTCCAGCCCGCGCTGCCCACCGCCCCGATCTGGAGGGGACGTGGCAATTGCGTCATGTCCAGCCGAAACCGGAAATTGACGGTGTGCACAGCATCTGCGTCAATTTCACCATCCTCCGCAATCTTCCAGCGCGAAATCCGCTGCATGGCCGACACGGCATCGCGCAGGTCGTCAAAATTCTGTCCCAGCGCCACCCCCAGCCCGGTGTGGGAAAACGGCACGGACGACGTGCTCAGACGCCAGCGCCGGGTCAGGGGCTGATAGTTCAGGCGCAGATGGCGGGTGGCAGTGGCCACCTGGCGGTCTGACCAGTACCAGCGCTCCCGCAGCACCTGGGCTTCGACCACAAAGAAAATGGGAATGCCCTTGTAGAGGGCGTCTTCGGCCAGTTCGGGCAGTGCCAACTGCAAGCTGGCGCTGAGGTACACGCCATCGTCCGCGCGCTCCAGGCGCAGATCGGTCACTTCGCTCGCATGCGATTGCGCCTGCACCTGCAGCGGCCCGGCCAGCATGCACAGCCAGGCCAGCACCCAACAGACGATCGAGCGGACCATGCGGCGCTCACCCGGGGGCTTTATGCAACAGTGCGTAAAAAAATCCGTCGTGCTCACCCGTTGCATTGTCCGGGACTGCTCCGCGATTGTTTCCATTGCCAGGAATTAAATGCCCTGGGGATGGCAGCAATCGGGCATCGGTGTTGTGCGCAAGAAACGTTTGGACCTGCGCATCGCCCTCGGCACGGAACACCGAACAGGTGCAGTACAGCAGGCGCCCGCCCGGCTTCACCAGCGGCCACAGGGCCGCCAGCAGGCGTGCCTGCTGGGCGGCCAGCTGGGCAATATCGGTTTCGCGGCGCAGCCAGCGCACATCCGGGTGGCGGCGGACGATGCCCGATGCCGTGCACGGAGCATCCAGCAAGATCGCATCGAACAAGGCGCCGGCGCAGTGCTGCCGCCACCAGTCCTGCGGCTGCGCCGCATCAGCCACCAGCACCTGCGCGCGCAGGCCCAGGCGATCCAGGGTTTCGTGGATGCGTGTGCTGCGCACGGCATCCACCTCCAGCGCGGTCACCTGGATGGGACTGGATGCGCCCGCGTATTCCAGCAGGTGGGCGGTCTTGCCTCCCGGCGCGGCGCAGGCATCCAGCACCCGCAAGGGCTGCGCGAGATCCAGCCCTTGCAGCAGCAACGGTGCTGCCTGCTGCGCAGCGGCATCCTGCACCGAAACCATCCTCTGGGCGAATCCCGGCAATTCCGCCACCGGCAGGGGCTGGCGCAGGATCAGGCCCTGCTCACCGACCACGGCTGAATCAATATTCATAGCAGCTAGCGATTTCTGGTATTGCGCTACCGTGCCTTTTCTTCCATTTACCCGCAAGACCATGGGCGCTTGGGCGTTGTTGGCCTGCAGGATCTGCTGCCATTGCGCCGGGTGGTCTTTCTGCAGCTTTTTCACCCACCACAGCGGGTGGTTCCAGCGCGCCACAGGGTCGGCATCGGTCGCGGCGACCAGGGCTTCGCGCTCCCGCAGAAAGCGGCGCAGGCAGGCATTGATGAAAGAGGCCTGCGCACGGGTGGCCATGCTGCGTTTGGCCGCTTCCACGGCCTGGTTGACCAGGGTGAAGGGTTCGTAAGGCGCCTCGTCGGCCCGCCACGACAGTGCCAAAGCCGTGCACAGCAACGCATCGGCAGCGGGGGGCGGCGTGCGGGACACCAGCTGACGCCGCAGTGCCTGTGCCCGGCCCAGCGTGCGCAACACCTGAAAAAGCAGCGCCTGCACCCCCGGCCGCAAGCCAGCATGCACGGCGGCCATCGCCGCCGTACCCGATTGGCCGGCACAAATGGCCTGCAACGCCGTGGCGACGCCCGCGAGTTGCTCCCACAGCGCAACCCCGGACGCTCCATGGGGTTCGGCGCTGCGCCGTGACGGCAAGGAATCGCGGCTTCCAGGCGCAAGCGCGGTGCGGGGTCGGTGGTGTGAACCAGCTGGTGTCATGAATGGCTTTCTGGCGCAATGGACAGCACACGCGCTGGAGTGAACCCGAAGGCCCAGGCCAGCATCAGTGCAGGAAACTGCCCGAGTGCGGCGTTGTAATGGAGCACCGCATCATTGAAGATCTGTGCCGCCTGTTCGTTATGCTTGCGCAATTCGTCCCACCGGGCACGCCAATGCGCCACCTTGCGACGGGCATCTTCGGCATCAGCGCCAGGCTGCAGATTCAGCCACACTGCATCCAGCACCGCGCACGCGGCAGACAGCGCCGCCACGGGTTCCCCCTGCAACGGTCGCGCCCGCGCTACGGCCAAAGAGATTGTCAATTGTGTGGAGGCCCCTTGCAGGGTGCTGTGCGCCTCGCGGTCCAGGGCACCGGCGGTGACCTGAGCGGCGTCGAACTCCCCCACCATGGCAAGCCATCGGACCAGATGGGCATCCAGGCTGCCAAAGGCCTGCACCACCGCCGAGCGCAGACGCACCAGGCGGTTGTATGCGCCAACGGCCCAGAAAAGAGCGATCGCGATGACTATCCAGCTGAGCGGCGATGACCACATGCGCTAACACCGGCACCGCATGGGGCATGCGGCCCGGTCCGTGAGAGTTCCAGAAAAAACGCTCCCGGCCCGTCAGGAGACAGGGCGGGAGCGCATCAGTGACGGCCCGGGGGCTTAGTCGGCAGCCGCGTCAGGAGCGGCACCTTCTGTCACTGAGGTTTCTGCCGAAGCCTCCATTTCGGCGGCTTCCGCTTCGGCAATGGCGCGGCGCTCGGCGTCGTCCATGGCGTCCTTGGCCTTGCGCGCCTGGTGGTAGGCCATACCGGTACCGGCAGGAATCAGGCGACCCACGATCACGTTTTCCTTCAGGCCACGCAGCTCGTCGCGCTTGCCCATGATGGCAGCCTCGGTGAGCACGCGGGTGGTTTCCTGGAAAGAAGCGGCCGAGATGAACGAATCGGTGGACAGCGAGGCCTTCGTGATACCCAGGAGCAGGTTGCTGTAGGTTGCGGGAATCTTGCCCGCTGCCTGCAGCGCATCGTTGGTGTTGAGGATCTCGGAGCGCTCGACCTGCTCGCCGCCAATGTAGCTGGACTCGCCGATGTTCTCGACCACGACGCGGCGCAGCATCTGGCGAACGATCACCTCGATGTGCTTGTCGTTGATCTTCACACCCTGCAAGCGGTACACGTCCTGCACTTCATCGACGATGTAGCGCGAGAGCTCTTCGATGCCCAGCAGGCGCAGGATGTCCTGCGGATCGGCCGGGCCGTCCACGATGGACTCGCCCTTGTTGACCACCTGGCCTTCGTGCACCAGGATGTTCTTTTCCTTGGGCACGAGTTCCTCGAACACGCGGCCTTCGGGGTCGGTGATCTGCAGGCGGACCTTGCCCTTGGTTTCCTTGCCGAACGACACGGTACCGGTCATTTCGGCCAGCGTGCCCTTGTCCTTGGGCGTGCGGGCTTCGAACAGCTCCGCCACACGAGGCAGACCGCCGGTAATGTCGCGGGTCTTCTGGCCTTCGACCGGAATACGCGCCAGCACTTCGCCGGGACCCACGTCCTGGCCGTCACGCACCTGGATCAGGGCGCCGACCTGGAAGCCGATGGTCACCGAGTGGTCGGTGCCAGGGATCTTCACTTCGTTGCCCTGGGCATCGATCAGCTTCACCTGCGGACGCACGACCTTGGCGGCACCACGGCGCTTCGGATCGATCACCACCAGCGTGGACAGACCGGTCACTTCGTCGACCTGCTTGGCCACCGTGAGGCCTTCCTCGACGTTCTCGAACTTCACCTGGCCAGCAAACTCGGTGATGATCGGGCGCGTCAGCGGATCCCAGTTGGCGAGGATGGTGCCAGCCTTGATGGTCTGGTCTGCCTTCACCGTCAGCGTGGCGCCGTAGGGCACCTTGTGGCGCTCGCGCTCGCGGCCATGCTCGTCCTGGATGACGATTTCACCCGAACGCGCAATCACCACCAGCTCGCCCTTGGTGTTGCTCACGTAGCGCATCGTGGCATTGAAGCCGATCACGCCGTTGGACTTGGCTTCCACGCTCGACGCGATGGCTGCGCGCGAAGCGGCACCACCGATGTGGAAGGTGCGCATGGTCAGCTGCGTGCCGGGTTCGCCGATGGACTGGGCAGCGATCACACCCACGGCTTCGCCGAGGTTGATCAGGCCGCCGCGGCCCAAGTCGCGACCGTAGCACTTGGCGCACAGGCCGTAGCGGGTTTCGCAGGTCAGGGCGGTGCGCACCTTGACTTCATCCACGCCAGCGGCTTCGATTTCCTCGATGAGGTCTTCTTCCAGCATCACGCCGGCAGGCACCAGCACGGCACGCGTTTCAGGGTGCAGCACGTCTTCGGCCGCCGTGCGGCCCAGGATACGTTCGCGCAGCGATTCGATCACTTCACCGCCTTCGACGATGGCGCGCATCAGCGAACCATTGGCCGTGCCGCAATCCTCTTCGGTCACGACCAGGTCCTGCGTCACGTCCACCAGACGGCGGGTGAGGTAGCCGGAGTTCGCGGTCTTCAGCGCCGTGTCGGCCAGACCCTTGCGGGCACCGTGGGTGGAGATGAAATACTCCAGCACGTTCAGACCTTCGCGGAAGTTCGCGGTGATAGGCGTCTCGATGATCGAGCCGTCTGGCTTGGCCATCAGACCCCGCATACCGGCCACCTGGCGGATCTGGGCGGCGGAGCCGCGGGCGCCGGAGTCGGCCATCATGTAGATGGAGTTGAAGGACTCCTGGTCCACTTCCTTGCCGTGGCGGTCCATGACCTTCTGCTTGGACAGCTGGGCCATCATCACCTTGGACACTTCGTCGCCGGCCTTGCCCCAGATGTCCACCACCTTGTTGTAGCGCTCGCCAGAGGTCACCAGACCGGACACGTACTGCTGCTCGATCTCTTTGACTTCCTTCTCGGAGCGCTCGATGATGCCGGCCTTTTGCGGCGGCACCAGCATGTCGTCGATGGCGATCGAGATACCGGCGCGCGTGGCCAAGCGGAAGCCGTTTTGCAGCAGCTTGTCGGCGAACACCACCGTCTCCTTCAGGCCGCACTTGCGGAAGGACACGTTGATCAGGCGCGAGATTTCCTTCTTCTTGAGCGCCTTGTTCATGTTGGAGAACGGCAGGCCCTTGGGCAGGATCTCGGACAGCAGTGCGCGGCCCACGGTGGTTTCCACCAGCGAGGTGGAAGGCACGAACTCGCCGGTTTCCTTGTTCTTGGTCCACTCGGTCATGCGCACCGTGATCTTGGCGGCCAGCTCGACCTGGCCAGCGTCCAGGGCACGCTGCACTTCACCGGTGTCGGCGAACACCAGGCCTTCGCCCTTGCCGTTGATGCGATCACGGGTGGCGTAGTACAGGCCCAGCACCACGTCCTGCGAAGGCACGATGGAGGGTTCGCCCGAGGCGGGGAACAGCACGTTGTTGGAGGCCAGCATCAGCGTGCGGGCTTCCATCTGCGCTTCCACCGACAGCGGCACGTGGACAGCCATCTGGTCACCGTCGAAGTCGGCGTTGAAGGCCGCGCAAACGAGGGGGTGCAGCTGGATGGCCTTGCCTTCGATCAGGATGGGCTCAAAGGCCTGGATGCCCAGACGGTGCAGCGTAGGCGCACGGTTGAGCATCACGGGGTGCTCTTTGATGACCTCTTCCAGAATGTCCCACACCACGGGGGTGCCGGATTCGACTTCCTTCTTGGCGGCCTTGATCGTCGTCGCGATGCCCATGGCTTCGAGGCGCGAGAAGATGAAAGGCTTGAACAGCTCCAGCGCCATCAGCTTGGGCAGACCGCACTGGTGCAGCTTGAGCGTGGGGCCCACGGTGATCACGGAACGACCGGAGTAGTCCACGCGCTTGCCCAGCAAGTTCTGGCGGAAGCGGCCCGACTTGCCCTTGATCATGTCGGCCAGCGACTTCAGGGCACGCTTGTTGGCGCCCGTCATGGCCTTGCCACGGCGGCCGTTGTCCAGCAGCGAGTCCACGGCTTCCTGCAGCATGCGCTTTTCGTTGCGCGCGATGATTTCTGGGGCCTTCAGCTCCAGCAGGCGGCGCAGACGCGAGTTGCGGTTGATGACGCGGCGGTACAGGTCGTTCAGGTCCGACGTGGCGAAGCGGCCGCCGTCCAGCGGCACCAGCGGACGCAGGTCCGGTGGCAGCACGGGCAGCACTTCCAGCACCATCCACTCGGGCTTGATGCCGGACTTCTTGAAGGCTTCCAGCACCTTCAGGCGCTTGGCGTTCTTCTTGACCTTGACTTCGGAGCCGGTCAGGTCGCCACGCAGCTTCTCGATCGACAGGTCGATGTCGATGGATTCGAGCAGGTCCTTGATGCCTTCTGCGCCCATCTTGGCGATGAACTCGTCACCGTATTCCTTGCGCTTGGCGTCGTAGTCGTCCTCGGACATGATGCTGAACTTCTTCAGCGGGGTCATGCCGGGGTCGGTCACCACATAGGCTTCGAAGTACAGCACGCGTTCGATGTCGCGCAGCGTCATGTCGAGAACCAGGCCCAGACGCGATGGCAGCGACTTCAGGAACCAGATGTGGGCGCAGGGCGCGGCGAGGTCGATGTGACCCATGCGCTCGCGGCGCACCTTGGTCTGGGTGACTTCAACGCCGCACTTCTCGCAGATCACGCCGCGGTGCTTGAGGCGCTTGTACTTGCCGCACAGGCATTCGTAGTCCTTGATGGGACCAAAAATCTTGGCACAGAACAGGCCGTCGCGCTCGGGCTTGAACGTGCGGTAGTTGATGGTTTCGGGCTTCTTCACTTCGCCGAAAGACCACGAACGGATCTTTTCGGGCGAAGCCATGCCGATGCGGATGGCATCGAAATGCTCGTCCGGCGTGAATTGCTTGAACAGGTCGAGTAGCGATTTCATGTGACTCTTTCCTTTTTAATCTGTTGAGGACAGAGCGGCGCGGCGCGCCGGTCTATCCCGCAAGGCTTCACGAACGTTCCAGCTCGATGTCCAGGCCCAGCGAACGGATTTCCTTGACCAGCACGTTGAACGATTCCGGCATACCGGCTTCGATGGCGTGTTCGCCCTTGACGATGGATTCGTACACCTTGGTACGGCCCACCACGTCGTCGGACTTCACGGTCAGCATTTCCTGCAGCACGTAGGCGGCGCCGTAGGCTTCCAGCGCCCACACTTCCATTTCACCGAAACGCTGGCCACCGAACTGGGCCTTGCCGCCCAGCGGCTGCTGCGTGACGAGCGAGTAAGGACCGGTCGAGCGAGCGTGCATCTTGTCGTCCACCAGGTGGTGCAGCTTCAGGTAGTGCATGTAGCCGATGGTGGTCGGACGCTCGAAGCGCTCGCCCGTGCGGCCATCAAACAGGTAAGCCTGCGTGCGGGTCGGTGTCAGGCCCTTGCGCTCCGCGATGTCGTCCGGGTAGGCGATCTTGAGCATGTCCTTGATTTCTTCTTCCGAAGCACCATCGAACACTGGGGTGGCGTAAGGCACGCCGCTCGTCAGGTTCTCCGCCATGGCCATCAGGTCGTCGTCGCTCAGTTGCGACAGGTCTTCCTTGCGGCCGCGCGAGTTGTACACCTCTTCGAGGAAGGTACGCAGCTCGGACGCCTTGGCCTGCTCCTGGAGCATGTTGCCAATGCGCTGACCAATGCCCTTGCCGGCCCAGCCCAGGTGGACTTCCAGCACCTGACCGATGTTCATCCGCGAGGGCACGCCCAGCGGGTTCAGAACGATGTCGGCAGGGGTGCCGTCGGCCATGTAAGGCATGTCTTCGACCGGAACGATCTTGGACACCACACCCTTGTTACCGTGGCGGCCGGCCATCTTGTCACCAGGCTGCAGGCGGCGCTTGACGGCCAGGTAGACCTTGACCATCTTGAGCACGCCAGCAGGCAGCTCGTCGCCTTGCGTGAGCTTCTTGCGCTTTTCTTCAAAAGCCAGGTCGAAACTGTGGCGGGTTTGCTCCAGCGCGTTCTTGATGGATTCGAGCTGGGTGGCGACTTCGTCTTCCGCGGGGCGGATGTCGAACCAGTGGAACTTCTCGACGGAAGCCAGGTAAGCCTTGTCGATCTTCGTGCCCTTGGCCAGCTTCTGCGGGCCGCCGTTGGCCACGCGGCCGGTCAGCAGCTTTTCGATACGGTCGAACGCGTCGGCCTCCACGATGCGCAGCTGGTCGTTCAGGTCCAGGCGGAAGCGCTTGAGTTCATCGTCGATGATTTGCTGGGCGCGCTTGTCACGCTGGATGCCTTCACGGGTGAACACCTGCACGTCGATCACGGTGCCCGACGAGCCCTGGTCCACGCGCAGCGAGGTGTCCTTCACGTCGGAAGCCTTCTCGCCGAAGATGGCGCGCAAGAGCTTCTCTTCGGGCGTGAGCGTGGTTTCGCCCTTGGGCGTGACCTTGCCGACCAGCGTATCGCCGGGCTGCACTTCGGCGCCCACGTAGATGATGCCGGACTCGTCCAGGCGGTTGAGCTGCTGCTCCGACAGGTTCGGGATGTCGCGCGTGATTTCTTCGGCGCCCAGCTTGGTGTCGCGGGCCATCACCACCAGCTCCTCGATGTGGATCGAGGTGTAGCGGTCTTCCGCCACCACGCGCTCGGAGATCAGGATCGAGTCTTCGAAGTTGTAACCGTTCCAGGGCATGAAGGCGATCAGCATGTTCTGGCCGATGGCGATTTCGCCAAAGTCCGTCGATGCGCCGTCGGCCACCACGTCGCCCTTGACCAGTTTGTCGCCCTTCTTCACGATGGGGCGCTGGTGGATGTTGGTGTTCTGGTTGGAACGTTGGTACTTGATGAGGTTGTAGATGTCCACACCCACTTCACCGGCCACGGCTTCTTCGTCGTTCACACGCACCACGATGCGGGTCGCATCGACGTAGTCCACGATACCGCCACGGGTGGCAGTGACCACGGTACCCGAATCCACAGCAGCCACACGCTCGATACCCGTGCCCACCAGGGGCTTCTCGGGACGCAGCACAGGCACGGCCTGGCGCGACATGTTGGCGCCCATCAACGCGCGGTTCGCGTCGTCGTGCTCCAGGAACGGAACCAGCGAGGCGGCCACCGAGACGATCTGCGCGGGCGACACGTCCATGTACTGCACGCGGTCGGCACCGCACAGGATGGATTCACCCTTTTCACGGGCGGAGACCAAGTCCCCTGTCAGGCGGCCGTCCTTGTCGAGCTGCGCATTGGCCTGCGCGATCACGTACTTGCCTTCTTCGATGGCCGAGAGGTAGTCGATCTCGTTCGTCACCTTGCCATCCACCACGCGGCGGTACGGCGTTTCGATGAAACCGTACTCGTTCAGGCGGGCGTACAGGGCCAGCGAGTTGATCAGACCGATGTTCGGGCCTTCAGGCGTTTCAATAGGGCAGACGCGGCCGTAGTGGGTCACGTGCACGTCGCGCACTTCGAAGCCTGCGCGTTCGCGGGTCAGACCGCCCGGACCGAGGGCCGACACACGGCGCTTGTGCGTGATTTCCGCCAGCGGGTTGGTCTGGTCCATGAATTGGGACAGCTGCGAGGCACCGAAGAACTCTTTCAACGCAGCCGAGATCGGCTTGCTGTTGATCAGGTCGTGGGGCATCAGCGGCTCTTGCTCGGCCTGGCCCAGACGCTCCTTCACGGCCTTCTCGATACGGGCCAGACCGGTGCGGTACTGGTTTTCGGCCAGTTCGCCCACGCAGCGCACACGGCGGTTGCCCAGGTGGTCGATGTCATCGACTTCGCCGTTGCCGTTGCGCAGGTCCACCAGGATCTTGACCACGGCCAGGATGTCTTCGTTGGACAACACCATGGGGCCGGTGGATTCGTCACGGCCGATCTTGGCGTTGAACTTCATGCGGCCCACGCGCGACAGGTCGTACGTGTCGGGGTTGTAGAACAGGCGCTGGAACAGGGCCTGCACCGCGTCTTCCGTTGGCGGCTCGCCGGGGCGCATCATGCGGTAGATGGCCACGCGCGCAGCGAACTCGTCCACCGTTTCATCGATGCGCAGGGTGTGCGACATGTACGCACCCTGGTCGAGTTCATTGGTGTAGATGCACTGCACGTCCTGCACGCCAGCGCTGCGCAGCTTCTTGAGCAGTGCTTCGGTCAGCTCGTCGTTGGCCTTGGCAATGATTTCACCCGTGTCGGTATCCACGATGTTGCGGGCGACCACGCGGCCGATCAGGAAGTCTTCGGGCACGCTGATGTGCGTGGTGCCGGACTGCTCCAGTTCGCGGGTGTGGCGGGCCGTGACGCGCTTGTCCTTGGCCACCACCACCTTGCCGGACTTGTCGGTGATGTCGAAGCGTGCGACTTCGCCGCGCAGGCGCTCGGAGACGAACTCCATCTGCGCACCGCTGTCCATCAGACGGAAGTTGTCGTTGACGAAGAAGTTCGCCAGGATGGACTCGGGGTTCAGGCCGATGGCCTTGAGCAGGATCGTGACCGGCATCTTGCGGCGACGGTCCACGCGGAAGTACAGAATGTCCTTTGGATCAAACTCGAAATCCAGCCAGGAGCCACGGTAGGGAATGATGCGCGCGGAGAACAGCAGCTTGCCCGAGCTGTGGGTCTTGCCCTTGTCATGTTCGAAAAACACGCCGGGTGAACGGTGCAGCTGCGACACGATCACGCGCTCGGTACCGTTGATGATGAACGAGCCCTTGTCGGTCATGAGCGGCACTTCGCCCATGTAGACCTCTTGCTCCTTCACCTCCTTGACCACCTTGGACTGCGAAGTCGAGGACTCGCGGTCATAAATGATCAGCTGCACCTTGGCGCGCACGGCCGAGGCGAAGGTCAGCCCCCGGGTCTGGCATTCGCGCACGTCGAAAGCCGGCTTGGCCAGGTTGTACTCGATGAACTTCATCTCCACAAAACCATTGTGGGAGACGATGGGGAAGGCAGCGTCGAATGCAGCCTGAAGGCCTTCGATGGTTCTTTTCTGGGGTGCTTTATCAGCCTGCAGGAAAGCGGTGTACGCATCCTTCTGCATCTGCAGCAGGTAAGGAACTTCGAGCACGCTGTCGCGGGTGCCGAAACTTTTGCGAATTCGCTTGCGTTCGGTGTAGGAATAGGCCATGAGATCTCCGGGCAAAGACATGAGTCCTGGGTCTTCGACGACTGACCCGCAAGGAGATGTGTCCTCACGGGCTTGGCGGTTGGCCACTACCAACCATGGCGGACGGTGATGCATTGCACATCACCCGAACCAAGGCGTCTTCTGCTGTCGGGGTTGTCAGAAGACACTCGAAAGCCCCTTTTCAGGAGGTCGCTTTCGGGTGCTTTCTGAAGCACCAAAGGCTGGAGGCCCTCTGAGGAACACTCCAGCCCTTGAGCAAGATCGAATTACTTGAGTTCGGCCTTGGCGCCGGCTTCCACCAGCTTCTTGACGGCTGCTTCGGCGTCGGCCTTGGCAATGCCTTCCTTGACGTTCTTGGGAGCGCCGTCCACCAGGTCCTTGGCTTCCTTGAGGCCCAGGCCGGTGATTTCGCGCACTGCCTTGATGACGGACACCTTGTTGGCGCCAGCTTCGGTCAGCACCACATTGAATTCCGTCTTTTCTTCGGCAGCAGCAGCGCCAGCGCCACCACCAGCGGCAGCAGGAGCAGCCATGGCTGCAGCGCTCACGCCAAACTTCTCTTCAATGGCCTTCACCAGGTCATTGAGTTCCAGAACCGTCATGCTGTCCAGCGCGGTCAAAAATGCGTCTTTATCGAATGCCATTTTGATTTCCTAACAATTTTGTTGGTTAACTGCCCGGCCATCAAGCCGCGACAGGTTCGGCGGCCGGTGCGGCAGCGCCTTCGCCTTTTTTCGCCGCCAGTGCGCCCAGCACAACGGCCGTACGCGACATGGGGGACATAAGCAAGCCACAAATCTGGGCCAACAGAACTTCCTTGGAGGGAATGTTGGCCAGTTGCTTAACGCCGTTGACATCCAGGGCTTTGCCACCGAAAGCGCCACCGCGAATCACCAACTTGTCGTTGGTTTTCGCGAAATCGGCCACCACCTTGGCGGCGGCCACAGCGTCTTCGGAGAAGCCATAGATCAGCGGACCGGTCATCTGGTCTGCCACCACGTCAAATGCGCTGCCAGCCACAGCACGGCGAGCCAGGGTGTTCTTCAGAACACTCAGGGTCACGCCCTTGCTGCGGGCATCAACACGCAGTTTGGTCATGTCGGCGACCGTGATGCCACGGTATTCCGCGATCACAAGCGTTTGAGCTTTTGCGGCGAGGCTGGTCACTTCACTGATGACCGCTTCTTTCTCACTGCGATTAAGACTCAAGGTCTACTCCTTAAAATGCGCAATCGGCACAGGCCTCATGCGCGCTCTTGTTGCAGCGACCAACTGTGTTCAGGAAAACATTCCATCTGCAGCGGGATCGCCATCTGCGTTGGCCCCCAGGGGTTTAAGTGCGAATATCCTGCACACCAACGGTCTTGGATGGCCTGAAAACACCAGAGCGCTTTCAGCCCACCACATCAGGCCTTCTGACGGGCCTGAAGATTTTTTTGCAATTACGCTGCGATGGACTGGGTATCCACGCGGACGCCCAGGCCCATCGTCGACGAAACAGCAACCTTGCGCAGATACAGGCCCTTGCTCGAAGCAGGCTTGGCCTTGTTCAACGCATCGATCAGTGCAGCCAGGTTGCCCTGCAGCTTGTCGTTGTCGAACGAGCGACGACCAATCGTGCCATGCACGATTCCAGCCTTGTCGACGCGGAATTGCACCTGGCCAGCCTTCGCATTCTTGACCGCCGTGGCGACATCCGGTGTCACCGTGCCCACCTTGGGATTAGGCATCAGGCCACGGGGACCCAGGATCTGCCCCAAAGTACCCACAACGCGCATGGCGTCAGGGGCAGCGATCACCACGTCGAAAGGCATGTCTCCAGCCTTTACCATGGCGGCCAGGTCGTCCATGCCGACCACGTCGGCGCCAGCGGCCTTGGCTTCCTCTGCCTTGGCACCTTGGGCAAACACGGCCACGCGAGTGGTTTTGCCGGTGCCGTTAGGCAGCACTACAGCGCCACGCACAACCTGATCGGACTTCTTTGCGTCAATGCCCAATTGCACGGCCACATCAATCGACTCGTCGAACTTGGCAGTTGCCGCATCCTTGACGATGGCGATGGCTTCTGCAAAAGCGTAGAGCTTGGTGCTGTCCACTTTGCCCTGCAGGGCCTTTTGTTTCTTTGTCAGCTTGGCCATTTACAAACCCTCCACCGTCACGCCCATGGAGCGCGCAGAGCCAGCCAGCGTGCGAACTGCAGCGTCCACATTGGCAGCATTCATGTCCTTCAACTTGGTCTTGGCAATTTCTTCGAGCTGTGCGCGAGTGATCTTGCCGACCTTGGTGCTCAGGGCGTTTGGCGAACCTTTTTCCAGCTTGATCGCCTTCTTGATCAAAACCGTCGCAGGCGGCGTCTTGATGATGAAGGTGAAGCTCTTGTCTGCAAAAGCCGTGATGACCACAGGCAGAGGCAGACCAGGCTCGACACCTTGGGTCTGCGCATTGAATGCCTTGCAGAACTCCATGATGTTGAGGCCGCGCTGACCGAGCGCAGGACCAATGGGTGGGGATGGATTGGCCTTACCAGCTGGCACTTGCAGCTTGATAAAACCGACGATTTTCTTCGCCATGCTTTACTCCTTGCGGGTGATAACGCCTGACTTGCTGAGGCAAGACAAGGCTCCCCGGGGTTAACGACTCACCAAATGCATTCACACCGAGTCGAAAAGTGTGATGCCCAAAACTCCATGGATCAGGTTTTTTCGACCTGCCCAAATTCCAGTTCCACAGGGGTGGAGCGACCGAAGATCATCACGGAAACGCGCACACGGCTCTTTTCGTAATTCACATCTTCCACCGATCCATTGAAATCAGTGAAAGGACCTTCCTTGACACGAACCAGCTCACCCACCATGAACTCAACCTTGTGCCGAGGCTTTTCGGTGCCCTCCTGCATCTGGCTGACGATCTTCTGCACCTCTTCTTCCGAGATGGGCGCAGGGCGATTCTTCGCCCCACCCACGAATCCGGTGACCTTGTTGGTGTGTTTGACCAGGTGCCAGGTATCGTCATCCATGACCATCTCGACGAACACATAACCAGGGAACAACCGGCGCTCTGTCGTTTTGCGCTGGCCGTTCTTCATCTCGACCACTTCTTCAGTGGGAACCAGAATGCGGCCAAACTTGCCCTCCATGCCGGAGCGCGCAATGCGCTCAAGAATGTTGCGCTCGACCGCTTTTTCCATCCCCGAATAGGCATGGACGATGTACCACCGCAGATCAGGATTGGAAGACGCAGCACCAGAGGCATCGGCCCCAGCCAAATCCACAACGCTTGTCATGACTTCCTCCAGCCCAAAATCAGGTCATACAAAACCCACTCAAGGGTTTTGTCGGTAAACCACAAGAACAATGCCATGATGACGACAAAAGCAAACACGTAAGCAGTCATCTGCAGTGTTTCCTTGCGCGTCGGCCAGACCACCTTTTTGACTTCACGCCAAGCATCTCGTGCGAAGGCAACAAACTGACGTCCTGGTTCGGAAACCAGAAAGACAGCCGCTGCAACAACGAGGCCCAGCAGCAATGCAGCCCATTGCACGATCGGCCCCTGTTTGCCCAGCAAATAGAAACCCGCCACAGAGGCAATCACCAACGCCACGACTGCAGCGAGCTTGGCCTTGTCCGCCCCCGTATTGACAGTTTCAACTTGTGTAGTGGCCATGTCTTAATTTTCCTGCTTCAATTTTCGGTATCGCCCAAGACACCGAAGCCCGCCAATGCTGGCGGGCTTGTTTTTGACCACATTCAAGTGGCAGGGGCAGTAGGAATCGAACCTACAACCTTCGGTTTTGGAGACCGACGCTCTGCCAATTGAGCTATACCCCTATGAACACGCTTTAAGCAATGATCTTGGCCACGACGCCCGCGCCCACGGTACGGCCGCCTTCACGGATAGCGAAGCGCAGGCCTTCTTCCATGGCGATGGGGTTGATCAGCTTGACGGTGATCGACACGTTGTCGCCA
>Ga0208517_100346_pt1 | contig 18088 bp, 14 predicted proteins | sample LakWasM118_HOW13_2_FD_183932 | JGI IMG/M metagenome (GOLD analysis project Ga0208517, IMG submission 183932) | Freshwater sediment methanotrophic microbial communities from Lake Washington under simulated oxygen tension - Sediment Metagenome... | ecosystem: Environmental > Aquatic > Freshwater >... | reverse complement strand
AAATCGGTGATGGCAAAGTATTTGTCTTCGATCTGGAACAAGTTTACCGTATACGTACCGGCGAAACCGGTCCGGATGCGCTATAAGAAAGGGCTTCAGCTATGAAGAAAATTCTTTCCATGTTATCACTGGTCGCCTTGATTGGTCTGGCGGCAACCCCAGTGAGTTATGCTGAAGAAACTGTGACCGAAACAATCACAGTACAAGAAACAGTGACCCCTGATGCAGCACCAGCGGCCGAAGCGCCTGCTGCAGAAGCTGCGCCAGCTGCCGCTGAGGCAGCGCCAACACTGGATGTGGGCAACACAGCCTTTATGATTGTGGCGACTGTGCTGGTGATTTTAATGACGATTCCTGGACTGGCCTTGTTCTACGGCGGTCTGGTGCGTCAGAAAAACATGCTTTCGGTGTTGATGCAAATTTTTGTGGTGTTTTCATTGATTTCTGTATTGTGGGCGGCTTACGGCTACAGTATGGCGTTTAGTGAAGGTAATGCCATCGTTGGCGGCTTGAGCAAGGCATTCCTGTCAGGGATTACCACTGATAGCTTGACTGGCACGATCCCTGAGTATGTGTTCCTGACTTTCCAGATGATTTTTGCTGCGCTTACACCAGCATTGATCGTGGGTGGTTTTGCCGAGCGTATGAAGTTCTCTGCCGTATTGCTGTTCACAGCATTGTGGGTGACATTTGCTTATATCCCAATCGCACACATGGTGTGGGGTGGTGGTTACCTGGCTGAGTTGGGTGCCAAAGACTTTGCGGGTGGTACGGTTGTACATATCAACGCTGGTGTGGCTGCGCTGATTGGTGCCATGATGTTGGGCAAACGTATCGGTTACGGTAAAGAAGCCATGCCTCCGCACAACCTGGTGATGACCATGATTGGTGCTTCATTACTGTGGGTGGGTTGGTTCGGTTTCAACGTAGGTAGTGAACTGGCTGCTGATGCAACTGCAGGCATGGTACTGGTGAATACACAGTTGGCGACTGCTGCTGCGGTATTGGGCTGGATCCTGGCTGAGTGGTTGTTCAGAGGCAAACCAAGCATGTTGGGTGCTGCATCTGGTGCGGTAGCTGGCCTGGTTGCGATTACACCTGCATGTGGTTTCATCGGCCCGATGGGTTCTATCATCCTGGGTTTCACCGCCAGCTTTATCAGCCTGTGGGGCGTGACCAAGTTGAAAGGTGCGCTGGGTTATGATGACTCACTGGACGTATTCGGTGTACACGGCCTGGCAGGTATCTGGGGTGCGGTGGGTACTGGTGTGTTGATGTCTCCTGGTTTGGGTGGTGTTGGTTATGCCGAAGGCGTGACCATGGGTGGTCAGGTTTCTACCCAAATCATCGCAGTGGTGGTGACGTTGATCTGGACTGGTATCGTGAGCGTGATTCTTTACAAAGTTGTAGACGCTGTTGTAGGCTTGCGTGTAAGTGAAGAATATGAGCGCGAAGGTTTGGATACAACTGAGCATGGTGAGCGTGCTTACAGCCTGTAATCCGTGATGTGAAAAAGAAAACGGCTCATTGAGCCGTTTTTTTTTGAACTTAATAAAATACATTGCAATCCATGTAGTGGGCCTGAACTACAATAACTCTTATATTATGGCAAATCTAACTCCCTCCCTGTTGAGCCCCGTACAACGGGTATTAAAACTCGCCTCCTTTGAAAAGCAGGATATCCTGCTACTCGTTTACCTGACGCTGGCTTATGGCGTGTTGGGCATCGCCACGCCGGTAGCCGTACAAACCATGGTCAATATCGTCACCATGGGGGGCGTGCTGCAGCCCCTGTATGTGGTCGGCTTTATCCTGTTTTGCCTGCTGGCATTGTCTGGGGCCATTTATGCCATTGAGAGTTTCCTGGTTGAGTTGATTCAACGCCGGGTATTTGTACGCCATAGCTTGCTCATTGCACAGAACACCCAACAGATTCATATCTCGGTATATGATCAGCACAATCCGGTTGAACTGGTAAACCGCTACTTTGATATCCAGACCGTACAAAAATCTGTGGCAACGCTGCTCACGGTTGGTCTGACCGCTTTGCTGCAAGGCCTGATAGGTAGCGTAGTTTTGCTGTTTTACAGCTTGTACTTTGGCATTCTGGTCATCTTGATGCTGATCGTGTTGTGGGCCGTTGTATTTTTGCTGGGTAAACAGGCGGAAGCCACCGCGCTCAAGGAGTCCAAGGCCAAGTACGATATGGCGGCCTGGCTGGAAAACATTGCCCGTAATAAATGGTTATCCAAGTTTTATGGCGCCCGGCAGCGGACCACAGAAAACACCGAGGTACTGGCACAAAACTATCTGGGTGCCAGGGTAAAACATTTTCGCGTATTAATGACGCAGTTGATCGGTGCCGTTGGCATGTATGCGGTGATAGGTACTGGCATGCTGATACTGGGCGGCACTTTGGTGATCAAGGGCCAGATTAACCTCGGCCAATTTGTGGCGGCAGAGTTGATTATTTTTGGCGTATTGTCTGCCTTTGTGCGCTTTGTGACCAAGCTGGAGTATTTTTACGATTTATTGGCGGCGGTCGATAAGCTAGGTGTGCTGGAGACCATGCCGGTGGAGACGGTTGGTGAGCATCAGTCTAGCCTCGAAGGTTATCATCCTTTAAAAGTGGTCGGCCTGGGTTTTAGCCATCATGGTCAACCCGCATTGATGCGCCAGGTGAGTTTTGAGTTGCAGCGTGGCCAGAGCATGGCGATTCTGGGCGCATTGGGCAGCGGTAAAAGTACCTTGCTAGAGCTGTTAACCGCGCTCAGGCAACCTGCGCAAGGCTATATTACTTATGGCGGCATAGACTTGCGACAGCTGAACCTGGATCATCTGCGTGACCGGATTGGTGTGGCCAACAAGGTAGAGTGGCAGCATGGCTCAATTCTGGATAATTTGCGCCTGACCCGCACCGATATCACCCTGGATGCCATGGTCGATATTTTGCAAATGCTGGGCTTGTGGGAAGATATCAGCCAATTGCCCAAGGGCATGGATACGGTATTGACCGACTATGGTGCGCCCATGACCTATACCCAGTTGCAACGCCTGATGCTGGCCAGGGCGATGATAGGGCAACCGGATTTACTGATCATTGATGGTTTATTGGATGGACTCGGCCAGCAGGAGCTGGACCAGGTGCTGACATTGCTCAAGCGCCACCAGTCGCAATGGATGCTGATTGTCACCACACGTTTCCCCCATATTGCGCAACAATTCCAGCAGGTGATGACGCTGGATAGCCAGCGCGGCCAGGCGGGAGACTATCATGCATAATCAATTGCGACACACACTGATGAGCACCGTGCAAACGCCGCAGCGTTTACGCGTCTGGATCAAACGGCTGGCCTGGTTGCTGGTGGGGTTGCCGACAATGTTTTTGTTTTTGCCCTGGCAGCAGAACGTGACGGCCCTGGGTAAGGTGACTGCTTATTCGCCTTCCGAACGTGTTCAGACCATAGATGCGCCAGTCAATGGCATGATTAATCGCTGGCATGTGCAAGAAGGCTCGCAGGTGAAAGAGGGCGATTTATTGCTGGAAATCGCCGATACGGATCCTAATTTTAAGCAACGCCTGGAAGCGCAGCGCGATAATTTGCAAAGCAAGTTGGGCGCCAAGCAAGACGAATTGCGCGCCTATGAATTGCAGAAGCAGAACCTGACCGCGGCCCGCGATGCCAAGATTTCAGCCGCACAATACAAGCTGGATGTGGCTAACCAGAAAATCCGCAGTAGCCTGGAGGCGGTTAATGCGGCACAAGCCACATTAGACGCGGCCAACCAGCAAGTGCAACGCCTGCAACGCCTGTTTGGCGATGGCCTGGTATCCAAACGCGATCTTGAAGTCGCCGAGCGTGACCATATTATTGCCAGCCGTAACCTCAATAGCGCACAGGCACAATGGCAGTCGGCCAAAGCGGAGGCCAATTCTGCCGCGGCCGATATCCAGCAAACCCGCTCGGATACCCAGGCCTATCTGGACTCGACCTCTGCCGTGATCAACAAGATTCGCGGTGAAACCGCAGACAGTGAAAATAGCCTGCATAATTCCGAAATCTCACTGGCGCGGCAAAATATGCAGCGTATTGTCGCGCCCAGGGATGGCACGATTTTCAGGTTGCCAGTCAATTCGCAATCACAAATCATCAAGCAGGGCGACCCTTTGCTGGTGATTGTGCCGCATACCTCGCAACGCGCAGTCGAGCTGTGGGTCGATGGTCGCGATGCGCCATTAATTACGTCACGCAGCAGCGTCAGGCTGGAGTTTGAAGGCTGGCCAGCGATACAAGTGCCGGGTTGGGCGCAGGTCGGCGTGGGTACCTTTGAAGGCGAGATTTCATTTGTTGATCCGACAGATAATGGCTCTGGCCACTTCCGTATCATGGTCGTGCACAAAGCCGGTACGCCGGAATGGCCGTCTGCTAGATTTTTGCGCCAGGGCATCAGCGCCAAAGGTTGGGTATTGCTTGAACGCGTGACCATAGGCTACGAATTATGGCGTTTGCTCAATGGCTTCCCGCCACGCATTCCGCCAGAGCCCGTGCCCTTGCACCAGGCCGGAGGCAAAGCCGTATGACGCGCTGGCTGGTCACCCTGTTAGCCCTTGCCTCACCCTGGGCAACGCTGTTGGCAGATGAAGTCACGGACACGCGTGCGCGGCAACGCCTGGAAAAAACCGAGGGGCGTGCACTGGAAACCTATAGCCCGCAACCGGGCGTGCCGCTGCATGATGCGGTCAAGCAACAGCAGCAACGCAAGTCGTCGGTGACCGTCGATCTGAAAAGTGCATTAAAGCCGTTTGATAACCCGGAAAGCGATAGCATCGTGCCGCCAGGACAAGGCTCGCAAGTGACGATTGCCGATATTCGCCAGCGCGCGTTGCAAAACAATTTGCAGATCAAGGTCGCAAAAATGGACCCCGAATTGGCAAGGCAATCCCTGCGTGAAGAGCAGGCCAAGTTTGACCAGGTGATTTTTGCCTATGCCAAATATGCCGAAAAAGACACGCCTGCCATGTCCGGGGATAAGGTCATCCTCAAGTCAGACAATGCATTGTTGAATGGCGAGCTGGCGAAGCTCAATCTGGATGCGCAAAAAAAGGAATTCTGGGATGTCGAAGCGGGTGTCAAAGTGCCTTTGCGCACAGGTGGCACGGTGACCTTGAGTGCCCCGCTGGAAAACCGGCAGAGCCTGGGCAAGTTTGCCAGCGACCAGTACCGCAGCGCTTTGCGCTTTTCGTTTAGCCAGCCTTTGCTGCGCAATGCCGGCCAGCAGGTAAATGAGGCGAGTATCCGTGTCGCCGAGTTGGACCGTGATAGCGTGCAACTGAAAACCCGTTTACAGACCATACGCATCGTGGCAACCGTCGACAAGGCGTATTGGGAGCTGTATGAAGCGTGGGCGGCGCTGGATGTACGCAAAAACCAGTTTGAATATGCCAGCCAGAACCTGGCTATGGTCAAACGCCGCGTACAGGAAGGCTTAACTGCTGCCGTCGAAATCAATCGTGCCGATATAGGTGTGGCAGACCGCATGGAAGCGCTGATTGTGGCAGAAACTAACCTCAAGCTGGCGCAGCGGCAATTACAGTTCTTACTCAATGATTTACCTGACGACCAGGCTGGCCAGTCGCCCTGGGTGCCGATGACGGCACCTAGCCTGGTCAAGTTTGAGTTTGACCGTGCGCATTTGATTCGTGATGCGCTGGATAGCCGCATTGAACTGCTGGATCAGGAGCTGAAGCTGAGTGCGGACCTGGTGCAGATTGATTATCTACAAAACCAGACCTTGCCGTTGTTCACGCTGGACTACCAGTATGGTGCTTTATCTGGCTCGGGTGATCGTTTCGGCGATATTGGCCAAGACTTGTTTGGTGGCCGCTATCGCGACTGGTCAGTGGGCCTGAAGTTTGAAATGCCGGTCAGTAACGAGGCGCGCAAAGCCAAGCTGGACCGGGCTGTGGCGCAGCGCATGCAGCGCCTGACGACCAAAACACTGCAAACATTGACAGTGAAACGCGAGATTCATGATTCGCTCGATAAAGTCGAGCAAAACTGGCAGCGTATTATTGCCGCACGCCAACAGGTATTGGTGGCGGGCATTAACTACGAGGCTGAGCTCAAGCAGTTTAATGAGGGCTTGCGCACCATGACCGAAGTGCTGGAAACGCTGACGCGTTTAGGCGAGGCACAACTCAAAGAAATTCGCGCCATCAGTGATTACCAGGTGGCGCTTGTTGATATGGCGTATGCCACCGGCACCGTGCTTGGACACGGCCAGATCAGCCTGCAATAAGCTTACTCGCTGATCGTTTTGCCTGGGTAAAGAGCTTCGGTCAGCTGCAGCAGGTTCATGCGGTGTATGCCTGACTTTTCACCGTTTTTGCGCGGTGCGGTGCGGATATCGTCAGTTTCGAATACGCTGATGCGTTGCGTGCCAAAGCGCGTCTCCACTAGTAACACCGGCACCCGCTTGCGAACCAGGTCATGCTTTTGCTTGCCTGGGCGATCTGACATGCGGAATTGCTGTTCATCCAGCCGGTAAGGCACATTCTGGTTGAGCAGGTAAATTTCCAGCTCTTTGCCACTTTCGGCAAACACATGAATATCAGTGTCGGCGTAAGGGCCAGCCGTGCCCTCCATCACTGAGCCAATCAGGTGCGGGTTAAACTTTTTGAGCAATTGCATGGTGTGCAAGGCAGCTTGTCGTAACTCCAGCAGGTGCGCCGCATCATTTTCATCGGCATACAGGGCGTGATATTCGCGCAAGGCTGAATCAATTTCGGCGTTGGTCGGTAATGGCGCATCCTGTTGTATGCCCATCAGCTTGACTGCCTTACGCTTGGCGCGGCCATAGTCGCTAATGCCTTCCTCAAACATCAGGCGCGCGGCGGACTGTGCTATTTCTTGCCTTAGATCACTTGAAAAGTCGTCAAACATCGCATCAGGCTTTAGGTTGAATTCGTTGCTAATTCGGGCTGAGTAACTTCGCTGCCGGGTTTACCTGCAGCTTTTTGTCCTCACTGTTGCCGCCGCTATGGTCGCCAATCAGGCGCTCCAGAAAAGAGGGCTCGTTATCTTCTGGCGCATGTTCTGCTTCCGGGTCAAACAAGCCTGGCAGGTTTTCAGGTTGTGACTGCGGCAAATGCTCTTCGTAGAAGTATTCATAAATGCCAGCGTCGTCTTCACCCACTTGCGCGCCGGTGTAAGCATCCACTTTCAGTTGCAATACGCCATCAGGCACTTTGTATTGGTAGATAGGCAAGCCAGTCAGGGTTTGTTGCATATAGTTGATCCAGATCGGTAACGCCGCGCGGCCGCCAGTTTCACCACGCCCCAGGTTGTGCGGGTTATCGTAGCCAACCCAGGCTACCGCGACCTCTTTCGGATGGTAACCGGCAAACCAGGCATCAAACTGGTCATTGGTGGTGCCGGTTTTACCGGCGATATCCGGGCGGCGCAATGAAAGCGCTGCCCTGGCCGTGCCGTCGCGCACCACATCTTGCAACATGGTCGTGATGATGAAGGCGTTACGTTGATCAATCACACGTTCTGGTGACACATGTTTGCCTGCTTGCACGGCTTGAATGACCTTGCCGCGGCTGTCGATAATTTTTTCAATCAGGTAAGGATGCACCTGGTAGCCGCTGTTGGCAAACGTGGCGTAAGCAGCAGCCATTTGCCACACTGATGAAGAGCCCGCGCCCAGTGCGGTTGACAGGTACGCGGGGTGATCTTTGGGATCAAAACCAAATCTGCGCAGGTAGTTTTGGGCATAGCGGGCGCCAATCGCATTCATCAGGCGGATAGAAATCGTGTTTTTTGACTGCGCCAGGGCCTCACGCAAGCGCATCGGGCCTGCGTATTTTTCATCGTAGTTACGAGGTTCCCAGCTGCTGTTGCTCCCCGTTTCGGTAGAGGTGAAGCTGATCGGCGCATCTTCAAACACGCTGGCCGGGCTGTAGCCTTTTTCGAGCGCTGCCGAGTAGATAAATGGCTTGAAGCTGGAGCCTGGCTGGCGGCGACCTTGCGTCACATGGTTGTATTTGTTGCGCTGGAAGCTGAAACCACCGATCAGTGCCTGCACCTGCCCGGTTTCCGGGTTGAGTGCCATAAATCCGCTTTCCACTTCTGGCAGTTGCACCACTGACCAGCCATCATTTTGCTGGTAAACCCGGATCACGGCACCAGGCACCAGCGACAATGGCGTGCGCTTGGCGGGTGGCATATGGTTTTTCACCAGCAGAATGGCTTTGTCTTGCAATTTGAGCACGGTGCCACGGTTAGTGACCAAAGTGAGCAGGTTAGGCTCAACCTTGGTGACCAAGGCGGGCACAAACTGGTTGTAAGTGACAAAATCCCGCAACAGTTCGCTGGCGCCGCTGGCAGTTAATTTGCCCGTTGGCAGTGAAATAATTTGCTCTGCACCACGGAATCCATGACGTAATTCAAAATTGATAATGCCCTGGATCACAGCCGTGTTTGCGGCTGCCTGATGTTTGTTATTGATGGTGGTATAGACACGCAGGCCACTGGTATAGGCTTTCTCGCCATAGCGTTTATACAAGGTCGCCCGCACAATCTCGGCCACGTACTCACCGCCCAAGGCTTGCACCTGGCGTTTGGACGACTGGAACTTGAGCGGCGTGTTCATCGCCTGCTCGAATTCATGGTCGCTGATCATGCCGTAGCGGTGCATATCGCGCAGCACTTCATGCTGGCGCTTGATTGCGTAGTCGGGGTGAATGTAAGGGTCGTATTTGCTCGGTGCTTTTGGCAAGCCCGCCAGCAGGGCAGCCTCCGCCAGGTTGATTTGCTTCAGGTCTTTGTCGTAATAGGTTTTGGACGCCGTGGCAAAGCCATAGGCGCGCTCGCCCAGGTAGATCTGGTTCAGGTATAACTCAAGAATCTTGTCTTTGCTGATGGCGTTTTCAATCTTGATCGCCAGCATGGCTTCTTTAATCTTGGTCCAGATGTTACGCGGCGTATCCGGGCTGCTGAAAAAATTTTTCGCTACCTGCATGGTGATGGTGCTGGCACCTTCATGGCCGCGGCCGGTCAGGTTGTTGCGGATGGCACGCAAAATGCCGGTGGTATCAATGCCGTTGTGCTGGTAAAAGCGACGGTCTTCAATGGCCAGGATCGCGTCTTTCATGACTTTGGGCGTTTGCTCAATCGGCACAAAGGCGCGTCGTTCCTGGCCAAACTCGGCAATCAGGCCGCCTTCGGCATCGTAAATACGCAGCGGTAATTTCGGATGGTAATCCGTGAGTGCGTCCAGTGAAGGCAGTGACGGATAGAGGATGCTGATCATCAACACCAGCAGGGCGGCGACAATCAAGCTGCCGATAATGGAAAGAAAAAGAAGGGACTGCAACCAGTTTCTTGAGTTCATGCGTCTTGCTGCCATCGTGAGAATTACCCATGAATTGTAATCTTTTTTTGCCAATTCAATGGCAGTTAATTATGGAATCATGCAAATAATCAGCATTCTTCTGGCTACCATGAAGGTCAGGAATTTGCTTGTCGCCATGAAATAGTGTGAGTTGGCATGGTTGATGCATAACCCAACGAACATTCAAATACTTAAAAAGGGCAATACAGTTGAGTCTGGGCTTTTTACAACGCAAAAAAACCAGTTTTATTGGTGTTGATATCAGCGCAACCGCTATCAAAATGGTGGAGCTGAGTGCCGTCGGCAAACAACAATTCCGACTGGATGGCTACGCCAATGTGACCTTGCCTAAAGGGGTCATCAGCGATGGCAATATTAATGACCTGGTACAAGTCGCCGATACGATGCGATCGGCCTGGCGTTTGCTCGGGTCGCGCGCGCGCCAGGTGGTGTTAGCACTGCCGACAGCGGCAGTGATTTCCAAGCGGGTGATCATGCCTGCCGGGTTGCGCGATGAAGACCTGGAGTTGCAGGTGGAGTCAGAAGCCAACCAGTATATTCCGTTCCCGCTGGAAGAAATGAACCTCGATTTTCAGGTGCTGGGGCCCATGGGTAAAAGCACGGATGAAGTCGAAGTGCTGATTGTAGCGGCCAAAAAAGAAAAAATTGATGACCGTGTCGCAGTGGCCGAAGAGGCAGGTTTGAAGGTGAGTATCGTCGATGTAGAGGCTTATGCTACCGAAACAGCTTACCGCCAGATTCTTAAACAGCTGCCGCAACATAGCAAAAAAACTGTCACCATGATGCTGGACATCGGCGCCCATGTGACGCATATCAATGTGATGGTCGGTGCGCATTCCGTCTACGCCAGGGAGCAGGCATTTGGTGGCGCCATGCTGTCACAGGAAATTCAGCGCCGGTTTGGCCTGTCGCCAGAAGAAAGCGAGATTGCCAAACGTCAGGGCGGTTTGCCAGATTCTTATGAGCAGGAAGTATTACAGCCGTTTTTGCAAAACCTGGCAGGCGAGGCCGCGCGTGCCGTGTCCTTCTTTACCAACTCGACCCAATACAACAGCGTCGACCACGTTTTGCTGGCCGGTGGCGTAGCCGCAACCGAAGGCCTGGCGGCGCTGATAGAACAAAAAACCGGTGCGCATACCTTGGTGGCGAATGCCTTTCAAGGCATGACACTGGCCAATAAAATCAAACCCTCTCAGCTTGAAACGGATGCGCCTGCACTCATGATCGCCTGTGGCCTGGCACTGCGAGGGGTGGACGCATGATTAAAGTCAACCTGTTACCGCATCGCCAGATCAAGCGCGCCGAGCGCCAGCGTGAGTTTGGCTTGATGGCGTCGTTGGTGGCCATTGCCGCTGCGGCGATTTTGTTTGTGAGCTGGAGTTATATCCACAGCAAAATCCAGACGCAGCAGTCGCGTAACCAGCGTTTGCAAGATGAGATGGTGCGCCTGGACAAGGAAATTGCCATCATTGGTAGCTTGAAAGAACAAATCAAGCATGTGCTGGAGCGCAAGCAAATCGTTGAAGGCTTGCAAAGCGATCGTAACCAAGCCGTGCTGATTCTGGACGAACTGGCCAGGCAACTGCCAGAAGGCGTCTTCCTCAAAAGCGTCAAGCAGTTACAGGATGAGATTGAGCTCAAGGGCGTGGCTGACACCAATGCCAGGATTGCGACGCTGGTGCATAGCCTGAGCGAATCCCCCATTATGCACAGCCCTAACCTGGTGGAAATCAAGGCCAATACCAATGCGCTAGGGATTAAAGAGTATGAGTTTGTGTTGCGGGTGTCTTTGAAGCGCGATACCCCTAAAGAAGACCCTGCCAAGCAGAAGCCTGCGCCTGCCAAAGGATAACCCAGAGATGCAACTTTCTGACTTTAATAATATAGATATCAAAACGGCCGGCAATTTGCCGATGCCAATGAAAGCCGTCTTGCTGGCGATCCTGGCGGCGGCATTGTTCGCTGTCGGCTACGTGTTTCTGCTCAGCCCTAACCTCAAGGAGTTAAAGGCTGAAAAAGAAAAAGAACAAGGTTTACGTGACGAGTACCTGGGCAAAAAAATGCAGGCGATGAAGATCAAGGCCTATGAGCAGCAAGTGGTTGAGATTCAGCGCACGTTTGGCACTTTACTCAAACAGTTGCCGGATAAGTCTGAAATGGATGGTTTGCTGACCGATGTTAACCAGGCAGGGGTGAGTCAGGGCCTTTCGTTTGAAGGGTTTGTGCCGATGCCAGAGATTTTTGCCGAGTTTTATGCTGAAAAGCCGATCAATATCAAAGTGTTAGGGCATTACCATAACCTGGGTGCATTTGTCACCGAGGTGGCTAAATTGTCACGCATCGTGACCTTGCATAACCTGCAAATCCAGCCGGCCAGTAAAGACGATAAGCAGCCGCATAAAGATATGCTGGTGATGGAAGCCGTGGCTAAAACCTACCGTTATCTGGACGCTGAAGAAGTCGCTGCGCGTAAAGCGCTAGAAAGCAAGGCAGGGAAGAAATAATGCGCAACCACCACTTGTTTTGTTTGATTCCGGCCGTATTGCTCACGGCCTGTGGTGCGTCACAGGATGACGATTTAACCCAGTTTATGAATGAGGCTAGCCAGGCCATGGTGGCGCCGGTGGAGCCGCTGCCGCAGGTACAGGGCTTCTCTCCCAAACAATATAACGCTGATGGCGTGTTGCATGATCCGTTTGCGCCGCGCAAGGCATCGGTACAGAACACCAATCAGCCCGATTTGAAGCGCCCCAAGGAGCCGCTGGAAGCGTATCCCCTGGAAAGCCTTAAGTTTGTAGGCGTGCTTAGCAAAAAGAACAGCATGTTTGCCACCATACAAACCCCTGACGGCATGGTGTATCAGGTGAAGCCTGGATCACGCCTGGGAGAAAAGTTTGGCGTGATTACGGCATTGGCAGAAAACCGCCAGACATTGAAATACGAGTTAAAAATCAAAGAGACGATTCAGGACCCGGTGAGCGGGGAATGGGCCGAGCAACTGACAACATTGGAACTGCAGGAACATCAATGATGAAAAAATTAAGTGATTTTGTTGCCCGGGTGGCATTCTTGTCAGTGGCATTCGCCACGCCGGGATGGGGCGTTGCGGCAGATGTGCCGACGGCGACTAACCAACTGCAAGCCGTGGATGTCACCGCACTGCCGGGCGGGCGCTTGAATGTGCAATTGCAGATGGCGCAACCTCTTGCAGCGGCGCCACTCAGTTTTACCTTGAGCAATCCGCCCAGGATCGTTTTTGATATTCCGAATGCCAGCAACGCTACCGGCAAAAATGTGCTGCCTGTCAATCAGGGCGTATTAAAATCGGTGCAAGTGGCGCAAGCCAGTGACCGCAGCCGTGTCGTGCTCAATTTGTCCAAACCTGTGCAGCATCAATTGCAAGTGCAGGATCAAACCCTGCTGGTCGGTCTGACGCAAGAAGGCGTAGAGACCCCAGCCGCCACAGTGGCGGCCAAGCGTTTTTCTGAGCAGGAAGTGGCTGCCGGACACAAAATCCAGAAAATTGACTTTGTACGTGGCAAAAATGGCGAAGGTCGCATTCTGGTCGATCTGTCCGATAGCCGCGTGGGTGTCAATGTGCGCAACGCAGGCAAAACGGTGGTGATTGATTTTGCCGATACCGAATTGCCAGAAGCCTTGCAACGTCGCTTGAATGTGATTAATTTTAATACGCCGGTATTGTATGTGGATGCATTGCGCCATCATCACCAGGCACAAATCGTGATCGAGCCGCAAGGTGATTGGGAGCAGTCTGCTTACCAGACCGATAAGCGCCTGGTGGTTGATATCCGTCCGTTGGCAAAAGACCCTAACAAGCTCATTCAGGGATCCAAGCAGGGCTACGCTGGTGAAAAACTTTCTTTGAACTTCCAGCGTGTGGATGTGAGAGATGTATTGAAAGTGATCGCTGACTTCACAGGTAAAAACATTGTGGTTAGTGATTCAGTTTCTGGCAGTGTGACCATCGGCCTGAAAGATGTGCCGTGGGATCAGGCGCTGGATGTAATCATGAAAAGCAAAGGCCTGGATATGCGCGTCAACGGTAGTGTTATTTCGATTGCACCGGCAGAGGAGTTTGCCGCCAAGGAAAAGGCGAAACTCACGGCTGAGGCCGAGCGCGAGACCCTGGAAACCCTGCGTACAGAAGTATTCTCGTTGAAATACCAGAAAGCCATGGACTTTAGAAACATGTTGCTCGGTGGTGGTGCCAGTGGTTCAGGTGGCTCTACGTCTGGCATGTCTACCGGTTCGTCTGGCGGCTCGTCAGGGGGGCGTATGAACCGTATTTTGTCGCAACGCGGTAGTGTGACTTTTGATGCGCGCACCAACACCATTTTTGTGCAGGATACGCCAAGAAAACTCGAAGAAATCCAGACCATCATTAATAAGGTCGATGTGCCTGTGAAGCAGGTCATGATCGAATCACGCATGGTGATTGCATCGAACACTTTCTCTAAAGCACTTGGTGCGCGTTTTGGTATTTCGCAAACTGGTACGCCTGGAAGTAATAGTGCGCTGTCGATCGGCGGGTCGCTGGGCAATAAAACCACCGCAGTGAGCTCGACAGGCGGTTATACCATGGGGAATCAAGGGGGGACCGTGCAGGCAATCACTGGGTTGGATAAGCTCAATGGAACAGGACAGGTCGATCCAAATGCTTATTTGGTCAGTTCCAATGGCCAGCCTGATTTGATGTCCAACCTGCCGGTGACTAACGCTTATGGTGGTATTGCGTTGAGCTTGCTTAAATTGTCGGCTAATTTGTTGCTTAACCTCGAGTTGTCAGCGCTGGAAGCAGACTCCCGCGGTAAAGTAATCTCCAGTCCACGTGTGACTACCGCAAATCAGCAAAAAGCCCGAATTGCTCAGGGTGTCGAGATTCCTTATCAAAGCGCAACAAGTAGCGGCGCGACGGCTGTGAGTTTTAAAAAGGCTGAATTGAGCCTGGAGGTCACTCCGCAAATTACGCCTGATCAGAAAATTATTATGGATTTGGATGTACGCAAAGACAGCCGTGGTGAAACCTTGCCTGGCGGCGTGGCAATTAACACGCAAAACGTACAAACCCAGGTGCTGGTGGGGAATGGCGAGACCGTGGTACTAGGCGGGATTTACGAGCAAGTTTCCCGTAAGTCTACTGACAAAGTGCCTTTCTTTGGTGACTTGCCCGTGGTTGGTTATGCGTTTAAACGCAACACCAAGCAAGAGGATAAAACCGAATTGTTGATTTTTATCACGCCTAAAGTGATGGATGAAACCCTGGCTTTAAACTAATTAGCGCAGGCAAACGCGCGCGATTACTGACAGCCGACAGGCTTTGCCTTAAAATGCCCAACTGAAACAGTTGGGTTTTTTTATGGGTGCGCAAATACCAAACAATATATTTCTGATCGGTTTGATGGGGGCAGGTAAGACCACGGTGGGCAAGTTGATTGCCAAAAGCCTGGGCAAGACCTTCTATGACACCGATCATGTGATTGAGCAGCGCACTGGCGTCAAGATTCCGACTATTTTTGAGCTGGAAGGCGAAGCCGGTTTCCGCAAGCGCGAAACATCCACCCTCGAAGAGTTCGCGCAACAGGATAATATTGTGCTCGCGACAGGGGGGGGTGCCATTATCGCCCAGGAAAACCGCGATATCCTCAAGCAATATGGCTATGTGATTTACCTGCGGGCCAACGTCAACGAGCTGTATTTACGTACCCGCAACGATAAAAACCGTCCTTTGCTGCAAAATGTGGATGTGAAAGCCAAGCTGGAACAGTTATTTCACGCCCGCAATCCACTCTATACCGAAACCGCAAACCTGATTGTCGATACCGGTCATCAACCAGTGACGGTGATCATCCAAAAAATTGAAAACGCCCTCAACGCGTTGGAGCCTTCATGCAAACCTTAACCGTCAGCCTGGCTGACCGTAGTTATCCTATTCATATCGGCAATGGCCTGCTGGGCCAGGTCGAGTTGATTTTGCCGCATTTAAAACGCAAGCAGGTGGCGATTGTCAGCAACACGACAGTCGCGCCTTTATATATGCAGGCCCTTGCGCAGCCATTGCGCGATGCAGGTGTGAGCGTGATCGAGATTATTTTGCCCGATGGCGAGGCATATAAAAATAACCAGACGTTGCAAATTATCTACGATCATTTGCTGCAAAATCGCTGTGAGCGTAACACCACTCTCATTGCGCTCGGTGGCGGCGTGGTTGGTGACTTGACCGGCTACGCGGCGGCCACTTATTTGCGTGGTGTGCCATTTATCCAGGTGCCGACCACTTTATTGTCACAAGTAGATTCCAGTGTTGGCGGCAAAACCGGCATTAATCACCCGCTGGGCAAAAACATGATAGGCGCGTTCTATCAGCCAAAATTGGTGCTGGCAGATATCGACACCTTAAAGACATTGCCGCAACGCGAATTATCCGCAGGGGTGGCCGAAGTCATTAAATATGGCCTGATTCGCGACGCTGACTTTTTTGACTGGCTGGAAACCAATATGTCCGCATTGATGGGCTTAGATACTGCCGTCGCCAGTTATGCTATTTACCGCTCGTGCCAGAATAAAGCCGAGGTAGTGGTGGCCGATGAACATGAGCAGGGCGAGCGTGCCTTGCTCAACCTGGGCCACACCTTTGGCCATGCCATCGAAAACGCCATGGGTTACGGCGTTTGGCTGCACGGTGAAGCGGTCGCAACCGGCACAGTGATGGCCGCAGATTTGTCGCAACGTATGGGCTGGCTCAACGCGGCACAAATGACGCGCATTAAAACCATTATGCAGGCAGCAAAGTTGCCAATAGAGGCGCCGGACCTCGGTGTAGACGAGTACCTGCGTTTAATGCAGCTGGATAAAAAAGTCGCTGATGGCCGTATCCGCCTGATTTTGCAGCAGGATATTGGCAAGGCTGTGATCACTGCCGATTACGATGCCGAAAAGTTGAAACAAACGTTGTCATTGGCGGCGTAACACAGAGAGCCGTCATGACTTTAGCTCACTTTGCCGCACATCCTGAAAAAACACGTGGCCGCAGGGTTAGCGAGCAAGAGTCACCACTGCGCAATGTGTTCCAGCGCGATCGCGACCGCATCATTCACTCAACCGCTTTTCGTCGGCTTGAGTACAAAACACAGGTATTCGTCAATCACGAGGGCGACCTGTTCCGTACGCGTCTCACGCATAGCATAGAAGTGGCGCAACTCACACGCGGTATTGCGCGTACGCTGGGTTTGCATGAGGACCTAGCAGAGGCCATCGCACTGGCGCATGACCTCGGCCATACGCCGTTCGGCCACGCCGGCCAGGATGCGCTTAATCATTGCATGCGCGATTACGGTGGCTTTGAACATAACTTGCAGTCATTGCGTGTGGTGGATGTGCTGGAGAACCGTTATGCCAGCTTTGATGGCCTGAATCTGACTTTTGAAGTGCGTGAAGGCATCCTCAAGCACTGTTCACGCAAAAATGCACAGTTGCTGGGCGATGTTGGTGAGCGCTTTTTGCGTGGCGAGTCACCCAGCCTGGAGGCGCAAGTCACCAACTTTGCTGATGAAATTGCCTATAACAATCATGATGTCGACGATGGCTTGCGCTCTGGCTTAATCACGATCCAGCAGTTGGCCGGCATTCAGCTATTCGCTGAAAATATGGCTGAGGTGAAAGCGCTGTATGGTGACATAGAAGAAAAGCGGCTGGTGCATGAAACCATACGCCGCATGATTAATGTGCTGGTGGTCGATTTATGCCAGCAAAGCCAGCAGGCCATTGCCGCTTTGAATCCAGCCAGTATTGATGATGTGCGTAAAGCGCCTGCTTACCTGGTCGGGTTTAGCCAGGCGCTGGATGAAAAGAACCTGGAACTGAAGCAGTTTTTGCGTAAGCATCTTTACCAGCACTACCGCGTCAATCGCATGAGTGCCAAAGCGCGCCGCATTATTGAAGAATTGTTTACGGCGTTCATGGACAATCCTGCACTGATGCCGGACGAGTATCAATTAGCTGCCAGGCAAATCCAGGCACGTGCCGTCGCTGACTATATCGCTGGCATGACGGACCGCTACGCAATTCGGGAGCACAGGCGCCTGTTTGCTGTTGAAGAAAGCTGGTAGTGCTACATGTAATAAAAAAGGCTGCAATCTATTGCAGCCTTTTTTATGAGGGATCGCTTGCCAGGATTATTTCGCGACTTGTTTTTCGCGCATTTCGTCCAGTGTTTTGCAGTCGATGCACAAGGTGGCTGTCGGACGTGCTTCCAGGCGTTTCAGGCCAATTTCAATGCCGCAGCCTTCGCAATAACCATAATCGCCACTGTCAATATTGCGCAGGGTTTCATCGATTTTTTTAATCAGCTTGCGCTCGCGGTCACGGTTACGCAACTCCAGCGCCATGTCTGACTCCTGGCTGGCGCGGTCATTCGGGTCAGCAAAGCTGGTGACTTCGTCCTGCATGGTATGCACGGTACGGTCAATGTCGTGACTCAGTTCTGATTTCCAGTCATTCAGGATTTTACGGAAGTGATCCTGCTGCTTCTTATTCATGTATTCCTCACCGGCGGCTGGCTGGTAAGGGGTGAAGGATTTGTTAACGGTATCTGCCATGATGGTTCCAAAGAACGAAACTACTGAATAGTTATTGCCAAAAAAGGCGCTTG
>Ga0208517_100340_pt1 | contig 18434 bp, 21 predicted proteins | sample LakWasM118_HOW13_2_FD_183932 | JGI IMG/M metagenome (GOLD analysis project Ga0208517, IMG submission 183932) | Freshwater sediment methanotrophic microbial communities from Lake Washington under simulated oxygen tension - Sediment Metagenome... | ecosystem: Environmental > Aquatic > Freshwater >... | reverse complement strand
GCGCAGCCGTCCACTGTGCAGGCGTCTTGCCTTGAACGCGCCCGGCCTGCGGCCCTGGCCGCGTTCGCCGGTGGGCTGGCTGCCAGCAGCGCAGCGCCACCCGGCCGCCATTGCCGGGAGCGCAAGCAGGAGGCAAAGGCGGAAGGCAAGATAAAAGGACGCGGCACCGGCCCGCGTCGAAAGCCAGTCTGCACATGGGGGTGGCGCAGCACGGCGCGGCTTCGCCGCCGTGCTGCGTGTGGCGCTAAGCCCGCGCCAAGACAGGGCGGCCCGCGTGCTTCGCACGATGGGACACGTCGCAGCTTTCCGAGGGGACGGCCATGAGCGACCACCGCGATGACGATTTCCGCATCCGCCCCGGTGTCCCGAAGAACCGGGGCCAGGGCTTTGTTTCCAAGGTGCTCAAGCAGGTCGGCAAGACCAGCGGCGGCAAGTCGGCGATGCGCCGTCCGGCATCGACCGGGAGCACTGGAAAGCACGCCGGCCAACGGCCCGGCTCGCGCTTGGGGCGCGGGCATACGGCGGCACGCTTTGCGGGTGCGAAGTTGACGCCGCTGTCGCGCCGCGTGACCATCAAGTCCTTGCTGGTCAACCAGCGCCAAGTCAGCCCGCAATCTTTGTCGAAGCACCTGCGCTACATCGAGCGTGATGGTGCAGGCCGCGATGGAGAGCCGGGCCGGGCCTATGGGCCGCAGGCCGATGAAGCCGATCTGGATGCGTTCAAGGAGCGCTGCGCCGACGACCGGCACCATTTCCGCTTCATCGTCTCGCCTGAGGAGGGGGTCGATCTGGATGATCTTCGGACGTACACGCGCCATCTGATGAACCGCATGGAAGCCGACCTGGGCACGCGGCTGGAGTGGGTAGCGGTCGATCACTGGAACACCGACAACCCGCACACCCACCTCATCGTGCGCGGGCGCGACGACACCGGCAAAGACCTCATCATCGCGGGCGACTACATCGCCCACGGCTTTCGGCACCGGGCCGCCGAGCTGGCGACCGAATGGCTAGGGCCGCGCACCGAACTGGAAATCCAGCAGACCTTGCAGCGGGAGGTGGAACAGGAGCGGTGGACGAGCCTGGATCACACGCTGCAACGTGAAGCTGGCGACGATGGTCGCGTGCAGGTCAGACGCTTCAACGAACCGAAGCTGCAACGCCAGCGTCTGCTGCTGATTGGCCGCTTGCAATGCTTGCAGCGCCTGGGCCTGGCCGACGAAGCGCAGCCTGGCACCTGGACCACCCATGCCGATGCCGAGAAGACCTTGCGCGCTCTGGGTGAGCGTGGCGACATCATCCGCACCATGCAGCGGGCCATGGGCGGCCAGCCGCGCGAGCTGGCGGTGTTCGAGCCGGGTGACGATGGAAGAACAATCATTGGCCGCGTGGCCGCCAAGGGGCTGGCCGACGAGCTGCGCGACCGGAGCTATCTGGTCATCGACGGCGTGGACGGCAAGGCGCACTACGTCGCGCTCAACGCCCGCGACGAACCCGCAAACTATCCGACCGGCGCGGTGGTGGAAGTACGTGGTTCCGCCGAGGTACGGGCGGCAGATCGCAGTATCGCTGCGCTGGCCAGCAATGGGCTCTACAGAACCGATCATCACCTGGCAATTGCCCAAGGTCAGGCGCAGGCCGGCCGTGATCCGCACGAAGTCGTTGCCGCGCACGTTCGCAGGCTGGAAGCCCTGCGCCGGGCCGGCATCGTGGAACGTATTGCCGAGGGGCTGTGGAAGGTACCCGACGACCTGCCCGAGCGTGGCCGCCAGTACGATGCGCAACGCCTGGGCGGCGTAGCCGTGGAGCTTAAATCGCACCTGCCCATTGAGCGGCAGGCGCGCGTGATTGGGGCTACCTGGCTGGATCAGCAGTTGATCGGCGGCGGCTCGGGGCTGGGCAACCTGGGGTTTGGCGGCGAGGCGAAGCAGGCGATGCTGCAACGCGCCGATTTCCTGGCCGAACAGGGGCTGGCCGAGCGGCGCGGTCAGCGCGTGTTCCTGGCGCGCAATCTGCTGACGGTGATGCGCAATCGGGAAGTGGCGCAGGCCGGGAAGGACATTGCCGCCGAAACCGGGCTGGAGCATCGGCCTGCGGCAGATGGCCAGCGCGTGGCCGGTATCTACCGCCGCAGCGTGATGCTCGCCAGCGGGCGCTACGCGATGCTCGATGACGGGATGGGATTCAGCCTGGTGCCGTGGAAGCCGGTGATTGAGCAGCGGCTGGGACAGCAGATCGCCGCGACGGTGCGCGGCGGTGGGGTGTCATGGGAAATTGGACGGCGGCCTGGGCTGTCCCGAGGTTAGTCAGGCCGACGCCAGCGATCCCACAGAATGGATTCAACGTGCTCTGCTGGAGCACCAACTGGGGGCTATCAACCCCGGGAGTAGAGACGCAGACGCTCGGAGCGTTCGGCAGGTGACTCGTTCAGCATTTCGTTGATCACTTGCTGACGAGTTTTCCCTGGGCCCACATTAGGCACAGGCATTGGGTAGTTGCTCTCGCCATAAGAAAGAAGTCCTTGCTGCATGGCAGCCTTGGCTTCCGCGATGACCTGCTCTCGCGTCTTCTCGCTCTTGAGGTGTTCCGGGTGAACGATTACGCCCTGTTCATTGTTGGCAGGATGCTCATATGCTGCCGAAGCCATCCCTGGAAGGCCCAGAGCAACTACTGCGGTTGCGGCTGCGATCATGGAAGAAAGGGAGAGGCGTTGTTGGATCATGGTTGAAGCTCCTAAGGAAGAAGGTGGACGAAACTTGCATCTCTCATGCCTTGGTCGGCGTTGAGGAGATGTGTTCATCGTAGGGAGCGCACCCCAACAGAATCCGGACAGCCAGATGAGATTGTTGTCAGCTTGATGGCTGTGAGCCACGGTGAGGAAACATCAAGGTGAAGCAGGTTCGCCCGTCGCCCGACGTCGCCGTGACGCTACCGCCGTGGGCCTCAGCGATGGCACGTGTGATGGCCAGGCCCAGCCCGGAGCCATCGGAGTCCGGATGGGCCCTGGAAGCATCGGCTCGGTAGAAGCGGTCGAACAGCCGGGGCAGGATCTTGGCATCGATGTCGGTTCCAGTGTTCTCCACGGCCACTGTCGTGGTTTGTGCCGTGCTGGTGATACGGATGGTGATGTCGCCGGCCTCGGGCGTGTAACGCAGGGCATTGGACAGCAGGTTGCTCACCGCACGGCGGAACATCAGGCGATCGCCTTCGACCTCGCCGTCTCCTTTCAACTGGAGCCGGATGCGTTTTTCCTCGGCCACGGCCTCGTAGAACTCCAGCAGCGCCAGCGCGTCCTGGCGGGCGGAAAACCGCTCCTTGTGCGGCAGATCCACGCCGCGCTCGGTCTTGGCTAGGAACAGCATGTCGGACACCATGCGTGCCAAACGCTGAAATTCCTCGGCATTGGAGGCCAGGATGTCGCGGTACGTCGCGGCATCGCGCTTGGTCGTCAGCGCCACCTGCGTCTGCGTCAGCAGGTTGCTGATGGGGGTGCGCAGCTCGTGCGCGAGGTCCGACGCGAAATCGGTAAGGCGCTGGAAGTCCTCCTGCAGGCGGTCCAGCATGCGGTTCAGCTCTTGCGCCAGATCGGCCATTTCCACCGGCACGGCCTCAACTGGCATGCGCTCGGACAATTTCTGACCTGTGACCACGGCTGCGCGTGACTTCATTTCACGCAGAGGCGCCAGTCCTTGACGCGCCGCGAGCCACGACAGTAGCCCACACACGATGATGGCCGCGATCACGTAGAACGCCAGACTGCTGCGCAGCTCAGTGAGGAATTGGGTGTGGTGTTTTGTATCCGCTGCGATCAACACCTGCAACGCTGATGCGGAGTAAGCCGGGGCAGTTCCAAAGCTCAATGTGTGGAACTCGGTATCGTGGTGACGCCAAACCCCGAAAACACTCGTCTCCTCGGTACTCAGGGCATCGCCGCTTTGCACATTGAGGTTGGATGTTGACGATTGAAAAATGCGCTCTCCCTGGGGGTTCTGCACCAGGACATAGAGATCATGGTGATAGTTCAAAGCTTCGCTCAAGCGCAAGCTTGCGTCGTCCACTGAGTTGGCATTGCCAAGAATTTCCTCGATCAAATGCCGCTTTTCCTGCAGAGCCATCCGGTCCAGTTCGACGAAATGCTGCTCAATTTCCACCAGAAAAAGACCTCCCAACCCAAGCACCACAGCAGCTGCCACCACGGTGAAGAACAGGGTGAGGCGACGGGTCAGCGAAAGCTTGCCCAAACGCAGTTTCGACTCCATCTATTCTTCCTCTGGCACGTCCAGCACATAGCCCATGCCGCGCACGGTCTGGATGAGCTTGAGGGGTTGGCCTTCATCGATCTTCATGCGCAGGCGGCGCATCGCCACTTCGATGACGTTGGTGTCGCTGTCAAAGTTCATGTCCCACACCTGCGAGGCGATCAGGGACCGTGGCAGCACTTCACCGTGTCGGCGCATCAGTAGCTCCAGCAGGCCGAATTCCTTGGCCGTCAGATCGATACGCTTGCCGTTGCGGGATACCCTGCGGCGCAGCAAATCCAGTTCCAGGTCGGCCACTCGCAGCGTGGTGCTCTCGTTGCCTGCATGGCCGCGCCGCAGGATGATGCGTACCCGGGCCAGTAACTCGGCAAACGAGAACGGCTTGACAAGGTAGTCGTCGGCCCCGAGTTCCAGTCCTTTGACACGATCTTCCACTTGATCGCGGGCAGTCAGGAACAGGACGGGCATTCCGATCCCCCGGTCACGCAGGGCTTGCAGCACTTGCCAGCCATTCAGGCCAGGCAGCATGACATCCAGGATCAGCAGGTCATATTCGCCCTGCAGGGCCATATGCAGGCCATCCGCGCCGTTGGGCACGAGGTCGGAAATGTATCCAGCTTCTGTCAAACCCTGACGCAGGTACTCACCCGTTTTGGGCTCGTCTTCGACGATCAATATTTTCACGTGTGCGCTTCCGTTCAATGCTTTGGCGAGAGTTTGCCAAGTTTGAGGCGTTCTGACAGGTAGATAACAACAATGTAATTTTCAGAACATCTGAAGGAAAGGGTGGTCTCTCCAGAATCTCCACATCATGAGATCAAAGATTCTTTTAGAGGAGACCATGCTCACTTCCAGTTACCTGCCGCCCTTCAGGGCTCTGTTGCCTTCGACACTGGTGTTGTTTGCGGGGGCAGCTTTCGCACAAGCTCCAGCAGATACCGAGGCTCCCAAGCCTGCACCGCTGGCAACGTTGCAATACGCGTCCCCTATCGGGGCTTATCAGGGCTATGCGGATCAACCGGTGCAATCCTGGCGCGAAGCCAATGATCGTGTGGGCCAGATTGGCGGCTGGCGCGCCTATGCTAAGGAAATCAAGTCGGGCGAGCCCGCGTCCGCCAAGGATGCTGCTCCTGCTAGCGATCCCCACACGGGCCATCACGGGGGAGGAAAACCATGATGCCTTTGCGTGCCACTCATGCCAAATTGGCTCTGTCCGCACTCGGATTGGCAGTGCTGACGGGATGTGCCAGCGTCAGCCTGGATCAGAACATCAATCGCGTCAACGACGAAGCTGGCAGTTTTACCGGGGGCAAGCTCGCGTTGGCTCGTACCCTGGATGAACGCGACCAGCGTGCGCAGGCCGCTCAAGCCTTGCTGGCGCAGCCTTTGGAGCAGAAAGAGGCCGTTCAGTTGGCCTTGGTGAACAGCCCCTCCTTGCAAGCTCTGCTGGCGCAGGGTTGGGCGGAGTCGGCCGACGCGGCCCAAGGAGGCCGGATCGCCAACCCGATCTTCAGCTTTGAGCGCATGGTCGCGGGCGACGAACTGGAGCTGGGCCGTGCCTTGGCATTCGGCCTGCTGGACGTGCTGACGCTTCCAGCCCGGTACAACGTGGCGACCCGGCGCATCGAGCAGTCGCAGTTGCGCTTGAGCAGCGACGTGGTGGATCAGGTCACCCAGGTACGTCAGGCATGGGTGCGGGCCGTGGCCGCCCAGCAAGCACTCAAGTATGCCAAGCAGGTCTATGAAAGCGCGGAGGCCGGAGCCGAGTTGGCCAAGCGCATGCAAGGCGTTGGCAACTTCAACCGGATCACACGTGCTCGCGAGCAGGCCTTCTACGCTGACGCCGCCACCCGGCTCAGCACCGCAGGGCACCAGGCGACGGCCAGCCGGGAAGAACTCGTGCGCCTGCTTGGGCTCGATGAGGCCCAGGCGCAAGCGCTTCGCCTGCCCGAGCGACTCCCCGACCTTCCCAAAGAGCCTCTGCAGCCGCAGGCTGTTGCCACGCAGGCCTCCAGAGCGCGCCTGGACATTCGGCTGGCGCAGGCCTCGTTGGATAGCGCGGCCAAGGCCCAGGGTCTGAACCTGGTGACCAGCTTCACCGATATCGAACTCACTGGGCGTCGCAACACGACCTTTGACAACGCTGAGGGCACTCGTTCTACTGCGCGCGGCTGGGAAATCGCCGTACGCCTTCCGATCTTCGATTGGGGCGGGATACAGCGTGATGCGATGAACGCACGGACCTTGGCCGCAGCCAACCAGCTCGAAGCCACCGTGCGCGCAGCAAGCTCCAGCCTGCGGGAAAGCTACTCGGCCTACCGCACGGCCTACGACGTGGCCCGTCACCACCGCGATGAAGTCGTGCCGCTGCGCAAGGTGATCTCGGAGGAAAACCAGCTTCGCTACAACGGCATGCTGATCAGCGTTTTCGAGCTGCTGGCCGATGCGCGCGATCAGGTCAGCGCCGTCTCCGCTGCCATCGACGCACAGCAGCAGTTCTGGCTGGCCGACGCCGCCATGCAGGCGTCCGTGATCGGACGCCCCACGAGCACCAGCCTGTCCGTCGCATCCAGTGCACCCGGCGGCGGCGACGCCGGCCATTGAAGCAAAGAACATCATCATGACATCCAGACGAGATTTTTTTAAGTTTGCCGGCATCGCAGGTGGCGCTGTTGCGGCGAGCTCGGTCAGCCGTGTGGCCATGGCGGCATTGCCCGAGCCGGTGATCCAGACCAGCCCGAACACCATGGCGCCGCTGGTGCCCAACTCGGGGCGGCCCTACAACCCGGTGGTCACACTTAACGGCTGGACACTGCCGTGGCGGATGAATCAGGGCGTCAAGGAGTTTCACCTGGTCGCCGAGCCTGTGGTGCGCGAGATGGCGCCTGGCTTCAAGGCCCATTTGTGGGGCTACAACGGCCAGAGTCCCGGGCCCACCATCGAAGTGGTGGAAGGCGATCGCGTTCGCATTTTTGTGACCAACAAGCTGCCCGAGCACACCAGCATCCACTGGCATGGACAGCGTTTGCCCAATGGCATGGACGGTGTGGCGGGATTGAACCAGCCCGCAATCCAGTCGGGCAAGACCTTCGTCTACGAGTTCGTGGCGCGCCGCCCGGGCACCTTCATGTACCACCCGCATGCCGATGAAATGACCCAGATGGCCATGGGCATGATGGGCTTCTGGATCACGCACCCCAAGGCCAAGCATCCGCTGATCGACGAAGTGCACCGTGATTTCTGCTTCCTGCTCAGTGCTTATGACATTGAGCCAGGGGCCGCGACGCCCAAGGTTGCAGAGATGACGAACTTCAATCTGTGGACATGGAACAGCCGCATCTTTCCTGGCATCGACTCCTTGAACGTCCGGCTCAACGACAAGGTGCGTATTCGCATCGGCAACCTCACCATGACCAACCACCCGATGCACTTGCACGGTCACGAGTTTTTGGTCACCGGCACGGATGGTGGTCCTACACCCAAGAGCACCCGTCTCTATGAAGTGACCACCGACGTGGCCGTGGGCCAGATGCGCCAGATCGAGTTCCTCGCGGACGAAGAAGGTGACTGGGCATTCCACTGCCACAAGAGCCACCACACCATGAACGCAATGGGTCACGACATTCCCACCATGATTGGCGTAGACCACCGGGGCGTGGCCAAGAAGATCAACAACCTGATTCCCGACTACATGGTCATGGGCGAACGGGGCATGGCGGACATGACCGAGATGGAGATGCCCATTCCGGACAACACCGTCCCCATGATGACCGGGGAAGGCCCCTTCGGCTCGGTGGAGATGGGTGGCATGTTCAGTGTCCTGAAGGTGCGCCGCGACCAGAAGCCAGGCGACTACAAGAACCCGGGTTGGTACAAAAACCCGGAGGGCACGGTGGCGTATGAGTACACCGGTCCGATGGCGGAGCCTGCCCGCTTCAAAGCCGAGGGCGGCCAGTCCATGCCGCGCGTTCGCAAGCCTGCAACGCCGACCGAAGTCAAGGTGCGCAAGCCTACATCGCATGGCGCGCATTGATTTTTTCCTTCAATTTTCAACCTGAGACCATCCATGAAATTCACGCGATCCACTATTTCTCAACTCTTCGCTATGGCTGCGCTGGCCACATCGGGGGTAGCCTTCGCCAGCGGCACCCATGCAGGTGGCCACGGTGACGGGGGTGAGACAGCCATTGGCAAACCCGGCGTTGCCGCCAAGGCCGGTCGCATCATCACCATCGAAATGAGCGACAACATGCGTTACACGCCGTCGAACATTCAGGTCAAACAGGGCGAAACCGTGCGCTTCGTTGTCAAGAACGTCGGCCAGGTCAAGCACGAACTCAGCCTAGGCACCGAGAAGGAACTGCTGGAGCACCTGGAGCAGATGAAGAAGTTCCCGGACATGGAGCACGACGAACCCGGCAAGGTGACGCTGCAGCCTGGCAAACAAGGCGAAATCGTCTGGCAGTTCACCAAGGCCGGAGGCGTGAACTTTGCCTGTCTGATGCCTGGCCACTATGAGGCCGGCATGAAGGGCGCCATCAAGGTGGGCCGCAAGTGATGGCCTGAAGCGCCCACCACAGCCGGCCCAGCCATGGCAGGGCCAGCCCATAGATCCATCCATTTACCCAGAGGTCACCATGAACACCATCCAACGTCTGCTCACCATCTCCGCCCTCGCCATGGGCGCCGCCCTGCCGCTGGCGGGCCATGCACAGGTCAGTCCCAATTCAGGCCAGACTTCGGCTCCCGCACCCGCATCCATGACCGATGGCGAGGTCAAGAAGGTCGATCTGGACAACGGCAAGATCACCCTCAAGCACGGGGACATCAAGAACCTGGACATGCCCGGAATGACCATGGTCTTTACCGTCCGCGACAAGGGCCAACTCACCAACCTCAAGCCCGGCGACAAGGTGCAATTCATGGTCGTCCAGGAAGGCGGGAAGATGATCATCACGGACATCCAGCCCGTGCGCTGAGCAAATTCACAACCGCGCCATCTCGTCGGACGCGGCAGCCCTAGCCAACCCCTGCACCGCAAGGAGGATGCATCATGGTTCACATTCGCCATACCCTGATCGGCCTCTGTGTCGCCGCCGCCTCCGTGGGCGTGCTGGCGCAAGGCTCCGACGAGCACAAGGACCACCAACGATGCAATTCACGCCGGTGATGGTCAACAGCCTTCTGAGTTGCTCGTTCTGGACCACGGATTCGCACAACAGCCGATCGATCGCCGCAAGGTCCTCGCCGCCGAGCCGATCGATTTCGCGCAGGCGCTGCTCCACCGCAAGACGCTCATCCATTGGAAGCGGCTGTTGATTCAGCCAGACGCGCCCTTTGCGCCCGAACAGATCGCTTGCCGGACATGACGGGATCAAGGGCGCCGCAAGGACTGCATGGATCTCGTTGTTCAAGCGTGTGCGGTGACGATCAATCTGTGAACGGTGTGCCACCTGGCGGCGCAGCGCGAGGGTCTGCTTGTCGGGCATCCAGACCTGCGGCAGAAAGCCACTGGCGTACAGTTGTGCAGGGCGTGTCCGAATTTCTGTGTGTGAGGCTCATTGAACCTTCACCGATATCGTGAAGCTAGTTGAATATCTTACGTGCTCGATTTCGTGAACCGGTCTTCGTAGAGGATCGCGAATTGGTTCATCGCTGATTTCCAGTTGTTGGCCGCCCGTCCCCAGTCCTCGGTGATGTTGCGCAGTGCCAGCCAGATCAGCTTGGTGGCCGCGTCGTCGCTGGGGAAGTGTCTGCGCGTCTTGAGATCAAAGCGCAGCCTCGCATTCACGCTCTCAATCGCGTTGGTGTGTAAATCACCCTGCGCACCTCGGGCGGGAAGGCGAAGAACGGGATGACCTTGTCCCGGGCCCTGCGCCAGGCGCCAACGACGGTCGGGAATTTCTGGCCCCATGGCCCCTGGGCAAACGCATCCAGTTCGGCCTCGGCCGCCTCTGCGCTCACGGCCGTGTAGATCGGCTTAATGGCTGCGGCCAGCAGCTTACGATCCTTCCCGCTGGCGAAGTCCAAGCTGGTGCGTATCAGATGCACGATGCAGGTCTGCAGCGTCGTGGCCGGGAACACCGCTTGCAGCGCCTCGGGCATGCCCTTGAGGCCATCGGTCACGGAGATCAGGATGTCATGGACTCCGCGCGTCTTCAGATCGTTGAACACGCAACATCGCAGAACTTGGCGCCCTCGGTGTTCTCGATCCAGATCCCCAGGATGTCACGGCTGCCGTCGGGCAGCACGGCCAGCGCCAGATACACGGCCTTGGAGCGCACCACAGCGTCTTCACGTATCTTGACCCGCAGCGCGTCGAAGAACACGACGGGGTACATGGGCTCGAGCTGGCGCGTCTGCCAGGCCGAGACCTCGCTCATCACCGCGTCGGTGACGCTGCTGATGAGATCGGGCGAGACATCGACCGAGTACATCTCGGCCAGGAAGCCCTGGATCTCGCGCACCGTCATGCCGCGTGCGTACATGGCGGAGATCCAAGTCGTTAAAGCCGGTGAAGCGGCGCTCATGCTTGCCAATGAGCTGGGGCTCGAATGTGCCCTCGCGGTCGCGGGGAACGTCGATGCGCAAGGCGCCGACGTTGGTCAGCACGGTCTTGGCGCTCTTGCCGTTGCGGTGATTGACGGCAGCCCCTTCTGGCTTGGCCTGGCCGGGCGCGTAGCCCAGGTGATGGCTCATCTCGGCGCCCAGCGCTCGTTCAAGAACCGACTTCTTGAACTGCTGGAAGATGCCTTCGAGTTCGGCCGGCGTTACCGGCCCGGGAATGAGTTGCTCCAGCAGCTCGGCTGAGAATTGCGGCTGCGCCGCCTTGTCCGCTGCTGCAGTCGTCTTCGTCTTGCGTGGCATTCATGCTCCTTGTTGACATGCTATGCCTCACACACAAAATTTCTGACAGGCTTTCTGACAGGCTCGCTCGCGCCGATCCACTGGCGACTTCTGTCTACCCGTGTGGTAGATCCTCCGTCCTCCGCGTTTGTCCCCCGCACAGGTCCACCTACTTGCGCTCCAGCTCGCGCCGCTCCCTGATAAAAATGTCATCGGGCTGTCTAGATTCTGTTGGGGTGCGCTCCCTACGATGAACACATCTCCTCAACGCCCAAGCAAGGCATGAGAGATGCAAGTTTTATTCACCATCGCTAGGAGCTTCAACCATGATCCAACAACGCCTCTCCCTTTCTTCCATGATTGCCGCGGCGGCCGCAGTGGTTACCCTGGGCCTTCCAGGGATGGCTTCGGCCGCATACGAACATCCTGCCAACAATGAAAAGGGCGTAATCGTTCACCCGGAACACTTCAAGAGCGAGAAAACCCGTGCCCAAGTCAAAGCAGAAGCCGAGGCTGCCATGCGGCAAGGCCTCCTTTCTTACGGCGAAAGCAACTACCCTATCCGCACACCTGATGCAGCAGGTCCAGGCAAGACGCGTGAGCAAGTAATCAACGAATTGCGGAGCGAGTCCCCTGAAGAACGCGACGCGCGTCTGCGTCTCTATTCCCCCGGTTGATTGTCCTCGGTGGGGCTGCAGAAAATTCCTTGGAATCCATTCTGTGGGATTGTTGGCGTCGGCCTGACTAACCTCGGGCCAGCCCAGGCCGCCGTCCAATTTCCCATGACACCCCACCGCCGCGAACCGTCCCGACGAGTCGCTGACCCAGCCGCGGCTCGATCACCGACTTACACGGAACGAGCGAGAATCCCATGCCGTCATCCTGCATCTAGCAGCGTGCACTCGCCAGCATCACGGAACGCCGGTAGATGTCCGCAGCGCGCTGCGCGTCGGCCACGGGTCGATGTTTCTGGCCGGTTTCGGATCCGATCCTGAGGTTTCCCCTCAAACTTCAAGCGCGGCATTGGGATTGCTCCAGCGGCTAATGATCTGCAACAGTGGCTCGGTGGGCGGATCAAGGACAGTAACGATTAACCAGCCCAGTTGATGCACCGACAGCTATGGGCGGCTGCGGCGGTTGGTCAGTTGCCAATGGCGTTGTTGCTGACCGTCGTAGGCCCATTGCCCGACCAGATACAGCACCCACTGCGCCAGCGTGGCGATCAGCACCAGCACGGCCAGGCGCTCGGGCGTGCGCGTACCGCTGCGCTCCAGGCCCAGACCCCAACGCGCATTCTTGGTGTCGCGAAACGATGGCTCGATTTGCATGCGCTGCGCGTACCGCGCCGCAATCGCTGCAGCGCTGAGCTGGCGCAGCGAGCATGAGGCGGCCAGCAGCCACGGCTCGGTTTGCGAGCGGGCATTCTTGCGTGAGTGTTTGCTGCGCGCGCGGGTGCCGCGCACCGTGTGCTTGTGCCGGCCTTTGGGCTCGTGCTTGAGCAGTACCAGCCGGCACACATGGGGGCGCGAGCGCACGCATTCATAAGCGCCCAGGTCGCTCGGCCTGGTGGTGGCTTGCGCCCACACGCTGCGGCAGCTGGCCCAGCGCGCCTGCGGGTGGTCCGCTGGACGCAGCAGATCACGCCCACGGATACGCCCCAGCTGCGTATTCCATGCGATGGCGGACACGATTCCACGCTGAAGGCGGACAGCATTCCAAACTGATGGCGGACACCTGTAGGGTGTTCTGAGTGACCCGAACGCGGCATACGCTGCCCGGTTTTTTGACCGGAACCAGCGATGCCCACACCCAGGGTCACCATGAGCAAACTACGACACACACTGCAACTGCTGCACGGCGGGGCCTTGAGCACCCGTCAAATCGGTGCCGCCCTCGGCATCTCCAAATCCACTGTCAGCGAGATAGCCAGCTACGCGCGCGTGGCCGGCGTGGACTGGGCACTGGCCCAGAGCCTGAACGACGAAGAACTGCAGGCCCGGCTGTACAAGCCAGCGGTGGCGCGCGAGTCCCGGCACCTCGAACCCGACCACGCCCACATCCACCGCGAACTGTGCCGACCTGGCGTGACGCTGCAACTGCTGTGGGAGGAATACCAGCAACAGCACAGCGGTCAGGCGTACAAGTACAGCGCCTTCTGCGAGAAGTACAAGGCTTGGGCCCGGCGCCTGCAGCGCTCCATGCGCCAGACCCACACGGGCGGTGACAAGCTCTTTGTGGACTACGCCGGCCAGACCGTTCCCGTGGTGGATGCCGACACTGGCGAGATACGCCCGGCCCAGGTCTTCGTGGCCGTGCTGGGCGCATCCAACTACACCTACGCCTGCGCCACCGCCAGCCAGAAGGCCACCGACTGGGCGGCCAGCATCATCGCCACGCTGGAGTTCATCGGCGGCGTGCCCCGCCTGCTGGTGCCTGACCAGCCGCGCGCCCTCATGGCCCGCCCCGACCGCTACGAGCCCACCGCGCACCGCCTGCTCGAAGAACTCTCGGCCCACTACAGCCTGGCCGAGCTCAACCGGGCGATTGCCGCCTTGCTGGTGGACTTGAACCAGCGCGCGTTCAAGAAGCTGCCGGGCAACCGCACCAGCGCCTTCGCCGAACTCGACCGGCCAGCCCTGCGTCCCCTGCCGCCGGTGCGCATGCCCATTGCGCGCTTCAAACCCGCCCGCGTCAACATCGATTACCACGTCGAGCTCGATGGCCACTACTACTCGGTGCCCCACGCGCTGGTGGGCGAGCCGGTGGAGTTGCGCATCACGGCCGGCACGGTCGAAGTCCTGCATGGCGGCAAACGGGTGGCCGCCCACGCCCTCAATCCCCGCCGGGGTTCACACACCACCACGCCCGAGCACATGCCGGCCTCGCACTGGGCGCACCTGCAGTGGACGCCGGCCAAGCTCATCGCCTGGGGCGAGCGCGTGGGCGCGGCCACCGCCTCCGTGGTGCGCTGGCAGATGGAGCACCGCCAGCATCCCGAGCAGGGTTACCGCTCCTGTCTGGGCCTCATGCGCCTGGGCCGTGAGTACGGGGCTGACCGGCTGGAGGCCGCCTGTGCGCGGGCGCAGTCGATTCGCTCACCGTCCTACAAGAGCATCGCCTCCATCCTGGGCTGCGGCCTGGACCAGCGGCCGCTGGATGCGCCGATGGCCGCACAGGCGAGTCTGCCGCTGCACGAGAACGTGCGCGGGCCGGGCTACTACCACTGACACCGCGATGCAGACAAACAAAGCACCAACGACCATGCTCAACGAACAGACCTTGAACCAACTGCGCGCCCTGCGCCTGGACGGCATGGTGGCCGCCCTCAGCGACGCGGCCACCCACATCACGGCCAGCGAACTGCCCTTTGAACAACGCCTGGCGCTGCTGGTGCAGCGCGAGGTGGACTGGCGTGACAGCAAGCGCCTGGAGCGCCTGTTGAAGGCGGCCCGCCTGAAGGTCTCCAGTGCCTGCCTGGAGGACATCGACTGGCGCGCCAGCCGGGGCCTGGGCCGGGAGGTCATCAGCAGCCTGGCCGGCGGCGACTGGCTGCGCCATGGCCACAACGTGCTGCTGACCGGCGCCACCGGGTGCGGCAAGACGTGGCTTGCCTGCGCACTGGGGCAGCAGGCCGCGCGCCTGGGCTTCTCGGTGCTCTACACCCGCGCGCCACGGCTGCTGCAGGAGCTGCATGTGGCCCACGGCGATGGCAGCCTGGGCAAACGGCTGGCGCAACTGGCGCGGCTGGACCTGCTCATCCTGGACTCATGTTGAGTGGTTGGTTATGTGGAGTCCGCGGCCGGCCGCAGAGGATCAGGCATATTTTTGAACTCCACATAACAGTCAGAGCCGGCGAAGCCAGTCCACCAAGTTGACGCCGCCGAGCGCCAAGTCGCCGGCCTTCGGCGGGGCCAGAGCGTCTGGGAACACTTGCAGCAGCGCCTGGCGCTTGAGATCCAAGTCGGCGCGCGCATACACCATCGTGGTGTTCAGGCTCGCGTGCCCGAGCCACTGGCTGATGCTGGCGAAGTCGACGCCAGCCTTGAGCAAATGGATCGCGGTGGTGTGGCGGATCGAGTGCGGATGAATCGACTTGTTCGCCAGCGTTGAGGACTTGGATGCTGCATTGGCTAGGTGGCGCTGTAGGAGGTAGCGAACGCCGAACCGCGTGAGCGGTTGACCGCGTTGGTTGACGAAAAGCGGCAGATCGTCAGCAGCCCCCTCGCATGCCATACACAACGGACGTAAAAGGCCTGCGGTGGTCGCCCAGATGGGGCATATCCGGATCTTGTTGCCCTTGCCGGTCAGGCGAACCTGCGCTGGCGAATCAAGACGTACATCACGCGGCCTCAGATTGAGGATCTCCTGAACGCGCGCACCGGTATTGAACATCAGCGCGAACAGCGCATAGTCGCGCCGTCCACGATCATCCGATCGATCTATCACGTCGAGCAGGTCGCGAACTTCGCCATGCTCCAGATACTCAATCGGCGCGTTCTTCGCGCCGCGCTTGAAGGGAACGGCCAACAAAGCCTGCAGTGTGGCCATGTGCTGCGGATGCTCGGTGGCGAGGAATCGTGCCAGGGTATGCAGGGCGGCGAGCCGGGCATTACGCGTGGCGATGCCGTTGCCACGTTGTTCCTCCAGGCTGGACAAGAACTGAGTGACGCGCTCGGGGCGGAGATCGTCGATCTCCAGACGTTCGACGCCGCGTCCGGCGTCCCGCGAGACGAACCTCAAGAAGAGCACGATGGCATCCCGATAGCTTCGGATCGTATGGGAGCTCATCCCTCGCTGGTTGGGCAGGTAGTCCTGGAAGAAGCGCACGAGCGCGCGCCCGAGGTTGTTCTGGTGGACGGCTGCCATCACGCCACCCCGCCCGAAACCAAGTTGCCGAAGGACGCCTCGAAGCGATCGCTGGCCGCCTGCGCCAGCTCGGGTATCCAACGCAGGTAGTACGCCGTAGATACGATCGAGACGTGGCCCATGTACATCGCGAGCTTGGGCAGGTTGGACTGCACGTCAGCACCCTGGCGGTACCAGCGCAACAAACACTGGACCGCGAAGCTGTGGCGGAAGTCATGCACACGAGGTCGCCGCCCGTCCCACCCTCGGACGTTCGCCGACTCGACCAATTCCTGCAGACCCGTGCTCAGGCCGGTCCCGGTGTAGCCGTAGCAATGCCGTGTACCGTGGCACAACAAGGGCTGCGTCGACGCTGAAACGCCCCATTGATGTTGGCGACGTCGGAGGTACGCGCGCAGCTCTGCCCCCGCATCCTTAGAGAGCGGCACCCACCGGGACTTGTGGAACTTGGACTCCCGAACCCGCAGCACCGCGTCCCGTTCGTTGACGTCGCCGAGTTGAAGGCGAAGTAGCTCACCGCGACGCAGTCCTGCTGTGTACAAAAGCACTATGGCCAGCCGCAACACGTCCGGTCGCAACGCCGAGTCTGGGGTCGGCCTGACCGCCTGCGCTGCGGCCAGCATGCGGGCGACCGCCGCCGGGGCGATGATGACGGGCGCCTTGTGAGGATGCGGCTTCGGGAACCGGTTCGGATCGGGAACAAAGCAGGATGGCTCGCTGCGCTGGCGATAAAGGCACCAGTTGCGAGCGATCCGCTGCCGGTTGCGGCGCACATTGCCGGTCAGGCCTTCATGGGATGCGCACCAGCGCTCGAACGAGTGGAGAGTCACATCGCGTTCGCTGGTTGCGCAGATAAAGTCACGCAGCGAATGCAGGATGTCTTCTTCGGCGACGTAGGCCCGCCCTAGTGCCCTCTGGCGTTCCAGATAGTCGGCGATGCTGCGATCAATCGCAGTGCTTAATGTTGTTGACGACATGGCTACCCCCTACACTTCTTGAGCCTGTGGAACAGGCAACGCCACATCACGCAGCGCGTCCAACTGCAGGCGAAGGTAGGCACAGGTGCTCTCCAGGCCGCGATGACCGAGCACATCGCCAATGGCCTTGATGCCGACACCTCGATGAAGCAGACGCATCGCGAAGCTGTGACGCAAGCAGTACGCCGAGGTTCCCTGCAACGCAAGCCCACTGCGCGCGGCACGAGTCTGGTAAAGCTTGCACACGGCGGTGTGCTTGATTGCGCCTGAGGGACCGCGGGCCCGCAGGAACAACTCCGGCCGGGTGCTGCCAGTTCTGCCGGCATTCAGGTAGCGCTTGATGACGCGTAGGGTCTGATCGGCCAGCGGCAGCAGCAGGACCGATCGGGTCTTGCGCTGATCGACACGCAGGGTCTTGGCCTGCCAGTCGATGGAGTCCAGCCGAAGTGAGGCGACCTCGCATGGTCGCAAACCATAATGCGCCAACAAATACAGGATCGTGTAGTCGCGCCAGCCCGTCGCCTGCTTGCGGTCGATCGATTGCAGCAGCGCCTGCACGGTCGCCCACGGGATCGCTCTTGGCGGCAGCTCGCCGCGATACACGCGCGGCGAGTCGATAGCATCCAGGCGTAGGGCCATCAGACCCTGCACGTGACAGAACCGAAGAAACGAGCGCAGGCGAGCGACCCAATGCTGCAGGCTCTGGCGGCTGATGCGCTTGCCGGTTGCGACCACGTGGCGCTCGATCTGCTCTCGCGTAAGAGCGCTGATATCCAAGCCGGCTGGCAGGGTCTCTTGGAGGAAGGCTGCAACCGTCGAGACGTGTTGCACCACCGTTGAGTGGCTCAACCCGCGAACGTCATATAGAAAGTCACGATAGGCATCGAGAAGCTTGGCATGCGGCCGTACGTCGGGCTCCGACTGCCACCTGCCTTGATCTGCCAGACATCGCGCGAACGCACGCCGTGTGGCGGCGAACAGTATCCCGCCCGGTGCAGCAGCAAAGAGCTGATCCAAGTCCGCGCTGCCCAGCATTGAAGCAAAAGGTTCGTCGCCCAGTTCTAGAACCTGTCGCAGCCTGCGGACATGGTCCTGGACCACATCCCGACTGTAGCCAGTGTCGACCAACCATCGTGCGAACAATTCGAGCTGATCGCCAAACGGCGAGGCGACGTAACGCTGGTGGTACTTCGGGAAGAGTTGCTCAAGCATGGTGACCTCCGTGGCCGTCAAAAGGGACGGTCAAGGTAGCCCAATGCCACGGTTATGTTGAGTCCATCGTCGCCATTGATGCAGTGCGACAGGCGTCGTGTCCTGCAGCTCCACATAACCAACCACTCAACATGAATCAAGGATGATCAGGTCCATGCGCTGCAAGCTCGCTGCGATGCGGCCTGCCTTGCCTTGGGCCTTCTCCTGCTCCAGTGCGTTGACCAGATCCACCGTGGAGTAAAACCGCACGCGTGAGCCATGGCGCGTGATGCCC
>Ga0208517_100333_pt1 | contig 18775 bp, 20 predicted proteins | sample LakWasM118_HOW13_2_FD_183932 | JGI IMG/M metagenome (GOLD analysis project Ga0208517, IMG submission 183932) | Freshwater sediment methanotrophic microbial communities from Lake Washington under simulated oxygen tension - Sediment Metagenome... | ecosystem: Environmental > Aquatic > Freshwater >... | reverse complement strand
GGGTTCCGTCGGGCAGTACGACGACACGCCCGTGGACATTGCGATCGGCCAGCTTGCTGTCCCAAAGATGCTCGAAGTCTTGCTTCGAGTCGGTGTCGTGGTTGCCATGAATGAACCACACCCGCTCAAAGATGCCTTCGAGCTCGACGTGAAGGGGGCGTAGAGGCTGGATGTCGCCCAAAAGCACGACCGCGGACGCATGCAAGTCGTCCGCGTATTGGGTGACATGGTTAAGGCAGCCGTGAGGGTCGCCCACATAGAGGACTGGGCCAGAGTTCAATTGCTACTCCTGAGCGGAGGTCCGCTGTCGTCACTATTGTGCAAGGCCAATCTCATCGGGTCGAGATTACGTGACCAGACCATGGGTGATGTCTCTATCGGGATAGCCTCGACACGATTGTGCTGACACTTTGATTTTGGAAGATCAACCGTCGATGTCGGCGCCAGCGTCTTTTCGCCGCGAATGGCATCCAGCCTTACCTTGGCCTTGAATACCGCTGAGCGGTTGCGGCGGGGTCTTCTGTTCATCTCTGGTCTCCTTGCCACCCCGACCCTCGGGGGAAATCAAAGGACCGCGCTTCCACTCGTCGCCGTGTTCAGCTTTGCGAGGCCACCTCTGCCATGTCGGCTGCGCCGCCACGTGGCATCAACAATTCGCGCTCGAGCGCTGTCTGCTTGGACCGCAACAGCATCCCTTGCTGGTAGATTTGACGCAGAGTCAATCGTTCCTGTGTGCTATCGGTGTACAGGTTCGACATATACAGTTTCCAAGGGTTGATTGAGATTAGTAGGCCACGCCATGAGATCCAGCAAGTTGTCCGTTCCGACCGTCCCCGAGCAGTTGCTCGCGGAAATTTCTGATGCCGATACTGTGGGCAAGGCGCTCGGCAATTCCTTCGCCGATGCCTTGGAGGTCTTTCGCACGGACAAGGCACCGATGGCTGAATTTCTTTTCGGGCTGGGGCCGAAAATGCTCGATTTCGGCAAGGCCGGCCATGCCGCGTTGCTCGAAAGCATGAGCGGGGAAGCGTTTGGGTTGCTGGCGGCGCGCGGCTCGGATTCCATCGAGACGGCGGAATCGCCTGTTATCGAAGCAAGTCTGATGAAACCCCTGCTTGAGACCGCAAGAGAGAGCGGTTTCTTTGCGCACGTGCACGTCTCTGCGCTCATCTGCGCGGTGAGCACCTACGGCGCCGTCGTCCTCTCAGGCAAGGTGGACAAGCAGTTCAAGCAGGACGTGGACGCTCGAACAGCACGTGCGCTTGTGCTGGCAGCCTCGAGCCACGACGAACGTGCGTTGACCGAAGCGACCCGGTTCGTGCCGGCTGCGGTGAGCTACAGGTTCTTTGGCTCCAGTAGCTTGCCTCAATACGGGCCCGACACCACTGCGCATGCGCTGGGGAAGATCTGGTCAGCCGTCGTGCAATCGGATGCCCCGCTGCATGCGGTGATCGCCGGAGTTTTGAATTCTCCTCTCCTGCAGAAAGCCGTCGAACTTGGGCTCGTTCAGCCATTGCCAGATGAGCACCCTCAGGCTACCGCGCTCGAGCAGGAAGTCGGACACGTCACGGGCCCAAACAAGATGTTCCTGCTTGAGGGATTCCTGCCCGCTGATGGCAATCTGCGAATCCAACGTCTCGCTGCACTGGCTGAACAGGGACGGGAATTCGTCGGTTCGGCCACGAGAACAGCCGGACAAGCATCCCAGCCTCAATGACGGTGCCAACCTCATCGCCCGAGGCGCCAGACTCAGTGCAAGCGCCCCGAGTCTGCGCCTTGAACGCCGCGCTGTAACAATGGGCCTGCTTCGGCTTAACGGCGCAGACGCCCAGCGGTCCTAGGTGAACGTCAGCGGTCTTGGCGACGATGGATGCTGGCGTCTGTTTTAGAGCTTGGCACCCGCGGTTGCTTCTTTGGCGGCGCTGTTTGCGGCTGCGTTCGCCATGGACGCAAAGAACGCCCGTCCCGCATCCAGGTCCACGAGTTGGGCGCTTCCGTTGCCCATGCTCTTCACGCCGCTGGTGGAGATCACGCCGTAGTTGACGCGGAACACCTTGTTACAGCCGTTCTCGAGACGCATCGAGTCGCCCTGGTTGACCCGGCCGAATGGTAGGGTGTTGTCGCTGCACGCCCCCTGATAGAGCTCGAAGCCTGTGATGGTCTTGGAGCCGTCGCCTTTGCGTTGCCCATTGACGAGAATGTCGAAGTAGTCGTTGATTGAAGCGGCACCGCCATATTTGTTGCTCATGTCTCCGATGGTCTTCTCATACGCGTAGGTCGACGTTGTGTCATCGCGCCAAATGGCCCAGACCTTGCCATCGTTGATCAGGATCTTGACGAAGTCGTAGTTGCTCTTCTGTTCGGGGAACAGATCGAAGCGGATGCCGGCGCGTATTGGCGCACGGGTGACTGAATTGGGCCACATGTAGTCCGACAGCTTCAGCTTGATGGTGCGGCCGCGGCTTTCCTTGGTGCCATCTGGGAAGCGCTGCTTGATGGCGGCCACAGCCTGAGCTTCGGTCATGCCGAGTTTGACGCCGAGGATGTCGAAGTTCTGAATGACGCCAGTGGTGTCCACCGCTTTGCTGACACCGGCGTGAGCGGGGTTCAGCGCAGCCATGATGGCTGCAGCGGCTGCGATGCGGACGAAGTGCATGGGGTTCTCCATTGTTTTTGGGAATCGAGCGGAAGGCGCAACCGCGTGAGCGAGACGATTGCCGCGGGTGCAAATCACTGTGCGCATCAGCTAATGCGGAACTTCCGCGGGGATGCGATCGAGAGCGGTATGCGAAGCTGCGGGGACACCTTGGCCTTGCTTGGCCGGCCCGAGCTCAATGGCGTGGATCCAGGCCAGCCGTCGGGTTTCGGACACCTCAAAGGTCTGCCCGTAGAGCGCATTGCCGTGCCTGGCCATGGCCAACGCCATGCGTGCGGCGTGGAAATCTCCCGCATCGGCGTACGCTGCAAATCCTTCGAACACCTTGCGCCAATGGCAATGCTCGTATGCGGTCCAGGCTGCATCGATGGACAGGCTCTCGTCGAGACTGAAGGGCGTCCTGGAAGATACCGTGCCATTGAGGACGGGGTTTGAGTCCTGCCGGGCGGCATGAGCCGCAGCTTGCAATGTGGGGTCCGGCGGCGCCGGATGCCAGTCGCCGACGGATCCGTTGAGTGCGGGGTTGGTATCGCGCTGTGACGCGACGGCCGCGCTGTCGAGTGTCAGCCGCTGGGCCCCGATTCGTGTGGACGGTGGTGCTGCGTAGATGTCATGCGCGAGCAGAAGCCCGAGCGCTGCAACCAAGATTGCAGCGCGATGTCCCTCAAATTTCATTCCTTCCTCCCCAGGTAGAACGATCATCAGATAGTTCAGACTGTGCTATGTGTTATTCATTAAGGCCTTCATGTGAATCAAAATGATTCACAAAGAGCACCAAATGTATAACGAAAGGTGTAGAGAAGGAAGCCCCCGAAATACATGCTTGGCCAATGTCCAAAGCCAAGCCGCTCCCCACCGCCAGAGAGACATTTGCTCGCAACCTTCGTCGAGCTCGTCGCTTGAAGGATGTGACCCAAGAGGGCTTGGCGCTGGAAGCTGGGGTGTCACGGGCCTACCTCAGCCGTGTTGAGCGCGGCACGATCAACATCTCTTTCGATAGCGCCGAGGCGCTGGCCAAGGCCATCGGCGTCTCCCTGCGGGACCTGGTCGATCCGCTGCAGTTTCAGGGTTTGGACGAAAGCTGAGGCGGTATGCCCGATGCCGATCGCGCGAAGCTGCAGCAGCAGGCCGCGCGTTTGTCCCAGCAGCCAATCATGCGGCGCTTGGTAAAGTGGCGTCCGGCAGCGCCGCGAGGTGTCGCCCCTGCTCTCCCTCCCTGAGCAGGAGCCTCAACGTGATGACAGCGTTAGGCTTTCCAGCCTCGGCCCATGGCCGGGGCTTTTTTCCATCTGGAGAAGAGAGGGCCGGTGGGGCGATCAGGAGAAAACGAAGCAAGTCAGGCGCTTGGCCCAATTGCTGTCGGGAGCCGCAATTGCGGTGTTGGACCGCAATTCACCGCAATTGCCGGAGAGGGGCGGGTGGCAAGCAAGAGCCGATTGGCGGCGGGGCATCTCCTCGCTGCCGGGGCTGGTAGGCAGGATCGTGGTCTCTTCCGGCATCCTCGGACGCTAGCAAGTCAACCGCGTCGGCGCCGCCGAGAAGGCTGCGCACAACGTGCTCAAGGCGCGTGGGAAGTGGCGCGAGAACATCCCCGGCACTGAGTGGTTCAACACGACCATTGCCGAATCCAATCGATCATCGATTCCAGCACTGCGGGCTAGCGACACGCCTCGTTGAGTGCTGCCTTGGCGGCATCAGCATTCGATGGCTTTCCTGCGGGATCTGTTTCCTCGACCGTGACAGTGGGCAGCTTTTTTTCTTCCGGCCCGAGTGGGCAGTTTTTGCAATGGTACCTGCTGGGTTGGAAGGGCTACTTCAGGATGGCGCAAACACCGAACATCTGGCGCGAGCTGGACGAGTGGCTGCGCCATCGACTGAGGGCGCTGCAGCTCAAGCAGTGGATACGTGGTCCGACCATGTTCCGAGAGCTACTGGCCCTGGGCGCAAGACCCACTATTGCGAAACAAGTGGCGGCGAACAGCCGCTGCTGGTGGCGCAACAGCTCAAAGGCGCTCAACAGTGTGCTCACCATTGCCTGGTTCGACCGCCTGGCACTACCCCGCCTCTCATAACCTCAAGTCCTCGAACCGCCCGGTGCGGACCCGCATGCCGGGTGGTGTGGGAGGGGCTCCGCCGACAATGGCGGACCCCTATCCCGATCCGTCTATCAATCTTTGAGTGGTGATAGCGATTTTTTGTGGCCCGCGACAAGACATCTCGATCTGGCTGGGATCTTGGGTGGAGCTGCTTCAAACCAATGAAACACGGTCGCCCACCATTCCACACCAATACGGTGCATTTTGGTCAAAAGCCGCAAGTGCACCTCGTATAAGTCATTGATTTCATTGGCCGTCACTTCGTGCCTCTGCTTCTCGTTGTCGACGGATGCGATAAAGCGCCTCCATCGCAGACGCGAACGTTGACGGCCTGGCGCCTCCCTCGAGCATCAGACGCTGGTGCAGCTTGACGTTGAGCCGAGGACGCCGATCACAGGCCTCTGCAGGCGCAAGGGCGGCCGTTTCATCTGGGCTTTGAGCTACTGGCTTCATGTGTCGAAAATAGCATGCGCGCCCACGCGATGCGTGTGGCAGATCATTGACCATCGATGTCGAAGGGGCCAAGGTGTGGCCGAGTGTCATGACCGCGACAATGACTGGCCCATCCGAACATCGGTGCGCCGGCCAGGAGCGGAGCGGCATGGGACGCTACCGAATTTGGTCAATTTCAGGCAATTTCAGTTCACCGCTTAAATTCAGGGTCGTTCGTAAGTGTCTGCCGCCACTGACTATCCGTCCGGCTGTAGGCCAATGAGAGATTCGGCCTGCTGGGCCATCGGGAACAAAGATGCTGGGCTGGCTCATAGTCATTTCACTTGCCGACGGAGATGCGCCTGCGAAGCTGGACGATGTCCGTACGCTTGTAAGCTGGCGATGCGGCATAGGCGGCCTTGACTGGATCGACCGGCTTGTGGAACAGGGCCAGGCAAAGTTCGAATCAGGCAACGGTTACCCAACCCGTTATCGTTCGATTGCGGCAGCATTGCTGCCGCTCGTGCATGATGGTCGTCCGCCTGAACATCGTGGCTTTGATGTTCTCGGCGATGACTACTTCACACCCTCCGGCTGGGTCGGCGACTTCACGCGGCATCCTGAGCGTATCGCTGCCTGTGCGCCAACCGATCATCTTGTGATTGAAGCGTGGGATCAGTCGTAGTGTTTAGGCTCGCTCGCGTACCCGTTGCCGAAGTCTTTTCACATAGGCTGAATCAACGACCTTGTCGGGGCCAAGCCCCAGCGCGCAACTCATGAGGTTGGCCACGCTGCGGTCCGTGAGCTCGAACGCAGCAGGCAAGAAACCGTAGTTCCTCGTGCTCGATTCTTCGAGTGCCACGAAGAAGGCCCTGAAGCTGTCAGCAAGCCCGGCACGAACTCCTTCAGTCCCGGCCTCGGTCCATGAATCATGCGGCAGTGGGGCGGCTTGTGCCGCATCATCGGCGATGGCTTGAACCAACTCGCTCAGTGAGGGCCAGTATTTGAGATCGAACTGCCCCGAGATGGCCTGAAGCTTCTCCTTCACCCAATGCTCGTAGCTGTAGTTCCTCTCAGCTGCAGCGTGAATCGCGTCCACGGGGTGATAGAGCGTGTCGCAGGAGAACCCGGAATGGTTTTTCAGTTCGGTGCGTTCGTTCAGCAGAACTGCCAGTGCGGTCGCTGCCTCGACGATTTCGCGATTGACCACGATCAGCCTGGCCTTGCCCTTGCGGGCCTCCTGGGTTGCATCGGGACTCCAGAAGGCGGCCGTGCTCTGTAGAAGGTCGAAAAACACCTTCAAGGCTGGCGGACGGTCACTGAGCTTGCTGTGGAGTTCTTCGTATGCGTCCTCCAGCTCGAGTCCGCGCTCTAGGAGCCGATTGATGACTTCGACCTCACTCGGGAGGATCGACTTTTCGATCCTGTCGCTCCGTTCGGATCTCAGTAGCGCCTCGCAGATCTCGCGGGCAGCCTTGGGGGAGGAAGTGCGTGTTGCCATGGTGGTTCCAAGTGTTTCCACAAGAATACCGAGGCTGCGCAAGGCTGTCGGTACCCGAACAGGCGAAATTTTTCGGGATTTCAGGTACCTCACTGTTTTGCATAAGCCGGCAGAAGTGCGCCCGCGTGGTAGGGATAGCTTGGTATTGCAAGGAAAATTCTGGACTGGCTGCGCCCGCAGTCACGGCCGGTCTGATCAAATCAGAATGCCTAACAATGAATCAGGACGGGACGCTCTGGCACGAACAATTTACGACAAGCCAACGAGAGCGCTGCTGAAGGACATGCTCGCCGACTGGGGACTGAAGTCGGGAGAGACGTTTTCAGCCCAGCGTGCGATCGATTGGTTTGCTGAGCACTATCCCAAGCTCAAGGCCGGAAGCATCCATGCGCATCTGGTGCAGGCGTCGACCAACGACCGAAGCCGGCTGCACCACCCAGCGACTAATGTCAGTGATGACCTTTTGTTCAAGGTCGGATCGCGTGAATACAGACGCTTCGAGCCCACTACCGATCCGGCGCCACTACATCAGGCACCGAAGGTTCAGATTGCAAACGCCAACGGCAAAGTGATTTCGGTGACGGAGGAGGAGGATGACGCCGGCGTTGCGATCGATGCTGCGTTGGCCGGGTCCTCTCAGTTCGCGCTCGAGAAAGATCTGCAGCGCTACCTGGCTGACAACCTCCAGTTGATTGAGCCGGGACTGACGCTCTTTCAAGATGAGGAGATCACAGGTTTCGAGTACCCCGCCGGTGGCGGTCGGCGGATCGATATTTTGGCCAAAGATCGGTCGGGTGGGTTCGTAGTCCTGGAACTCAAAGTTGAAAAGGGATATGACCGCGTGGTAGGTCAACTGCTCCGCTACGTCAATTGGGTTCGGAAAGAACTGGCAGAGCCCGGTCAGCGCGTGCGCGGCATCATTGTTTGCAGATCAATGTCCGAGGATCTGATCCTTGCATGTTCCGGCATCAAGGACGTAGAACTGTTTGAGTATCGTCTACAGGTGACAGTATCAAAGGTGCCGTTGCTTGAGCTCCCATGATGGAGCAGGTTACTTCGACAGACTCGCCTACAGGCAATTTCTAAGGGAGCTAGAAGGTGGGCTTCATATCCAAGCTGTTGGGCCTGATCAGTACGCCCGCGTCGCCGACGCAGAAGCGGGCGCCTGAGGCAGTCATTGATCGTGCAGGCGGAGCGCGCCGCGCGCGAAACGTGAAGTTGGAAGATTCCTGGTTGACCGTCGGGCAACCTGCATTCTTTGGCCAAGCACATGTCTCTCATGACAAGCGCTGGGTCGTCGGCTGCAGTGACTCGGACGGCGTGAGCCGTGGCGGACACAGGGAATCCGGCAACGGACGCGTGATCCTCGTTGATCACCAGTCCGACAAGGTCATGCATGAGTTGAAGTCCTTCGCGCGGCCCATGGATGCAGCGGTCTCGGATGTCGGCAGCTACTTCGTTCACGATGGCGGTTTCGGTTCTGCGTTGCAAGGCGACGTGGTGGCTATTGGGATCGATGGGTGCGAGCGCTATCGAAAACGCTACAGCGCCAACATCTTCAACCTTGGACTGTCTAAATGCGGGCGATATGCTGTCGTTCAAACAGCCAATGCCCCAAGCGCGGATGGGAATCTGTTGGAGGTTTTGGACTTTGAGCGCTCTTGCGCCGTGTTTTCCGTGCAGCCGTCCACAGGTTGGGCTGACGGGTACTTGTTTGACGTCGATAGTGATGGCCAGTTCAGAGCGCTAGGCGTGGAACACAAAGGGCTTGGGAAGTTCAGCTATTCCGCTACCGGTGAATTTCAGGACACACACGCGTTTCAATCGGCACGGTTGACCCGCGGCGACTACACCATGAGGATTTCCGCCGCGCGCGATCTCCTCAAGGAAGGTGCGACGCCCGAAAACGCCAAGAAGGCATTGACGGCTGCTGATGCGGCACTAGCAGATGGCGCCAAGGACAGACCAGATTGGGGCTCCATTGCGCATCGGGTTCGTGGCGAGTCCTACGAATTGCTCGGCCAGATGCCAGAAGCCTTGGCTGCGTACGAACAAGCCTTGTCACTGAATCCGAAGGTCGGAGTGCAGAAGCGAATTTCGGGCCTTCGAAAGACGATTGCAGCGGGATGAGTGGTTGGTGCGCATTGGAGGCCATGCGTTTCAGAAGTGTGCAGCATTGAGCCAGCGGCGCAGGCAACGCCGACGTATCAGGGCACCGCTGGCCGTGGTAAGTTCATCGCGTGTTCAGCCCAGCCGATATTGACGGGAAAAGCTTGGCGCTGCACCGCTTGGTGGTGCAGAAGATCAGGCACGACCCGGAGTTGTTCAACCTCGTTCAGCAGACATTGAATCGGCAATACGAAAAGGTGAACCTGTCCTCCCTGCCGTATGTTGTTGCGTGGCAAAAGCTGGTCGATCTCGGCATGGAGGCGGCGCTTGCTGCGGCAGTCGAAGAGACGGAGCGAGGCCAGGCTCTGAGGCAGACCTCACCGTTCTCCGGGATCCTCAGCGAACAAGAGCGTCAGGACTTCTTCAAATCTTGGTCTCGATCTGATGAGCCGGCATGACCTGACTGACTGATAAAAAGCCAGGCAAGAACGGCTATCGCCCAAAGTCCTGGCCTGCTTCAAACCAGGTTGTGGGCGTTTCGTAGCGACGGCGGTTCGGGTGTGCTACCTTCTGCCGCATGGCTGAGAAGTCCACCGCAACCGTCACGATGTCGCTCACCCAGGACGCAAGTCCCCGTCTCAATACGGCCCTGCATTTGCGCTTACTGCTGGAGGGCGGTGCGGTGCCCTCGACACTCGCGTCGGCGAAGGAAGCGCTTGAGCGCATCCGCTCGCGACGCAATCAGAAGCCGGCTCCAGATCCGTTATAAATCAAATACTTACGTCAACCGCAATTGCGGCCCATCCCGCAATTTGCCGCAATTGCCAGAAAAATTCCACATTGAGAAATTTGCAAGGCATTGAAGCGGAGTCTGCGCGACTCTGATCCGTACGAAGCTGACGTCCAGACAGGCAAAAGCCCAGCGGAGCTGGGCTTTGCGGGTCCCTCAAGGGGAGAAAAAACAAATACGCTCTAGGCGACGGGGATAAATTTAACAACTTTCCGGTGAAGTGTCAACCGTTGCCGCCGCAGCTGCGATGGTGGCCGATGCCAGTTCTACCGCTGCTTTGCTCGGTCCAAGGAAGGTCGCTCCGCCCCCAATCACCTTGATCACGCCCTTCTGGATCTCGGTCACAAGGTTCGAGGGTAGATGCACAGGGGCGTGGCCCCGCGGTTCGACGACCCGGTCCAGACGAGAGTTGCTGACCATTTGGATAGTGTCGCATTTTGCCCAGCGATCACAGTCATTCCAGTAGTTGATCAAGGGAAGCGAGCCGGCTGGAAGGGGAATGTGGAAGCCGCGGGTCACCGACGCCATGTCTTGCGTCGTAGAGAGCGGGACAACAACGCATGCATTCTGATGCTTCGCGTTGAGCACTACCACCAAGCGCTTCTTGATCATCTCGGGCGGCAGGCGCCCGTGAACTGTTTGAGGATCGGGTGGATTTGGATACTGTCCGTAGTCACAGGTCAAGATCTGACCGACTCGAGGCTTGAAGGTGATTGCCATTGTTGTCCCTGATTTTTGTGGGATATTGTCGTTGCTCAAGCTGCTCCGGGAATACCGATTAATCCATTGCGTGCGGAATTTCTCGGTCGGACATGACTGCCGGCGGCAGGCTGGACGAGTAGGCCAGAAACCTCTGGGTCATCAGGCGCTCGAGAGTTTTCGTCGCATCCATCAAGACGGGCAGAAACTCACCCATGAGGTGCCCCTTGCTCCGATCCTCTCCGTTCCATGGCAGCATGTGCACATGACCATCCAAACCGCGCGCTACATCTTCACACGTGACGAAATCCTGGGGTTCTTGAACCGAAATCGGGCAAGCACTGATGCCTTGAATGCCCTGGAACAATGGCAGCATGCCAGCGCCGATAGAAGTTACGAAGTTCTCGTTGATGAGCCGGATTCTTTGGAGGTGCGGTTGTCCCTGCTCGAGTCGGATTCAAATGCAGGGCCGGAGCTTCATGGTCTGTGCCACAAGCACGGCGTCAAATTCGAGTTCATGCCGGCGTGATGGTGGCCTGCGGCGGCAGGTACATGCGAATGGTGTCGGCATGGCACTTCACGGCAATGCCTTTCTGAACACCGCAATGTCATGTTGATGCTTGAGCACCTGTTCCAGCCATTCGGGTTGGATCTGATCGCCAACGCCAAGCGCGTCAAGCTCGCGCGGCACATGGACAGCCGGTGGGATTTGCGCCGGCTCTACCGCGACGGTGGATTCGACGTCTACCAAGCCTTTCAGGGCGGTGAGGTCTTCAAGAACGCTGACATCCTGGTTTCGTTCCTCGGGCGCTTGGACCGGCAAGCTGTTTTCGTCGGCGTTTACGAGATTGGGCAGCTGTCGGCGCCCGGTACGGTGCCGTTGGCCTACCTACAAGGCATACGAGTTTCTGTCGAACGATGAATTCATCGAGACTTTTGAGCTGGCTCCACCGGGTATGCCGTATGCGGTCTACAGCCGCAATCACTTCAAGCGCGTTGCAAAGTAGGCAACATTCCCGAACACGATCTCAGGTGTTTGTTGTTCTGGTGTTTACCGCACGGGAACTCCCTAACTAGACTCAACAGCCATGATTTGGTGCAATGCAATAACTTCTTTGCATCGCCTTATGAAACTCATCGGTTTTTGGCTTCTGCTCCTGCTCGCTGTGCTTGTGCCAGCGACAGCGACGGTTGCCGCCTCGATGATTTGCCCTCCAACGTCGGTCGTCAAACAGTCTCCGGCGCGAGGTCACGCCGTACAGGCGACAGCAAAGCAGCACATGGCCGCCAAGGCCACCTCGCACAGCCGCCGTGCCCAGGCGAAAGCCGATGCGAAAGTAGTACCTGCGGGCGACCAGCCAGCTCAACACTGCTGCGACGCTAATCCGTGCAGTCATTGCGCGAGCTGCGGGACCTGCGCGTCCCTGGCTATTGGCATGACGGTGGAGACAAACGTGCCTCTGACCGCGACATCGTCACTCCCTGATCCCGGCGTTCCACGCGCCGAATTCCTGGCCTCCGGCCAAGAACGCCCGCCTCGAAACGCCTGACTCAGAACCCCACCCCGCCCTGACTTTGCGCAAACGCCAAAGATTCAGCGGTCAGGTCAAGGAGTGGCTGAGTCGCACGCTTCGATCAGGATGGTGGGAACGACTGCTGCGTAGCAGTCCTTGTATTCGATGCCTTTGAGGCCTACCGTACGCCGCCATCCGCAAATCGTCCTGCGCTCACTCACGAGCAACTCGGTTCGAGGGTGACTCTGTCTCGCACGTCGTGGCTTCTGCATGCCAACCAAGACGATGCGCCGACAAGCACCAAACTGGATGAAGATGATGTCTAAGAAGCTCACACAAACGGCGATCGCTGCTGCCGTTCTCCTGCTCGTCAACAGCGCCCATGCACAGCAGGCCGTCGACGCCGCTTCCACGGCGACCACGTCACTGGACAAGGTGCAAGTCACCGGCAGCCGCATCAGCATGAAGCAGGCGCAGATCTCGGGCGTCGGCCCGGTCACCGTCATCGATGCCGAGGCGATTCAGCGTTCTGGCGCAATTTCCGCTGAAACGCTGCTGCAACGGCTACCAGCCTCGGCAGGTACCGCTGGCAACCAGACCAGCGCCTACTGGACAGGCAACGGTTACGGCACCACCCAGGTCAATCTGCGCGGCCTCGGCATCAACCGTACCCTCGTGCTGCTGAACGGTCGGCGCGTGGTCAATGGCGGCACGGGTGCCAACAGCTCGGTCGACCTGAACATGATCCCGGTGGCGCTGATTGAGCGCGTCGAAGTGCTGAAGGATGGCGCATCGGCCATCTACGGCGCCGATGCGGTGGCCGGCGTGGTCAACATCATCACCAAGACCGGGATGAAGGGTGGCGAGGCCGCCGTTCGCTATGGAGAGACGTCGCGTGGCGACGGCAGCGAGACCGCCGTCGACCTGTCCTGGGGCCTGCAAGCCGCCCAGGGCTCGGTGGTCAGCGCCATCAACTATTCGGAAAGTGGTGCCATCAACATGGCCTCGCGCGCGCCTTGCGGCTTGGCCGAAGTCGCCGGCAAACTGCAGTGCACGGGCAGCTCGTCCACCATCGGCGGCCGTGCACTCCTGGCCAACGGCCAGCGCATCAACTTCAACCAGACGCCCGGCAGCGGCCCTGCCTACGAGACCTATTCCGCGGCCAAGCACAACTACAACAGCAACCCGATGCTGAACGCGGTCAATCCGATCAAGCGTTTGGGCCTGAGCACCTTCGGCACGCTGAACCTGACCGAAGAAACCCAGCTGTTCACCGAAATCCTGTTCTCGCACCGGGAGTCCGAGCAACTGGCCACGCCGGGTTCGCTGGGTGTCTACCGCACAATGAACTTCGCGGCCGATCACCCGACAAATCCGACCGGACAGAGCCTGGTTCTGCAACGCCGCCGACTGGAAGAAGCCGGCCCCCGCTACTTCCAGCAGGAGTCCAACATCTTTCGGGTGGTGGCAGGCGTCAAGGGCAATATCGGCAAGAGTTGGGACTGGTCGGCCAACGTGAACTGGGGCCGCAACACGGGTGTCGATGTCACGACGAACGTGGCCAACCTGGATCGCGTCGCCCTCACGGTGGACCGCAGCAAGTGCAGCACCACTGCCGGCGCAGCCATCCCCTGCGGCAACTACCTCGGCTATGGCAACCTGACCAAGCCGGTGATGGACTACATCCTCACCAACCTACGCGACACCGGCGGCAATGAACAAAAGGGCGCGAGCGCCAATATCAGCGGCGAACTGTTTGCACTACCTGCCGGCGCCGTTGGCTTTGCCGCTGGCGCTGAAGTGCGCAAGGAACGCGGCTGGCGCAATCCGGACAGTCTGACGGTACTGGGCATCGCCAACACCAACGCCCAAGACCCGATTGCCGGCGAGTACACAGCGCGCGAGGTTTATGCCGAGCTGTCGGTGCCGCTGCTGAAGAAGTTGCCCTTCGTGGATTCGCTGCAGTTCAACACCGCAGCTCGTTACTCCGACTACAGCATGTTCGGCTCCAAGAGCACCTACAAGGCGGGTCTGGACTGGCAGGTGATCCCTAGCCTGAAGCTGCGCTCCAACGTCTCGTCTGCCTTCCGAGTCCCGAACATTCCGGAACTGTATGGCGGCGTGGCCGAAGGCAACCTGACGACCACCGATCCCTGCAGCAACTGGAGCGCCTTGCCGGCCACGTCAGTGGTCTCGCAGAACTGCAAGGCCGCTGGTGTGCCGGCAGGCTACACGCAGTTGGGCAACACCATCTTGACAACGGTCGGTGGCAACCCCGCGTTGAAACCAGAGGATGCGAAGACGCTGACTGCCGGTGCAGTCTGGCAGCCGAGCAAGGCACTGACCCTGACGCTGGACTACTTCAACATCAAGATCACCAACGCGATCCAGAGTGTTGACGGTTCCACCAAGCTGGCGGTTTGCTACAACACGCCAGGCCTGGCGCACCTGTTCTGCTCGCCCACAAGCTTCACCCGCAACAAGACCACCGGCGAGATCGACTTCCTGTCGTCGCAGCCGGTTAACGCTGCGGATGAGAAGATCTCGGGCTTCGACATCGGTGCGATCTACGAGTTCAAGCTCGCGGGCTTCGACACGACGCTGAACGCCGAGGTTTCGCACCTGAAGAACTATCAGGTGCGACCGTTCCCTGGCGCGGATGTCATCGACTACACCGGCAAGATCACCGGCGGTCGCGGCAGCTACACCCAGTGGCGTTCGCTGTCCTCGCTGACGATGGCCAAGGGCCCCTGGTCCGGCTCTTACACCATTCAGTACATCGGCGGGGCGGATGACATCAATGCATCTCCTGGCGACATTGGAGCCAAGGCGCCGGGCCTCGCATACCACTCGGTGCAACTGAAGTACGCGTTCAGCAAGAAGCTGGATGTGGCCTTTGGCGTCGACAACCTGTTCGACAAGAAAGCGCCGTTCATCCAGAGCTACACGGATGCAAACACGGACACGATGACCTACGACCTCCAAGGTCGTCGTTGGCACGTCCGCGCCGGCTACCGCTGGTAATGCTTGATGGCACCGCGGGCAACCGGCCTGCGGTGCCATACAAGCGCATCAATGCTGTGAGACAAGCAATATGAATCTACCCTTCTGGGTGCGCCGAACCCACAAATGGATCGGCCTCATCATCGGCGTGCAGGCCTTGCTCTGGATGGTCAGTGGCGTCTACATGACCGCGATTTCACTGGACGTTATTCATGGCGACCACCTGGCCCACGTGATTGATGAGCCTCTTGCGCGCACTTCCCAGCGCATCGACATCGATCAACTGACGAAGCTGCATCCCGGCTTCGAATCCCTGAAGCTGAAGAAGTTTCTTGGCAAGGACGTCTACGAGCTGAAGCAGGCAGGCAAGGCGAAGCTGATTGACGCCGGAACCGGCGCCTTGCTGAGCCCCTTGCCGCGCGAGCAGATCGTTGCCCGCGCCAAGGACATCTATCGGGGTGAGGCGGAGATCCGAGAAGTGACCTGGATCACACAAGCCCCGCAGGAGGTGGCCAAGCGCCCGGTGCCCATGTGGGCCGTGCGTTTCGACGACCGGGCCAATTCCACGCTGTACTTCTCTCCCGACACCGGGGATCTGCTCGCTCGCCGTCACGATCTCTGGCGCTGGTTCGACTTCCTGTGGATGTTCCACATCATGGACTACGACACCCGCGACGACGTCAACAACAGCCTGCTGCGCGTTGCCGCCGGCGTCGGACTGCTGTTCGCTCTGAGCGGCGCCTGGCTCGTCTTCTACAGCTTCCGCCGGAGGGCACAGACATGACACCCTGGATGCGAAAGATTCATAAGTGGATTGGCCTGCTGATCGGGCTGCAACTGGTGCTGTGGATGTGCAGTGGCTTCGTGATGAGCCTGCTGGACGCAGAGAAGGTGCGAGGCAAGGAGTTCCGTGCGCCCACGGCCGCCAAACAGCCGTGGCCTTCAGATGTGATGCCAGTCGGCCGGGTGCTGACGACTGCACCTGAAGCGCCTCAAAACGTCTCGACGGGTTGGCTGCTGGATCAACCCGTGTACCGCCTGGTCGGAGAGAAGTCTGTACGACTCTTCAATGCACGAAGCGGTGAGCGCATCGAGTTGGATCCCGTGCTCGCCGGCAAACTGGCCGCTGCCTCATACCGCGGTCCTGGCCTTGCCGGCAAAGCTGAGTTGGTGGACCAGTCGTTGGAAACACGCGCTCACGAGGGCAAGGTCTGGCGAGTGCCGTTTTCGGACGGCGATGACACCACCGTCTACCTGTCCCAGCATGGCGATGTCCTCGAGCACCGCAACAGCACCTGGCGTCTGTTCGATGTGTTCTGGATGTTGCACATCATGGACTACACCGGGCGCAAGGACTTCAACAACCCGCTCGTGGTGAGTGCAGCCGTCGGCGGCTTCTGGCTGGCGCTCAGCGGCATCTGGTTGCTCTTCACCAGCTTCAGCCTGGCGGAGTTCGTCCCGAAGCGCTGGAGAGGTACGCGTTCGCTACTCGTTCATGCGCCGGATGGAAGCCGTCTGCGCAGCCTCCGGGGTCACGCGGGTGATTCCGTTTTTGTCGCCTTGGCTCAGCAAGGATTGCAGTTGCCTTCGAACTGCGGCGGCGGCCAGAGCTGCGGGCTTTGCGAGGTTCGCGTCCGTGGAGCTGCGCCGGAGGCCACCAGCGCCGACCGCGCGTTGCTGGCGCCGTCCAGGATCGAAGCGGGTTGCCGCCTTGCCTGCAATCTGAAGCTGGATCGCAACCTCGACATAGAGGTTCGCGGGGGGGCCGAGCTTGGAGCAGTCCATGAAGCCGAGGTTGAGAGCGTTCGCGCGCTGTCGCCGTTCCTTCGCGAGGTCGTGCTGCGGCCCAAGGACAAGCCTGGTCCGGAATACCGTCCTGGATCTTTCATCCAGGTCCATGTGCCGGCCTACAAGATGGGCAAGCATCAGATCGATGCACCGGCGGAGCACCACTCGGCGTGGTCGGGCCTGCATCTCCCACCACAATGGACCAGCGGCGCGCTGTTGCGGCGCTCCTACTCGCTGTCGGCACCGGTGCAGCAGACCGATGGACGGTTGACCTTGCTGGTTCGCTTCTGCCACGGCAAGCAAGGCGGCAAGAACCATCCCCCGGGCAAGGGCTCGGCCTATGTCTTCGCCCTCAAGGCGGGCGACAAGCTGCAGTACAGCGGCCCCTTCGGCGACTTCGCCATTCGGCACGGTGAACACGAAAAGGTCTTCATCGGCGGCGGTGCCGGCATGGCGCCGTTGCGAGCCATGGTGCGGGATCTGCTGGAGTCCGGGGCGAGCGAGCCGGTCCACTTCTGGTACGGCGCCCGCACGGCCGCCGACGCACCGTACGTGGCCGAGATGGAAGCGCTGGCGGCGCGCTTCGACAACTTCAGCTGGCAGTTGGTACTGTCTGATGAGCGCGACACAGCGCGACCTTCTGGCATGGTGCATGAGGCGGTGCGCGAGGGCCTGCTGCAGTCGCATCCCGACCTGCAGGCCTGTGATTTCTACCTGTGCGGCCCACCGCCGATGCTGACGGCAACCCGGGCCATGCTGAAGAAATTGGATGTGCAGGACGACAGGGTGTCCTTCGACGACTTCAAGATCTGAGTGAGGGCACCAGACTTCCTGGTACCAGCATTTTGGGTGGTGCCATAGTCCGGGTCGTGGCCTACCTCCCCGATCTCATGAAGCCGTCTTGCAACCTGTTGCTGATTGCCGTCGTCAGTGTTTGCTTCACGGGCCTAGCTGCAGCGCAATCTCGGGTGGTCTGGCTGTCGCTGGAGGGCGCCCCCCAGCGGCAGGCCTCGGCAGCCCCGGGAGAGAAAGCCGTCATGCCTGCCGGTCCCGGCGAGCAGGCACGGATATGGTTTGTCCAGCGATTACCGGGTTTCAGGCATGAGCGCGACATTGCCAGCGTCGCGCGTATCGAGAAATCGATCACCGACGACAGCGAAACCTATTGCTATGCAAACGCGCTGCGCACGCCCTGGCGAGAAGCGAATGCGCTGTTCAGCGAGCCGGTTCTGCACCGGCTGCCCAGCCGCGTCATCATCCGCGCAGATCGCCAATCCCTGCTGAAGCCGCACTTGAACGCCGACGGACAGGTGCGGTTGCGCTCACTCATCGATGACACGAAGTTGCAGGGTGCGGTGACCAGCCAACGCAACTACGGTCCCTTGATCGATCCGGCGCTGTCCGCCTCCAGCGGTCCGCAACGCGTGACTCACTACGACACGCCCGGTCGGATGCTGATGGCGCGCCACATCGACTGGATCATCTCTGAGCCGGCGACGCTGGCAGGATTCATTCAAAGCGACCCCGCTCTGCCGCGTACGCCGACCCGCAGCCACGAGATCGCCGGCCCGGCAGCGGCTGTGGTCACCTACGTGATGTGCAGCCGCACGCCAACTGCGCGGCGGCTACTGGAAGACCTCAACCGGCTGATGGTCGGCCGCGCTGACCGCCCGTGGGAGCGGCCGTATTTGGAATTGCTGGATGCTCGGGAACGTGGCGATCTCACCCGCTTGATTCAAAAGCCGCGGTGAAGCCGACCGGTGTTGGAGCGTCGCCGACTAGGTTCCTATTGAAACTGCGTCCTCTTGCGCTGCTGAGATGCTGCGGCCTTGGCAGCTTGTCGGTGGCCGGGCTGGCTCTCGTCCGCTGTACCTTGCCCCGCCAGGGTATCCAGGATGGGGCACTCGGGGCGCTCGTCCCCATGGCAGCAATGCACCAGGTGTTCCAGCGTCGCCTTCATCGCCAGCAATTCCTGGGCCTTGGTCTCCAGCGCCTGGATATGGGCCTCGGCCATTGTCTTGACGACACGGCTGGGCCTGCGCCGGTTATGCCAGAGGCCCACCAACTCGGTGATCTCTGCGATGGAGAAGCCCAGATCGCGGGCATGGCGGATGAAGCGCAGCGTGTGGACTTCGCTGTCTCCGTATTGCCTGTAGCCCGACTCGGTACGACGCGCCGCCGGCAGCA
>Ga0208517_100325_pt1 | contig 19465 bp, 14 predicted proteins | sample LakWasM118_HOW13_2_FD_183932 | JGI IMG/M metagenome (GOLD analysis project Ga0208517, IMG submission 183932) | Freshwater sediment methanotrophic microbial communities from Lake Washington under simulated oxygen tension - Sediment Metagenome... | ecosystem: Environmental > Aquatic > Freshwater >... | reverse complement strand
CCTGCAGCGACGGCCTCTGGCACTACTTCAACCCGCGCGAGCTTGGCACCGTGCTGCACAGCCTGCCGCCGCGCGAAGCCGCCGAGCTGCTGATCAGCAAGGCCCGCCAGCGCGCGCGTGGCGGTGGCGACAACCTCTCGCTCGCCATCGTGCGGGTGGAAGCGCTGGGCTGAGGCGGCTCAGCGCCCGGTCGCGCTGGCCGGCATGGGCGGCAGCGCCGCAATCGCCGACGCGGCCGGCACCGGCAAGGGCGCACCCGAGGCCTTTTTCGCGGCGCGCTCGGCCACGCGCTTCTGCACCAGGGCCTGGTGGTCGCGCAAACGCTGCTGTCTCAGCATGGCCTGCTCGCGCTGCTGTTGCGCCGCCTGCTCGGCCTGCGCATCGCGGGCCTTGAGCTGGCGCGCGTGCGTTTCCGGATTGGCGCGGGTGGGGCGCGGCGCCGAGGCAGGCGCCGAGGCAGGCTCGCTCTGGAAGCCCAACACCGCCTCGGTGCGTTTGCGCCCCTCCTCCGCGGCCGCCTCCTGCTGCTTGAGCAGGACGCGCTCGCGCTGCTCCTGCGCCTGCTGGGCGCGCGCGGCCGCGGCCTCGCGCCGCTCGCGCTCCAGCAAGGGCTGCAGGGCCTGCTGGCGCCGCTGGCGCGCCGCGTCGCGGCAGGCCGTCACCGCAAAGCGCTCGGCACAGGCCTTCAGCTCGCTCTGGTATCTGGCCTCGATGGCCTCACGACCGAGCTCGCCCTGGCTCCAGGCCAGGGACGGCAAGCACAGCAGGGCCAGCAACGCGCGCTTCATGTCAGCGAAGTATCCACCTCGCGCCGCTCCAGCGAGAGGTATTCCTGCGACTGCATTTCCTGCAGGCGCGAGATGGTGCGCGGGAACTCGTGCGCCAGCGGACCCTCGGTATAGAGCTGCTCCGGCGGCACGGCGGCCGAGATGATGAGCTTGCAGCGGCGGTCGTAGAGCACGTCCACCAGCCAGGTGAAGCGCCGTGCCTCGCTGGCCAGGCGCGGTGGCATCTCGGGCACATTGGCCAGGATCACGGTGTGGAACTGCGTCGCCAGCTCCAGGTAGTCGTTCTGCGAGCGCGGTCCGCCGCACAGCGTGCGGAAATCGAACCACACCACGCCGCCGGCGCGCCGCACCGCGCGCAACTCGCGGTGCTCGATGTGCAGCAGCGGATCCTCGTCGCGCGCCTCGGCCAGCGATTCGAAGGCGCGGTTCAGCGCCGCGTCGGCCGACTCGTCGAGCGGGCAGTGGTAAAGCTCCACAAGTTCCAGCGAGCGCCGGCGGTAGTCGGTGCCGTTGTCGACATTGATGACCTCCAGCTTCTCCTTCAGCAGCACGATCGCGGGCAGGATGCGGTCGCGGTGCAGGCCGTTGGGATAGAGGCCGTCGGGGTGGAAATTGGAGGTGGTGACGATGGAGACGCGGTGCTTGAACATCGAGTCCAGCAGGCGGTGCAGAATCATCGCGTCGGTGACGTCGGCCACGTGGAACTCATCGAAGCAGATCAGGCGGAAGCGCTTGGCGATGCGCTTGCCCAGCTCCTCCAGCGGATCGGCGATGCCCTTCAGATCCTGCAGCTCGCGGTGCACCTCGCGCATGAACTCGTGGAAGTGCAGGCGGGTCTTGCGCGTCAGCGGCACGGCCTGGAAGAAGCAGTCCATCAAGAAGCTCTTGCCCCGCCCCACGCCGCCGTACATATAGACGCCGCGCGGCAGCGGCGGCCGCACCAGCAGCTTGGTGACGGCATTGCCGCGGCGCGCCTTGTAGTCGGCCCATTCGTCCTGGCAACGCTGCAGCGCCGCCACCGCGCGCAGCTGCGGCGCTGTAGCCGCGCTCGCTCAGAGTCTGCTTGTAAAGCTCGGTGACCGAGGTCATTCAGATTCCCAATGAAAAGGGGCGACCCGCGCCGCCCCCTTTTTCTTTCTTCTCTTGCTTCACGCAGGCATCAGAAGTTGAGCGTGCGCTTGTCGATGGCGAGTGCCGCTTCCTTGGTCGCCTCGCTCAGGCTCGGGTGCGCATGGCAGATGCGCGCGATGTCCTCGGCCGAGGCCTTGAACTCCATCGCCACCACAGCTTCCGAGATCAGCTCGGAGGCGAAGGGGCCGATGATGTGCACGCCCAGGATCTCGTCGGTCTTGGCATCAGCCAGGAACTTGACGAAGCCTTGCGTATCGCCCAGCGCGCGCGCACGGCCGTTGGCCAGGAAGGGGAACTGGCCGGCCTTGTAGGCCACGCCGTCCGCCTTCAGCTGCTGCTCGGTGCGGCCCACCCAGGCGATCTCGGGGCTGGTGTAGATGACCCAGGGGATGGTGTTGAAGTTGACGTGGCCATGCTGGCCGGCGATGCGCTCGGCCACCGCCACGCCTTCTTCCTCGGCCTTGTGCGCCAGCATCGGGCCACGCACCACGTCGCCGACCGCCCAGACATTCGGCAGGTTGGTCTTGCACTCGTCGTCCACCACGATGGCGCCGCGCTCGTCCAGCTTCAGGCCCACGGCCTCGGGGTTCAGACCGATGGTGTTGGGCACGCGGCCGATCGAGACGATCAGCTTGTCCACTGCCAGGCTCTGCTCGGCGCCCTTGGCGTCGGTGTAGGCCACCGTCACACCGTCCTTGGCCGTCTTGACCTCGGTGATCTTCACGCCCAGCTCGATCTTCAGGCCCTGCTTCTTGAACAGCTTGGCGGCCTCCTTGGCCACGGACTCGTCGACCGCGCCGAGGAAGGTCGGCAGACCTTCCAGCACGGTGACTTCCGCGCCCAGGCGGCGCCACACCGAACCCATTTCAAGGCCGATCACGCCGGAGCCGATCACGCCTAGCTTCTTGGGCACGGCCGGGATGCGCAGCGCGCCATCGTTGGAGAGGATGTTCTCCTCGTCGAACGGAGCGCCCGGCAATTGACGCGCATTCGAGCCGGTAGCCAGGATCACATGCTTGGCAAGAATCACTTCCTCGCCGGCCTTGACCTCATAGAGGCCATCCTTGGCCGCCACGAAGGAGCCACGGCCGTGGAAGAACGTGACCTTGTTCTTCTTGAACAGGTAGAGGATGCCGTCGTTGTTCTGCTTCACGACGGTGTCCTTGCGGCCGATCATCTTGGCGATGTCGATGCGCACGTTGTCCGCCGCGATGCCGTGGTCGGCAAAGTGGTGGTTGGCGTGCTCGAAATGCTCGCTGGACTGCAGCAGCGCCTTGGAGGGGATGCAGCCGACATTGGTGCAGGTGCCGCCGGGTGCCGGACCGCCCTTGTCGTTCTTCCACTCGTCGATGCAGGCCGCATTGAAGCCCAGCTGGGCGGCGCGGATGGCGGCGATGTAGCCGCCGGGGCCGCCGCCGATGACGACGACGTCGAATTGCTTGGTGCTCATGTCTGTGCGCGTCCTTGGCTTAGATGTCGAACAGCAGACGGGCCGGATCTTCCAGCGCTTCCTTCATGGTCACCAGACCCAGCACGGCTTCGCGGCCGTCGATGATGCGGTGGTCATAGGACATGGCCAGATAGTTGATCGGGCGCACCACCACTTGGCCGTTCTCGACCACGGCGCGGTCCTTGGTGGCGTGCACGCCCAGGATGGCCGACTGAGGCGGGTTGATGATGGGGGTCGACAGCATGGAACCGAAGGTGCCGCCGTTGGAGATCGAGAAGGTGCCGCCGGTCAGGTCGTCCAGCGAAATCTTGCCTTCCTTGGCCTTCTGGCCGAACTCGGCAATCTTCTTCTCGATGTCGGCAAAGCTGAGCTGGTCGGCATTGCGGATGATGGGCACCACCAGGCCGCGCGGCGAGCCGACGGCGATGCCGATGTCGAAGTAGCCGTGGTAGACGATGTCATTGCCGTCCACCGAGGCGTTCAGCACCGGGTACTTCTTCAGCGCGGCCACCGCGGCCTTGACGAAGAAGCTCATGAAGCCGAGCTTGACGCCATGCTCCTTCTCGAACTTCTCCTGGAACTTCTTGCGCATCTCCATCACCGGCGCCATGTTCACTTCGTTGAACGTGGTGAGGATGGCGTTGGTGGATTGCGACTGCAGCAGACGCTCGGCCACGCGGGCACGCAGACGCGTCATCGGCACGCGCTGTTCGGGGCGGTCGCCCAAGTTCTGTGCGATCGGTGCGGCGACCGAAGGCAGCGGCTTGGCGACGGCGGGCGCGGCGGCCACGGCCACGGGAGCAGCCACTGCGGCCGGCTTGGCCGACGCGGCCAGGGCATCGCCCTTGGTCACGCGGCCATCCTTGCCGGAGCCGGCGACGTCGGTGGCTGCCAGGCCCTTCTCGGCCAGGATCTTGGCGGCGGCGGGCATGGCCACGTCACCCTTGGAGGCAGCCGTAGCGGCCACGGGAGCGGCTGCAGCAGCAGCCGGCACGGCAGCGGGTGCGGCCACGGCGCCGGCCTTGCCTTCGCTGTCGATGCGGGCAATGACTTCCTCGCTGACGACGCTGGAGCCGTCGGCCTTGACGATCTCGGCCATCACGCCGGCCGAGGGTGCGGGCACTTCCAGCACCACCTTGTCGGTTTCGATCTCAACCAGGATTTCGTCGATGGCGACGGCTTCGCCGGGCTTCTTCTTCCAGTTCAGCAGCGTGCCTTCGGCCACGGATTCGGACAGCTGGGGGACTTTGACTTCTACGATTGCCATGATGGTTCTTTCGATTCTGTGCAGCATCAGACGCGGCGCCCCGGCCGTCCGGCCATGGGGCGCGTGCGTTCACTTACTTGGTCAGGATGAAGCCCTTGAGCTTGCCGAAGGCCTGGTCCAGCAGCGCCTTCTGCTGCTCCTGGTGCAGGTGGGCATAGCCCACGGCCGGTGAGGCCGAGGCGGGGCGGCCGGCGTAGCCGAGCTTCTGGCCATCCACCATGTTTTCGTGCACATAGTGCTGCACGAAGAACCAGGAGCCCTGGTTCTGCGGCTCGTCCTGACACCACACGATCTCACTCACGCCGGGGTACTTCTTCATCTCGGCGGCGAAGGCCTTGTGCGGGAAGGGATAGAGCTGCTCGACGCGGATGATGGCCACATCGCTGGCCTTCTTCTCGGCGCGCGCCTTCACCAGGTCGTAATAGACCTTGCCCGAGCAGGCGATCACGCGCTTGACCTTGTCCGCGGCAATCGTGGCATCGCGCTCGCCGATCACGGTCTTGAACTCACCCTTGGTGAATTCGGACAGCGGCGAGGTGGCGTCCTTGTTACGCAGCAGCGACTTGGGCGTCATGATGATGAGCGGCTTGCGGAACATGCGCAGCTGCTGGCGACGCAGCAGGTGGAAGATCTGCGAGGCCGAGGTCGGCTGCACCACCTGCATATTGTTGTCAGCGGCCAGCTGCATGAAGCGCTCCAGGCGCGCCGAGCTGTGCTCGGGGCCCTGGCCCTCGTAGCCGTGCGGCAGCATCAGGGTCAGGCCGTTGGAGCGGCCCCACTTCACTTCGCCGGAGGCGATGAACTGGTCGATCACCACCTGCGCGCCGTTGACGAAGTCGCCGAACTGGGCTTCCCAGATCGTCAGCGTCACCGGATCGGCCGAGGCGTAGCCGTACTCGAAGCCCAACACGGCCTCTTCCGACAGCAGCGAGTCGATCACGACGAAGGGCGCCTGGCCCTCGGCCACGTTCTGCAGCGGCACATAGGTGCCGATGTCCCACTTCTCGCGGTTCTGGTCGTGCAGCACGGCATGGCGGTGCACGAAGGTGCCGCGGCCGCAGTCCTCGCCCGACAGGCGCACCGGATAGCCCGAAGCCACCAGCGAGGCGAAGGCCATGTGCTCGCCCATGCCCCAGTCCACATTGATCTCGCCACGGCCCATCGCGGCGCGGTCGGCGATGACCTTCTCCACCAGCGGGTGGACCTTGAAGGTGTTGGGGACGGTGGTGATCTTCTCAGCCAGGCGCTTGAACTCGGCCACCGGCAGCGCGGTGTCACAGGAGTCGGTCCACTTCTTGCCGAGGTAGGGCGACCAGTCGGTGGCGTACTTGCTCTTGAAGTTGGTCAGCACCGGATCGATGGTGTGACGGCCCTCGTCCATGGCGGCGCGGAAGGCCTTGGACATATTGTCCGGGCCATCGGCGGGCAGCACGCCCTGGGCGATCAGCTTGTCGCCATAGAGCTTGCGGGTGCCGGGATGCTGGGCGATCTTCTTGTACATCAGCGGCTGGGTCAGCGCCGGCGTGTCCTGCTCGTTGTGGCCCAGCTTGCGGAAGCAGATGATGTCGACCACCACGTCCTTCTTGAACTGCTGGCGGTATTCCAGCGCCAGCTGGGTGCACAGCACCACGGCTTCCGGATCATCGCCATTCACGTGCAGCACCGGCGCCTCGATCATCTTAACGACGTCGGAGCAGTACAGCGTGGAACGGGTATCGCGCGGGTCGCTGGTGGTGAAGCCGATCTGGTTGTTGATGACCAGATGCACCGTGCCGCCGGTGTAGTAGCCGCGGGTCTGGGCCAGCGCCAGCGTTTCCATCACCACGCCCTGGCCGGCAAAGGCGGCGTCGCCATGCACCAGCACGGGCAGCACTTGCGCGCCTTCCTTGTCACCGCGACGGTCCATGCGGGCCTTCACCGAACCTTCGACCACCGGATTCACGATTTCCAGGTGCGAGGGGTTGAAGGCGAGCGAGAGGTGCACCGGGCCGCCGGGGCTGGTGACGTCGCTGGAAAAGCCCTGGTGGTACTTGACGTCACCGGCGGGCAGATCTTCGGGGGCCTTGTGCTCGAACTCGGCGAACAGGTCCTTGGGCATCTTGCCCAGCGTGTTCACCAGCACGTTCAGGCGGCCGCGGTGGGCCATGCCGATGACGATCTCCTGCACGCCCTTTTCGCCGCCGCGCTGCACCAGTTCGTCCATCGAGGCGATGAAGCTCTCGCCACCTTCCAGCGAGAAGCGCTTCTGGCCCACGTACTTGGTGTGGAGGTAGCGCTCCAGGCCTTCGGCCGCGGTCAGGCGATCGAGGATGTGCTTCTTCTTCTCGGGCGTGAAGCTGGGCTTGGAGCGGATCGATTCCAGCCGCTCCTGCCACCAGCGCTTCTCGGCCGGATCGGTGATGTGCATGTACTCGGCACCGACCGAGCCGCAATAGGTCTCGCGCAAGGCCTGCACGATCTCGCGCAGGGTCATGCTCTCGGCCTTGGAGAAATAGGTGTTCGTGGCGCTGAACGAGATGTCCATATCGGACTCGGTCAGGTCGTAGAACGAGGGTTCCAGCTCCGGGATGCGCGGGCGCTCGGTGCGCTGCAGCGGATCCAGGTCGGCCCAGCGCGAGCCCAGGAAGCGGTAGGCGGCAATCAGCGACTGCACATGCACCTGCTTGCGGGCCACGGCGAGGTCGCTGCTGGAGGCCTTGTTGCCGAAGGCATTGGCCTTGGCACGCTGGGCAAAGGATTCGATCACGGGCGCATGGGCCACGTCGCGTGCGTCGCTGCCATCGGTGGCAGGCACATGCTGGAGGGCGTCGAAGTAGGCGCGCCAGTTGTCAGGCACGGAGCCCGGGTTGTCGAGGTAGGCCTCGTACATCTCTTCGACGTAGGGCGCATTGCCCCCGAACAGGTACGAATTCGACCTGTATTGCTGCATCATTTCGCTCACCTTTCACCCCGGTATCCAGGACGTTGGCTGGTTAACAAACCTTCCGCGACACGGCTCGACCGGTTGGCGGATTGCGACCCGCCTTCACTGTTGCCAGAAAAGGGGACGGGAAGGACCTCAAGTCTCAAGGGCCGGACTGTAGCACTCCTGTCATACCCGACCAAAGCACAAATTGGCAGACCGGCCAAGCTGTCGGGTATCCGCACTTTCCCGCAGCCGGCCCGCCATCGGGCTCAAATTTCTTACGTGTTGGTAAACTTCCGCCCGCGCCAGCCCCGCGATTGAATGGCTGCGCGACGGGACAGATCAGGAGATCCCATGCAAGTTCGAGTCGTCGATTACCGTGCCGCGGATGCGGCCGAGCAATTCACCCGCTCCCTGCACGAAACCGGCTTCGGTGTGCTGGTCAACCACCCGATACCGCAGGCCCTGGTGGAGAAGATCTACGCCGACTGGCTCGGCTTCTTCAACGGCGAGGACAAGCATGGCTTCGCGTTCTCCAAGGAGACCCAGGACGGCTACTTCTCCACCGCCATCTCCGAGACCGCCAAGGGCGCGACGCAGAAGGACATCAAGGAGTACTTCCACATCTATCCCTGGGGGCGCATTCCCGAGCGCCTGCGCGCCGACGCGATGCGTTACTACGAGGTGGCGAACGGCCTGGCGGCCGAGCTGCTGTCCTGGGTCGAGCGCCACACGCCGGCGGAGATCGCCAAGAGCTACAGCGAGCCGCTCTCCAACATGATCAAGGACAGCACCCACACCCTGCTGCGCGTGCTGCGCTACCCGCCCCTCACCGGCCAGGAGCCCGCCGGCTCGCTGCGCGCCGCGGCCCATGGCGACATCAATCTGCTGACGATCCTGCCGGCCGCCAACGAGCCCGGCCTGCAGGTGCAGGACATGAACGGCAACTGGGTGGACGTGCCCTGCGATTTCGGCATGCTCATCATCAACATCGGCGACATGCTGCAGGAGGCCTCGCAAGGCTATTACCCCTCCACCCAGCATCGCGTGGTCAACCCCACGGGCGAAGGCGCCACCAAGAGCCGTGTCTCGCTGCCGCTGTTCCTGCACCCGCGCAACGACGTGGTGCTGTCGGAGCGCTACACCGCGCATAGCTATCTGGAGGAGCGGCTGCGCGAGTTGGGCGTCAAGACCTGACCCCAAGCAGCATGGGCGGCGTGCAGCATCGCATCATCCATATCGAAGCCGCCGCGCCGCCCAAGCCGGCGCTGGGTGAACCCTGCAACGGCTGCGGCATCTGCTGCCTGGCCGAGCCCTGCCCCGTGGGCGTGCTGGTGAGCCGGCGCCGCCGCGGGGCCTGCAAGGCGCTGCAATGGTCCGCTGCGCTCAAGCAATACCGCTGCGGCATGCTGGAAGCCCCGCTCGCGCAGCTGGGCCTGGCCCGGTTTCCGAGCGGGCGCCCGCGCCGACTGCTCGAGCGCGGCCTGCGCGCCTGGTGCCGCCGCATGATCGCCGCCGGCATCGGCTGCGACGCCGAGATCGAGCTCGCGGGGCCCGAGCACCCGGGCAAGCCATAGGTAGGCGGCCAGCGGCCCGCCGCTAGCATGGGTCGCACCGCCACCCCGGAGCACCCACATGATTAGCAAGCCCCTCAGACTCGCGGCCCTGTCCCTGGCCCTGAGCTGGGCCACGCTCAGCCCCGCCGCCAGCCTGCGCTGGGCCGCGCAGAACGACATCCTCACGCTGGACCCGCATTCGCAGAACCATGCCACCACCCTGGCCGTGCTGATGCATGCCTACGAGGGTCTGACGCGCTACAACGCCAACCATGAGGTGGAACCGGCACTGGCCACCAAATGGAGCTACATCTCGCCCACCCAGGTGCGCTTCGAGCTGCGCCGCGGCGTCAAGTTCCATGACGGCACGCCGTTCACGGCCGATGACGTGGTGTTCACCTTCGGCCGCATCCGCCAGCCCCAGGGCACCATGCAGATCTACGTGGCCGGCATCAAGGAGATCAAGAAGGTCGACGACTACACCGTGGATCTGATGCTCGAAGGCCCCAACCCCATCCTGCTGCGCAACATCGTCGACTTCCGCATCATGAGCAAGGCCTGGGCCGAGAAGAACAAGTCCACCAATGTGCAGGACTACAAGGCCAAGGAAGACAACTACGCCTCGCGCAATGTGATGGGCACGGGGCCTTACAAGATCACGGCCTGGCAGCCGGATCAGAAGATCAGCATGCTGGCCAACCCCGACTGGTGGGACGCCAAGCGCGCCAGCAACATCACCGAACTGAGCTACCTGCCCATCAAGTCCGACCCCACCCGCGTGGCCGCCCTGCTGTCGGGGGATGTGGACCTGCTCACCGACCTGCCGACGCAGGACGTGGCGCGGCTCAAGGCCGACCCCAAGCTCAAGGTCGTCGAGGGCCCCGAGGTGCGCACCATCTTCCTGGCCATGGACCAGGGCAGCGATGAGCTCAAGGGCTCGAACATCAAGGGCAAGAACCCCTTCAAGGACAAGCGCGTGCGCGAGGCGCTGAGCCTGGCGGTGGACCGCGAGGCGATCAAGCGCGCCACCATGCGCGGGCTGTCGATTCCGGCCGGCATCATGGTGGCGCCGGGCGTGAACGGCAACACACCGGACATCGACGTGCCGCTCAAGCACGATGTCGAGCGCGCCAAGAAACTGCTGGCCGAGGCCGGCTATGGCTCAGGCATGGAGCTGCAACTGAACTGCCCCAACAACCGCTACGTCAACGACGAGGAGATCTGCCAGGCGGTGGCGGCAATGTGGGCGCGCGTGGGCGTAAAGGCGAATCTGCTGACGGCCCCGATGGCCCAGCACAGCCTGACGTTCCAGCGCTTCGAGGCGCCGCTCTACATGCTGGGCTGGGGCGTGGCGACCTATGACGCGCAGTTCACGCTGCAGGCCATCGCGCACACCAAGACCACGGGCGCCGACGGCAACTTCAACTTCGCCAAGCTCAGCGACGCCAAGCTCGACCAGCTGATCGACGCGATGAAGACCGAGACCGACGTGCCCAAGCGCAACGCCATGATCCGCGAGGCCTTGCTGCGCGTGCGCGACGAGCATTTCTTCATCCCCCTGCACCACCAGATGCGCCCCTGGGCGATGAAGGCGAACGTCGAGACCCTGCACCGGTCGGACGACCGGCCAGAGGCTCGCTTCACCAATATCAAATAGCCAGGCGCTGGCGGGCCGCCTGGTACTCCCTGCCCAGGCGCTCCACCAGCACGCGGGCCGGCACCACCTCGTTGATCGCGCCGATGCCCTGGCCGCAACCCCAGATGTCCTTCCAGGCTTTCTTGGCATCGCCGCCGAAGTTCATCTTGCTGGGGTCCGACTCCGGCAAGGCATCCGGGTCCATGCCGGCATTGACGATGGAGCCGCGCAGATAGTTGCCGTGCACGCCGGTGAAGAGGTTGCTGTAGACGATGTCGTCGCTGCTGCTCTGCACGATCATCTGCTTGTAGGCCTCAGCCGCACGCGCCTCCTCGGTGGCAATGAAGGCCGAGCCGATGTAGGCGAAGTCGGCGCCCATGGCCTGGGCGGCCAGCACCGCATCGCCACTCGCGATGGAGCCCGAGAGCGCCACCGGGCCATCGAACCAGGCACGAATTTCCTGGATCAGGGCGAAGGGGCTCTTCACCCCCGCATGGCCGCCGGCACCGGCCGCCACCGCGATCAGGCCATCGGCGCCCTTCTCGATCGCCTTCTTGGCGAACTTGTTGTTGATGATGTCGTGCAGCACCACGCCACCCCAGGCATGCACGGCCGCATTGACGTCCTCGCGCGCACCCAGCGAGGTGATGATGATGGGCACCTTGTACTTGGCGCACAGCGCCATGTCGTGCTCCAGCCGGTCATTGCTCTTGTGCACGATCTGGTTGATCGCAAAGGGCGCGGCCGGCTTGTCGGGATTGGCCTTGTTGTAGGCCGCCAGCTCGGTGGTGATCTCATTGAGCCACTCGTCCAGCACTTCGGCCGGGCGCGCGTTCAGGGCGGGCATCGACCCCACCACACCGGCCTTGCACTGCGCGATCACCAGCTTGGGATTGCTGATGATGAAGAGCGGCGAACCGATGATGGGCAGGGGCAGGTTTTGCAGCACGGGAGGCAACACGCTCATGTCTTGGCGCCTCCGCTCAGAACGAGTCCAGTGCCAGCGCGGTGACGCTGTCGGCGCCCTCCACGATGGCATCGCGCAGGCCGCCGGCACGCGTGAGAATGTGCTCGGCATAGAAGCGCGCGGTGGCGATCTTGGCCGTCATGAAGGCGCTGTCCTCGCCAGCAGCGAGCTTGTCTTCGGCCACCATGAGCGCACGCGCCAGCTGCCAGCCGGCCACCACATTGCCCGCCAGCATCAGATAGGGCACCGAGCCGGCGAAGGCCGCATTCATGCTGGCCTTGCCCTGGCCGGCGATGAATTCGGCCGAGGCCACCAGCGCCTCGCGGCCCTGCGCCAGGCGCTTGCGCATCGCCGCGGCCGCGGCGCTCGAGCGCGTGGCCAGTTCGGCCTCGGTGGCGGCGATTTGCGCGGCCACCGCCTTGACCATCTGCCCGCCATCGCGCAGGGTCTTGCGACCCACCAGATCGTTCGCCTGGATGGCGGTGGTGCCCTCGTAGATGGTGAGGATCTTGGCATCGCGGTAGTACTGGGCCGCGCCGGTCTCCTCGATGAAACCCATGCCGCCATGCACCTGCACGCCCAGGTCGGTGACCTCCAGGCTCATCTCGGTGCTGTAGCCCTTCACCAGCGGCACCATGAACTCGTAGAAGGCCTGGTTCTGCTTGCGCGTCTCGGCGTCCGGATGGTGGTGCGCGGCATCGTAGGCGGAAGCGGCCACCAGGCTCATCGCACGGCAACCCTCGGTGAGCGAGCGCATCGTCATCAGCATGCGGCGCACGTCGGGGTGGTGGATGATGGCGGCACTGCCGGCCACCGAACCGTCCACCGGGCGCGACTGCACACGGTCGCGCGCATAGCTCACCGCCTTCTGGTAGGCCCGCTCGGCCACCGCGATGCCCTGCACGCCAACGCCGAAGCGGGCCGCGTTCATCATGATGAACATGTACTCGAGGCCGCGGTTCTCCTGGCCCACCAGATAGCCGATGGCGCCGCCATGGTCGCCAAACTGCAGCACCGCGGTGGGGCTGGCCTTGATGCCCATCTTGTGCTCGATGGAGACGCAGTGCGCGTCATTGCGCGCGCCCAGCGAGCCGTCGGCGTTCACCATGAACTTGGGCACGATGAAGAGGCTGATGCCCTTCACACCCTCGGGCGCGCCCTGCACGCGGGCCAGCACCAGATGCACGATGTTCTCGGACATATCGTGCTCGCCATAGGTGATGAAGATCTTGGTGCCGAAGATCTTGTAGCTGCCATCGGGCTGCGGCTCGGCGCGCGTGCGCACCAGCGCAAGATCTGACCCCGCCTGCGGTTCGGTCAGATTCATGGTGCCGGTCCAGCTGCCATCGATCAGCTTGGGGATGTAGGTGGCGCGCTGTTCGTCGCTGCCAGCCGTCAGCAGCGCCTCGATGGCGCCATCGGTCAGCAGCGGGCAGAGCGCAAAGCTCATGTTCGCGCTGTTGATCATTTCGCCGCAGGCCGCGCCAATCGTCTTGGGCAGGCCCTGGCCGCCGAACTCCGGCGGGTGCTGCAGGCCCTGCCAGCCGCCCTCGGCGAACTGCTTGAAGGCTTGCTTGAAGCCGGGCGTGGTGAACACCTGGCCATCCTTCCAGTAGCTGGGGTTCTTGTCGCCTTCGAAGTTCAGCGGGGCGATCACGTCCTCGTTGAGCTTGGCGCATTCTTCCAGCACCGCCTGGGCGGTATCGACGCCGTAATCGGCGAACTGGGGAATGGCGGTGAGGGATTCGAGCCCGGCCAGCTCCTTCATGTTGAAGAGCATGTCCTTGACGGGGGCGCGGTAAGTCATTGTCTTGTCTCCAGAGAAACGAAGGGCGCCGCGACCGTGAAGTCGGGCGCCCTGCAGGCTGATCAATAGGCGGGAATCAGAGCGCGGCGACGAGTTCGGGCACGGCCGTGAACAGGTCGGCCTCGAGCCCATAGTCGGCCACCGAGAAGATCGGCGCCTCGGCATCCTTGTTGATCGCGACGATCACCTTGGAGTCCTTCATGCCGGCCAGATGCTGGATCGCGCCGCTGATGCCGCAGGCGATGTAGAGCTGGGGCGCGACGATCTTGCCGGTCTGGCCCACCTGCCAGTCGTTGGGCGCATAGCCGGCGTCCACCGCGGCGCGCGAGGCGCCCAGGGCGGCACCCAGCTTGTCGGCCAAGGGGGTCAGCACTTCATTGAACTTGTCGCTGGAACCCAGGGCACGGCCGCCGGAGACGATGATCTTGGCGGCGGTCAGCTCGGGGCGATCGCTCTTGGTGACCTCGCGGCCGACGAACGAGCTCTTGCCGCTGTCGGCGGCAGCGGCAACCGTTTCGACGGCGGCGCTGCCACCGCTGGCGGCGGCGGCATCAAAGCCGGTGGTGCGCACCGTCAGCACCTTGGTGGCGTCAGCGGATTGCACGGTGGCGATGGCGTTGCCGGCGTAGATCGGGCGCTCGAAGGTGTCGGCGCTGATGACCTTGGTCACGTCGCTGAGTTGCGCCACGTCCAGCAAGGCAGCGACGCGCGGCGCCACGTTCTTGCCCGAGGCGGTGGCGGGGAACAGGATGTGGCTGTGGCCGGCAGCCACGGCCAGCACTTGCGCGGCCAGGTTCTCGGCCAGGCCATCGGCCAGATGCGCGGCGTCGGCGTGCAGCACCTTGGCAACGCCGGCGATCTGCGCGGCAGCGGCAGCGGCGGCGGCGGCGTTGTGGCCGGCCACCAGCACGTGCACCTCGGCGCCCGTGGCCAGTGCGGCGGTCACGGTGTTGAGCGTGGCGCCCTTGATGTGGGCGTTGTCGTGTTCAGCAATTACCAAAGCAGTCATCAGATCACCTTCGCTTCATTCTTCAACTTGTTCACCAGGGTCGCCACGTCGGGCACCTTGATGCCGGCGCTGCGCTTGGGCGGCTCTTCGACCTTGAGGGTCTTGATACGCGGCGCCACGTCCACACCCAGATCGGCGGGCTTGACCACGTCGAGCTGCTTCTTCTTGGCCTTCATGATGTTGGGCAGCGTGACATAACGCGGCTCGTTCAGGCGCAGGTCGCTGGTCACCACGGCCGGCAGCGTCAGGCTCACCGTTTCCAGGCCGCCGTCCACCTCGCGGGTCACGGCCACCTTGCCGTCGGCCACTTCCACCTTGGAGGCGAAGGTGCCCTGGGGCATGCCGGTCAGCGCGGCCAGCATCTGGCCGGTCTGGTTGCAATCGTCATCGATGGCCTGCTTGCCCAGGATGACCAGCTGGGGCTGCTCCTTGTCGACCAGGGCCTTGAGGATCTTGGCCACGGCCAGGGGCTGCAGCTCGGCATCGGTCTCGACCAGGATGGCGCGATCGGCGCCGATGGCCATCGCGGTGCGCAGGGTTTCCTGGCATTGGGTGACACCGCAGGAGACGGCGATCACCTCGGTGACCACGCCCTTTTCCTTCAGGCGCACGGCCTCTTCGACGGCAATTTCGTCAAAGGGGTTCATGGACATCTTGACGTTGGCGATATCCACGCCGGTGCCGTCGCTCTTGACGCGCACCTTGACGTTGTAGTCGACGACTCGTTTGACGGGAACCAATACCTTCATCTCAGCACTCCAAGGCGAATTGACGTTAACGTTAATCAGGATTCTACGGGGGTCTGAGCGTCCGCCCGAGTCATCCAGATGTCTGAGCCGCAAATAAAACGAACGATCGTGCTATTTTAGAGACGAGTTCGGCCCTTGCGTGGCTTCGTTTTAGACTGCGCCCCCTGATGAGCAAAACCAACACGCCCTTCATCGGCGTCTTTGATTCAGGCCTCGGTGGCCTTACCGTGCTGAAGGCCGTGCACGCCGCCCTGCCGGGTGTGGCGCTGCGCTACGTGGCCGACTCGGGCTACGCACCCTATGGCGGGCGCGGCGCCGACTACATCATCGACCGCAGCTTGGCAGTAGCCGGGCACTTGCTGAGCCTGGGCGCGCAGATGCTGGTGGTGGCGTGCAACACCGCCACCGTACATGCCGTGGAGGCCTTGCGCGCGCGCTGGCCGCAGATGCCCATCGTCGCCATCGAGCCCGGCATCAAACCCGCCGTTGCGGCCACGACCAACGGCCGGGTGGGCGTGCTGGCCACGGTTGCAACCCTGGCCAGCGGCCGCTACCAGGCCTTGTTGCAGAGCCATGCCGGCGAGGTGCTGGTGTTCAGCCAGCCCTGCCCCGGGCTTGTCGACCAGATCGAGACGGGACAACTGGAGCGACCTGAACTACTCGCCCTGATCGAACGCTATTGCGCACCGCTGCGCGAGGCACAGGTGGACACGGTCTTGCTGGGCTGCACGCACTATCCCTTTGTGCAGTCCGCGATCCAGGCCGCGTTGGGGCCGCGGGTCAGACTACTGAACATCGAAGCGGCCGTGGCCAAGCAGGCCAAGCGTCTGTGGGAAGGCGCCGGCCTGCCCAGCGGCAGCGCCGAACCTGACATCGCGCTCAGCACCACCGGCGAGCTCGCGCCCTTGCAGCGCCTCGGGCGTCTGGCCCTCGGCGGAGACTTTCCAGCGCAACGCGCGAGCATCTGAGCCAAGCATGGTGCCCAGGACGGGAATCGAACCCGTACGCCCCTCACGAGGCGGCGGATTTTAAGTCCGCTGCGTCTACCAGTTTCACCACCCGGGCGGGCCTGCATTGCGCCGGATTATGACGGCGGCCTATGCAGCTGAAACGAAAAAGGGAAGCCGCTTGGCTTCCCTTTCGAATTTGGAGCGGGAGAAGAGTCTCGAACTCTCGACCTCAACCTTGGCAAGGTTGCGCTCTACCAACTGAGCTACTCCCGCATATCGCCACTCCGTTTGCACGGCTCGGCCATTTTCGGATCGAATGAACTGGAGCGGGAGAAGAGTCTCGAACTCTCGACCTCAACCTTGGCAAGGTTGCGCTCTACCAACTGAGCTACTCCCGCAGTGTCATTCCTGGAGGCGCGGTCCGGAGTCGAACCGGACTAACCGGATTTGCAATCCGGGGCATAACCGCTTTGCTACCGCGCCTCAGCAATCCATCGCCATCGCCTCTTGCGAGACTTTGACGAAAAAGGGAAGCCGGGGCTTCCCTTCGAAATCCTGGAGCGGGAGAAGAGTCTCGAACTCTCGACCTCAACCTTGGCAAGGTTGCGCTCTACCAACTGAGCTACTCCCGCATGGACTTCAACACACGACTCACAGGGCTTTGGCTTTCGCCATCTACGCTGCGCTGTTTGCGCTGAAGCTCACATTCTATACCGGATTTTTTGTGTCGCGCAAGGGGTCTCGCGGATTTTCAATGCTTGAGTGCATCTCCACCCGCAACAGCCGCCGTCGCCGGCTCGGGCTTCGCAGTCTCCGCCGCCGCTTTCTCAGGAGCAACCGCGGTCACTTCATCGTCGGGCAGAGGCTGAGGCGCGGCCTCCAGTGCCACTTCCAGCACACGGTCGATCCACTTCACCGGCACGATCTCGAGCTGGTTCTTGACGTTCTCGGGAATGTCTTGGAGATCCTTGACGTTTTCCTCGGGAATCATCACCGTCTTGATACCGCCGCGGTGCGCCGCCAACAGCTTCTCCTTCAAGCCGCCGATGGCAGTGACCTCGCCACGCAGGGTGATCTCGCCCGTCATCGCCACGTCGGCCCGCACCGGGATGCCGGTCAGCGCAGAGACAAAGGCGGTGGTCATCGCGATACCCGCGCTCGGGCCATCCTTGGGCGTGGCACCGTCAGGCACGTGGATGTGCACGTCGCGCTTCTCGAATGCCTCGTCCTTGATGCCCAGGCGGCGGGCACGTGAGCGCACCACCGTGCGTGCGGCCTCGACCGACTCCTTCATCACGTCGCCCAGCGAGCCGGTGCGGATGATGTTGCCCTTGCCAGGCATGGCGGTGGCTTCGATGGTCAGCAGATCGCCGCCCACCTCGGTCCAGGCCAGGCCGACGACCTGACCCACTTGGTTCTTCTTCTCGGCGCGGCCAAAGTCGTACTTGCGCACCCCCAGGAAGTCGTTCAGATTGTCCTCGTTGACGAGCACCTTGCCCTCGTAGGTCTTGAGCGCCAGGCCCTTCACCACCTTGCGGCAGATCTTGGAGATCTCGCGTTCCAGCGAGCGCACGCCAGCCTCACGGGTGTAGTAGCGAATGATGCCGCGGATCGCCGATTCGGCGACCTCCATCTCTTCGTCCTTCACGCCGTTGTTGCCACGCTGCTTGGGCAGCAGATAGCGCTGGGCGATGTTGACCTTCTCGTCCTCGGTGTAGCCAGAGAGGCGAATCACTTCCATCCGGTCCAGCAGGGCCGGCGGGATGTTCATCGAGTTCGAGGTGGCCACGAACATCACGTCCGAGAGATCGAAGTCGACCTCGACGTAATGGTCGCCAAAGGTGTGGTTCTGTTCGGGATCCAGCACCTCCAGCAGGGCCGAGGAGGGATCGCCGCGGAAATCCATGCCCAGCTTGTCGATCTCGTCCAGCAGGAAGAGCGGGTTGCGCGTGCCGACCTTGGACAGGCTCTGCAGCACCTTGCCCGGCATCGAGCCGATATAGGTGCGACGGTGACCACGGATCTCGGCCTCGTCGCGCACGCCACCCAGGGCCATGCGCACGAACTTGCGGCCGGTTGCACGTGCCACCGACTGGCCGAGCGAGGTCTTGCCCACGCCCGGGGGGCCCACCAGGCAGAGGATGGGCGCCTTGACCTTGTCGACGCGCTGCTGCACCGCCAAGTACTCGAGGATGCGGTCCTTGACCTTCTCCAGCCCGTAATGGTCTTCGTTCAGCACGTTCTCGGCATTCGCCAGGTCGTGCTTGATCTTGGTCTTCTTGCTCCAGGGCAGATTGACCAGGGTCTCGATGTAGTTGCGCACCACCGTGGCCTCGGCCGACATCGGCGACATCAGCTTGAGCTTCTTCAGCTCGGCATCGGCCTTCTTGCGCGCTTCCTTGGGCATGCGAGCAGCCTGGATCTTCTTGTCCAGCTCCTCCATGTCGGCGCCGTCTTCGCCGTCGCCCAGTTCCTTCTGGATCGCCTTGACCTGCTCGTTCAGGTAGTACTCGCGCTGGCTCTTCTCCATCTGGCGCTTGACGCGGCCACGGATGCGCTTTTCCACCTGCAGGATGTCGACCTCGTGCTCGAGCAGGTCGAGCAGCTTCTCCAGGCGCTTGGCCACGTCCGACAGATCCAGCACCGACTGCTTGGCGTCGAGCTTGAGCGGCAGATGCGCGGCAATGGTGTCGGCCAGGCGGCCGGCATCGTCGATGCCACCAATGGAGGTGAGGATCTCGGGCGGGATCTTCTTGTTCAGCTTGACGTATTGGTCAAACTGCTGGGTCACCGCACGGCGCAGCGCCTCCACCTCGGGCTTGGTGTCGGCCTCGGGCGGGATGGGCAGCACCTCGGCGACGAAATGCTCTTCCGTCTCGGTGATGCTTTGCGTGGTGGCGCGCTGCAGGCCCTCGACCAGCACCTTCACGGTGCCATCGGGCAGCTTGAGCATTTGCAGGATGCTGGAGACACAGCCCACCTCGAACATATCGTCCGACTTGGGCTCGTCCTTGCCGGCAGCCTTCTGCGCCACCAGCATGATCTGGCGGCCGGCTTCCATGGCTGCTTCCAAGGCCTTGATGGACTTGGGGCGGCCGACGAACAGGGGAATCACCATGTGCGGGAACACCACCACATCGCGCAGCGGCAGCAGCGGCAAGGTGATCGGTTCTGCAGGCAGGATGGGATGACCGGACATAGAAACCTCTCTTTCTCAGACCCATCTAGGGTCTGAGGGGGCTATTACAAG